>Ga0163149_10003404_pt1 | contig 18139 bp, 11 predicted proteins | sample OliLakLV19MP5G1_FD_148604 | JGI IMG/M metagenome (GOLD analysis project Ga0163149, IMG submission 148604) | Freshwater microbial mat bacterial communities from Lake Vanda, McMurdo Dry Valleys, Antarctica - Oligotrophic Lake LV.19.MP5.G1 | ecosystem: Environmental > Aquatic > Freshwater > Lake >...
CCGCGGCGAACACTTCACGCGGATGGACGAGCGAGGTCGAGAGCGTGCCCGTGCTGACATGCGCCGTCCGCAGCAACCGGTGACGCGCATCGAGCAGCAGGACGTGGAATTCCTCGCGATCCAAGCCGCGCAGGAGCGGCGCCGCGACCGCGTGGACGAGCGCGGGCGAATTCATCGGCGCGCGCGCGGCCGGGCTGGCGCGTTCGACGCGACGACCGAGTTCGAACGCCGTCGCGAGGCGCGCGGCACCGCACTCGTCGAGGCCGGCGATCCGCTGCAGTTCACGCGACGACCGGCGCGAGAGCTCGGCCAAGTCGAGCGCTGCGAACACGCTCGCCCCCAGCTTCTCCGGCGCGGATCCGGCGACGCGCGTGAGGAGTTCGCGGGTCGAAAGCCCGGCCGGTTCCACCTCGGATCCGGGGTCGATGGATCCAGGGTCGATGAGTGTCCCGTCCGCGATCCCCGCGGAGTCTCGGGATGCGTTGCGCAGCGCGATCGACATGCCTCCTGGAGGACGCTCGGGACAGCCGCGGGTCGCGGGTCGAGTTCCCGAATCCGGCACCCGATTTCCAAGTTGCGCGGTTTCTGGCACTTGCGAGGAATCATCCGCGTTCGTGTCGCCGATCGAGAACTCTGCCTGAGGGGGCAACACGAGCCGGTGACGAAAGGCAGCCGACGTGGAGATCTTGACTGTCTTGGGTGCGGGACTCGCGGGAGTGTGGGTGACTGAGGTCGTTCTATACCTCGGTCTCTACCTCGCCACGCGCGCTCGGCCGAAGGCGACGACGAAGCCTGGGCCCTGAACCGGTGGTCGGACCGCTGCGCAAGACCTTTGCGCAAGCAGGTGCCGACCCGTCCGAGAGAATTGCGTACCTGACGCGACTCGCTCGAATGCGACGGCCGGCCGTGTTTCCTGACACGGCCGGCCGACTTTCTGTCTCCGCGCGGTGATCGCTTCGGGAGGTGGCGATGCGGAGCGCAGCGCGCGCCTTCGCGGCGCAGGCTGTCAGCGCTTCTTGCCCGACTTCGCCGACGCGGACTTCGTCGATTCGGTCGTCTTGGCCGAAGCCATGGCCGGGAAGAGGACCTTCGAGCTCTTCGGCGTCTCGCTTGACTTCGGCAGCGGGGCCGTCGGCTCGGCCGGTCGCGCGGCGCTGACGCTAGCGACGGTCTTGAACACGGCGGACTCCTGGAGCGGCTTCTTCGCGGCCCCGGACTTCGCCGCGCGCACGCAGTCGGCGATCGAAACGATGCCCACCAGACGCCCCTTCGCGTCGACGACGGGGAGGCGACGCACAGCCTTCGTGTTCATGAGTTCGAGCGCGTCGCTCGCCGTGGCGTCGGAGCCGACGGTGAAGACGACCTTCGACATGACGTCCGCGATGCGGATCTCGTGCAGCGCGCGGCCTTGCGTGTACGCCGCCATGCACAGATCGCGGTCCGTGACGATGCCGACGAGCTGACCGGCCGCATCCGTGATGGGGACGGCACCGCAATCGCGCTCCCACATGATCTGCGCGGCGCGCGTAAGAGGTTCCGATGTCGTGCACACCGCGGGCGCGTGCGTCATGAGTTCGTGGATTTGCATGGTGAATCTCCTCGATCGATGCGGTGGGTGGAGCGTGCACAGTTCCGCGCGGCGCGGGCGGAGGCCTTCCGCCGGCGCGCGGTGTCGCTCCGGACGTCGAAGTCTAGCGAGGCACATGAGTCGGAGACATCTCCGGGACTTCCCGGACCCTCGCGCGCGCCGGGCAGCGCGTGGATGGGGAGCCCGAACGGCGATCGCGCCCGGTCCTTCGGCGCGCAGAAATCGTCGCGACAGGCATCACTCGGACGCCGCGCGAGGGCCGGGCGCGCTGGCGGGCATCGCCCGAGCGCCCGATCGTCAGCGCCGCACCGCGCCGCGGAAGTCCTCGAACGCCGTCGCGAGGGTGAGTCCCGTCGAGCGCTCGAAGGCTGCTGCCGGCGCGCCGTCCGCTTTGCAGCCCGCGACCATCGCGAACGAAGTCCGATCGCCGTGCTGCTTCGCGACGAAGTCGACGAAGAGCAACGCCGCGGCGTAGGCGCGTTGGATCGCGGCGTCGTCCCCCACCGCACTCAAACTGCCGCCGAGCGCTTCGAGAGTCGCGATCGGGGCGTTCCCGAGTTTCGCGCGCGCGGCGTCGAGGCTGCGTCCTTGTGTCGCGGGATCGAGGTCTTCGAGCAATTGCGCGAGGCCTTCGTTCAACCAACCCGGCACGCTCCGACCGCCGGCTTCGTGCACGAATGCGTGGACGAGCTCGTGACGCAGGACGCGTCGCAGCGCGCGGCGCTCGCGCCCGAGATCCTCGAGCGGAACGCGAATCGAACCGTCGTAGAGCCCACCGGCCCAGTGACCGATCCCGGTCGCGCCGTGAAAACCGTCGCGCTTGTAGAGCACGACGCGGATTCGCGCGCGACCGTCGGCCACCGGATCGATGCCGAACTGTTCGGTGAAGTCGAGATAGGCGCCTTCGAGTACGTCGAAGATCTCCGTCGTGCGAAACGCCAGGTCGTCGCGCGCTCCGTCGTACGAAAGGTCGAAATGACCCGAGGATTCCGTCCAATTCCCTTCCTCGGACTTCGCCAGCGCGAGCATGTCGGCGAGTCGCTTCGCGATGTCCTCGCGATCGGGCGCCATGAGCGCTGCGCGGCTCATGTGCTCGATGCCGGTCGTCTGTCCGGCCGTGCCACCTCGATCCCAGTGCTCCGATCCGAGGCGCGCGAGTGCTTCGGCCAGGTTCTGGCGGAAGACCTTCTCGTTCGGCACGGCCGCGACGCACTCCTCGAACAGCGTGACGGCTTCTTGGAGCGCGCCCTTCTCGAGTTGTTGGATCGCGGTGCGGTTCTTCTGCGCCCACATCGGATCGACGCCGCGCGTCGGTGCTTCCGAGACCGCGGGTTTCGCACTCGTCGATCCATCGGAGTTCACCGCGGTACGACGCGTCGGGAGCGCGAGATCGTCGTCGACGTGCGTGCGCGGGCTCCACTCGGCGGGCTTGAGCTTCGGGCGCGCCGGCTCGCGGAAGTAGAGGACGAACGCCATGCCGAAGGCGAGGGATAGTCCTGCGACGGCGATGGCTGCGGGTTTCACGTCGCGTCCTCCAGCGGGACGCCGCGCGCGCGGAGCAGCGCGTGTGCACGGTCCACGGCGTGCCCGGGGCGGCAGCCGCTCGCGGGACGTCCGGCACTCGCGGCGTAGTGGCGCTCCAAGTTCATCGTGCCTAGAACCTGCGTCGCCGCGGCGGACCCTTGCGCGACGAACCATCGTCGGGCTGGTCCATCGCCGCCATCTTGGCCAACGTTTCGCGCGTCTCGTTGACCTCGCGGCGCAGTTCCGCCCAGCTCTGGAAGCGGTGATCGGGGTCCTTCGACATCATCCGTTCGATCAGATAGTGCAAGTGCGGCGACACGCCGCGCGATTTGATCTCAGGACTGCTCAAGGACGCCATGACGTGTTGGCGCAAGAGTTCGTGGTCGTCCGTCGCTTCGAACGGCAAGCGACCGACGCGCAGGTGGAACAGCGTCACGCCGAGCGAATACACGTCACCGCGCAAGTCAGCGGCCGCCCCGCCCTGCGCGCGTTGTGGATCGAGGTACGCGCTGGTCCCCGAAGCCATGCCCTCGGCCGATCGTTCGCCGGCGCCGGCGGCGAAACCGAGGTCGATCAGCTTGAGCGTTCCATCGGACGCGAGCATCAAGTTGCCCGGCTTGACGTCGCGGTGCACGACGCCCTCTGCGTGCAGGTAATCGAGCGCATCCGCGACCTGACCGACGATCCCGAGCAATTCGGCCTCTTCGAAGCGCTCACCTGCGTCGAGGCGTTCGAGCAACGTCGAGCCGTCGACGAGTTCGAGCACGGCGAAGTAGACGAAAGCGCCGGGCGCGAAGCCGGAGAACTTCGCGAGACCTCGCCCCTTCACGACGTGCGGGTGCGCGAGCTCCGTGAGCCGCCGCGCCTCGTTCACGAACGACTTCAGCGTCGCCGGATTCCGCGCCGCGGTCGGGAACAGCACCTTGAGCGCCACGCGCTCGGATGTCTTGCGATCGCGCGCCTCGAACACGTCCGACGTGCCGCCGCTCCCGATGCTCCGGACGACATCGAATCCCGGGATCTCCGGCATCGCGCCGGCTTCGGTCCGTCGTGCTCGCGCGACCGATTCCTTGCCCCAACCGGCCGTGCGCACGAGCAAGTCGTCGAGTCGCGACCCCGCGCGCAGCTCGGGATCGAGCGCGCGCGCCATCTCGAGCGGGAGATGACCGCGCTGCACGAGCGTCGCTAGAAATCGTGCGTCGGAAGCCGCGTCCATACCTGTGTCCGCATCCTATCGGGCCTCGACGCCGCGTGCGCCAACCGCATTCGTCATGTTTCTTCACCGTGCGCATCAAGTCCGGCGCGGATCGGGTCGATCCGTTCCGACGTCGTTACTCCTGCCCGCCCCCCGCGGGCCCGTGTTCGACCCTCGAGCCCCCTCCGTGATCCCGATCAAGAGCCGCGCCGTCTGGCGCTACTTCGAGCCCGCCGACACGTTCGTCCGCATCGTCGTGTGCGACGCGAGCGCGCTCGACGTCGATGCGCACGAACGGCTGAATCGCACGGCCTATCGCCGCCTCGTCGTGAACGCGTGCGTGCCCGACTATCGCTTGGAGCTCGGTGCGCGACTCCACGATCTGTGCCCGGACGATCCGCTGCTCGCCGAGGACCTGCTCTACCAACTGTGCATCGAGGTGAATCCGTCCCTCGACATCCACACGGTCCGTTTGCGCGGCGAGCCCAAGTCGGCCGTCGAGACGCCCGAGACCGAGTCGCTGCCGGCCTTGGCGTCGAGCGCACCCGCGGACTTCCACGATCGTCTGGCGAAACGCGCGCGGGGGCTCGAACAACGGCTCGCTCGACGCGTCCTCGGCCAGGACGAAGCGATCGAAAAAGTCGTGCGCGCCGTGGAGAAGACCGCCGCCGGACTCGGTGCGCCTGGACGCCCGCTCGGCTGTTTCCTCTTCGTCGGCCGCACGGGCACGGGCAAGACGGAACTCGCACGCGCGCTCGCGGCCGAGCTGTTCGCCGATCCCAAGACCCATCCGAAGGGTCTCGTGCGGGTCGATTGTTCCGAGTACGGACTCGCGCACGAGGCGTCGAAGCTCATCGGCGCGCCGCCGGGCTACGTCGGTCACGAGGACGGCGGGTTCCTGACCGAAGCGCTCACGAAGCACCCGGAGACGATCGTCCTCTTCGACGAGATCGAGAAGGCGCACCCGCGGCTGCACAACCTGCTGCTGCAGATCCTCGAGGACGGGATCCTCACGGACGGCAAGGGGCGCACGGTGAGCTTCGAGCACGCGCTGATCGTCCTGACGAGCAACGCCGGCGCGCGCGAGATGATCCAAGCTCGCCGCCGCCTCGGATTCGAGCGTCACGTGACGATAGCGCACGCAGCGCTGTCGGACATCGCGAGCGAAGCGCTCGAAGCCAGTTTCAGCCCTGAATTCCTGGGTCGAATCGACGAGACCGTCGTGTTCCGCGAGCTCGACCAGAAGACGGCGGTCGGTATCGCGCAACGCCAACTGGGCGAGCTCGCCGGCCGCGCGCGTCGTCGCGGCTTGAAGGTCGCGTTCACGCCCGCCGTCGCGAAATGGGTCGTCGAACGCGGGTTCTCGAGCGACTACGGAGCACGCGAGTTGCGCCGCATCGTCACGCGCGAGATCGAAGGTCCGCTGTCACGGATCCTGCTCGACGGAACGCCGCGACGCGGCTTGATCCGTGCGCGGATCCACGCGGACGCGCCGAGCTTCGAGCTCGATCGCTGAACGCGAGTTCGGTCGACTCGCCGCGCCGTTGTTCGCAGCTCCGTGGCGGACACGCCCGATAGCAGCAACTTTTGCCGCACGAGCGCGGCCCAGGGCCACGATAGCGACTGCGCTCCCGGCGCTCCGTGAGGAGGAAACTCCGCGAACTGCCCTTGCAGCACGAGTCGACCCGTACATCCCGCATGGGCAAGCAAATCGATCGAAGCACGATCTGATTCACGTCGCGGCCGTCAGCCGCGGCTCGTGAAGCGGAAACGGATCGGCGTGGGCACCCCCGGGGTTGCAAGCGAGGCTGCGAACGCTCGTCGCACACGTGGTCTCGATACGGACGGCCGTCATGATCCAACTCGAGCGCTCGCTGACCGGCGCTGCATGGATCTGGCCTCTCCCGGCGGCGTCATCAGCGACGCCCGCCGACTTTCTCTACAACGCGCCGCGCCCCCTATCCATGCGAACGCATGGATAAGGGTCTCTGTGCTCCTGTGCGAGGTCACCGCGGACCTGAATCCATGTGATCGCATGGAAATGGTCTAGCGCAGCCCCGCATCGGCCGATAGGTTGACGAAAACCATGCGATCTCATGGATCGAAGTCGCCGACGGGACCCGAGTCCGCAGCGCGGGCCTTGGGACAGGCGGTCCGAGCGCGCCGGCGCGCACTGGGGCTCGACCAACTCGTGCTGTGCGACCTAGCCGGTGTCGGACCCGCCTTCCTCTACTCGTTGGAGCACGGCAAGCCGAGCGTGCGACTGGACAAGGTCGTCGCCGTGCTCGCCGTGCTCGGACTCGAGATGCACGTGCGGCCCGGGCGCGAGTCGATCAGCGCCGACGACTCGCTGCGTGAGGTCGAAGGATGAAATCTCGCGACGCCGACGCACTCGACGTGCACCTCGGCACGGATCGCGTCGGTCGACTCAGCCGCACCGAGCGCGGCGCGCGCTTCGCATACGACGCCGATTGGGTGCGTCGTCACCGTGACGATCCGAGCCGCTCGATCGCGGTGCGCATGCCGGTGCGTGACGCGCCGTTCGACGCCACGGGCGTGAACCTCCATCCCTTCTTCGCGGGACTCCTGCCCGAGGGCCTGCGGCTGAAAGCGTTGGTGCGCGCGGTGAAGACGTCCGAGGACGACTTGTTCTCACTGCTCGCCGCGATCGGAACGGACACGGTCGGGGACGTCTCCGCCACGGCCGTGGGCAGCTCCCCCGAGGAGCACGCTCAAGAAGCACCTGCACGTCCGTGGTCCGAGGTGCACTTTCGCGAGTTGCTCGAGCGCAGCCTGTCGCTCACAACCGTCGCCGACCACAGCTCCGTCGCGGGCATCCAGCCCAAGATCTCGACCGCGACGATCTCGTTCCCCCTGCGCAAGCGCGGGGCGCACGGTCGCTACCTGCTCAAGCTCTCTCCGACGGAACTCCCGCGCTTGGTCGAGAACGAGGCGTTCTTCATGGGCGCTGCGCGCGCGGTCGGGATCCCGACCGCGAATGTCGAGTTGGTGCACGATGCGCGGGGCGAGGCCGGCCTGCTCGTCGAGCGCTTCGATCGCGTGGTGACCAGCACCGGCGGCGTCGAGCGCTTGCACCAGGAGGACGTGTGCCAACTCCTCGATCGCTATCCGGCGGACAAGTACCGCCTGAAGCTGCAGGACGTGAGCGACGCACTCGAGGCGACCTCGGCACCGATCGTCGCGCGCCTGGAACTGCTGCGCATGCAGGCCTTCGCCTACGCGATCGCGAACGGCGACTTGCACGCCAAGAACTTGAGCGTGCAGCGTCGCGCGGGCCTGGCCACTCTGACACCGGCCTACGATCTCCTCTCCACGCTGCCCTACGGCGACGCCAAGCTCGCGCTATCGCTCGAAGGCCGCGACGAACGGCTGACCTGGAAGCACTTCGCAGCTTTCGGCGAGCGCAACGGCGTGAGCGCAGCGTCGGTGCGCCGCGTGCTCGCGAACTTGGTGAAACGGTTGTCGCCTTGCGTCGAGCGGATTCCCGAGATCGGCCTGTCCGAGAAATCCGCGCGCCACCTGGCGAAGACTGTCGGTGCTCGCCTGACCGCGCTCGATCCCGAGTAGTACGGCTTCAGATGGGATGAGAAGGCCGGCCTCCACACGAGGCACCCGCGTCGCGACGCTGTTTCCCGACGAATCGTCTCTGCTCCGACTGGTCAGCGCCGTGCTGAACGAGATCAGCGACGAGAGGGAAACCGGATGCGTCGACCTCACGTTGCAAGACGGCTGACCCAGCACGAGGGAATTACAGAACTGGTGTTGCTTCGTCCCCGGAATCGCTTGGCTCCGGTCCCGGATCCGCGGATCCTAGCGGCCGTCGGACCCGCGCACGCTGCCCCCCCCGCGCGCCGAGCGACGTTCCAGGAACTCCCCACATGCGCGCTCTCACGATCGACGACCTTCGCACCCTGATCGCTCACGACGCGGCTCCCTGCGTCTCGATCTACCTGCCGACTCACCGCGGCGGCGGACCCGGCGACAAGCAGCGCTTCGCCGGCCTCGTCCGCCACGCGCGCGAGTTGCTCGCCACGTCCTATCCGCCAGCACAGATCGACGCGATCTGCGCGCCCATCGAGGCGCTGGCGAAGGACGATCTTTGGAGTCACGCGCTCGACGGCCTGGCCGTGTTCCGCTCGCAGGACTTCTCCGTCTACTACCGCTTGCCGCTCGCGCTGCAAGAGCTGTGCGTGGTCGCGGACAGCTTCCACATCCGCCCGCTGCTGCGCTTCCTGCAGTCGAACGAGCGCTATTTCTTGCTCAATTTGAGTCAGGGCCGCACGAGCTTCTTCAAGGGCAGCGCGCATGGGTTGGGCGCCGTGGACCTGGCCAGCATGCCGCGTTCGCTCACCGAAGCCGTCGGGATCGAGGGTCGCGGCCGCCACCTGAACTTCCACTCGGGCGCGAGCGGCCACAGCCAGGCGCCGATCTTCCACGGAAACGGCCGCGACGACTCGGCGCGCGACGAAGACGTGACCCAGTTCCTGCGGCGCGTGGACAAGGCACTGTGGGACGTTCTCCGCGACGAGAGCGCGCCGCTGATCGTCGCGGCGACGCCCAAGATCGCCGCGTCGTTCCAGTCGCTCAGCCGGTATCCGCATCTGTTGCACGAGCACGTCGCGGGCAACTTCGCGAATGCGAAGCTCGAGGACTTGCACGCGCGCGCCTGGCCGCTGGTGCAGGCGCACGCGGAGGGTCGACTGAACGATGTGACCGAGCGGTACGGGAACTTGATCTCGCGCGGCCGCGCGCTGGACGACGCGTCGTCGATCGCGCGCTTCGCGGTTCAGGGGCGTGTTCGCGATCTCTTGGTGGACCGCGATGCGCACTTGTGGGGGCGGATGGATCGGACGACGGGGGCGCTGCAGCTCCACAAGACGCAGGTGGATGCGCACGACGATGACGTCTTGGATGACATCGCGGAGGCGGTGATTCTGCGGGGGGGCGAGGTCCTGACACTGGCGCGCAAGGAGATGCCGACGGCTGCGCCGGTGGCAGCGACGCTGCGGTGGTGAGGCGATTCCTGGGGGAGAGTTGGGCGGTACCGGGCGGTACCGAGCCAGGCTCCCCTCCGCCGACTTCGCTCACTCCTGCACGGACTCCGGCGAGAGAAACTCTCTAGTCCGGCTCGCCCGTCAGCACCCACGCGGCCCAGTCGCGCACGGAGTACTTGGGGCTTCCGGACTCGTCCTTCTGGTCGCGGATCCTCATCTTCGCTTCCCACAGTGCCTGATGCTTGGGCTTCTGCTCGGTCCAGATGCGCCGGTAGAAGTCGACCATCAGCTCGCGCGTCGCTTCGTCGGGCACTTTCCAAAGCGACGTGATCACGCTGCGCGCACCGGCCATCTGCAGCGCGCGTTGCAGGCTCGCGACACCTTGACCCGCGCGCCGCTCGCCGACGTTCGTGTCGCAGGCGGAGAGCACGGCGAGCTCGCACTGCGACAGGTCGAGCGCCGCGATCTCCTCGGCCGTGATCAGGCCCGGCGCGCGACCGACGGCATCCGCGGGCAAGTTCGCGCCGGCGAGCGCGAGACCGCAGAGCAGCATCGGGCTCATGCCGCGGATCTGTTCCTCACCCGACTGCCGCAGACCCAAACCCGACTGCTTGTCGAGCGGCTCGAGGTCGTTCCACGAGCGGACCGACTCCGGCGCGAACCAACCGTGCGTCGCGACGTGCAGCCAACGTGCCTTCGACGCGAGCTGCTCGAGGCTCGCGCGCGAAGCCTTGCGCTTCTCGAGCACCAGCGCGGAGTCATCGTTCTCCGTGACCTCCGCGCGCAACGCCGCGATCTCGCGCGCCTCGAGCCCTGTGTACGTCAGCGGCGTGAACCCGCGCTCCCAGGCACCTCCGCGCAAGAGACCGGCGAGCTCGACGCGCTCGGGTTCGGTGGCGTTCACGACCGCGAGGTCCTCCGCGTCGGGAGCCAAAGGCTGCGATTGAAACGATGCGCCACCGAGCGCCACGAGCACGCCCGTGCCGGCGCGATGCGGTGAAGTCTCGAGGATCTCCGTGAGCGTGCAACGCGTCTCGATGCGCCAACGTTCACCGACGACTTGCGCAGGACTCGCGGCTCCGGCGACCTCGTCGAGCGGCAACGCCTCGAGCGGCACGAGGTGCAGCACGTCGTCGAGCGCGACCACGACGCGCTCGACGCCCTCCAACATCGGGAGCAGCGGATCGAACACCAACCTCCGCAGGTCCGCGCCCCGCGATCGCATAGCTGCCGTCAGATCCGTTTCGAGCGCTAGGCCACGCTCGGACTCGGTGCCGATCACCTTGCGCAAGGCGTTCACGGCCGACTCGACCGCAGCGATCGGCCCCAGATCGATGCGCGTCAACGAGGCGTGTGGCGGCTCGGGGCTGCCGGACTCCGCTACGCCGCGCACGACCAGCGCGCACAGGCTGGCGACCGACGTCTCCTCGAGCTTCGCCGCACCCGTGGCGTCCAGCTCGTCGAGCACACGGAGACCAAAGCGTGTGTAGCGCCGAAATCCGACCGCCAGAGCCCCCGCACCGAGACGCGCGGCGAGCTGGTCCGGATCGAGATCGAGGACCAACGCTTCGTCGCCCGCGCTCGAGCGAGCCAGATCCAACAGCTCGCGCTCGAGCCTCTCCCGCTCGGCCAGCGCGCGCTGGAACTGCTCGGTATTCGTGCCTTGCTGCGCCAATCCCGCCAAGCCGTCGCTCGCCTGCTTCAAAGCCGAGCGCAGCTCCGCATGACGCGGGGATCCGGCGACTCGACGCTGAAGCGTTGCGGAGCGCAGCGCCGCCCCGCGCGTCGCCTCGGAGAAGATGGCCGCCGCGCGCTCGAGTTCCGGCATCGGCGGAAGCGCGTGGTAGCCCGCGGCGAACGAGAGCGCGAAGTCGAGGCTCGGCGTCGCCAGTCGGGCGCAACGCTCCTCGGCTTCGCGGGCCGAGCTCGTGAGCAGTGCCTCGCGGGCCGCCGACGTCTGCGTCCGGCAGAGTTCGAGGAGCAAGCTCGTGCACCGCTCCCTCCCCTTCTGCATCTCCTCCTGCTCCCGCTCCCCCGCTCCAGGGGAACGAGCTGCGCGCAAGTGCTGGGCGGCGAGGGTACCGACCAAGCTCCGACGCGCTGCGCCCAAGTCGGGATGGTCGGCGGGCAGTGTGCGCGCGCTGATCGCGAGCACCTGCTCGTGGAGCACGCGTGCGCCGGCGAGGTCGCCCAGCGCGCGGAGCGTGTTGGCCAGCTGCTGCCGCGCGGCAGCCAAGTTGGGATGGTCGGCGGGTAGCGTGCGCGCTGACACTTCGAGCACCTGCTCCTGCAGCGCGCGCGCGCCGAGGACGTCGCCCAGCGCCCGGAGCGAAAGGGCCAAGTTCCCCCGCGCGAGGGCCAAGTCGGGGTGGTCGGCGGGCAGCGTGAGCGCAAAGACCTCGAGCACCTGCTCCTCGAGCGCGCGCGCGCCGTGGAGGTCGTCCAGCGCGGAGAGTGAGCCTGCGAGGTTCGCCCGCGCGGCGCCCAAGTCGGGGTGGTCGGCGGGCAGCGTGCGCGCTGCCACTTCGAGCACCTGCTCCTGGAGCGCTCGCGCGCCGGGGACGTCGCCCAGCGCCCGTAGCGTGAGGGCCAGATTCGCCCGCGCGGCGCTCAGGTAAGCGTGGTCGGCGGGTAGCGTGCGCGCATAGAACTCGAGCGCTTGCTGCTGCAGCACGCGCGCGCCGGCGAGGTCGCCCATGACGTAGAGCGTTCCGGCCAGGTTGCCCCGCGCAGCTCCCAGATCGGGGTGGTCGGCGGGCAGCGTGCGCACGCTGACCTCGAGCTCCTGCTCCTGGAGCGCGCGCGCTCCAGCGAGGTCGCCCAGCGTGCGGAGCGTGATGGACAAGTTCCCCCGTGCCATCGCCAAGTCCGGGTGGTCGGCGGGGAGCGTGCGCGCGTAGACCTCGAGCACTTGCTCCTGGAGCGCGCGCGCTCCGGCGAGGTCGCCCAGCGCGCGGAGCGTGAGGCCCAGATTCACCCGGGAGGCGGCTAGGTGGGGGTGGTCGGCGGGCAGCGTGCGCGCATAGACATCGAGCTCCTGCTCCTGCAGTTCGCGCGCGCCGCGGAGGTCGCCCAGCACGAGGAGCGTGGTTCCCAGGTTTCCCCGCGCCAGTGCCAAGTGGGGATGGTCGGCGGGCAGCGTGCGCGCCAAGACCTCGAGTGCCTGCTCCTGCAACACACGCGCGCCAGCAAGGTCCCCCAGCTCGTAGAGCGTGGCTCCCAGGTTCCCGCGGGCGAGTGCTAGGTCACTGTGGTCGGCGGGCAGCGTGCGCGTGCGGACCTCCAGCACCGCCTCTTGGAGTGCACGGGCGCCGGCGAGGTCGCCCAACGTCTTGAGCGTGACAGCGAGGTTCTGTCGCGCGCCTGCAAGGGCAGGGTGGTCGGGCGGCAGCGTGCGCGCACGGATCTCCACCACCACCTCCCAAGCAGCCTTCGCCCTACGCGCGTCCTCGGCGTGCCAGGCCGAAAGGCCGGCCGTGTCGAGTAGCGCGAGCCACGCCGCATTCCGCTCGGACTCCGGCCGCGCGAGCAGCGAATGCGCCGCGTCGGTCGCCTTGGTGCGCGCAGTCGCGATGTCGGACGCCTCGAGTGCGGCATCCGACTCGGCGATCAGCGCACGTTCGAGGCTGAGATCGACCGTCGGCGCCTGAGGGTCCTCCGGCGTGGGGGACGACGCGGGAGAACCGGTGTCTTGTTGCGCGGGCGCGTGCGCGACCGGCGCGTCGGATGCGATCGGCACGGGGTCGGCGCGGAGAGCCGCAGAAGCTTCGTGCCGTGCGCCGCACGCGGCGAACGCGGCGAACGCGACGATGAAGGTGACGTAGGTGAGCTTCACGCGAGCGAGCGTCCGAGTCGAGGGGAGGATTGGAACGGGAGCTGGGCGGATTCTCGGCGGGGTCGTGCTCGGAGGCAAGCTGGCCGAGCTTCGGCTCACGGGCCGGACACCGATCGGACTCGCGACGCGCGCCGTGTTGGCTTCGCGACGCGCACCCCCACCGGCCGCTCTAGTCCTGCGCGCCCGTCAGCACCCACGCGGCCCAGTCGCGCACGGTGTACTTGGGGCTTCCGGCTTCGTCCTTCGCGTCGCGGATGCGCATCTTCGCTTCCCACAGCGCTTGGTGCTTGGGCTTCTTCTCGGACCAGATGCGCCGGTAGAAGTCGACCATCAGCTCGCGCGTCGCTTCGTCGGGCACTTTCCACAAGCTCGTGATCACGCTGCGCGCACCGGCCATCTGCAACGCGCGTTGCAAGCTCGCCACACCTTGACCCGCGCGCCGCTCGCCGACGTTCGTGTCGCAGGCGGAGAGCACGGCGAGCTCGCACTGCGAAAGGTCGAGCGCCGCGATCTCCTCGGCGGTGATCAGGCCCGGTGCGCGGCCGACGACGTCCAGAGGCAAGTTCGCGCCTGCGAGCGCGAGGCCGCACAAGAGCATCGGACTCATCCCGCGGATCTGTTCTTCGCCCGACTGCCGCAGGCCCAACCCCGACTGCTTGTCGAGCGGCTCGACGTCGCTCCACGAGCGCACCGACTCCGGCGCGAACCAACCGTGCGTCGCGACGTGCAGCCAGCGTGCCTTGGGCGCGAGCTGCTCGAGGCTCGCGCGCGAGGCCTTGCGCTTCTCGAGCACCAGCGCTGCGTCGTCGTTCTCCGTGACCTCCGCGCGCAACGCCGCGATCTCGCGCGCCTCGAGGCCCGTGTACGTCAGCGGCGTGAACCCGCGCTCCCAGGCACCTCCGCGCAAAAGACCGGCGAGCTCGACGCGCTCGGGTTCGGTGGCGTTCACGACCGCGAGGTCCTCCGCGTCGGGAGCCAAAGGCTGCGATTGAAACGAAGCGCCGCCGAGCGCCACGAGCACGCCCGCGTCGGTGCGCCGCAGCGAAGGCGCGAGCAGCTCGGTCAGCGTGCAGCGCGTCTCGATGCGCCAGCGTTCGCCTACGAGTTGCGCTGAACCCGCGGCCTCTTCGGTCTCGTCGAGCGGCAGCGCTTCGAGCGGCACGAGGTGCAGCACGTCGTCCAGCGCGACCACGACACGTTCGACGCCCTCGAGCGCGGGCAGCAGCGGGTCGAACACCGACCGTCGCAGCTCCTCTCCGCTCGCACGCATCGCCGTCGTCCGATCGACTCCGACCGCGAGGCCACGGTCGGTCTCCGTGCCGATCACCTTGCGCCAAGCATTCACCGCGGTCTCGATCGCAGCGATCGGGCCCAGGTCGATGCGCGTCACAGAGGCGTGGCGTTGCGCCGGATCGTCGGACTTCTGGGCGCCGCGCACGACCAACGCGCACAGACTCGCGACCGACGTCTGCTCCAGCTTCGGTTCGCCCGTCGCGTCCAGCTCGTCAGGCTCGCGCAAGTTGAAGCGCGTGAAGCTTCGGAAGCTGATCGCCGCGGCGCCGGCACCAAGCCGCGCGGCGAGCTCCTCCACATCGAACTCGAGGACCGCCGCTGCCTCGCCGGAACTCGAGCGTGCCAGCGAGACGAGGTCACGCTCGAGAGCGTCGCGCGAGTTCAACGCGCCCTGGATCTGCGCGCTGCTCGCGCCCTGCTGCGCGAGCGTCGAGAGCTCGTCGCTCGCTTGTTTCAAAGCCTTCCGGAGCTCCGCGTAGCGCGGGGCATTCCGTCCGGCCCGCTGGAGCAGAGCGGAGCCAATCGCCGCCGCGCGCGTCGCCTCCGAGAACACCAGCGCCGCGCGATCGAGCTCGAGGATCGGCGCGAGCGCACCGTAGCCCGCGGCGAACGTGAGCGCAGCGTCGAGAAACTTCGCGAGACGGGCGCACCGTTCCTCCGCCTCACGGCTGGAGCCGGTGAGCAGCGCTTGGCACGCCGCGGAGGTCTGAGATTGGCAGAGCTCGAGGAGCAGCGACGTGCACCTGCCCCGCAGATCGTCCTTCTCCTTCTCGTCGTCCAGTTCCGAGCGGGTCGCGCGCCACTGCTGCTCGCCGAGCGTCCAGGCGAGGTTCCCTCGCGCCCCGGCCACAGCGGGATGGTCGGGGGGCAGCGTGCGCGCACGCGCCTCGAGTACTTGCTCTTGCAGGGCGCGCGCGAGAGCGAGGTCGCCCAGCGTGCGTAGCGTGAGGGCCAAGTTTCCGCGCGCTGCGGCCACGTCGGGATGGTCGGGGGCGAGCGTGCGCGCGCGCACCTCGAGCACCTGCTCCTGGAGCTCCCGCGCGCCGGCGTGATCGCCCAACGCGTGGAGCGTGAGGGCCAGGTTCCCACGCGCCGCGGAGAGGTCGGGGTGGTCGGGGGGCAGCGCGCGCTCGCGCACCTCGAGCACCTGCTCCTCGAGCGCGCGCGCGCCGGCCAGGTCGCCCAGCGAGCCGAGCGTCATGGCCAGGTTCCCCCGCGCCGCGGCCAAGGCAGGGTTGTCGGAGGGCAGCGTGCGCGTGCGCACCTGGAGCACCTCTTCCTCGAGCGCGCGCGCACCGGCGAGGTCGCCCAGAGTGCGCAGCATGGTGGCCAGGTTCCCCCGCGTCGTCGCCAAGTCGGGGTGGTCGGGGGGCAGCGTGCGCGCCAGCACATCGAGCACCTTTTCCAAGAGCGCGCGTGCGACGTCGAGGTCGCCCAGCGAGAACAGCGTGTTGGCCAGGTTCAGTCGCGCCGTGGCCAGGGCCGGGTGATCGCTGGGCAGCGTGCGCGCGCGCACCTCGAGCACCTGCTCCTGGAGAGCGCGCGCGCCAGAGACGTCGCCGAGCATACGCAGCGTGATGGCTAGGTTCTGCCGCGCCGTGGCCAAGGCCGGGTGATCGCTGGACAGCGTGCGCGTGCGCACCTCGAGCACCTGCTCCTGGAGAGCGCGCGCGCCGGAGACGTCGCCCAGCGTGCCCAAGGTGCTCGCTAGGTTCAGTCGCGCCGCGGCCAAGTCGGGGTGGTCGGAGGGCAGGGTGCGCGCGCAGACATCGAGGACCTGCTCCTCGAGCGCGCGCGCGCCGGGGAGGTCGCCCAGCGTGCGCAGCGTGAGGGCCACATTCCCTCGCGCCGCAGCCAAGTTGGGATGGTCGGGGGGCAGCGTGCGCGCGCAGACATCGAGCACCTCTAGCCAAGCCGCCTTCGCAGTGCCGACGTCCTGGCCGTGCCACGCGGCCGCGCCCGCCGAATCGAGGAGCACGAGCCAATCCGCGTTCCGCTCGCCTTCCGGACGCGCCAGCAGCGCACTCAGCGCCTCGGTCGCCTTGGCGCGGGCCGTGGTGTAGTCCGACGCCTTACGCGCAGCCTCGGACTCCTCGATCAGCGCGCGCTCGCGGTTGAAATCGACCGTGGGAGACTGACTCTCGACGCGCGGCGTGAAAGCGGGCGGGGCACCCGCATTCGCCTGTCGCGCATCGCGCGCTTCGAACGCACAGGTCGGAGCCGGGTCAGACCCGACCCGAGGAGCTGCAGACAGCTCGCGCGCGCTCGTGCACGCGACGAGCACGAGCAACCGGCCGAGGTGTGCGAGCTTCATGGGTGCGTGCCTCCAACCAGGTGGGCAGGCCGGACGGGGAAATGTCTCGGGCAAGCCAGCACGCGAACGCGGCAGATCCTTGGCGCAGTGCAACATGACCGCGAACTCACCGAGTCCTCGGCACCCGACCCGGCGCGCACTCGGACCCTCGCCAAGGCCGGATCCGAGCGCGTCGACGACTCAGCCGCTCGTCTTGAGCTTCGACAGCACCGCGAACCGCGTCGCGCGATCCGCCGTTTTCGTGCCCGTGAACTTCTTCGCGAGCCCCTCGGCCTTCTGCACATTCGCCGCTTCGAAGGGCTTCTTCTTCGCGACCGCGTTCACGAACGTCGACCACGTCTTGCCGGCCTCGCGCTCCGCCGCGCGCTCGGGCTCCGCGAGGCGCGTTGATTCGGCACTGATTTTTGCTTCGAGTTCCGCGACGCCCTTCGCGTCCTTCGCGAGTTGCCCGAGGCCTGATTCCGCTTCCGCGACATAGCCGTTGTCGAGCAACCACTTCGCACGCGCCACGCGACGTTCCGTGCGCACGACGAACTCCTCGCGCGCGGCCTTGGCCTCGTCGGTGCCGAGCTTGTCGCACTCCGCGATCGCGCCGGCGACGTCGCCCTTCAAGAACGTCTTCCACGCGGGCTTGAGCGCGGAGGGCGTGCCCTCGGGCGCTTCCTTGCCCTTCTTGATCTCGAGGGCGATCGCTTCCTCGATCTTCTTGCCCATGTCGCCCGGATGACCCTGCATGAGGATCGTCCCGTCGCTGCCGACGAGCGCCGTCTCGGGCAAGCCGTTGCCGATCGTCTTGAACGGACGCTCCTCCGTCCACATCGCGCGACCGCCCATCCACTTCATGCGCCAAGTGAACGCCTCGGCCTGGTCGCGCGTCGCGCCCTGGCACTCGACGAAGATCACTTGGAGGTCGTCACCGAACTCTTCTTGCAACTTGATGGCGCTCGGCACGGAGCCCCCGATGCAACCGGGTCAACGCGTGCCCCAGAAGTCGACGAGCACGGGTTTTCCGCGCAGGTCGGCGAAGCTCGTCACGCCCATCGCGTTGACGAGCGGTGAGCGGAACTTGTGGTCGACCTTGTCGCCGACGCCGGCAACGGCGGACGCGGCGGTCAGAGCGAGGGTCGACGCGACGAGCGCGAGGGAACGGAACATGGGCTGTTTTCCTGTCGGGAAATCGGCGAACGCGCGCTTCACGCTACGGCTCCTCTGGGATCTCGACAAGGTGGTGGCGGAGACGACCGCAGAAACGCTCCTCGAGGCCGAGACGCTCCTCGAGGCCGAAACGCTCCTCGAGGCCGAGACGCGTGTCAGGGCCGAGACGCGTGTCAGGGCCGAGACGCGTGTCAGAGCTGCGACGCCTGTCAGAGCTGCG
>Ga0163149_10003405_pt1 | contig 18136 bp, 5 predicted proteins | sample OliLakLV19MP5G1_FD_148604 | JGI IMG/M metagenome (GOLD analysis project Ga0163149, IMG submission 148604) | Freshwater microbial mat bacterial communities from Lake Vanda, McMurdo Dry Valleys, Antarctica - Oligotrophic Lake LV.19.MP5.G1 | ecosystem: Environmental > Aquatic > Freshwater > Lake >...
ATGTGCCTTGGAGGTCCTCGGTTGCTCTCATGTGGAGGCAACCGGTGCTGTGGATTCTTCCAGAAAATTCCACAGAGTTGTGTGGAAATGTTCCAATGCAACTGATGGCAGCGATCCCAATGAGGGATGCGGGCTGTTGAATCGATGCTGTTGGGAGCTCCGAATCAACTGCTGCTGGTGGTGGCCCTTGTGGGTCCAATTGATGGGATTGGTGCTGTGGAATCCAATTGGAAATCCACAGAGTCATTTGGAAGAACATGCACTTGCAATGCGACCGGTCTTGAGGGTCTTGTCGGTCCTTCCGACCACTGCTGTTGATGCAGCTGCAGCTCTGGATCTCCACAGTTGATTCGGATCAATCTGTGGGCCTTGTGGGACGATCCGGATCCTGTGGGAGGATCGGATCTCTTGTGTGGACGAGGTGTCCTTTGAAACAAAGGACTGCAGTCGCGATCGGTCGGGAACTGCCTGGCACTTGATGTCTTGCATGTGTGTGAAACAACTGTTGTCTTTTTGCCGAATCGTTCGATTGATTCGAACTTCTTCTGGCAGATGTCAGACACATCCATCCTACAGGCTGGAGAGGTCTGTGCATTTGTTGATGAAGATCAGTCAGCCAGAAGAAGTGAGCTCTGTTGGAGCACATTGTCTGCTCCACCAGTGTGGATGTCGTGCTGTTGGTGCGCACCGATGAAGATCTCTCTCGTGAATGAGGTTCAATTTGGGACTGGGACTGAATGGAGAGATCTGATTGGCCAACACAGAGGCCTTCAATGGGTTGGGATGGATCCCAGGGAGCGTGGAGGGCCGTGGCATTCGATTCCAACTCATCGGCTGTGACTGCCGCACAGGTTGCAATCAAGTGTTGGACCATGTCTCGGGGATGGACACCGGCAAAGATCAGAAGGCGATCGCGGAGATGTCCAATGAGGACATTGTCAATGTTGTCCAGGAAGAGAGATCGAAGAGTGTTCATGTTGGCAACAAACTTGCTGAACTCTTCCAAGTCAGCGGTGTGTTGACGAACCATGACAGAAGTGAGGACAGCACTTGTGTTGTTGGGAATCACAAGAGGCTGGACTGGTGGGACCGGGTCGATCCAAGCAACAGTGTTGGGGATGGCCAAGCGGTGCTGGGCAGTGGGCATCACCATGCCAACATGGCCAAGGATGCCGCCTCCTCTGTGGGAGGGCACGGAGCGAGCTGCTGCATGCCAGGATGCTTCAAAGGCTCGGACCTCGGCTGCAGTGGGCCTGTGGCCAGGGGCAATGCCTGTGGGCAACAGCAGCTGCCATGGCAGAAAACATTTTGGTGTGGAGCAGGGGCAGATGCAAGGGCAATCAACTGTTCCAGGTTGCATCAGAAGGTGGTCTTGAGGTGTGACTGTGAGGTCAGAGTTGCCAAAGGTTGTGCAGGGTGTTGCTGTTGGAAGCAAGCTGGAGAAACTGAGTTGCAGTTGCAGGCTCTGATTGTGGAGCAAAACAGAAGGGATGGTGGGCTTGATTTGCCACACAAAGGATGGGGTTTGGAGTTTGGAAATTCTTGTGTCACGGGAGCTGCAAACTTGATCCACTGCAGTTTGCTGCAGATGCAGTGCTTGTGGATGGAAGTTCTTGTGTCGCTGGAGCTGCAAACTTGGTCTGCTGCAGTTGCTGCAGATGTGGTGCTGGAGGGTCAAGTTCGTTGCGTCGTTGGATCCAGATCTCTTGCGTCGACGTGGAGGGAGTTCTCGCGTCGATTCGGCTGATGCTGTGGCTGATGGGAACTGAAACGCTGTGCGTTTGACACCAGTCACTTAATGCACGGAGCTGAACGGAGGGCTTCGTCTTCGTTGGAGGTGCGAACTGGCGCTGCGCGGCAGACTGCAGAGTCAAGCACTGGAGCATTGCATGTGTTGGCAGTGGAGGAAGAAAAGTTCAGGCGAGAGATGACTTCCTGCTGCAGGCTTCAGTGCAAAATGCACAGGAAAGCATGCAGGTGTGGGAAGCCATCAGCGCAGAACAATCTGTGCAAAAGAAAAGATTGATCAAATCTGTTGATGGCCAAGCAACCACCAGCTGGAAAAACAAGCAGCAATTGCAGCAGCAAAGGATGATTTGATCAATTGACAAGCAGAGTTTGCTGCTGGAATTTGCTGCCACAAGAAGCTGTGGCAAATGGGCAAAAAGCAATGAGAATGACTGGTTGCTGGGTGCAACTGCAGGGAAGTGCGAAGAAAAAGACAGGGAACTGATGTGCGCCCTGCGTGCACAGCAAACTGGTTCTGCAAGAGTGACGTGGATGAGTCGCACCGGCACTCAACCCTAAGGTGAATTGGCAACCCTGAGTGCAAAAGACACAGGGGTCAGACGGAAGGGGAATCCCGGATCAACAGTCATCATCAGTCCATCATGTGGACAAGAACCAATTGAAGTCCAGACTCAAAATTCCGTTGTCCTTTCTTTTCTTTTCACCTGACATGAGCTCTGATTTGGGCACAAGGTGCAAGACTCATCCTCTTTTGAAAGCATTTCATGCCTGCATGCAAATGGACATTTGAGATCTTGCCAGACAACAAAATGACACTGACAAGAAATGACAAAACAACCATGTTACATTGTCTTTGATTTGATGCAATCTTTTCACACATGGCAGTGCTGTGTCTCCAATGGCAACTGCATGAGTTTTTTGATGACAAGCGGTTGTTTGTTGGCCAGCCCATGTGCATGAGTCCAGACTTCAATCAGTCACTGGCAGCAAAGAGCTGTGAATCGAACAATGTGAGGTCATCTGATGGAGTGCAACGGACAATTGTGAAAGGAAAGACATTTTTTTTGCAAACAGAGAGCACTTCCAGTCAGATCTCACCAAACAATGTGCAAAAAGAACTGCATTGAATGTGCAGCCCCTGATTTGACACATTTCGCATTGCCAATCAATGACAGAAAAAACAACTGCAAATGCCACAATGTTGAGGATTTGTCAACCTTTTGACAATCCACAGCAAAGAAGAGACATGTGGATGTCACAGGTGCACATTCTCAGATGCAGTGAAAACAACAGATTTGTGGGTTTGGTTGCAGGTCAACACTCAAAGCTCAATCCAGTTTTGACATTCCTAGCTAGCTAGCCTGAACTGAACAGTTTGGACCAAATTGTGCAGGGACTTGGAATTTTCCGTTGAGATCGTTACTGTACGCCACGTGGTCGCATCCAAGTCACTTGCTGGGTCATCGACATTTGCTGGAATCCATTTAATTAAGGACTTACGACCTGAATTGCCTAGAGGAAAAATCTTTCGAACCAATTGCATTTAACATTTCCAACATAATAGGTATCGCTTTACGGTAAGTAGAATGAATCTCTTTCTAAGAATTCATCTCCGAGTCGGTACTCCTCTTCAGAGTCAGTCAAGGAAGACTGTACAGTCGTTCAGGGTATAGTTACTTAGTTAGCCTCTTCGCGTGACCGACCTTTGCAAGTTAGTTAACACCCGACGAGGCGAAGCCAAATGTCCCTGGTCGTCTACTCTCAATACCAGAATGACCGGCGGGCAGTTGCCAATAATTAGTTACGCCAAACGAGTAATTTACGCGAAACATGTGGGGTCATCCTCCAGTAATTATAACCGAGTGTCAAATTCTTGTGGTTTGCACGTAAGTGAGAGAGCAACAATTATTAACGAACCCACCAAACCATCGGCTACCAGATAGCTCTAGTAGCTAGCTAATACAATCTTAGCAACAACATATCAATAGCACTCCCAGAGTCCAGAGAGAAGGTAGAAACAACAAGCAAGCTAGCTAGATTGAGGTACATAGAGCAAGAAAGAGGAATACTAGAGAGTGCCGAGATTATGCCATCCGAACAAGAAGCCTTGCTCCACAAGGCCCAAGCCATTGCTGCCAAAGGCGGCAACAATATTTGCGCGGAATGTCCCGAACGCCATCCTGTATGGGTTTCCTTTTTGCAACCCGTTTTTCCCGCGGGCGAAACACTGGCGGTCTTTGTGTGCAACAAATGTTACAAACATCATTTTGATTTGGGATCGACAATCGTAAAACAAGTCAAGACGATTGACCTGGATTTGATCCAGTGTCAATGGCCAGGAACGTCTACCGAATGGTCTCGGGCAGAAATCAAAACGCTGGATACGACGGGCAATGTCTTTGTCAATGATATTTACGAGGCCAACATGGACGATCTGGACAATGATAAAGATTTTGTGACCTTTGATAAAGAAGCAGAACGCAAAGCCCGCAATGGATTTGTCATTAACAAGTACCGGAAACGACAATATTTCAACGAGGACTTTTATCATTCGGTCATGCTCAAATTGAATAAAAAATACGACAAGCATGCCAAACCCATGGAGAAGAAGGAAGAGACAAAAGCCGACACCCCCAATGGCGCCATTATTCTGCCCGAAACACCTCGTGTCACACGTCGTGGCAAGGTGGGCATGTATTCCACCAAAACACCGGCCACGCCTAGCAGCAAACCTTTGGCACAAGAGTCGGAAATCGAGGCCAAAGAACACGCCCTGCAACAAGATCCTTGGGCCATTGCCGCCACTCCCACGAAACGCTCCTCGGGCGGACGTCAAATGCCCCAGTCCCCTCATGCCCGTGCCCTCTTGGGATTGCCCAATACTTCCATGATGGAATTGCAAAAAACACCTTCCCAAAGAAGAATGCATGGCAGGAGTTCGTCCTTGAGAAGCATGACAGAACAGAACACACCGACACCGAAAGCGAGTCTTTTAGTGGACCGAAATGATGATGATGACGATGACGACGATGACGACACGGAACGAAATCTGCATGCCCAAGCCTGCAAAGAAGTGGCCCGGAGTATGGCCAAGAGTCCTGCCGGCTGCAGTCGAAGAAGTATGATGTCCAAAAGCCAATCGGTGCGTGGCTTTCGGAGCAGTGACACTACACGGCCCCACTTGCCCTTGTTGGAAGATGCGTCGGGTCGCAGCAAATCCACGACACGTGGAAGAGGGGACCACCACAACCACCACAACCACGAGTCGGAGACCACCAAACGGCAACCACGGCGTAGTTCCAAACAACGATCCCTCAGTCGAGACGAAGCACCGGCCACGCCTTCCAAGAGACGAAGTCATTCCAAAACGAATGGACTGCGTCTTTCCAACCACGGCTCGGATCACAGTGGTGGTGGATCTGCCGAACGAGAACGAGGTGGAGACCGTGACAAGAGACGCGGGATGCGCAAACAAGGGTTGCCCGCACGCCAAAAAAGTCACGACCACAACCCACGAGGAGAACGCGGACCGGCGCATGTATGGAAGAAACAATCCAATCTGCGCAAAACACAATCCGCTCGTTGTTTGGTGGTGGAAAGTGACAGCGAGCGTAGTCATAGTGATGATGAGGATGAGGAAGAAGACCCTTCGGAGCAAGAAGACGAAAAGCCCGATCATGTATGGGGCAAAGTCCCGGCGCCTCCGGCTGGACTCAGTAAGCGTACGTCCGGTGGTCGTGGTCCTGGTGGTCGTGGCCCGGGTGGTCGTGGTCTCGGTCGGCCAGGAATGGTCAAGAATAGTACACGTCACCGTTCCATGCGTCATTTGCCCGCCAGCAATGGTCTCATGGACGATAGTAGCAATGGCGGAAAGAGCATGATGAAGGATTCGTCCGACAAGAACAGTACCCCACGCGACTCGAAAACGAAACAACCCGATCGACGCATGACAACGGCAACATCGAATAGTGGTGGCAGAAAGAGACCCTCCATGAGCAAATTTGGACGAAGCAAATCCGTCAGTACTTTGGACACCAAGGATTTATCCGATGATAGTGACAATGAGGAGTCCAAGGAAAGCCGTTATGCCAATTTGACCGATAGTGTGAGAAAGAGCAGTGGAGCTTTGGGATTGTTGATTTCGGGTGACGTTCCCGAAAGTGTATTGAAGGTACATTCCGAAGAAAAGGAACGACGAGGAGAGGGTGGTGGAAGCGGCAGTCGCAAGAGTAGTAGTGAGGGCGGAAGCAAGCGTTCGTCCCTTTCCGGAAGAGCGAGCATGGAACGAAATTCCTCTACGAAAGGACTGGCCAATGTTACTAAAAGTCCCGGCCGACGAAAATCCTCCAGCCGACCTGGTTTGGGCATGAAAAGTAAATCCGTAGGTGGTGCATTGGGTCTCTTGGCCATTCAGTCCGAACCTGAAAAAATTGATTTGTCTGTGGATCTCAAGGGTTTTGACAAAAAGATACAAGGCTTATTGACCAAAGAATCCTCTCCGACGTCGTCCAAAGACCATCCCAATGCCAAGGAATCCTCGTCCAATACACCGGTGCTCGACTTTGAAAGCGAATCGTACAAAAATGCCATGGTGAACCAATGGCTGCAATCAACGGCATAAATTCCTTTTTATTGTGCGCCTTGGCAAGGTCGCTCTAGCTACCTGCGGCTAATGAAGTGGGAACGGAAATTCGGTTCGATAGGAGAAGTGCAGTCCACCGCGAAGGTGTGGGCGCATGCGTTCATAGACCCGGCGCCCCCTGTGCATTTTGATGATATAGCAAGCAAGATAGCATATTTCTGCCAAGTCATGGCGGATTGGATCCTTTCAGCCTCTTCGCGAAATAAACGGCGTGCGGGCTCGTAATTGTCGGTAAACTAATGAAAATTGTACTTTACGTGCTTTTCTTTTCTTTAGTTTACGTAGTGTTGCTTTAAAGATTGTTTACAATTCGTATAGAATGAAAGCGTTTAGCCCGGCTACCCAAACAATTAACTTAGCAAAAATATATTGTTGGCTTCAGCTGAGGCGAAGGAACAGCCAGCAGGTGTCGTGTATGACCCGGCCGTCGTACACCAGTACATTCTTACATCATTCATTCCTTTCCTTCCTCGAGGAGCCAGCTAGCAAGTCAGGATGCCGATCAATTCGAAACCACAGCAACAGGTCTCACCATTTCGACCATCAACTGATTGAATTTATCAGGTTCATCCACGAACGGTTCGTGCTTGGAATGCTCAAACCACACAACCTCCTTGCTCGGAGCCTTTAGATGGTTGATGAAGTCCATACTAATTTCAGTCGGGACACAATGATCCTGTTTGCCTAAGAAGAAGAATGTGGGCATATCAAGTTTCGGAACCAACTCCAGCAAATTCAAAGACGTGACCTCTTGCCACATGGCATCAATGGAAAACGTCAAGATTTTCCAAAACTGAATGAAATCCATCAGCGATGTCTCCGGCACACTGGAATATATTTTTATCATTTTCCACACTGTGTCAAAAGTTAAATCCCCTTCGAGATCGGCCAACAAGTTTCGTTGGACGCAAAGAGCGTCACAATTGTGAGGTGGTGGCCCAATGTCTTGCAGCGCTTGCATGGCTTTGCGATTCGATTGTCGGTTGGCTTCTGCTAGAGTATAGTTGTAAGTAGCTCGTTCGGAAGCGGCCCAATCACCGAGTTGGCCTGCTCCCACATATGCGGCAACCTTGTTGGGAAAGCGCGAGGCGTACAGGGGGCCGAGTGCGGAACCCCAACTATGCCCAAAGAGTACAACATTTGATTTTTTCAAACGACGGCAAAGAATGTCTACGAGCTCATCCAAGTCAGATAGGAATTGCTCGACCGTCATCTCAACCTCTTTGGAGATTGTAGGGTCAAACGACTTGCCACTTCCCCTCTGATCCCAATACACCACAGTGTACGATTTTTCTAGGACCGCTGAGTTATAATACCGCCAAAAAGCCCTCTCGGAGAATCCGGGCCCACCATGAAGCATCAATAGGATGGGATTGTCTTTGGTATCGGAGCCTCGAATCAAAACGGATTGATCCCTTCCACCGAGACATATAAACTCATTCTCAGCAATGCTGCAGGGCGATGGGGTCCCATCAGGACCAAGGAAGGGGGGAGTCTTGCGCGTGGCAATGACGCGTAGTAAATCTTTTCGATACCGGTGAAGCACAAGGTACAAAAGGAAAATTACGGCAAGACCCCCACTCACAAATGCAGCGAACACATAGACCCATGGTGCGAATAGGTCCTGGCGATCTCGATATACGATTCGCCATTCCACCGTACTGCTGATTCCATCTGTTATATTGTAGGTTTCGTTCAAGGGTATGTGACTTTTAAGCAGCAGCTCTGGATCATCCTTGGCCAAGGGTGTTTCACGCAAGCGACAGCTTTGGCTCAAGTGGAGATCACCAATCTTATATTGATGCGAACAGTATCTAGGCCAGGCACAAGCCACATTGTAATAGTCCCAATAGCAGTCATCATCTGTGGTAGGAGGATGCTCCTTGCTAAACAAAGGTCCTTCTCTGGCCATTTCCACCATCCAATTGCTGTTGAGCAAGGACGACAAACTCGACTCGTTTCGTGCCGTGTCAAAAATTTGTTCGCCTGCTTCTAGCAATGCTCGACGAAACTCCTCCATCTTGTTCATGGTCCATTGAATCAAATGTGTCATACGCGTGTCGGTAATCGCATCCTTATGAATAACGCCATTAATCTCCCAGACTTGAATGGTCTTCAAGCGTGGCAATCCCGACTCGGGATGTTCTTCTTGCCATTGTTGGACATACATGGAATCGTACCCATGCCCGGTTCGGTTTTCGTCCATTTTGGCCGTTTGCGACGCATTCATGACATCGACATTTAAAAAGTTTTCCACATCGTCTGTTTCGTATTTCCGATTGGCAGGATACTTGGTAATATTGACCAGACCGGAACCGAACCAGGAGTGACACCACGAGAGAGAATAGTAGGGGACGGTGCCGTCGCCACTTTTTCGCCCAAAATAGCGACGGCCTTTGGGCAGCACATAATCCCCATTCAAAGAACGAATATCACCCTTGTCATTTAATAAAATGTCTGATACTTGATAGGTTCCATCGTCGTATTGTTGAAATTGGTATCCAACAGGTGTTGGGACATTGACACCGTACGAACAAATGATATGATCAATACCTTTGGGAGGCGTCCAGGGCTCCAGCGGAGAAACACCACCAATCAAAGGATCACTCTGGTACCATGTTTCTTGCATGTGATGTATTGGGTGTAGCAGTTTGTCTTTTAATTGCATCATGAAACCCTGCCCAGCCTCGTGACTCTTATACTGTACCGAGCTTCCATCGACAAGTTTCACTTCGGCCACTGGAACGGGATGATCCAGTTCACCATGATTCATAGCCGCGTGCCTTGGATTGTGGGTATCGATCGTTGGCGCCGAAGGAAACATCCAAGGAAAAACACCCCAAGACGAATGCAATTCTCGACTTTGAGCTTCGGTATAGGGCAAGGGAATGCTCATGGTATCGCCTACTAACACGCCCTTGATGGCATGTGGTGATCCCAAAAAGGGTGCCCCTCCCATGATCATACTGTGCACATGTTTGTCGGCCCATTCTTCCAAGCCTTGTTCTCCCAATTCGGCTTTTAAATATTGAAAGAAATATTGTAAAAACATATTTCCCAAACTGTGGGCGACCAGCATGACTCCCCGCAATGGACTTGTGGGATGCCGACGTCGAAAAAGAGCCACACTGCCTTCTATTTTGTGTTTGAGTCGGGAAAAGGCCGCATCCCGGTCTTCTAAATGTCGGGGTGGCAATCTCCAATCGTAGGGATGCGCAACAATGGTTTGTTCGGGTTCATATCCCATTTCCGCCACGAGCATGTGAATGAGCGGCTTTAATAAATACCCCGTCGGCACGGTTTCATCGACTTGTGTCAGAGCATCCAATCCTTCATCCGGACGGGCACGACAACCTCCACCTTCCGCGTCGGTATAATCGCCTTGCGTGTAGGGCTCCAATTTCAAGCAGCGAATCCAACATTTGGTCTGTAACAACATGCGTTTGATATCCAACCACACCGTGCCACCGACATCATAATATTGCCCCAAAATTCCGCAGTCGTGTCGAGGACCCCAATTCCGAAGACGAGTCCCTGCCAAACTGGGTAGTAAAAAGACGGGGACTCGGACGGCGTCATCGATCGTTTTATTGCGACCATTGTTGTTCTTGTTATAGGTTGATTGTGTCCGTAGAGGACAAGAACCTTCAGCGGAATTTTCTAGTTCCGCTGGTGCGCATGTCTCTTCTACCGAAGGCTGCACGAGAGGGATCGTCCTCCAAAATTGTAGTAGGACATGGTAGAGGAAAAGCCATAGTGGTTGGACTCTCATCTTCATGGAAACTCTCAAGGAATCGACAGCATTGCCTGTGGCTACTATGCCATTATTTTTTTCTAGCTCTAGCTAGAAGAGGATTGTCAGGTTTGATCAGCAAGCTACTGGACTGCCTAATAAATATTGGTAGTGGTAGGGTTTTTGTAATGTATTTTATGATCCCCGTCGTGGAAGTAGGTCCATTGTGGTGCTTCTTTCTTCTTCGAATCCAAAGCGGTCGTGTGCATGCATCGGTTGGGTGTGCTATCGCGCATTGCAGGTTGGATCTTTCTGGCCAACGAAACAAAGTGGATTCTCATCCTTGGTTGTCGGTTGGGGTTAATTTGCTCCGCACACTTGTTCCAATTAAACCCTTCCGAATGTTGAATCAGGACTGAAAAGATCTGTGACTGAATAGAAAGCACAGTTGGAACAGTTGTTCTAACAATCATTCTGACTGTGGAAGGAACTGGCCATGGTAGGGTCGCAAGCTAGCTCATGAGACTGTTTAAATGTATTTTGAAATGTCAAAACCTTGCTAGTCAATCCCTTGATGGGCATGTGTCATTAAGTGATGCTGAAATCAATGATCCAAGCTTGACGTTTCATCACCAACAGACAAAACTTGGAAACTCATTGGGGGCACAAACCAGACCCAAGCACACTTTGTGCACAGAACAGAAACCTTCACAGAGTCACTACAATGACAGAAAAAAGTTCCTTTCCAGTCTACATTGAAAGTTAGATTCTATGGATTCATGGCTAGGCCTGATGGAAAAGGTCCTGACGGACTGATGTCCAGAGTCTTGAGCCAAACGCAACCCCAGGTTCCCTCAAGAATTGTGTCACTGTGACAGTTGATCACCTCCACACCCAGTGGTTAAAAGTTTGGGACCAGAGAAACTGGGACCATCAGGAAGATGCCTGACCATCAGGAACACTTCTACAACTTTTAAAGATCTTTCGTGCATTGACATCATGAAATGACTCATCTCTGCACACACAAAGAAATGGTCTTTGATGACATCAGGTGGTCGTTTCACAATGCACAGAATGGGAACCAACCTGTGGTGTCATCTCTGAATCTCTCACAACAAGCATTGCTTCTTCCACAATGAACAAGTTCACTGTTCTTGGCAAACAACGCCCAAGTCTCTCCGATTGCCCAAAACCTCTGTGAACGTGGGTTCGGGCAAAATGATCCTGAGATCCACAGGATAACTTCAGCAGCAGCCATTCAAAAATTGCTGGTAATGAACCAAAAATTCCCATTGACTTTGATGCAAACAATCTGGTGATTGTTCATGGATGCACGACGATCTCTGTGGGGCACACATGTTCCGGTCTCACACTGGGCTCATTCCCCGCTCATCAAAACTTGAGCCCTGCTTGTTAGGTCAGTTCAAGCTAGGCACAATGGAAAACAGTGTGTGGGGTGACAAACACTAACTCACATGCAACACAGCCTCCAGGATGGTTTCATGTTGATCAGAATTTCTCAGGTGTTCTTCAGTGCAACCGAAGACGTGCAAACACAAAGATTAGGGTACCTAAAGTGACCAAGCCCAATTCTCTCAGATCACAACAAAGACAAGACTCGTCAGGAGAAAACAGCCTCAACTGGAAGACACAAACTCATAGTGAGGTCAACTCATCAACTGCTTCACAGGTGCACTTTGTGTGTGTTGACAACAGGTCAATCCACTTGCGAGCGAGAAGGACACAAAGAGGAAACACAATGAAGGACCAATTGGTGAACTGAAATGCATGAAAATTTCAAACCAAATGTTCAAACTGTTAATCAAAAAGCAGTCTCAGGTTCCCAATTAAAAAAAGCAATGATCACAAGGCAACCTTTTGAAACCAATTGTGGGTCATTGCCTGAAACTTCACTGTGTTTCGTTGATTGAATTTGTCTCATGAAGAGTCACATGATTGTCCGCAAGGGCAAGCCTTTACATGAGAGGTGTTGAAACAATGATGTTCATCTCCACTGTTGATGGATGGCTTGGCAGGTGGACTGTTTTTTACTTTCAATTTTTAATGAATCAACAGACCAAAGTCCTTCCATTGCCATTAGTGTTCAGGTTTTCTTTTTCGCATCAGCGAAAGTGAATGACCTAATTCGATGACCTTTACCTACAGTAACAACAATGCCAGCAGTTACTCCAATCCATGACGATCATCAGGCGAGCAGAGAAAGGATCTCTGCAAGTATAGTAGAAAAGCAACCCACGATGCGGTCCGAATGGGTGGTGCTACAGGAGCAGCCCAAGATGCTGGAAAGCCAACAGAATGTTCGAATGATGAAGCATAGTCTGATCAGTGAGTCGGCTCTGGAGTCGTCTCTTCCCAGCAAGTGTAAGGAGGAGTCCTCCCTTTCTCATCCTCCCAGGCAGCCATTGTCTTTACCAAAGCATTCGTCTTGCCATTCCTCTGCTGCTGCAGGGGCAAGTCCCATGGTTGGTACTGGAAAGTACTTTCGCCCCAAATTGAATTGGAACAAGCATGGACAATGGTCCATTCTGTATGGTCGAGAGCAGCAAGTCCAGCAACTCCAAGACATGTTTTTACGGCGTGTCTCGAATAGCAAGAATGTACGACCAGAACTTTGTTTGGTCGCGGGGAAATCGGGTACCGGAAAATCTGTCTTGGTGCAGCGTGCTTTAAAAGCGTTGGTGCAGGAGGATTATGAAGGCATGTTTCTCTTGGGCAAATTTGATCAACGACAAACACCGGAACCCTACGGTCCGATTGCCGTGGCCTTGACCCAACTGGTCCTGTGCTTGCAACAACGCGACACCACCCATTCTTTGGGCCACGCCTTTCTAGAACAAATTGGAATGGAAGCCTTTCATGTCTTGTGTGGATTGGTACCAAGTTTGGGACCTCTGGTACTGAAGAACACTCGTACTGGCGACAAGGACGAAAAGAAAAACCCAACTTCCTTTTTTTCACTGAGTGCGCAACAAGATCGTCTCAAGGGGGCCTTGGCAAAATTGTTTCAAGTCGTGGCGTCCAAAGAATCTCCCGTGGTGCTGGTGTTGGATGATTTGCAATGGGCCGACATGGGATCCTTACATTTATTGGAAAGCTTGATTGCCAATGAATCCAAAATTGAGGGTCTCATGGTGGTGGGGATTTGTCGTGACAATGAAGTCTCGTATTCACATCAATTTGCTTCTGTATTGCGTCGATTGGAGGATGAAAAGGGAGCCTCCATTGTTCATATTGACGTGCCCAATTTGCCCTTGGAAGATGCCAATTCATTAGTGGCACATGTCTTGCAACAAACACCCGCCGTGTGTCTGCCCTTGACACAAGTGATACACTACAAGACGCAAGGCAATGTCTTGTTTATGCTCTACTACCTAAAGGCACTGTATGAAGAAGGAGTCCTCATGGCAGAACATATGATTGATAACAATACACAATCGAATGGTACTGCTGCTTCATATCAGTTGGTGTGGAACGATGCTCATTGGCAAGGTGGATTTCATAGTTTGGACATTGTCGATCTTGTGGCCTTTCAAATAAAACGACTGCCCCTGAAATGTCAAAAGATTTTGATCATGGCATCCTGTCTTGGAGCGGAATTTGATTCCTCCATGTTGAGTTTACTTTTGAATGGGAGTACCAATGTCACCATGTTGAGCGACGGTATGGATTTGGCACTTGCCTTGCAAGATGCCGTCGATGCACAAATGGCTGTCAAGCAAATGAATCGTCCCGGCAAGTTTGCCTTTTCCCACGACCGAGTCCAACAAGCATCCTATGCGCTGATACCCGAGGAAGAACGCACCATGATGCACGTTACGATCGGCAGGACTCTCTACGAAGGTTTGACACCCACAGAGTTGCAGGAAAACTTGTTCTTGGTCGTGAACCAAATGATTTTGGGGATTCCACTCCTCACAAGTGAAGTGGATAAGAATGGCTTAGCAGCACTAGCCCTGGATGCAGGCACCAAAGCATCCAAAGCGGGAGACTTTGCTACGGCTCGCATGTATTTCCAGACAGGCGTCGATCTCCTTGGACCACGTCACTGGCGGGACGAATACCATTTGAGCTTGAATCTCTTCAATAGCCTGGCCGAAGCGGATCTGTCGTGCGATGAATTTGAAAAGCTGGATTCGACCATCGACGAAATCCTAATGAATTGTCGATCTCCCCGCGATGAAATCCAACCCAATGTTACCCGCATTCTCTCCTTGTCGGAACGGGGACAATTTGCGGAAGCCCTCCAGGTGGGCTTTCGAGTGCTGTCGGAGACGCTTGGGGAAAGCTTTCCGTCCAAACCTCGACCTGTCTATTTGATCATGGATATTGTCAAGCTTCAGAAGAAATTAAAAGCCAAATCAGACGAAGAGCTTTTGTCTCTTCCACCCATGGATAACCATTACAAAATGGCAGCCATGCATGTTCTAGCGCACATGGCTGCCTCTGCTTATTGTGGAGGACCAGATTGGTTCCCTTTCATCCTTTGTCGATTAGTAAATTTGTCACTGAAATATGGACTCAGTGATGCATCCGGCTTTGGTCTTGTGTCGTACGCCATGATCATGACTCATGTCGGAGACTATGATCAAGCTTGTCGGTTTGCAGAGCTCGGTCACAAGATGGTTCTGCGAGATGAATATGCCAGGTCAAAATGGTTCTCACGAGTGCAATTTCTTGTGTATGCTGCCATTTATCCTTGGAAAAAGCCCATCTTAGAGAGTCTCGATCATCTTCCAGCCGGGATTGCCGCCGGGTTGGACAGTGGCGATTATGAAAGTGCAGCGATGACGGCGTATTCCAATTCGATGTCTCGCTACATTGGTGGCGAGCAACTTTCCGTGGTGGAAAGTAGGCTTGACCAATACATGATATTCATACGACAATATAGGAAGGGGCCGTGGCTCTCGTTGTCCCTTCTTCTGCAAAGGTTTTTGCTGAATGTCTTGGGCAAGACAAGTGACCCGAAAATCCTCGAACGCCAAGAGGAGGGCCATGCCTGTATTTGCCCCGTAAAGGATGACAAGATGAGTTTCCAGCTACAGGATAGCACTTGGGCTGCACTACAAATGGTTTTGGCTTATCATTTTGGTGATATTGATCTTGCATTGAAGCATCGGAAGATTGTGAAGTCCTTTGAGGAAACATGCAAGTCTACGAACTTTATCATTGTCCACTATTTCTACGATGCCATGACTCTTTTGGAAGCTGCGCACTTGAGTAAACGAAGGAAGCGCATTGCTTCCGCTCGGCGTGTCTTGAAGAAACTGGAAAAGATGGCAGCTCATCAGTCCTACGTTCAACCGATGGTTTACCTTTTGAAGGCGGAGATGCAGATACTCAACAAGAATTTGAAAAAAAGCATGGAATGGTATGGCATGGCCCAAGCAAAAGCCAAGGAAGAAGGAGCTATGGAATATCATGCCCTGGCTTTTGAACGCGCCGCCATGGCACAACGACGACTTTGCGGCTGTGCCGAGGAATCCCAAAAACTGATGAATCGCGCCATTGAGCTATATGAGGAGTGGGGGGCCGTTGCGATTTCGAATTACTTGAGACTCCGGGAGCAGCACGTGGATTACCCAAAGTAGGTGCTCTGCTAAAAAGAAAACTAGTCGCAGTTAACTCTAGCTTTTAATTATTTTCAAACCTTGCATGTTGATTTATTTGGCAGCGATTTAGTAGTTACATTGTTGCAGACGACCTTAAGAATAGGAGAGCATTAGTGTCATAGTTTTTGAAAATTGCCACGCACTGAAAATGTAAAAATAATGCTATATTTTCAAAACCAAGGACAAACCATTGTTGCCTGGACCAGCACATAGCCATACCATAAGTACGAATTGCCATGAAACTCTCAGAGGGTTTTAAGAAACTCTAAGAAGGTTTCTGAAAACCTTCTTGTTCTCATTAAATGCCCTCACCCTTTCAGAGGGTTTTTCTGAAACCCTCTCCAAGAAGGTGTTAATTTGCATAGTAAAAGTGTAAACATTTTGACACACCCTCATGTCACAAGAGGGTTTAAAAAGGCACATTTACAAATCAAAACCCTCAGAGGGTTCTTAAAAACCAACAGATTTAACATAAAATCTCTCTGAGGGTTTTGAAATAGGAAAACCCATTGGACTGGTCAAGTGCTTGAGTGCTGCATGGTCCTGCTATTCCATTAGATGGCTAGTGCACTGAGTTCTGAACCCACCCAAAGGGGTAAACATTCAGCGGCTCATCAGACATTTAAACATTTGGCAGCTCTTTCTATGCACAGTGATCAAATTGTGTCAAACGAGAGCTGGAAGCACTTGATGTGATTGCCAGTTCACGTGTGCTCTCTAGAATTGCATGGGGTCCGTGGTTTGTGGTGCAAACATTCACATGCAGAGACACAAAACAGTTGACATTTGTGCCTAAATTCCTCTGAACCCAAAAAAGTGCATGCAATTCAAGATGTGTTGAAGAGTCAATTTGGCCACACTGGATTTTGCAGCATCTTGGATGCACTTTGACAAAGACAGACAAAATCATGAAACACAAATGCAATGCTCTAAAAGCCACAGGCCTTTTGAGTGTTTGTAATGAAAATTACAAGCTTGGAAATGAACCGAACCAAATGTAACATTTGAGAGAAGTTGGGCTCAAGGTCCCTCAGCGCAATCGTCTCTCCACTGAGGTAAACCATGCTTCTTCTCTGATGTGATGAATGATGCTTCTACGTGAAGAATTGGCGTGCCAGTTATGGGCTTGTCATCCAATTGGGACATGACCGGTCTGTGGCGATAGCTTGTGTTGCACCATCCAGAACAAAACGTCTTCTGGGCATTTTGCGGCGGTCAAAATGTGCAGCTGTCATCTCATGTAGGCGCTCAGTCTTGATGACTGTTCGTTGCTCTCCTGGGCAAGCTTCTTTGCTGTCAGTGCACAACACAACTAATGTCCACTAGTCCCGCAGCACTGAAGAGTGAGTGATTCACGAACATGAGTCACAAATCCCTGGTTCAGGTGATTAGCCCTAACCTTGTTGGGTAAATGGTGCATGGCACAAAGACTGTTTGGTCCTCGAAAACCCCATCATGATGTTCTTCACTTGTGCAAGCTTTTTGTAACACTAACAAATTTTCACGTTCCAGACTATTTCATTTGTCATTTGTGGCCAGAAAGGACACAGTTGATTATGTTCATTGGAAGTGAACTTTGTCAGCCCAAGATTGACTGTCAATTTTGGTGTTGTGCTTCTTTCAAGTTGGGTGGGGCAATCAGATGTTGACAAAAGCAGACGGACATTTTGAGGAACACAACACTGCTGGGTGCTCTCAGATGCAAATCCAATTCCACAGGGTTTGTAGAACAATCCTTACAACATTTGTTGACAGTAGGCACTGTGAACAAGAGAGCCCACTTGCTGTCAAAATAAGAAAATCCACAATGTCAGGTTGCTTTGAAAAGGTTTGCTGCTCGATCTGTCCAAGCATCGCCGAACTTAGATTTTTGGATGGCAGCTTGGCTCGCTAATAGGATGGCCAGACCACATGACATTTGAAACAACACCAGGAATGGCTACTTAAGAAACTACAAGGTTTAACAAAGAGGGGTTGCTTGATGTGCATGGACTGAGAAATTCAAGCGCAACAAAGAAATTGAGTCAACTGTGGGCCATTCGCATGTTCCTGGTCGCAGAACATTTTTAGCCCTTACAAACTGAGAGGTAGCAGCACAACTCTCTAGCTTTACTCTTTGGATAGCAGTTACAGATGAATTGTTGAGACTGCTGCTAGGCATTGTCATCCTTTTGTGAAGGACCTGTTCTGCCATCTAATCATGTGTTTTGTGTCCTTTCGATTTTCGAATGACTTTAAGAGGGGATTTGTAAAGGGGGTGGTTGTGCAAAAAAATTGCAGGCCCTCACTGTGTAAAAACAGTACATACTAGGTAGTTTAAGAAAGTGAGCGCAGAGCCATTTATGTCTCATCTTAAACCATGTTAAAACACACCAGCACAAA
>Ga0163149_10003408_pt1 | contig 18133 bp, 20 predicted proteins | sample OliLakLV19MP5G1_FD_148604 | JGI IMG/M metagenome (GOLD analysis project Ga0163149, IMG submission 148604) | Freshwater microbial mat bacterial communities from Lake Vanda, McMurdo Dry Valleys, Antarctica - Oligotrophic Lake LV.19.MP5.G1 | ecosystem: Environmental > Aquatic > Freshwater > Lake >...
ATAATTATATATATATCAATATATTATAATAATTCCATAAAGATTTTTGTAGTAAGTGTAGTAGTTGTAGTAACGTAGTAATATCAAAACAGAAAAATAGGATTTTGATTTTATTTCGGTAAAACATTTTACAAATCACTACAAAATAATACAAATACATTCAAAGCAATATACCTCGCTACACGTAGAACACAGCCCCGAACAGCACTCCCCATATTTGTTCCGAAATTATTTACAATCACTAAAAAATCGGAACATGAAAATCATAAATGCAAGTCTTCTACCAATCGGCTCAAAAGAACGAGCAACATTTCCAGTCGCAGAAATTTTACTGGAAGGAAACATTGACCCGGTAAATAAAACTATTATCAAAAACGGAATACCATACGCTTTGGAATCTCTGCAATGGGAAATTCTCGATGTTCCCACAGAAGTAACAGAAACGGTACAACCTGAAACTGCTACAACAGTAACCGAAGAAAAAAAGGAAGTTGAACAACCAACAACTACCGAAAAAGCACCTGAATAAATTTTAAAGGAACACGCTAAAGCGTAACACAAACACATGAGCGGAAATAGCAATAATCTTTTAGCATTTATCGGGGGCTTTATCGGAGCGATGACCCACTATGTCAACAGCATTAATATTTTACTCAATCTCAAAATTGATGAACTGCTTGATTTTACAATACACTCACTCATTGGCGGTGCAATCATGGTAGCTGTGAAAGTTCTCGGAGACTGGATACTGCACAAAATAAAAAATCCAAAACCACAAGACAATAAAGAAAACAAGCCGAATGAATAACACCGGAAAAATATTACTTATTGGTGGAGCTGCAACCGCTTTGGTTGTCGGAGTTGTGCATGTTATTAAAACCTCTGATACTGCCGACAAAATAGATATACACCTTGAAAATTTCGGCATTAAAAAGCAGGGAGTAAGTGGAATAGGTTCTTTCAAACTGCCCGGAAAAGTAGTATTCAAAGCCGATATAAAAGCAAGCAATCCAACGGATAGTGATTTAGTTATTTCCAAACCATATCTGAAAGTTTTTTATAAAGACACGCAAATAGCCAATTCCAACGCATCCGGGGAAACAATTAATCTCAAAGCAAAAGACATTACCTATATCAACGATGTGGATGTAGAGTTTCACGCATTGGATGTATTGCCTATCATGCCTGACTTTCTAAAATATATTGCTAACCGTTTCACAGGAAAACCGTCAACAAGAAAAGTTCGGGTTGATATTCTGACCACTGCAAATGGCATTAACACTATACAAACAAAGGAGGTATCAATATGAGAAACCTACTTGACATAGAAAAATCAGCGCAAAGAAATATCCGTAGCGGTCTGCAATACGATAATCTTTTTCCTCCTGCAAACCTATTGGATAAAGTAAAGCACAGAGACGGCAATGTAAAAGATACTGTTAAACTAATGCAGCAAGTCGTGTATCAATACATTGACGATACAAAACTGATTGCACCAAAACTCAAAGGAGAAACCTTAGAAGAAACCTGTTACAACGTTTGGAGATTTGTTTATTCACATTGCCAATACAGGTTAGATGAAAAAGGAGTTGAACAATTGAGGAGACCTGCAAGGGCTTGGCATGACAGGATTAACGGAGTTGATTGTGATTGCTATTCAATTTTTGTGAGTTCCATTCTTACCAACCTTGACATACCACATTCATTCAGGATAACTAAGTATGATGAAGACTGGCAACACGTGTACGTGATTGTTCCAAAACCCAACGGAGAGCATTACACACTTGATTGCGTTGCACATCATTTCGATTACGAAAAACCATTCACAGACAAAATAGATTATCACATGACACAATTAAACGGTATTCCAATAGCCATACTATCAGGCGTAGGCAAATCGCCTGACGATGAGCTTTACAGTATTTTATCAGGAGTTGATTTCGCAGAGATTGACTACCTCGAAGGATTAGGCAGAACGCCTTCCGGTGAACAAGAGCTAAAAGCTATCTACGATCACTTGGTAAGAACACGGGATTATATTACAAAAAATCCCCAATCAGTTATAACCTCTGGCGGAGCAAAGGCACATCTCGATATGCTTAACTACGCTATTGATAACTGGCACACATCAGACCGGGACAAAGCTTTAGACCTTTTAGAACAGGAAGAAGACCGATGGAATGAACACAACGGAGTTCAAGGATTTGATGGAGACGATGAAGAAATAAATGGTCTCGGTGCAAGTAAAGGCAAAAAGAAATTTTGGAGCAAGGTAAAAGATGCTGCAAAAAAAGTTGGTCAAGGCTTAAAGAAAGTAGGAAAATTTCTTGTACGCTTTAACCCCTTGACACTCGCAGTTCGTGGGGGCTTCTTACTTGCAATGAAAATCAATTTGCTGCACATGGCGAAAAAACTTTATCCCGCCTACTTATCGGAAGAGGAAGCAAAAGCAAAAGGCGTTAGCCATGACAAATGGCAAAAAGCTAAAGATGTTATTGCAAAAATCGAACACATTTTTGTTGATGTGTTGCAAGGAAAAGCCGACAAGCTAAAGCACGCTATTATGAGTGGCAGGGCAGCAAAGCAATTTCACGGCTTCGGAGAGCTGGGCGAACCGGCAACAATCGCTACTGTGATTACCGCAGTTACTCCCCTTGTAGCGGCTTACGCAGCAATTAAAAAAGCCGGATTAAATAATAAAGATGAGGACGAAGGTGTAGAAGGCTTCGGAGACATGGACGAACTGGAAGGACTTGGCAAAAAGAAATCAGCAAAAGCAGATGGGGGCGAAGACGGAGCTTCGGATGGAGCGAAACAAGGATTCATTCAGTTAATTAAAAATTGGTGGAAAAAAGCACATGGCTCTGAAAAAGCTGTTGCACCTGAAACCGTTTCCGATGCTGAAAAAGAACCAAATGAAAAAGGTGCATCCGATGAAGGAGCAAGTAGTACCGCATTAAAAAAAGCAGAAGGCGAAGACGATAAATCCGGGGACGGTGGTGGTGGTTTTATGAAAATCATTAAAGCAAATCCTATCCCTGTGGCAATTGGCGGAGTAGCATTAGTAACAGGAATAGTTTTACTGGCTCGACATGCAATGAAAGACCCTGCAAAGAAACAACATGCACCTGCATTAAGTGGATATAAAAAGAAACGCAGAAAACCAAAACCCGGACACAGAAATCCTAAAACAATAATTCTAAAATAAATCACCATGTACACAGAAGAACACGATTACAGCCATCATAAAAGGCGCAAAAAAAAGAAGTCCAAAAAAGGTCTTCATGGCACGGGAGAAGCCAAAGGCAAACCCGGTGCAAAAAAGAATACCGGAATAGAACTAAGCAAACCGTTACTTGTTGTAGGCGGATTGCTTGCCGGAAATTTAATTGGGAAAGGCATTGATAAATTCATTGCCGTTCCTGCCGATGCCACAGGCTTTCAAATCAAAGCACTTGTAAAACCTCTTGTTCAGGCAGGATTAGGCGTAGGTGTTATCCTGCTTGCAAGAGAGGGGACACAGGATAAAGATTCCACTAAAACAATTAAAGCACTTGCCCGCAGCTTAGGTTACGGTGTAGCCGGTGCAGGCGTTATCAGCGGAGTTAAACTCGTTAAGAGCGATTTGTTTGACGGCTTAGGTAATGACGATTCGCAAGTATTGGGAGCAAAACCAATTGAAGCGAAATACTACCGCGAAGCTAAAAACGAAATAATGCAGATGCTTCAGGACAATTCATTTCGTCCGGCATTACCGGAAGCAGATACTTCAAGAGTAAATGCAGCGGATAACAGAGAAGCTGAAATGTCAGGGTTGCATCTCGGAGAATCCGATAACGAAGACGTATCGGGGCTTGGGATAGAAGACGCTGAAATCATGTAAAATCAATAAACACAAATCATAATCAACAACAATCACTAACAATTAAAAATCAATCACAATGGACTTAAACACAATTGACCACGAGGATTTTGACCTCGGATTATTAACAGTAGAACATGCTAACGAACTGATGGGCATGATCGCTGCAATGCCTCCCAATAAAAGAGGAATGGCAATGAAAAAAATGTGGAATAAAAAATCTCCAATCACAATGGAGAATGGCTCACGTGGCAAAATGCTTCGTTTGCTTCCTTACTTCCCGCCTGAAATCCGCAGAGGATTAATGGAAAAAAGGTTGCAACTGGTGGATAGCGAATATTATTTCGTGAAATCTGTTGCCGGAGTTAAGAATATCAAAATGATACAGGACACCGACAACAAATCTGCGGGCTTGGGTAACGTGAGTAAACAGAAACTTGAAAAGGATAACCATTTCTGTTTGTCAGGCGTGGTACTTCTTACTGGCGTAGCTGCTAATAAAGAAGACGTAACATTTGATGTTATTCCTCACGAAATCCGTAACGGAGAGTTCGAGTTTAAAATTAACGGAGGTAAAGCAATTACGCCTGCTTCGAGAGTATCATGCGAAATTTTTGATACCGGAAACCGTAACGACACCCGCAGGGGCTTATGGATGCTTGACAATCCTAAACCTGTGGAAGCAGAGCAAGCAATGGAGTTCAATATTGACTTTGCAACCGCACCCGCAGCAAACACATGGGCGAAGGCAATTCTAATAGGTTCTTCCGTAGTGCCTTACTAAGCACGGAAAGCCTTAAAGCGGGGGAGTTTGCATGTTTTCTCCCCCCGCCTTTTTGATTAATCATTAACTCATTACTACAATGCGAAGACCAATTAAATATCAAATCATAAAACTGAAAATAACAGGCGTGGGAAGTTTTCCTATCAATGCAGAAACAGATAAAGCCTATAAGCTGGTAACAGGAGTGCATTATTCCAGTTCAGATCAGGTAGCGTTGAAAGACACGGAATTTGGAAAACTGGAAATTGATTCCAACGAGATATTCGGACAAGGACACGAGGTAAAGATGATTACTACGGGCGAAGATGTTCCGCCTGATAATCGTTACTACACGCTCAATGAGCGTGCGGAAGGAACAACAATAGCAGGAAGTATTATTGATGCTGGCAATGCTGCTGTTTATCCATACAATGCAAGAATTTATTTACGCCTCGAAAATCCGTTAACATAATGGAACGTACCAAATGGCATGTTATTCCGATAGAGAATATAACTGCTGATGAAGCAAGAAAAATTTCTTTTAAAATTCCGGCTAATATAAAGCATTGCAGAGGCTTTCAATTTTCGGGGAATGTAGCAGGAAAAGAAGCGAACAATTTCGAGTTAGGGAATATCAGCCTATTTACTAATAATCGAAAAGCACACCCCTTGCATTATACCATTCATTCTGAGCCAATAGCTGAAAAGCAGGGAAAGTACGAGACGCTCAAATTAAGTGAGGACTTAGAAGGAAATTCTTTAATACAAGGGTATTATTTGGATTTGGGAACTGCCGAAAGTTATCCCTATAAAGTCAGAATCTATTTAGAGTGCATTATTTATGGATAATTTTCTATTGGCACATATCGCGCAACGCATGAATGAAATGGGATACAAGGGTTTCCATTTCGAGCCGGCATACATATTTGTTGATGCTCCCTTTTTTGAGATAAAGGCTTACAATGAGTTTTATTATCTCACGAGCAAATTTGTTGATGCTCAACTGGTAATAATATCCGACACGAATATTTTTAACGAAGCTGCCAACTTCCCTTTTTACAACTTTTATGGCATACAGGAATTTTCAGGGCTGATAGAAATTTCGCAATTCATTACACCAATGAACCTTGAATTTGTAAGAGTAATACCAACATGCAATTAAAATACCACAACAATGAAATTCAAACCGAATGAAATATTTAAGAAATATCCCGACATCGAGGACATCGCTGTTCGCTTGGAAGAATCCGAAAAAGAAACTAAAGAGCGAAACAAAAGCAGAGGCACGACAAACAACGAGCCTACGCAGGACAATGAAGGAGGCAATAAAAGAATTTTTGTGTATCTCCCTGAACATGCCGTTATATCTCACTTCTACAAAGACGGACGTTGGGAGCAAACGCCTTACACGCTCAAACCGGGACGTGAAGCTTTTTTGAAAGACCTTGCAAAAATTTTGGAAACAAGAAGCCCGGATGCGATAAAGGTTGAAATATATAAAGGCAAAACACGCAAGACCGACCCTGCATATTCAAAAGATATTTACTTGTCAGAGAATCAACCGGAGGCAAGTCCGAACGGTCAGGAAAATTCAGAGTTAGGATCGCTTGTAAAAAAGTTTGATGAAACATTGAGCGAAACAAAAAAGAACCCTGACACTTCTAATTTTCAAATTGAACTTTTGCGAAAAGAATTTGAATCTCAATTAAAGGAACAACAACACAGTTCTGAAATAAAAGAAATCAAACACCATCATCAAAGCGAGATTAATTCTTTGCAATCCATTATTACGCAAAAGGATGAATACATAGAAGAATTGGAAGACGAACTGGATGACTACGAAGGCGAATTAAGCGGCTTTCAGGAAGAATCCGAAAAAGTAAAATCATCTCCTTTTGGCGAAGTTATTCTTGGTCGTGTGTTAGTACAAGCCGGAGAAAATCTATTAAAGCAAAATCCAAAAATCTTAAAAATTGGTTTGGGATTAAGTGATGAAGAAGTAAAAAAGATTTTTGAAAAAGATGCAGAACAACTGGAAGCGGCAAAAACAAATGACAATTCCAGTTTCAGTGAAGCGCAAATAGCAAATGACTTAGCAGGGCTTGACGAAAAACACGCTCAGGGGATTAAAGACCTTATTCAGTTTTTCAAACAAATCAACGTAGCTGAATTTAAAAAAATCTTTACAATTGACTGCATGTTACAAGAGCCGAAAACAGGAATGCTTCATTCTGATTTAGCAGATAAGGTGCTGCAATTTATTAACCAACACAAACCTAACGAATAACGCTATGGAGTTCACATTTAACGTCAAAATAGATGCTCCAACTATCGAGAAAGCAAAGGAAGCATTACAGGCTATGATTGATTTGAAAAAAACAATGAGCCATGAGGATCTGATATTGTTCGCAAAAAAAATAAAAGAAAAACCAAGCCTAATTCAAACCGCTAAAAAATGGCTGTAAACGAAACACAACCTAACCCAAACATTTTTGTAATACCAGAGCAGCATAAAAATTCACTTATTGATTATGCTGTGAAAGGTGGCTTAGTGCTTTTGCTTTTGTGGGGCGGTAAAAAGTTTTACAACCAATGGCGAGTTAATCAGCAAGAGAAAAAAGCTGCCGATGACCCGGCAACGCAGCAAGCGATAAAGCTACGTACTGCAATGGAAGGGGTGGGAACGGACGAGAAAACTATTTTTGAAACTGCGAAAGAAATTACCGATTGGGAAGCCGTTACAACGGCTTACAGAAATCTTTATCAAGCAAATTTAACGGAAGACTTAAAAGATGATTTGAGTGCAGAAGAATACCAAAAGTTCTTCAACATTATTAATCTTAGTCAAAGGAAGTCTGACCAAAAAATAAAAACGTCTTTGCAGTTTGGTAAAGGACGTATCGCCATTTCCAAAGCTCAGGTAAATATCCGTAAAACACCTAGAGCATCCGGCTCACAGACAAAAGACAAACTGTTAGTTTTTGGTCGAAGCAATATTATCACAAGTGCTGATAGTGGAATTGCAGTTGGCATTACAACCGGGCGAACCATGTTTGATGAGAAGGCAGAACCAAGCGGAGTATTGTTCATCGAAATAAACGTGCTTAAAAGTAACGCTTCGGTAAAAGACTCTTTTACTGCATGGGTAGCAGCTTCACAAATAGAAACTCTCACGAGCGAGCAATACAAACTAAAACGGAATCCTGCATTAAGCATTACAAAAGAACAATACGATGATGCCAGCGCATCATTAAACGGAACTGATTTGGGAGCAAACTACCGCAGGGAGATTATTACCATTTCTCCGACTTATATACTGAATGATAAATTTCAGGCTATCGGTGAAGCTGCAAAGAATATCATACTTGGTTTTCCGATTATGGAACTGAAAACACCTAATGAAGATTATGTAAAGTTCCTGACCATTGATGATACACAACGTTGGGTTAAAAAAAAACACATTAAAACCATTGAGAAATGACTAAGCAAGTAGATTTTATTACAAAGTATTATAAGGATGCACTTGCCAGTGAAAAGGAAACTGGTGTTCCTGCTTTGTTCACATTAGCGCAAGCCGGTTTGGAAAGCGGTTACGGACAAAACGCTCCGGGAAATAATTTCTTTGGTATTAAAGCAAACAAAAGCTGGAAAGGAAAAAAACAATTGCTGACCACACATGAAGTTTTGAATACTCCCAATTATAAAGGCTTTCCTGAAATTATTAGCATTACGCCATTGGATAGTGGAAAATACAATTACAGGGTAAAAGATTATTTCCGTGCCTACGATACAATACAGGAAGGTTTTACCGATCATGGAAATTTTCTGAAACAAAATCACAGATACAGCAATGCTTTTAAGTACACCGATGCAAAAGATTTTGCTTCTGCTGTTGCCAAAGCCGGGTATGCTACGGCACAAAACTATGAGCAGGTACTTCATCAGGTCATTGATTCAATTCGTTCTAATGCTTCAGCAATTATTGAGGCTTTAAAAAAAAAATCGTAACGGGAGTAAAACAAAACAAGGGAAGTGTAATTGGAGGATTATTGATTATAACATTAAGCGGAATAGCATTCGTCAAAAGAAAACAAATAATAAAATTCATAAAAACTAAATTTTAAATCCTATGCAAACTGTTAAATTAAATCGAAAAGGTGGACTTATACCGGAGGTGGTAAACACAGAAAAATTTTACAACGCCTTAAAATATTCCAATGTCGTTGACGACTTAATTATTGTAAACGATATTCAATACCAACTTAGTACTGTTGCCGTTGAAACTGCGGGCGGTAGTGATACACCTCAAACGGTTATTATACCTCAATCTTCGTTAGAGGCTAAAGCATGGTTTACTACTCCCAAGTTAGCTATTCCGGCTCCAGGGGTGGGAAAATATATCAGAGTAACGGATGTAACAGGGAAATACAACTTTGGTACTACACCATATACAGGTGGTTTCGGACCATATTTAAAATATGTAGGGACTGATCCCGTAGCACAAATTTGCGCTTTTAATAATAGCTTCTTCCTCCAAGCAGCTAATTCACGTATTAGCACTGGAATAGCAAATATTACAAACCCTTTACTTATTGTGGAGAACGCAGGGGTAGAGTTGTATTCGCAAGTTGCAAATCCGGCTAATGGAGACGGTACTTTCATTTTCATTATTAAATATTTAATACAGAACGTGTTTTAATCAACCGTTGATTTATTCAACTAAAAAATCCTACAATGCTAACAATACAAATGACACCCAAAGGTGGAATACTGCCCGAAATCATAAATGAAAAATCTTTTTTTGCGGCACTTTCCACACAGATAGTAATTAACCCCGATAGGGTTATTACTGTAAATGATAAACAATATGACTACGGTACGTTAAGCATTAGCGGAACTACCGGATTAAAAACAAATGCAATTTATGTAGATGCAGTTTTCGGAAACGATGCAACAGCGCAAAAAAATAGTCTTGAAAATAAATTTAAAACTATTACTGCTGCTGAAACTATTGCCATTGCCGGAGATACGCTTGTTGTGTTTCCCGGAAATTATGTAGAAACATTTTTAGGAAAAAATGGATTAACCTATTCATTTCCTTTCGGGGCTAACGTACAATGCGCTTGGACTGGTGGAAATTTGAATTATAGCGTAACAGGGTTTGCCGATTTTTCTTCTTCATTCCATAGTCCTGTCAATGCTTATCTAAATAGCAGTATCAATATTCAATGTAAGTCCATTACTGGAATGCGATTGGGATTCCCTGCCGTATTTGCAAGTAGTGGATGCAAAGTAAATGTTCAAGTGTTTGGAGATATTAACCACACTCTATCTGATACTGTACAATCTACGGACTTCAATACAGAGCTGCACGTAACGGCAAATCGTATTCTTTCTACTGGACGTGCTTGTTCAGTTGTTGCTGGCGGTACAACAGGACACAAGCAATTTATTTATGCCAAAGAAATTCTACTTAGTGGAAACGGTACGTTGCAATGGAGTAACGGAGGCTATCAGGAAATTCATTACGGTAAATGCACAAGACCTGCAAATGATTTGATAACGGCAGCAATTATTTTGCAACAAGGATTTTTCCCTTCCACTCCTATCGTAAACATTCACGGAGACCTTGACGATGGTTGCTTAACGGCAATTAATCTGAATAATAATAACGGACAATTGGAATACCGGGGCAATATCACAGGCAACGGAAATATTTCTGTTACCGGGTCAACTTGTTCATTTATAATGAACGGAGATTCTACTGTTAATACTACTGCTGCGGTTATTGTTCAAAGCAATGGTAAAGTAGAAACGAAAGGCAGAGTTAAAAATATTAACAATACTGCTACTGCACACGGTATTACGAAAAACGGTGGTACGCTCATTCTGAACCGTTCGGTTATTATAACTACACATGCAGCATCTCAAAGTATCAATGCAACTACTGACCAAGTGGCAATTGCTTATTCATCTTTTGCCAACAAAGCAAAATATGTGAACGTAGCTATTGTTGCCGGAACGTTTACAGTTGATGCGAATGTTCAATAATTAAATTTTTTTGAAATGAAAATAATAGAATTTTTCTCCGCAACATTTAAAGACAAACTACAAAACCCAAACGGGAGGGAAATAACCGTGTTTGTCTTTGTCCTTATGGTCGTTATCAGTTGGATTGGTGAACAGTTTTTTAATAAGCATATTCCTCAATGGATGTTCATTGCCTTTATAAGCCTTATAGCTGCGGGGATTGGCTTGTACACCTTTGAAAAACCTAAAGCAAATGAATAACATTAAACTATACGGTCTCACTGGTATCTGTCTTTTACTGGCTTTCCTGCTTATGATAAAGAGCTGCAAGTTGAACAAGGCGAAACAAGAAGCGGAAGTAAATCGTGTGCCTGATACAATCTATGTTTCCAAGCCCTACAAAGTAGTAGAAATCAAAAAGGAGTACATAGAAAAACCTGTAAAGGTTTTTGTGTACCTAAAAGATACCGCATTACGCAAAGCTGCCGAACACTCTGATATTATTACTGGCATTGATTTTAAAAGCGGCAACCTCTTTCACAAAATGGATTTTATCAAAGTGGATAAAATCAGTCCGTTGGGATTAATTACAAGCAACGAATATAAAATGCCCGAAGTGCGTGAAATAAAAATTGACCTAAAAGGAAACGTAGAGGTAAAAAAGAAACGTCATATCCCTTTAAAGATTATCGGAACTGCTTTTATTATTGGAACATCAGCTTATTTTATTCATCAGGAAATTCATAAATAAAATTTAAGCATGAAAAAACATTATACACAAAAACCGGAAATGGTTTTTATTTCGGGAGTAATTAATGAACTGGACATTCCTGAAATAGAATTAAAATTTTCTACTTCAAATCGTAAGGACTTCGGAAAAATAACATTATCCGCAGATGCAGCGAATGTTATTCGTGAATTATATCCGATTGATACTATTGAATTGCAAGAACAGTTTTTTGTGCTTTACCTGAACCGTGCAAATAAAGTCATTGGCTTTTACAGACACACAATAGGCGGTACTTCCGGGGTGGTTGTGGATATTAAAATTATTTTGGCAACTGCCATGAAAAGCCTTAGTAGCTCTATCATACTGGCACATAACCATCCAAGCGGAAATACAAAACCAAGCGATGCAGATATTAAGCTGACCCGAAGCCTTAAAGAAGCAGCCCGCTTTGCGGATATATCAGTGCTTGACCATTTAATTATTACAAGGGATAGTTATTATTCCTTCGCAGATGAAGGGCTTTTAGGAATCGAAAACAAAACAAATCATTCACATAAAAAATCACACACTATGAAAAGTTTAGGCAAAATTGTAGATACCGGAACAGTACCGGAATATTCATCAACTGATAAATACTGGGGCTTTCAGAAAGAACCTCAAATTATTTTTTCTCCTGAAGACAAACGTTTTCGTAAGGGAGTGGAACTTCCAAAAGGTTATCTTTCTCATTTAAACGATATTGATTCTATTCCTGAATTTTTAAGACAACATTATGCTTTTCGGGGTTTTGAGTTTGGAAACTGGACTACACAGGAAGACCGACAAAACTACATGATGGGACTTGCTATATCGCTCTACGACTTACAGCACATATTAAGTTTTGACCGCCAACAAATCGGTTTTAATGGTTTACTATCACTCGCTTTTGGATCTCGTGGTATTCCACATACAAGCGGACATTTTGAACCTCAATCCTTTGTTGTTAATCTTACAAGGCACTCTGCCGATTCATTCAAATACCGTGCAGACCTCCATAGAAGAAGCGTAGAATACAGACATGCGTTATTAAGCCGGGGACTTCAATCGCTCGCACACGAATACGGTCATGCGTTGGATTACTACAGCGGTACATACGTAGAACCTAACCATACAAAATGCCTCACCGGGGGAATGATTACGTGGAATGTGAACGTGGAAACACACAATCATTTAGCAGGACTTATGAAAAGGTTAATGGATAAAATCTGCTATGATGGTAACGGACAGGCTACGGAATATATTAAACGAGTAAAAAAATATTCGAGCCGTAAATATCTTCTTCAAAAGAATGAAATTTTTGCACGTGCTTTTGAAAAGTATATCAATTATAAAATGAAAAAGAAAAGTTGGTATAACGTGTTCTTTACTAAATTCAAATATGAGGAAGGTTCGGACAAAACCGTTTTATACGGTTACTACTTAACCGACCATGAGCTGCAAGCAATTGAAAGAGATTTTGACCACTTAATTGATGCAATACGTAAGTCATTCAGAGGCGTAAAACAGTTGATAAGAAAAAGTTCTGTTTCCGGCTACGGAGTTAAAAAAAAAGTCCATTCTAAAAAGAAGGGCTTAGGTTATCTGCCGGCTGAAACAATTGCAGACGGGGTAATGAGCATTGATGATGCAAAGCAAGCATCTTTTGATTTGATAGGCTTACAAGACAAATGGTTCAAATTAATTGGGCAGGCTTGTAAGCCTACACATTTTTTCGTGTATGGTATTGGCGGTAGCGGTAAATCTTCATTCATACTTTTATTTTCTCAATATCTTGCTTCGTTGAGTTACAAAATTCTTTATGTAGCCGGAGAGCAATTCGGCACACCTACTTTTACCGAACTACTGAAACGACTTAACATCACAGCCGGAAATAATTTTAAAATAGTTGATAGCTTGAAACGTCTTAATCCCAAAGATTTTGATTTTGTTGTATTGGATAGCAAGGATCATGTTGGGGTAGATTTAGATACATTCCTGGAGCTTAAAAAACAATATCCAAAACAGTCCTTCATTATCTTATCACAAGCGACTAAAGCGGGCAATTTTACTGGCAGCGAGAAATGGCGTAATGAAGTAGATGTAATGTTACTTGCTGAAAACGGAGTAATTAAATCCGGGCAGGACAAAAACAGGTGGGGCGGTGCAGGAGAAATGAATGTTTTTGATAAAGATGACGTTGGTGAACTGCAAGGTTTAGAAAGTAGTAAAAAGAAACAGGGCAACGCTTTACCAACAAAAAATTCCAAGAAAAAAAACCTTAGGCAGCCTGAATGGACGGAACCAAAATGCCTGAACCGCTCTGACTGGCAGAAGCTAAAAACGATTAAAGGACTTTATGATGAAGGGAAATATGCCGAAGCAATGGAATACGCAATGTATAATGCTGATACCGCTATACGTGAGGAAATCCCTCCAAATGTTTGGCAAGACATTGGTGGAACATTAACCCCAACAGGCAAGGAAAAATTGAAGAAATTATTATCTAATCCTGATAATTGGCATAATTAAATTATTTCCTACTTGGCTATCTATAAAAGCCTTTCAACGAAATATAAAATTAAGGTGTAAAAAGTCGCATATCTTTATCAAGATGTTAAAATACTTTGGCATCATTTTTTCAAAGTTATTCTATTTTACTTAATTCTTCTATGACAGATGAAAAACGAAAATGAGCAAACCTTGCCAAAGGTTCTTAAAAACCAATACGTACCCACAGCCGAATTTTATAGTCAGCTAATAGATAGCTTGCAAGATTATTCAATTTTTACATTGGATAAAGATTTACTAATTAATAGTTGGAGTTCAGGGTCAGAAACAATATTTGGTTATAAAACGGATGAAGTTATTGGGAAAACTTTTGATCTGATTTTTACCGAGGAAGATAAAAAAAACGATATTCCTAAAACAGAAATTGATACTGCAATAAAAGAAGGAAGAGCAATTGATAACCGATGGCATATATGTAAAGATGGGAGTAAGTTTTACGCCTATGGGCTGGTATTTCCGCTAACCGGACTTAAAGGGGAGTTATTAGGCTATGTTAAAATTCTACGTGACTTAACAGAGAGAAGGCAATCGGAAGAAGCGATAAAGAAATACGTAAAGGAACTGGAAGAGCTTAATACTCATAAAGAAAGTATTCTTGCAATACTCTCTCACGATTTAAGAAGTCCGTTAGCCGGAATCATACAAGGGACTGATTACCTCAAATCAAATTTTGAGAAAATGGAACCGGCAGAAGAAAAAGAATTGCTTGAGCATTTAAACAAAGCCTCAAAAGAGGAGTTAAATATGTTAGATTATCTGGTGGAATGGGCAAGAATCAAATACGCAGCAGATGCGTTTACGCCATCAAAAATTGAGCTCTCAAAATATGTAAATAAGGTTTTTGAGACTTTAAAGGAAACCGCTTCGGTAAGTATAGTAGACTTGCACAACGAAATTGAAAAAAATGCCACTGTTTTTGCAGATGAAAAAATGCTGCTTTCTGTGCTTCAAAATATAGTTTCAAATGCCATAAAACATTCAAATAAAGGCGGAAAAATTGCGATTACAGCGAAAAGGAAAGAAGATAAAATGATTGTTGAGATAAAAGATAATGGAATAGGAATGTCTAAAGAAATACAAGAAAAACTTTTTACCCCACAAGTAAGCGCTCTTTCAAAAGCGAGGAAAGAAAATAAAGGAGCCGGTATAGGATTGCTATTAGTGAAAGGGTTTTTGGAAAAAAATGGCGGTGAAATATGGGTCGAAAGCATAGAAGGTGAAGGCTCTACCTTTTATTTTACACTGCCATTAGATAAACCTGCTGATAAAATAGAAATCGGAAACAAAATCGAATTTGATAAAAGTGCTTAAAGATTATACCTCCATATTTTTTAAGATGTAGGAATATAAATATCAAACTGTGCGCCCTTATCTAACTTACCAGTTGCTGTTATTAAACCGTTGTGGTTTTCAACTATTTGTTTGCAGATAGCAAGTCCGATTCCTGTGCCTTTGTATTCTTCATACTCGTGAAGTCTTTGGAAGACTTCAAAAATTCGGTCTTTGTATTGAGGATCAAAACCAATTCCGTTATCAATAAAGGTTATATGACAATAGTTAGCTTTAGGTAAAACCGTTTCAAATTTCAATAATTTACCGGGTGTAATTTTGCATTTTATTGTAATACGAGGAACCCTTTTAGGATGAGAAAATTTTAGCGAATTACTAATAAGATTATGCATAAGTTGACGAAACTGAAAGACAATAATCTTTGCTTCACAAAGCCCGTTGGCAGTTATTTCCCCTTTTTTTTCTTTTAGAGTCTCACGGAAATCGGCTATAACCTCTTTCATAATTTTATTGATGTCTGATTTTTCAAAACTACGTGCTCCTTTTTTAGCACGCGCGTATTTAAGCAAATCATCAATAAGCATTTGCATCCGATTAACGCTGTCTTGCATTTTTTTTAAATAATCTTTACCGGAGCGAGATAATTGTTTATGTTCTTCTTCGAGCAAACAGGTTGCGAAATTTTTGATTTTACGTAATGGTTCCTGTAAATCGTGGCTCGATATGTAATTAAACGTCTCCAACTCTTGATTCATTTTTTCTAAAAAGCCATTCTTTTCTTCAAGAGACTTATAACTTTTCTCTAAGGCAATTGTTCTATCATCAATGATATTTTCCAATCCTTTCTTTTCCGCCTTTATTTTTTTTGTAGCCTCTGTGACATCAGTAAAGGTGAGTAATATTAATTGTTCATTTAACGTCTTTTGTACAATTCGCCTTGCGTTAAGCAGCATTGTTTTTTTTTCAATATCTGGAAATGTGTGAGTGATTTCATAAGCATCGAAATAAGTATTCTTAGGAATAATAGTTTCTAAAAGTTCACGCAGACGTGGAATATCCCATTGATGATTACCTAACTCGTATAACAATAACCCTTCTGTACCTGTTTTAATAACGTGAAATTTTTTAAAGAATGCTTTGTTGGCTGATTTTATGCGAATGTGTTTGTCAAGAATGAGCATTGGCTCGTGCATAGTTTCGGCAATGGCTTCGGCAAAATTGTAGGATTCAGCTAATTGTTCATTACGTACTTGTAATTCCTGATTAGTAGTCTGAAGCTCTTCATTAGTTGCCTCAATTTCCTCCTTTGATGTTTCAAGTTCTTCATTTAAGGTCTGATATTCTTCACTTGCCGAAACAATTTCCTCATTTGCCGCTTGTAATTCCTCTAAAGACTTCTCCTGCAACTCAATGATCGTAACCATTTCCGCACTTGCTTTGTGCAACTCTTCTATTTGTCTTTTAGTTCTAATATCTTTTAGTGTGGGCTTCTTTTTTGTACTTTTATTACTTTCTGTGTATTTTTCAACCTGTTCCTGCAATGTGAAAACAATAACGAACAAAGGTTCGTCTATTTCTGAAGTTATGGGTCGGACTTCAAAAGACACTATTCTCCGCACAGCTCCTTTTTTTTCGGAGGTTAATTCAAGACCAGACTTTAGTACCGCTTTTTGTGTTTTAACTACCTTATTAATGGCATTACGAAGCTCAAAAGCAAATTCAGGGCGTGCCATTTTTAAAATGTTTAAGGTCGCATTTCCAGATGTATGAGATAAAAACAAAGAAGTTAAGCCTCTGAATTTGATAATTTCCATATCCTTATTAATAATTGCGCAAGCAGGCATATAATGCGCAAGGAGAGTTGAATCTATTGTACTATCGAGTTCCGTAGAACTAAAATTTTTATTTTTTTTTGTGGTAAGTTTTGTAGTTTCAAAAATGGTTGTTCCTTTATGATGAGGCATTAGTTCAGGCACTTTGCGAATGCCAGTATTGGTTTTTCGGGAATAGATTTTATACTTATTGCTTATTGTGTTGAATAATTGGGATGATGTGCCTGTTGTTTCTGATTTACCAAGCATTAAATATCCCCCGTTATTTAATGCAAAGTTAATAACTGCAAGAGCTTTTTTCTGTGCAGCCGGGTCAAAATAGATAAGAAGGTTGCGACAACTAATAAAATCTATGTGCGAAAAAGGAGGGTCTCTTAAAATATTGTGGGGTGCAAACAAGCACATTTCACGAATACGTTTAATAACTCTATAATTATCTCCAGCTTTGGTAAAAAAACGCTTTATCCGTTTTTCACCAATAGGTTTTATATTTTCCGCAGAATATTCACCAATACGCGCATTATAAATGGCTTGATCGCTAAGATCAGTTGCAAATATCTGAATGGGAATTTTACTGTTTTTACTTTCCTGTAACTCTGTTATTAACATAGCAATGGAGTATGCCTCCTCTCCTGTTGAACAAGCAGGTATCCATACTCGTAATGTTTCGTCAGGTTTTTTTTCTTTAAGAAGTTTTGGTAAGCAAGAAGTTTTTAAATATCGGAAGGTTTCCGCATCCCTGAAAAAGCTCGTTACATTAATAAGCAAATCCGTATAAAGCATATTTAATTCGTTCTTGTTTTTAAGCAATATCTTAGAATATTCTTTTATTGTTTTTGTTCCACATTGAAGCATTCGATGCGTAATGCGTCTCTGTATAGTAGTCGTTTTGTACTTACTAAAATCAACCTTAATTTCTTTATACAATAGAGTTTATACCGAATAAGATATTAAGAACATAAAGTTAGAAAAAAGTTTGAACTGTTTGAGGAAAGCGTTCTTTGAAAGTATAGTTTAACATCATGAAGTTAGACTATAAG
>Ga0163149_10003417_pt1 | contig 18111 bp, 17 predicted proteins | sample OliLakLV19MP5G1_FD_148604 | JGI IMG/M metagenome (GOLD analysis project Ga0163149, IMG submission 148604) | Freshwater microbial mat bacterial communities from Lake Vanda, McMurdo Dry Valleys, Antarctica - Oligotrophic Lake LV.19.MP5.G1 | ecosystem: Environmental > Aquatic > Freshwater > Lake >...
ATCTTGCTAAAGAAGGAACATTTATTACTGCATTAAGCGATGTGATTACCAATGCAATTGAAGTGGTACAACAACATTTGGATAAAGAGGTGGAAGAGGAGGCGTAAGTATTAGATTTGTAAGATTTCATTTTAAAGTGTCTTATTCATTTGTTTTCTCAAAACCATCGAAAGTGAGGGTTGGATTTCTATCTATGCATTTTTTGTATCTTTAGCTTACTCTCCCGTTATAGAGTACATCCGTCCTATCGCATGATAAAAATGAACTGGCTATATTTTTTAATTTTTATTGGACTTTTCTCGAAAGTTCAAGGTCAGACTGCCCAAGTGGATAAAAAGGTCGTCAATAGAAACGGCAAAATGGCTGCTACATACACCCTAAAAAATGGGGAATTAAATGGGGACTTTATCCAATACTATCCAAACGGGTTAATTCAATGTCAGGGTTCTATTACTTCTCAAAAAAAGTCAGGGGAACAATATTGGTATTTTCCAAATGATAAATTATGGAAGGTAGTAGAGTATTCAATCAGTTTTCCTTACAATCATAATTTTGAAGGCTATGCTTTTAATGAGATGATTACTGAGTATTGGGATAACGGCAAAAACAAATCGATTATAAAATACTTGAATGGAAGAGAGCAGTTAGAAAAAACCTTGTGGTACAAAAATGGAAATTTGAGTCGTCAAACAATAATAAATCCTGACGGGAAGCACTATGAATACACTGAGTTTTTTGAAAATGGTCAGAAAAAATATGTGCGTTCTTTTTTAATAAATGAAAAAGAAAATATTCAGGATGGAGTTTACCAGGAATGGAATGAGAAAGGTGTTTTAATTCGAGATGCAACTATTGTTAACAATAAAAACAATGGCTTTAGCCATGTATGGGCTGATAACGGACAAATGACAGAGGAATATTGGTATGAAAACAATTTAATTGTTGCACAGAAAATGTGGACAATTGAAGGCAAACAGATCTTGGCTTATGATAAACGGGATGCTACCAATAAAATCACTAATGTTGAGTTCTATCCAGATAAAAAAACAATCCGAGCAAAATCTTTTTATAAAACATATCCTTTAGACGATAGCATTATAAAGATTAATTTCACTGAGATATATAATGACAAAGGAGAATTAACACAAGGTGCAGTTAATTACAATAGAACAGTTGTTGCTTGTATTGCTAAAAAATATTTTCCTAATACAAATTTGTCTGGAGAATTTAAAAAGGATTCACTATATATAAATGGCGTTCGAAATAATTTTTTTGAAGCTTCAGTAAAAAAAGTTAAAGAACAGACATTCTATTCATTAAAGTTAAACATGAATCCTGCATATAATGATCGTTGGTTTTCTGAAACAGTCAGTTTTCCTGCTACATCATCTGATAAGGAGATTAAAAAAATCGTACATCATTTTTTAAATAAACTGGAAAGAAAGTTTACAAATCCTAAAAAAGTAAATCCTGACTATCTAATTACTAAAGAGAATTTTCAGTTGATAGAACCTTATTATTTAGAATCTATAAAAAAGTTATTTTTTGACTCTGTTATTATTAATCAAAAGTTGAATGTAAATGGATCTGGAAAATATTCTGTTCGATTTAGAGGCTCTACTTTACATTATGAAGCAACGTTTAAGGATGGTTTACTTGATGGCATAGCCACCTTATATTTGAACGATAGCGCAAAACTATCAGAAAGTGAATATCATTATGGCTTGCTTCACGGAACAGCCAAAGAATGGTTTCCTAATGAATCAATCGCATCAGAAACGAAGTATAGGTATAACAAAAAAATAGAAGAGATTCAGTATTTTGTTAATGGTGGAAAAAAAGTTAAATTCATATATGGGTCAAATGATAGACCCATTAAACAGTATGAATGGCACGATAACGGAAAAGTAAAAAGTGAGATGGAGGTAATCAATCTTCCCGAATGGAGCGGTTATGAATTGAAGAGTGAATGGTACAGTAGTGGTGCAGTAAAGCGTTTTGTAATTTTTAAGGATTCAATATTAATGACTGGGGATCTATTTGAGAATGGACAAATTAAGGGGTATAATTACTCTGATTATAAGCGCAAGATTTTTATTTCTAAAAACAAAGTAAACGATCGGCAATACATGAGCATTAAAATTCCGGCAGGCATATTAGATTCTTTAAATTTTGATTTTGAGAAATACGGCATTAGGATAAAAGGGAAAGTGTTTCGTAAGCCACCATCAATGGATTGGAAGTTAGAGGATATGTTTGGAGAAAAAACGCAGGTTGATTTTTCGCAGTTAAGCTTTTCAGAAACTCTTCCATGTGATTGCCAAGACTGGACGAAACATGAGTTTTATAGACCACCCTTAAAAAATTATATGGATGAATCTACATTTTTTAAGTATCAATTAAATTTCCATGAACCTTTAAAAGTGTTTCCTTTTATTTTTGGTGATCCATATTATACAAGTAGCGACCCTGAAAAATATATCTTAGGTAAAAAATACAATTTTAGCTCAACGTTTAATGTCATGAAGGAGATTGTTATCTCTTTGCCCGATTCAAATGGTGTACTTTTTTCACTATCACCTTGTATGTCTAAATATGCTTTTGCTTCTTATAGTATTTATGGAGAATTTCGGTATGGATTCCCGTCCGAAACTGTTATCACAATTGGAGATCCCAAAACATTAGCAATAACATTCAGTTCAAAATTGCTGAGACAAGTAGATAAGAATAATCTGCCTCTAAAGAACAAGAAGGGAGATGATCTTCCAGGAATGATACTGTTTAATGCAAAAAAAGTAACCTACGATTCAAAAAAAGAATTGGACGTTACTGAACCTTCTTTAGAATGTAGTAGATTATTGGAAATTTCTGGAACTGGAATTATTATAGAAATAAAGGGAATGCTTCCTGATTTGAGCAGTACATTTAATTACCCTGAGATGGATAAAGCTTGGCTGGCAAAGAAGGCCTTTTTTGATAAAAGAGTTGAAACTTTGAAGATTCCCGAAGCAGTGATAAATGACTTCAGAGGTGCTTACTTGACTTCTTCAGTCATAAAGATACCGTATAGCAATCAAGGAGTGAAAAATCTACTGCAATTTTATGGGAAAGACATAGCAATAGGATCCAATTTTATTATTGGAACGTTTAGTGTAAGTGCAAAAAAGGGATCTGGAAATAAATATTCAATTGTAGATTCAGCCGATAAAAAGGTGTCTATAGATGAAAAAACACTAAAGGAAAATTTAACAACTCTTGGCTTTAATAATTTCTATTTTCAATATGATGCAGAAAATGCTGAATTAAATATTCATTTTTATTACACTAAATAAATGGTAAAGAAAATATTTTTTCTTTTATTAATTTTGTTTGCTTCTAAGATTTATGCGCAGAAGAAATACCCAAGTAACACTTGGGCTCAAATAACAATTGATTGCAAGGTAGGTTACGTTAGTCCGTCAGGAAAAATGATGATACAGCCGCAATTTGAACATGCATGGCCATTTAGCGATGGATTAGCTTTTGTTTGGACTTATGCTAATAAAAATAATGGACAAAATAAGATGCCTCTTGGAGAAGAATATAAACAATACAGCATTTTTTCAAATAACATAACAGGTATAATTGATTCTACAGGAACCTATATTGTTCAGCCTAAAATGAATTTTCAAATGGTGCGACCATTTCAAGATGGAATCGCGTATGTAAAAATTGATAATGAGGTTAGAATTATAAATAAAAAAGGTGAACTTATTCCTTTTACAGATTACAGATACGACAAGCAGTACAAGCAAATATTAAGAGTAGCAAGAAATAAAGAAACAGCTAAGGCATCTTTTGTAAATGCATACAGTAGAATTGTATACGAAGGGTTTGATGGCTGTGAAGAGTTCTCTGGAAATTATGCCGCAGTAAATTTTGGCGGTAAAGTCGGATACATAAATAGATCAGGAGAGCTTGTTATTGTTCCTCAGTTTTCAGAAGGTGGAGCATTTGTCAATGGATATGCGACAGTTGTTATAAAATCACGTGACGAAGAAAATAGAGATATAAAATATTATGGTATAATTGACACCTTGGGTAATTTTGTCTTAGCCCCCAAGTATCAATGGCTGGGAGATAATTCCGAAGGATTAGTAATTTTTAATGTCGTTGAAAGCGGGTCTATAAAATCGGGTTATATAGACTTAAATGGAAATGTGGTTGTTCCTCCGACATACAGTCGTGCTTATCCATTCAGTGAAGGGTTGGCTTGTGTTCAATTTAAAGGGAAATATGGATATATCAATAAAAAAGGTGAAATGGTTATAGAGCCTGTTTACAATTGGGGGAGACCTTTCAAATCAGGGGTTGCAAATGTAATCAACATGGAGGATGAACAGGGATTGATTAATACATCAGGTACATTTATTTATGGTCCAATAAAGAAAGGAGGAAACTGTGATTAAAATATGGAAGATAATAGTGCTTTGTTTTTTTGAGTTGGCAGTAAAATCTGCTTATTCTAATGGTGCAATTTTTGAAAAGGATTCTATCTTGATTCATAATTGCAATGTCACTCTTCCTATTTGGTGGAATAATGTAACCATTTCTCTTCCTGATTCAATCAATAGCATTGATGATTTGAGAGATTATTGTTTCAACATAAAAGACTCTTCCTCAAAAGTTAAACTTTGGTATTTAGGAATAGAAAAGATGGATTTATTTCCTTCATACATTGGCGATGCATGGCTAGATATTGGTCGCTTTGATGAGGCTATAAATTTATATCAAAAAATTCTCCCTTGTGTTGCCAATGAAAAAGGTCGAAAAAGTGAATGGGAATGCTTCCTATATTATAAAATTGGGAAATGCTATGAAGGAAAAAAGGATAGTAACGCAGCAATTGAATGGTATCGAAAAGCAATTGATCAAAAATTTTCGATTGAATCTGGAAAAACAAAAGTTAATTACGAACTCGCTTTATGTGCCTACCGTTGCTTAATGAATATTCGTTGTGATAAATAGGTTATTCTTTCAGATTAGTTTCAATAATTTTCACTCCTTCCCCTTCTTATACAACGGAACCGTAGAACAAGGCTCGCCATACATAATACTTTTCGCAATCGGGCGAAGCATACTTGTGATTTGAACATACGCAGCTTTTGGAACGGGCAAATCTCCACAACCTTTTATGACAATTCGTGCATCTTTGTATTCATCAATGTTTAATTGATTTAGAATTTCGGAGTACAAAACAGTTTCCAATGTTTCTAAATTTCCAAATACTACTTTTTTAGCAACAGGCTCTAATTGTGTTGCTAATAACATGTACGCCCAAGTTGGAACAATAGCATCTGCAGAACAGATAAGCGCAACATATTTATCTTTATACGTATTCCAGTCTTCGTTCTTGATGAATTCTCTAAAATCTTTTTCACGTAATATTAATCCTTGAAAAAGCAACTCTTTGATGTCAAACAATACCCGTTCGCCTTGAGGATAAAAAGCCTCAAGGTCAATAGTCACTAGTCCACTTTGCGAAACTTTATTTATGATTTCTTCTTCCATTTTTTTCGTTGTCATTTCTTTTGTGGGTTCTCGATTCCGCTCGAACTGACCGGAGACACACTTTTTCACTAATAGGCAAAGTCTAATTGCTAGCATAAGCAATAGTCGCCACACTAATCTTAATGCCTGGAATCTGTTGCAAAGTTTGTGCACAGGCTTCAAGTGTTGCACCGGTTGTAATCACATCATCTACTAATAAGACATGTTTGCCTTCCAGCGATTTGAATTCTTTTAATTGAAAAATGGTTTCCACATTTTGCCAACGGTTGAAACGCGATTTCTTTGTTTGTGTTTCCGATTCATGAGCACGAAACAATGTTTTGAAATCTGCAGCTACTTCCATACTGCTTGCTAAACCTTCTGCAAAAGATTCACTTTGATTGTAACCCCGTTTTTTCTCTTTTTTAGGATGAAGTGGAACAGGAATAATGGTATCAACCGTATTAAAGGCCTCTGATTTTTTTAATTCAAAGCCATAGAGTTTACCAACAGCAAAACCCACTTCTTTTCTGCCTTTGTATTTAAGTTGATGAATAATCCGTTGTACTCTTCCACCTTTGTTAAATCCATAAAATGCTCCTGCAGAATGAATAGTTATTCGTCCCCAGAAAATTTTGGCTATCGGATTGTCCTGATCCAAGTGAAAATTTGTTTTTGGAAGGTGGTAAACACAATAAGTACACAGGGTTTGTTCGTTCTTATACAAACTGTTTCCACAGGAAACACAAACTTGTGGAAATATCAGTGAAATAAAGTCGTTCAGCATAAGATTTTGTGCAATAAGGCTAAAAAGTATTACTTTTGTGTGTCAAAAATAAACAATCCTTATAATATGGAAAGCAATAAAGAAGAAAAAAAGTCGAATAATAAAATTTTATGGATTCTGTTGCTGCTATTAATGGGCGGTAATGGTGCATTCGGATTTCTGTGGTGGAAAGAAAAAAACAGAGCGGATAAAGTAGTCATTGAAAGACAAGAAGTGATTATTGAGCGCGATAACGTAAAAACCGATTTATTGCGTCTTCAAGAAGAGTATTCAACGCTGGAATCATCGGATAAGCTTGTGCAAGCTGAATTGGAAACGAAAAGAGCGGAAATTGCGGAGTTGATTATACAAGCAGAAAAACACAAAGGAGATGCGTATATTATTTCTAAGCTTAGAAAAGAGACAGAAACATTGCGTACGATTATGAAACATTTTGTAGTACAAATTGATTCATTAAATACCTTTAGTAAAACAGTTATTGCTGAAAAAGATAAAGTGAGTGCAGATCTTACAGCAGAAAAAAGTGTAACCACTCAACTTACAAAAGACAAAGATGCTTTGCAAAGTACGGTGAACATTGGCTCTATTTTAAAAGCGGAGAATCCCACTGTGAAAGGTGTAAAGTTTAAATCGGGGGGAACAAAAGAAGTGGAAACAACCAAAGCATCTCGTGTTGAACGCATCAAAGTTTCTTTCGTAATAGGAGAAAATAAAATTGCCAAAAAAGGAGTGAAGCCGGTGTACGTCCGCATCATGTCACCTGATGGAAAAGAAGTTACAAAATCTGCCGATGAAGGAAACATAGTAAAATTCAATGGTTCTAAAGGTTATTACGCAGCTAAGCAAGACATCAATTATAAAAATGAAGAAGTTGCTGTTGATGTACTTTGTGGTAGTCCAAATGGTTTTCTTCCTGGGAAATACCTGATTGATATTATTTGTGATGATGTGATTGTGGGACAAACTAGTATTATGCTCAAATAGAACATTCGAATGCCTTTGTTCTCGACTCCGCTCGAACTGACAGGCACAATGTCAAGCAAGCTGCCAATCGAACCGTCACTTCGAGCGGAGTCGAGAAGCAGCCAGATTTAAACTCAATTTACAAATGAACCCAAACATTAATCCAGACGGTGAAAACTTAAGTTCTTCTGAAAAGGAGTTCGAGAAAGTACTACGCCCTGCGGAGTTTGATGATTTTACAGGACAGTTTGAGGTTGTTGAAAATCTGAAAATATTTGTGCAAGCTGCAAAACAACGCAGCGAAGCATTGGATCACATTCTTCTGCACGGCCCTCCGGGCTTGGGAAAAACTACTTTAGCAAACATTGTTGCATCCGAATTAGGCGTGAATATAAAAATCACTTCCGGGCCTGTGTTGGATAAACCAGGCGATTTAGCAGGTTTGTTGACCAATTTGGAAGAGAACGATGTGTTGTTCATTGATGAAATTCATCGTTTGAGTCCTATTGTTGAAGAGTATTTATATTCTGCTATGGAAGATTATAAAATCGATATCATGATCGATAGCGGTCCAAATGCAAGAAGTGTTCAAATTAAATTAAATCCGTTTACGTTGGTTGGCGCAACAACTCGTAGTGGTTTGCTTACGGCTCCGTTACGAGCTCGTTTCGGTATCAATTCCCGTTTGAATTATTATGATTCTAAATTGCTGAAAAAAATTATTATTCGTGCAGCCGGAATTTTAAATGTTCCTATTACCGAAGAAGCAGCGAATGAAATATCTCGTAGAAGTCGCGGGACACCTCGTATTGCGAATGCTTTATTAAGACGAATCAGAGATTTTGCACAAATAAAAGGAAATGGTTCCATCGACATAGAAATTGCTCACATCGGATTATCCGCACTCAACGTGGATAAAAACGGTTTGGATGAAATGGACATTCGTATTCTTTCAACGTTGATTGAAAAATTTAAAGGTGGCCCAGTTGGTTTAACTACTATATCAACAGCAGTTGGCGAAGAAGCAGGAACCATTGAAGAAGTATACGAACCTTTTTTAATTCAAGAAGGTTATCTCGTTCGCACACCTCGCGGAAGAGAAGCCACAGAGCAAGCATATAAACATCTTGGCAAAATTCCTCGCGGACACAAAGGAAGTTTATTTGATATATAGTCCGCCCTCGCTCACTTTATTTTTTCTTGTCGTCCTTCAAAGTAAATTTTTTTGAATAAAGAAAAGGGACAGTAAATTCTAAGACGGGTTCTGGTGTATTCTTCTTTTTTAGGATTGGATTTTGGTATTCTGCATAATAAATTTTCAAAAGAATAATAAAGTACGAAATAATCAGCGGACCAAATATTAGGCCTGTGATTCCTAGGTACTGTAACCCGAAAATAATTCCCAGCACGGTAACAATTGGGTGGACATCTGCCATTTTTTTTGCAAGCATAAAGCGGATGACATTGTCCATACTTCCCATAATCAAGGCGCACCATAGGATTAAAACAATTCCTTGCCAGGTATGTCCGGTTGCAAAAAGAAATAACGCGGCCGGCACCCATATAATTCCTGTTCCAACAATCGGAATGATGGAACCGAAACCTGTTAATATTGCCCAAAATGCCGCACCAGGTAGGCCCACAATGAGATAAATAATTAAACTAAAAAGGCCTTGAACAACTGCTATCAATGGCACACCAATAGCATTGCTGAATGTTTGAGCCCTTAATTCAGAACCAAACATTTTTATTTTACTTCTGCTAAATGGTAATGATAATAAAATGGATGCCTCCAATCGATTAAAATTAATTAATAGAAAGTATAGAAAGAAGTACATCATAGTAATGGTTGTGAAAGCTTCCAAACTTTCATTCAGAATCCCTGATACAATTGGTCTACTCGATGCTTGGATATCCTGTATATTTTTTTCAGAAAAAATTTTAACACCAAAATGATTCATCATGGTAGTATCCAATTGATTAATGTAACCCATTATTTCTTCCGGATGGGCAACTGCAGGTGCCAACTTGTTGTAAACCATAGAAAAAAACAAAGTGCAAGGCAGTAAAATAATAAAAAATGAAATGATAATAATTAAAATTGCAGCTCTGCCTTTTTTCCATTTCTTTTTGTTAACAAGTGTTTCCATCCACCCTTTAAATAAAACGTAAAACATTATACTGCTTAAAAAGGCTGTAAAATAATTTTTCAAGGAGAACAGCAACAATAGTCCCAGTATTATAATTACAATTAAAAAGAAATATTTGTTCGCTTTGTTTTCTGCTTTAATTTCCATGGCTTGATACGAAGAATTGAAATACCGTAAATATTTAGTAATTTTAGTGTTAATATTTTAAACGAAGAAATTATGGATGATAAATCCAACTTGTTTTTTGGTTTGGGGCACCTGTTGGTCTAGCAATTGTTAAATTACTAGACTCAGAAATAGGGAAGGGGTTTGCTGACAATAGAAAACACAAAGCATCTTTTGTAGCTGTGGATATTAAAGAAAAGATTAGCAAGCTGGAAAGAGAAGTCGCAGAATTGATAAACAGCTCAAAAGAAAACAATAAAAATAAAACGATATAGTCCAAAGGAGAATTATTGATATGGAAGAAGAATCTAAAAATTATTTTGATGAAACTTATGAGTTAGTCAAAGAGTATGCAGACGAACGACTTTTGCTATTGAAAATTCAAACAGCAAAAAAAACAAGCAGACTCATCAGCAAACTCGTGCTCATTTTTATTTCTGCAATGCTATTTTTCTTTTTGCTACTTTTTATAAGTATTATGCTAGGATACTTTTTTGCAGAAAAAACAGAAAGCATGTTTTATGGGTTTGGCATTGTTGCTGGAATATATTTGTTGCTGTTTGTTTTATTCATTCTTCTTTTTAGAACAATAATTTCCGGAAAAATAATGAATATGATTACCGAAATATTTTTTGAAAACAATAACCAGTATAATGGATCGGATGATGAAGAATAGATACACCATAACTTGCTATGCAGATTTAGAAAGAGAAGAGAGATGTGCGAAAGCGCGAATTGAAAAATTAGAAATGGAAATTCAAACCCGCATAAAAAAACTGCCTGAAGAGGTTGTTAAAATTGGAGTTGCCAAGCTAATTACGGGTATTGTTAGTGGAAATATGTTTCAATCGGCAATGTCAGTATTCAAATATGTAAGATCTTATTTTTTTAACAAAGATAAAGATGACTCAGAAGGGAAAAGCTTTAAGGATATAATTATGGATGTACTTGAAAATGTTTTTCGAAAGAGCTCTTAAAATATTTTTCAACAGCACTTGCAATACGTTTTATGAATTCAACAAAAAACACGCTTTTGATTAAAGCAGAAGCCAAACGCCTCGGTTTCGATTACGTTGGTATTTCCAAAGCAGATTTTTTAGAAGAAGAAGCACCCCGATTAGAAAATTGGTTGAATAATAACATGCATGGACAAATGAGTTACATGCAAAATCATTTTGATAAACGTTTAGATCCGCGTTTGCTTGTGCCAGGAGCAAAATCAGTAGTTTCACTCTTGTTAAATTATTATCCTTCCGAGAAACAAGCAGATATCACAGCTCCTAAGATTAGTAAATATGCTTACGGAAAAGATTATCACGATGTGATAAAAGAAAAATTAAATTATTTACTGGAATTTATAAAAGAAAATATCGGAGAAGTTGATGGCCGTGCATTTGTTGATTCAGCGCCTGTTTTAGACAAAGCTTGGGCAAAAAAAAGCGGTTTGGGTTGGATAGGAAAAAATAGTAATCTAATAAATAAATCCAGTGGCTCTTTTTATTTTATTGCCGAATTGATTGTTGATTTGGATTTGGAATACGATGGAGCAGTAAAAGATTATTGCGGAACCTGCACCAAATGCATTGATGAATGTCCTACCGATGCTATCATTGCGCCTTATGTGGTAGATGGAAGCAAATGCATCTCCTATTTCACCATCGAACTAAAAGAAAATATTCCCAACGAAGTAAAAGGGAAACTGGATAACTGGTCATTCGGTTGTGATGTTTGTCAGGATGTTTGTCCATGGAACAGCTTTTCAAAACCTCATACTGAACCACATTTCCAAGCCAATGCCGAACTTCTCAACATGAAAAAGGAAGATTGGTATGAATTAACGGAAGAAACGTTTAAGCGCGTTTTTAAAGGTTCGGCAGTAAAGCGAACCAAGTTTACAGGTTTAACAAGGAATCTGGAGTTTATTAAGACTTAACCACTGACTTATACACTTCGTGAATAACATCTTTGTATTGATGTCCGAATGTAGTCAAGCACCAAATCATCAGTAATGCTTTTTCTTCAGGTTTTAGCCATTTAACAGCTTTCATTAACTCTTTGCGAAAAAGGGTTTTATCAAAACTCACTTTTTGCAATATATTTTTACTTAATTCAAACATACTCTTTGTATTAAGGGTTTATCAATTTGGAGTAGACCAATAATTAAAATTACTTCATTTAAAACGAAAAGTCAAGAACAAAGTTACTTTTTTTAAAAATATTTTTAGTATAGATTTTGTTAAAAAATTGTAAAGGTTTTTGGACTAAACTTCGCAAACACTTCGACTCCGCTCAGTGTGACATTTTGGAGGTCAGCCTGAGCGGAGTCAAAGACTTTATTGTCAGAGGAAATTATTTCTCGCCCCAGCGATAAGATGTTTGTTCCAACCCAGCAAGGTCTAAAACTCTATCGATTACTGTAGAAGCCAACTCTTCAAATGTTTGAGGTTTGCTGTAAAAGGAAGGACTGGCAGGGCAAATGATTCCGCCTGCTTCGGTCACGGTTTTCATATTGTTGAGGTGGATGAGACTAAGAGGAGTATCACGGGTAACGAGGATGAGCTTTCTGCGTTCTTTTAAAATTACATCTGCCGCTCTGGTGGTTAAGTCGTTAGAAATGCCGCTGGCAATGCGGGCGAGCGTTCCCATAGAGCATGGGCAAATAATCATGGTAGTGTATTTTGCGGAGCCGGATGCAAAGGGTGCAAAAAAATCAGATTTATTATAGATGGTAAAAGGCAGTTTTTCGAAATCGGAATCGCCTAGTTCAAATTTCCAAACATCTTTTGCATTATCGCTCATCACAATTCCAACTGTTTCAATTTGATCTTGCAGTTTTTGTAGCTTTTGCAACAATACTTTTGCATAGATGGCACCGCTGGCTCCTGTTATTGCCAAAACTATTTTATGTTTATTTTGTTGTTGCATTTCCAAAAGTATAAATTAAAGCAAAAGCCAATACGTTATTTCGTTGTCCGGGATTTGACACTGTGCTTGCTCCGGATGCAAACTCACGAATGGGAAGAATAGAATTTGTAAAACGCCAGTTGATCCCTAAATTTTTATAGATTTTATAACTAATTCCAATACTTCCGCTAACTTCCATAGGATAAAATGGAATGCCATTTATAACCTCTCCGTTCTGGTCGTATTCTTTTGAATTTATTAAATAGCCGACTCCCGGACCTATTTCAAGCACAAATTTTTTATGTTCATATTGAAATAAAATGGGAACTTCAATGTAATTGAGTTGCATTAAATAGAAACGCAAATCACCTTTATTCGCATCTCCAATAAATTTACTTCCTTTCTGTACAAATAAAATTTCAAATTGTGCTTTCCATTTTTCATTTATTTTGGCGTTAAGTGTAGCACCGCCATCAAATCCAAATTTATGAAAGCCTTCATACGTATCACCATGCACTTGACTGGTGGAAATACCCACTTTTAAACCTACTTTAAAGCGGTTTTGTGCATGCAATATATTTGCAAAAAGGAAAATAAATAATATTGGAACAAAATTTTTCATTCAGTGTAAAGTTAATTAAAATACAAACGCCCACACATTAACTGTGCGGGCGAAGCAGTATAATTAGAAAACTAATTTCTAAGGAATGAGGTTGACCTCTTCTACTTGAATAATTTCTTTTGTTCTTACTCTATAAATAAAAGCAATGAGATGACAATGACGTTCATCACAAACAACACTTCTGTAAGACGCAGGAATAGTATAAGCAAATTTCTTAATGTGAGTTGTTCCCAAAGGAATACTTCCCGTTGCCAATGCTTCACCCCAAGCTCCAGAAGGAGTGATGGCATCGCGAAGCATGTGACGGTGAACATAAAATGGTTTAATGTTCCCCACACTATCTTGATAGCTCACAATGCTGTCTTGTGTCAACAAAACAACCATTCTCAAGGTATCACTCATGGTTGTTAGAAAGGAATCTTTTACCGAAACGCAGATTTTGCGTGTAGCTAAATCATAATCTACAGCAATTTGTAAATCTACAACAGATGGCTCAGAAATAATTCCGGCAACATACGTTTTCCAGTTTGGAAAAAATTTTAAATGTGTTTGTGCAATTGGATCAAATTCTTTTCTGTTGAACATTCCTTGTGGCAACCCAAAGTCAGAAGCTCCGAAAGTGGCATCGTAAGCATCACCAACGCTTGTTCTATAATCAGGAGTAAATGCGGTAGCGGGCGAGCCTGCATAACCGGGAGCAGGAACCGCAAAGCTTCCAACATGCGTTGCTAAGCCAACAATTTTACCCGAATAGATTGAATCTATTTCATGCAATTCTTTTGCAGCACGCGGACAATTTCCACAAGTATGCCCCGTAAAATCTTCAATTAGTATTTTTTTGATATGAGTCGTAACAATAGGGAATGTTGCATCCGGACAAGATGCTGTATCGCCTAAATTCGCATTGGTTTCAGGATAGGGGTTATTAACAAAATCACACGAAGTGAGAATGAACCCAAATGCAATCGATAAAAAGAATAATTTTTTCATTGTTATATAAATTAAAAACTACTTGTAACAGTCAAGGTAACACCATTAGAGGCAGGAACCAATCGGCATATGCCGCCCACACAAAAAATACCTGCACGTTGTTTCCCGTAACTTAAAGTAATTCGATTTGAATTTTTGTTGTACCCTACTATTGCACTTGGATAATGGTAACGTTCTTTTATTTTGTCGTTACCAAAGTTATATTGATCCAAAGCTGCAACAAACCAATGTGAATTTACAGTGTATTCGACCATCACTTGTCCCCAGTCTTGGTGGTCGTCATTAGTTGACAGTGCCTGAACTTCGAGCTTTATTGTGCCTTCCTTTTTTAATCGGTATGAAATATCAGCAACAAAAATATCGGAATGAATGGTTGGAAATCCAGCTTTTTGAATTACACTTTTATTATAAACCTGATACGAGTAGACCAAGGATAGTTTTATTTTTTTACCAAATTTCTGATTTAATTCTACATAAAAGTCGCGGAATAAAACCTCTTTACCAGGGCCGTACGAATTTATGGTGTACCCTTGCAATGTATTGTCAAAATAAGGGTTTAAGAGAGTTGTGTCCAAGGTGTTGGAGCCTGAATAATTAATTAAAATATCCATTTTCCATGTAGGCTTTTTAATAAGTTTAGCACTTACTTCACCCGAATATTGAAATTCGCCATTCGGTTGAGAAGCGTATGGATAAAAGGTCAAAAGGGCATAGGTGTGATTTTTATTTAAAGCTGGAGTGTAATTTAATAGCAAGTTATTCACGGATGCTTCTCTGTCGGAACGGAAATTCATATTGTCGGCACGGCTCGCGCTTGCAGAAACAGCAATTCCTTTTTTAGCATAACTCGCCATAATAATTTGTGCATCACCGGGCTTGTATATTTTCCCGATAAGATTTGCTGAATTCGGGTCATTAATTTTATAGGCATACTCGGCATTCAAACGAAAATCTTTATAATTCAATTCAAATCTTCCCGCAGAAGCACCCACGTTCTCTGGTAAAACCAAAGCAGGATCTTCATCTCTTTGGAATCGGCTCACAAAACTTCCGCCCAGTGTCAAGCGTAATTTTTTATCTGCTAATTTTTTAAATGCTTCATTAATTTGTAATTCTCCATCAAAACCGCGAACAAGACCTGGGCCTTGCGTCATAAATGATCGCTGTTTGCCAACGAGTCCAGTAAGATAAAGTCCGTTTACAATTTCATATTTCAAACGAATACCATCCAAAGCATTGTCGAAACCCAATCCACGTTCTTCATAGCTCCGCAAAACCAATCCGTTTCCGAATTGCTGATAAAAATTTCCAACTGTCACTTCCAACGCATCCGATTTATAAGTAGCAAATCGGTATGGAATTCCGTTTCCTTGGTAGCGGGGGTCAAAACCCTGCAATGCTCCTAAATACGATTCGTAACGAATACCTGCAGTAAATTTCCCTTTGGTGTATATGATGTTTGCAAAACCATTCATCAACATTTTTTCTGGAACATTAGGTGCTCCGATGGTTGAATCAGGAAGATAATACTGTGCAGTAGCTTGGAAATTTCCATGCACATCTCCCATATTCGCAGGTAGATTTGGTAAGTTAATTTGTGCAGAAGAAAAACTGCTATATGCTAATCCGCAAATAAAAACGGATGATTTAATCAATTTAAAATAATATTTTTTCACAAAAAAAAGATAAGGGGTTATACCTTTGGCTATTATAAATTATACTAATATGTTTTATGCGCTATAGGTATTAATCTATTTTTTCTCCTTTGGCAACTTTTCTTACAATTTCAATCAGGTGTTCTTCATCCCCATCAGCATAGCCATTGTGTTGCCAAACAATTTCGCCCTTGCCATTTAATACAAATGTATGAGGAATATCTCCAACATTCATAGCGCGTTTAAAATCCTGATTCTCGTCTTGAAATACTTCATATTCCCAGCCTTTACTTTTAACATCGGTTGCTACTTTGGCCGAACTGCGTGAATCATCTGTAGAGATAGCAATTAGTTTTACTCCTGTCTCTTTTTGCCATTCAGCATAAACTTCTGCTATAGCATCTAATTCTTTTTTACAAGGCTTGCACCAAGTTGCCCAAAAGCTAATAATCATAGGCTTCCCATCATTACTGAATTTGGAAGTGTTTACTGTTTTTCCGTCCATTGCTTTTACATCAGCAGCAGGGATTGTACTTTGCCCTATTGCAGAAAAAGAAAACAGAATACCAATGGTAGCAAAAATTAATTTTTTACTCATTTTAGTTTTTTTCCCTAAGGCATTCGTGAATACTGTGTGTTTCATAAAATGGTTTGTTTGAAAGGTTAATAAAAAAATAAATCAGCTTTGAATGTCAAGAAACATACCAAAAGCTGATTTATTTTTTATTAATAATGACTATTTGTTGATAGCCACTTTTTTAGTGATTGTGCTATTTCCAACAGTAATGTTTAAGAAATATAAACCATTGCTTAATGAAGAAGCGTCCATTAGATATGTGTGGATACCTGCGCTCATGTTACCAAGATTTTCTGTCTTAACCAATTGACCAACAGTGTTTACAATAACAATAGAAACGTTGTTATTAGTAGATAAGTTAAAATCAACAGAAGCTAAATCAGTCATTGGGTTTGGATATACATTTACACCATTAACCAAGTTGTTTTCTTCAACACCTACAGTTGCAGATATATTAATGTTATCTACATAAAGGTTGTTACCATAAGCAGAAGTTCCTTTGAAACGAACCAATACGTTTGATTGACCAGCGTAAGAAGCTAAGTTTACAGTTTCATTTCTCCAGTTAGCAGCAGCTGTAGGAGAGAATGATGTAGTTGAAGCTGCCATAGTTGACAAAGTTGTTCCTGATTTGTTATAAACAGAAGTCCAAGTAGTACCGCAGTTTGTAGATACTTCAACTCTCAAGTTGTCATTTTCAGTTGAGTACTGACGGTAAGCAACATCAAATGTTAAAGAGTGACCTGTAGCTCCAGTGAAAGACATTGGGTCTAATGTAACCATATCAACATCTCCAGAAGGAATGTTAAACCACATCAATTTCATACTTTTTGAAGAACTGTAACCAACAGTTGCATTTTGCCAAGTTAACGGATCACCACCATTGCTGATAGACCATGCAGTAGGTAAGCCAGATGCTTCAAATGATTGAACTGCCAAAGCTCCTCCTGTTGCAGGATAAATAATGAAGTTTGCTGTTTCTGAGTTGTTACTGCTTGTTGGATCAGTTACTCCGTTTGGATTAGAGATTTCACAAGTAATAACATGAGAACCTGGTGTTGATGAACCAACTTTTTGACCAGTAACAGTTGTATTAGCATAAGTAGCTAATGAACCTGTCCAAGCAAATACTTTTTGAGTTATACCATCCACTTTTAAAGTAATTGTAGCAGAAGTTAAAGTAGAAGTTCCAACGTTACCAATACGGAAAGTTGGAGTTACGCTATCACAAGAAGCTAATGATGGATTTAAAGTTGCAGATAACATTACTTGAGCATCAACAGCAGCAGTAGCAACTGAACAAGCAGATTTAGCTGCATATAATGTAGCTGTAGAAGCTTGCCCAACTTCTGTAATTGTACGATCCGGACAAATCATATAGATTGTTGGAAAATAACCAATAGCATAATTTGCATTGAAAGTTGTTGTTGCAGCAGCAGCTGGATTAATGATTGGGTAAGACGTTCCTGTTATCCAGTCACCTTGAGATGCAGCGTCTGTTCCATTTAAATCGTTAATGTCTGTCGCACCATCACCTTCGATAAAGAATACCATTACTTCATTTGTTCCAGATGGACCATAAGTAGTGTAAAGATTGTCTAGTGCACCACTTGTGTGGTATCCCCAACATGGCCCACACCACGTTGCAGAAACGTCAATGTATACAGTTTTTCCTGCATTCAAATAAGTATACAAGTTGTGTGTAGTACCATTAAGGTCAGCAAACGTCCAATCCGGAGCGATGCTTCCATCAGCCAATTGCGCCTTGC
>Ga0163149_10003422_pt1 | contig 18100 bp, 10 predicted proteins | sample OliLakLV19MP5G1_FD_148604 | JGI IMG/M metagenome (GOLD analysis project Ga0163149, IMG submission 148604) | Freshwater microbial mat bacterial communities from Lake Vanda, McMurdo Dry Valleys, Antarctica - Oligotrophic Lake LV.19.MP5.G1 | ecosystem: Environmental > Aquatic > Freshwater > Lake >...
AGCGGCAACAATCCATCGCGGTGTTGCCACCGCCCAACACCAGCACGCGCTTTCCAACCGCCTTTACGTGTTCAAAATAGACCGAGGCCAGCCAGTCGATGCCGATATGCACGTTGGCGGCGCACTCGGTGCGACCCGGCACCTCTAAATCACGACCACGCGGCGCGCCACTGCCGACGAATACGGCGTCATAGCCTTCCGTGAGCAATTGCTGCATGGAGTGAATCAAACGCCCGCCGATAAACTCGACGCCCAAATCCAGCACGTAGCCCACTTCTTCGTCGATGACGGTTTCCGGCAGGCGGAAGCGCGGCACTTGAGTGCGCATGAAACCGCCGGCCTTGGGGTCTTTGTCGAACACCGTGATCGAATAGCCCAGCGGCGCCAGATCGCGGGCCACCGTCAAGGATGATGGTCCGGCCCCGACACAAGCAACGCGCTTGCCGTTCCTGGTCGAAGCCTTCGCCGGCATGCGGGCGCGAACGTCGCCCTTGTTATCGGCCGCGACCCGCTTCAATCGACAAATCGCCACCGGCTCAGCGCTTATCCCCGCTTCTTCTTCCACTCGCCCGCGCCGACACGCCGGCTCACAGGGGCGATCACAGGTGCGCCCGAGAATGCCGGGAAAGACATTACTCTTCCAATTGACCATATAGGCATCGTCGAACTTACCCGCCGCAATCATCCGGATGTACTCGGGCACGGGGGTGTGCGCCGGACAGGCCCACTGGCAATCCACCACTTTGTGGAAGTAATCCGGATTGGCACTATCGGTTGCTCGCACTCCACCCTCCTGGTCGACACGCGTTGGCTGATGGTCGCGCGCAATGCCTAATTGAGCGCCCGCCCACCTGAATCGAATGCGCCGGATTCTAGCCCCGCGATGGGCCAAGGTCGTTGCGCACTGCGGCGTGACCTCTTAGCGATCTCGCACTAGCGGCTAAACTTGGCGACGACATAGATATGAGCAGTAGAACTCGAATGCCCAGCTTGGTGGTCAACGCCAGTCCTGCCCATCTACTGGGCATGCCAAGCGCGGATTTTCTGCGCGACTATTGGCAGAAGCACCCGCTGCTGATCCGCGGGGCGATGGCAGGTCTCACCTGCCCGCTGACACCCGAAGATCTGGCTGGCCTCGCTTGTGAAGAGTTGGCGCTGTCGCGGCTAGTGCAACACGACCGCGTGAACGACCGCTGGTCGCTGCGGCAAGGCCCCTTCGCCGAAACCGACTTTCCCGGGTTGCCCACGCAGGACTGGACGCTGCTGGTGCAGGACGTCGACAAGTGGGACGCCGACGTTCGCCAGCTGCTGCGCGGGTTTGACTTCATCCCACGCTGGCGGATCGACGATGTCATGGTCAGCTTTGCGGCACCCGGCGGCTCGGTGGGTGCCCACGTCGATCACTACGACGTGTTCCTGCTGCAAGGCCAAGGTACGCGGCGCTGGCACATCGATGCTCGCAAGAATCCACCGCTCGCATGCCGCGACGACGCGGAACTCAAACTCCTGCGCGAGTTCAACCCCAGCGATGAATGGCTGCTCGAACCCGGCGACATGCTGTATTTGCCGCCGGGCGTGCCGCATCACGGCATTGCGGTTGACGCCTGCCTCACCTTCTCGATTGGCATGCGCGCACCCGCTGTCAGTGAATTGATTGGTGACCTGGCCGATCACCTGATGGATGCATTGCCGGATTCACTGCGCTACGGCGATGCTGATCTTGCACCACCCACCGATACCAATGAAATCGACGCGACCGCCATCGCGCGGGTACGCCAGTTACTGGAATCCAACCTGGCTTTGGATGACCGTGCCTTGGCAACGTGGCTGGGTGGATTCCTTACCCGCTATCGCAGTTCTGCTGAGTCGTTTTCGCCACCGAAGGCACCTACTCCGGCGCAGATCGAGCGCGCACTCGGCAAAGGTGGATGCCTGGTGCAGCATCCATTCGCCCGGTTTGCGTGGACTCGCGCTGGCCGGCAAGCACGCCTGTTTGCGCACGGCCACTCCTGGTTGTTGCCACTGGCCGCCGCCAAGCGACTTTGCGCAATCCAACCGATATTGGCGACGGACTACCAGCATCTGTGCCGGCAGGCCGATACTGTGATCAGCGAGTTGCTGGCCGCTGGTTTGCTGGTCGTCCAACGTAAGGGGTCCAAGTAATGTACGAATTGCGCATAGCCGATGGCTTTCGCGTTGATCCGGCCGACTACACACGCGATCTGGACGCCATTCGCGCGGTCCGCGAGCCCGTCTTCTTGGTTGAGCAACAGGTACCTCCCGATCAGGAATGGGATGAACTGGATCCGTTGTCAAAGCATGTTCTGGCGCGCGACTTCGACGGCCGACCAATCGGCACGGGTCGCTTGACGCCGGAGCAGCGCATCGGTCGCATGGCCGTGCTGGCCAATTGGCGAGGCAAGGGTGTGGGCGAAGCCATGCTGATGCGCTTGCTGGATAAGGCACGTGACATGGGTTATCCGCAGATCGAGCTGCACGCGCAAACCCACGCGATACCTTTTTATGCCCGCGCCGGCTTTGTCGCCGAGGGTGACGAGTTCATGGAGGCGGGCATTGCCCACCAGATCATGCGCATCGCTCTGCAGCCACGCCCGGCCATCACCCGCCAGCCGCTGCCACAGGCCAACGAACGGCCTGTCGAAACTCTGATTGAGTGCCGTGCGGCAACCTTGGACGTCCTCAAGGCGGCTCGCCATCGACTGTGCATAGTCAGTCGGGATTTGGATCCTGCGCTGCTGTGCAACGAGGCTGCGCTGACGGAACTACGGCGTGTGGCGCTGTCTGGGCGCGGCGCGGATATCCGTTTGCTGGTGCAGGATCCCGCAGACGCGCAACGTGCAGCAGGCCAGTTGGTCGCGCTCGCGCAACGCTCACCGGCCACCATCGCCATCCGCACGCCGACCGAAGAAATCGACCTCAACTTTGCCTCCGCCTACCTCCTCAATGACACTGGAGGCTATGTTTACCGGCCTCTCGCCAGCCGCTTTGAGGCCAGCACCCACCTGCAGGCCGGCGGCCGCAATCGGCAGTTGCAGGAGAGTTTCGACAAGGTTTGGGAGCGCTCGGAAATACCGGTTGAGCTGCGCGCGATGCGGATATGACCTTGGTTGCCTTTGCCCCGCAAGGTCTTTGAAGTGCGTTACCGCGAGCACTCAAGCCGACCGCCATCGCAGTGATGGATCCAGGCGATGGGGTGCCGAAAAGTGCCCAAATCGACCCGCAGAACGCCGGCGGGTTGCGGCATAATTGCCCGGCCTTCACGCCCCTTCCAGCAGATCGCTGGCTGAGCCGGAACCCCACCCTTCGCCGCCACTTCGGAGCATGCCATGAGTGACTCCTTTCACACCCGCCAGACGCTGACCGTCGACGGCATCGATTACACGATCTTCAGCCTCGCGGCGTTGGGGGCGCAGTTTGACCTCTCGCGATTGCCGTTTTCGATGAAGATCCTGTTGGAAAATCTGCTGCGCTGCGAAGACGGCGTGTCCGTGACCAAGGCTTCCATTGAAGCGGTAGCGCAATGGGATGCGAGCAAGGAGCCCGACACCGAAATTGCCTTCATGCCGGCGCGCGTGGTGTTGCAGGATTTCACCGGCGTGCCCTGCGTGGTCGATCTGGCGGCGATGCGCGACGCGGTGAAGGCATTGGGCGGTGACCCGAAGCGGATCAACCCGCTGATTCCCTCTGAGCTGGTCATCGACCATTCGGTGCAGGTCGACTCGTTTGGCTCCGCCGACTCGCTCGATCTGAATGGCAAGATCGAGTTCGAGCGCAACAAAGAGCGCTACAGTTTTCTGCGCTGGGGCCAGAAGGCGTTCGACAACTTCAAAGTTGTTCCGCCGAATACCGGCATCGTCCACCAGGTAAACCTCGAAAATCTGGCGCGGGTAGTGATGGCGCGCTCGATTGGCGGTGTCAATTACGCCTTCCCGGATACCGTCTTCGGCACTGACAGCCACACCACCATGATCAACGGCATCGGTGTGCTCGGTTGGGGCGTCGGCGGCATCGAGGCCGAAGCGGCGATGCTGGGCCAGCCTTCGTCGATGTTGATTCCGCAAGTGGTTGGCTTCCGCCTGACCGGCAAGTTGCCAGAAGGCGCGACCGCCACCGATCTCGTGCTTACCGTGACGCAGACCCTGCGCAAGCATGGCGTGGTAGGGAAATTTGTCGAGTTTTTCGGCGAAGGACTTGACAACCTGCCATTGGCGGACCGAGCCACGATTGCCAACATGGCACCGGAGTACGGCGCGACCTGCGGCATTTTCCCGGTCGATGACGAAGCATTGAATTACCTGCGCTTGTCGGGTCGCGATGAGGGCTTGATCAACCTGGTCGAGGCGTATTCCAAGGCGCAAGGCCTGTGGCGGGTGCCGGGTGCACCAGAAGCTACCTATTCAGCGGTGCTGTCGCTGGATATGGCAACGGTCAAGCCATCCTTGGCCGGCCCCAAGCGCCCGCAGGACCGGGTGTTATTGGAGGACATGCAAGCCAACTTCCACCTCAACCTGCAGGGCCTCACCTCCAACCGCAAGCCGAAAGTCGACGAGACCACTCGCATGGACGCCGAAGGCGGCGCGCAGGAACAAGCCGAACACCTCGCATCCAAGCCGCGTTCAAAAATCCGCATTCGTGACGAGGATGCGGAACTGTGCGATGGCTCGGTCGTCATCGCCGCGATCACCTCGTGCACCAATACGTCGAATCCCGCCGTTATGCTGGGTGCTGGCTTGCTGGCTCGCAACGCCGTGCAGAAAGGCATCAAGGTCAAACCGTGGGTGAAGACCTCGCTTGGACCAGGCTCGCTGGTGGTCACCGACTATTTAAAAAAGGCCGGTGTGATGGACGATCTGGAGAAGCTCGGCTTTTTCGTGGTCGGCTACGGTTGCACCACCTGCATTGGCAATTCGGGGCCACTGCCCGACGCCGTCTCCAAGGGCATTGCCGAGAACGATCTGGCGGTGAGTTCGGTGCTCTCTGGTAATCGCAACTTTGAAGGCCGCGTGCACTCCGAAGTGAAGATGAATTACCTCGCCTCGCCGCCGCTGGTGGTGGCGTACGCCATCGCCGGCACCGTCGATATCAATCTCACCACCGATCCCTTGGCTCACGATGCCGACGGCAACCCGGTGTATCTGCGCGATATCTGGCCCAGCAACAAGGAAATCAGCGATACGATTCTGGCCACGGTCGGCCCTGAAATGTTCCTCAAGAACTACGCCGACGTGTTCAAGGGTGATTCGCGCTGGAATCAAGTGGAGTCGCCCGATGGCGACGCGTACCAATGGGATGACAGCACTTACATCAAGAGCCCGCCCTACTTTGAGGGCATGTCGATGACGATTGGCAAAATCGCCGATGTGCATGGCGCACGCGTCATGGGCTTGTTTGGCGATTCGATCACCACCGACCACATCTCGCCTGCTGGCGATATCAAGGCCAGCTCGCCGGCTGGCCGCTTTCTGCAGACGCGCGGTGTGGAGAAGGTCGACTTCAACTCCTATGGTTCGCGCCGCGGCAACGACGACGTGATGGTGCGCGGCACGTTTGCCAATATCCGCATCAAGAATCTGATGCTTGGCGGCGAGGAAGGCGGCAATACCCTGCACTACCCGTCCGCCGAGAAGCTGGCGATCTATGACGCCGCGATGCGTTACAAGGCTGAGGGTGTGCCGCTGGTGGTGCTGGCGGGCAAGGAATACGGCACCGGCTCATCGCGCGATTGGGCGGCTAAAGGCACCATGCTGCTCGGCGTCAAAGCGGTCATTGCGGAGAGTTTCGAGCGCATCCATCGCTCCAACCTGGTCGGCATGGGCGTGTTGCCCTTGCAGTTCATGGACGGTCAGAACGCGCAGTCGCTTGGCGTCAAGGGCGATGAACTATTTTCGATCACCGGCTTGAACGACGGCCATAGTCGGGTTGCCGACGTGGTCGCCAAGCGTAGCGATGGCACTGAACTGTGCTTCCAGGTTCAGGTGTTGTTGCTGACACCCAAGGAAATCGAGTACTTCCGCCACGGCGGAATCCTGCATTACGTGTTGCGGCAACTGGCGGCCTTGCCGCACGCGGCCTAGCTCAGGCTACGTCCTGCCGCGAGGTGGGTTATGTAATGGCCCATTTGGCAGCGAGGCAGGTTTGATAGGGCGGCGCCGCAGGAGCGGCGCCCTCCAAGCATGCCGGGAACTGGAGGGCCGCGCTCCCGCGCGGCTGCGCTCGACTCACAAGCCCGGCTACGGTTCCCACTCAGCGAAATACACCTTCCAAACATCATCCTCAATCCGCCAGCCGGTCTTCAATTCGTAGGCGCGACCACGATCGGGCAGAAATCTGCCGCTGCCGCCCGTGAGGATCAACGAGAACGTCGCTGTAGCACGTTCGCCCTGACGTTCAACGGTGATCGGACCGATGGTGCTGCCAATGTTGGCGTTGGCGATAATCTGCGCCTGCAGCATGCGCCTGAGCGAGTCTCGATCAAGACCCTGACTGCCGCCGAAGTCGTCGGTGATGTAGTCCATCACCCCAGCCAACGAGCGCTGTTCGACCGCCGCCTGCATCGCGGCGATGTTATTGCGCAGCGCTGCTTCGTCGGGCGGGCGACCACAGCTTGCTAACAACATCGCCGTCAACCCAATAAACACCAACATCCGCCACTTGTGGCACCGTTCCTTGCAGTGGCCGGTTGCCAGCGCAGAATCCGCTGTGCTCCAATCAATTTCACTTTTGCCGCCCGTCGAACAGTCGTTCGCGTGAGCGTCTTGTTTGCTTCGCATGATGGAGAGTGGCATGAGCAATTCGTATCCTTGGTTGGCTAATTACCCGGCCGGCGTTCCGGCGGAAGTCGACCTCACTGAGTATCCGTCGATCGTCTCCATTCTGGAGTCGTCCTGCGAGCGTTTTCGAGCGCGGCCTGCGTTCGAAAACATGGGCAAGCTGATCAGCTACGACGATCTGGATCGCTTGAGCCGCGCATTCGCGGCCTATCTCATTCACGATCTCAAGCTCAAGAAAGGCGATCGGGTGGCGATCATGCTGCCCAATGTCCTGCAATATCCAGTCGCCATCTTTGGCGTGCTGCGGGCAGGTCTGACGGTCGTCAACGTCAACCCCATGTACACGCCGCGCGAGCTGCGCCATCAACTCAACGATTCTGGCGCAGCAGCGATTCTGGTGCTGGACAATTTTGCCAGCGTACTGGCTGGGGTGGTGGCCGAGACCAAGGTCCGGCAAGTCATCACTACCGGGGTCGGCGACATGTTGGGCTTCCCCAAAGGGGCGCTTGTCAACTTTGTGCTCAAGTACGTCAAGAAGGCGATTCCGGACTATCGCATCGAAGGCTCGCTGCGCTTCAAGGACGCATTGGCGCGTGGACAGTCCAAGCAGCTTCCGAGCATCGTCATTGAGCACGGCGATATCGCTTTCTTGCAATACACCGGCGGCACCACGGGTGTCTCCAAGGGGGCGATGCTCACTCATCGCAATCTGGTCGCCAACATGCAGCAAAGCGCGGCCTGGCTCAGCGGTGCGGTGGGCCAACAACAGGAACACATCATCACCGCGTTGCCGCTTTACCATATCTTTGCATTGACAGCTAACTGTCTGGTTTTTATCAAGTTTGGTGGCACCAACCACTTGATCACCAACCCTCGCGACATGCCCGGCTTCGTCAAGGATCTGGCGCGGATTCCATTCACGGCCATTACCGGCGTGAACACGCTGTTCAATGGCCTGCTCAATACGCCGGGTTTCGATAAGCTCGACTTCTCGAGTCTGCGACTGTCCCTGGGTGGCGGCATGGCCGTGCAACGCGCGGTGGCAGAACGCTGGAAGAAGGTCACCGGTTCGACCTTGGTCGAAGCTTACGGCCTGACCGAAACCTCGCCTGCCTGCTGCATGAATCCGATGGATTTGAGCGGCTTCAATGGCTCGATCGGGATGCCGGTCTCCTCCACCATCGTCTGCGTAAAGGACGACGAGGGTAAGGAGTTGCCGCAAGGTGAGGTCGGCGAGCTGTGCGTGAAGGGCCCACAAGTGATGAAGGGCTATTGGCAGCGACCGGAAGAAACCGTCAAGGTCATGGTCGATGGCTGGCTGCACACCGGCGACATGGCGAAGATGGACGAGCGCGGCTACTTTTACATCGTCGACCGTAAGAAAGACATGATTCTGGTATCGGGCTTCAACGTCTATCCCAACGAGATCGAAGACGTGGTCGCTCTGCATCCGGGCGTGCTCGAATGCGCCGCCGTTGGCGTGCCGGACGAGAAGTCGGGCGAAGCGGTGAAAGTGGTGATCGTGAAGAAAGACCCCAATCTGACTGCAGAAGCCATCAAGGCGCACTGCAAAGACCAACTGACCGGCTACAAACTGCCGCGCTATATCGAGTTTCGGGCCGACTTGCCGAAGTCAAATGTCGGCAAGATTCTGCGCCGCGAGCTCAGAGATAGCCCAAAGCCAAGCGCCTGACCACAGCGCATGCGCTGTTGTGGGAGCGCCGGAAGGCGCGATCTCGGTCCAGCGGGCTAGAGCATCGCGCCTTCCGGCGCCCCCACAACCGTCGGGATCGACGGCTTGCAAAATAGGTCGACGACTTCAGCCTTCCGGCCGCATGTACGGAAACAGCAACACGTCACGGATCGAGTTGCTGCCAGTCAGCAGCATCACCAGCCGGTCGATACCAACGCCAAGACCACCGGTTGGCGCGAGGCCATATTCCAACGCGCGGATGTAGTCGGCGTCGAAGTGCATCGCCTCGGCGTCCCCGCCGTCCTTCTGCGCTACTTGAGCGTGAAAACGCGCGGCTTGGTCTTCTGGGTCGTTCAATTCCGAAAATCCGTTCGCAAGTTCCTTGCCATCGACAAACAACTCGAAGCGATCAGTGACGCCGGGCTCGGCGTCGCTTTCACGGGCAAGCGGGCTGACTTCGACCGGATAGTGGGTAATGAAAGTCGGTTGGGTAAGACCGGCCTCCACCGTGCGCTCGAATAGCTCAAGCAGCAACCTGCCCCAGCCAGCGCCTGAAGTCACGGCGATATCCAAGCGCTGGCAGTGCGCCGCAATAACTGGGCGGTCCTGGCGACGGAAGACGTCGATATCGATCTCCGGATTGAGCGCGCACACCGCTTCGTCCATCCGCCAGCGGCGGAACGGCGGGCCCAGATCGATGGCTATGCCAGCCCAGTCAACCTGGGTCGTTGCGAGTACGTCGATCGCCACATCCCGAATGAGTGCTTCGGTGAGATCCATGATCCCGGTGTACGTGGCGTAGGCCTCGTACAGCTCGAGCATGGTGAACTCAGGATTGTGGCGAGTGCTCACACCTTCGTTGCGGAAATTGCGATTGATCTCGTACACGCGCTCGATGCCGCCGACCACGAGGCGCTTTAAGTACAGCTCCGGTGCCACGCGCAGGTACAAGTCCAAATCCAGCGCGTTGTGATGAGTGACGAATGGCCGCGCGGTGGCGCCTCCGGGAATCAGGTGCATCATCGGCGTCTCGACTTCCACAAAGCGCCGCGCATCCAGCCAACGGCGGATGCTGGCGACAATCTTTGAGCGCTTGACGAAGACCTCGCGCGATTCCGGTGACACCACCAGATCCACATAACGCTGGCGATAGCGCTGCTCAACATCGGCCAGCCCATGCCACTTGTCGGGCAGCGGCCGCAGCGACTTGGTCAGCAACCTGAGCCCGTCCACATGCACCGACAGTTCGCCAGTGCGCGTGCGCGTCAAGCTGCCTTCGACGCCAATGATGTCGCCGATGTCCCAGTGCTTGAAGGCATCGTAGGACGCGCCCAAAGAGCTGCCTTGCAAGTACAGCTGAATGCGACCGGTCATGTCCTGCAATTGCGCAAAACTGGCCTTGCCCATCACGCGCTTGGCCATCAAACGGCCACCCAAGGCAAGGCGGCGCCCGCTCGCCGCCAGCGCCTCGGCAGTCCACACTTCGACATCGGCGTACTCGGTCTGCAAGTCGCCGGCGTAATCGATGCGCAAGAAATCGTTAGGAAACGCCACCCCCGTCTGCCGCAGTGCGTTGAGCTTGTTGCGGCGCTCGGCGATCAGGTGATTTTCTTCGTCGCTCATTGCATGAATGCCTTACTTAAGGTGAGCAAGCAGCCGGATCAATTGACATCGCTGCGCTTTGAACCCGCTTCCAAGCCGGATTTGAGCGCCGCTTCGACAAACTCATCGAGATCGCCGTCGAGTACTTTTTGCGTATCTGTGCGCTCAACGCCTGTGCGCAGGTCCTTGATCCGGCTCTGATCGAGCACGTAGTTGCGAATCTGGCTGCCCCAGCCAATGTCCGACTTGGTGGCCTCCACCGCGTCACGCACCGCGTTGCGCTTCTGGATCTCAAGTTCGTACAACTTCGCCGCCAACATCTTCATCGCACGGTCGCGATTGGCATGCTGGCTGCGCTCGGTTTGGCAGGCGACCACGGTGTTGGTCGGCACATGGGTGATGCGCACGGCGGACTCGGTCTTGTTGACGTGCTGGCCGCCAGCACCCGACGAGCGGTATACGTCGGTTCTCAGGTCAGCCGGGTTGATGTCGATCTGGATGGAATCATCGACTTCCGGACTCACGAACAACGACGTAAAGCTGGTGTGGCGGCGGTTGTCGGAATCAAACGGCGACTTGCGCACCAGCCGGTGGACGCCGGTTTCGGTCTTCAGCCAGCCATAGGCATATTCGCCTTCGACACGAAACGTCGCTGACTTGATGCCTGCGACATCACCGGCGCTGGCCTCCATCAACTCGGTCTTCCAGCCGCGCGACTCGCACCAGCGCAGATACATGCGCAGCAGCATCTCCGCCCAGTCCTGCGCCTCGGTGCCGCCGGCACCCGCCTGGATATCGACAAAGGCGCTGCAGGTGTCCATCTCACCAGAGAACATGCGCCGAAACTCAAGCGCAGCAACATCGCGCTCGAATGTGCCGATGTCCTTGATGACGGCCTGCATGGTGTCTTCGTCGGCTTCTTCTGCAGCAAGCTCAAGCAAGTCGGACGCGCCATCAAGACCATCGCTGATGCGGGTGATGCCCAGCACCACCTTTTCCAGCGCGGATCGCTCGCGGCCCAAGGCTTGCGCGCGCTCGGGAACATTCCAGATGGTGGGGACTTCCAGTTCGCGGCCGACTTCTTCCAGTCGTTCTACTTGGCGGTCGAAGTCAAAGATACCTCCGCAGCGCATCGAGACGACCACGCAGGTCGGCGATGTGCGCGAAGATCGGGTTGGTCTCGATCATGGCGTTGAATGCTGCATTGCAAAAAGATTGCGCAGGATAGCAAGGCGTGACCTTGCTTGGATGGGTTCCGCTTGCACTACGGTAGCCGCCAATGCTGCATTGCACGCGACAGTAACGCCCACCTTTCGTACACTTGACCGGTTACCGGCTGCGCAGTCGCGCGGCACCGCCTGCTGCAGGCCTTCCTCCGTTGCTTCTTTTTTTGTCGAGATCGCCCATGAAATCTTCCCGTACGCCCCTTTCGCTGGCTATCGCCACCATCATTTTCGGAGCCGGACTGAACGCCGCGCCGGTTATCGCGTCTACCCAGACTGCCACTACCTCACCGCGTGTCGAAGAAGTCTCCGTTGACGCCGATCAAGCGCTGCAAGAACGCATCAGCGTTTTCGTGCAGCTCATTGATGAGCCGGCTGCCAGTGTGTTCGTCGCCGAGCGTGATCGTTTTGTCGCGTCCAACCGATTCCTGTTCGCCGGCAGTCCGGATGACCTCAAGGCAGCCGCCGAACGCCAAGCCGCCGACTCGGCAATGTTGCGCAGCCAGCAGTTGCAGGTAAGCCAGCAGGCCGTGATCCAAGCGCTGGTCAACCGCTTTGACGCCCACATTCTGTTCAATGCCCGCTTTGCTGAGAATGGCATCGCGGTGCGAGTGCCACAGTCGGCCATCGCCGGCCTCCGCACCATTCCCGGCGTCAAGAGTGTCAGCCTGCTGGCGACCCATGAAACGCACGCGGTCAGCTCAATTGATTTCACCGGCGCGCGCACCTTTTGGGGCACCGTCGCACCCGATTTGAATCTTCGTGGCGCCGCTATCGGTGTGGGCGTGATCGACTCGGGCATTGACCACATGCACACCGAGTTTGCAGGACCGGGCGGCACGGCGTACGCGCCGGGCGCAACCACAACCAGCGCCTATCCGGCACCTCCGACCGTGCCAGTCACCGCCAACTTTCCGACCCCCAAGGTCATCTGGGGCTATGACTTTGTAGGCGATGCCTACAGCGCCGGCGGCACCACAGACGCTGCGCTGATTCCGTTGCCTGACAACAACACGATGGACACCGGTGGTCACGGCACGTCGGTGGCCAGCTTGATCGGCGGCATCGGCGTTAACAACGATGGCACCACCTATGCCGGGGCGCACGATCGCACCCAGCCCAACATCCTCACCAATCTGCGCATTTCGCCGGGATATGCGCCTGCCTCCAGCCTGTATGCGTTCCGCGTGTTCGGTACTGCCGGCTCAAGCGCTGTGGTCGCCTCCGCGCTGGACGCCGCCACTGCCGTCTACATCTGGCAGGCCAATCCCGCCAACGCATGGGATGGCGCGTTGACCGGCACCGTATTCAATGCGGCCGGCCAGGCGCAAACGGTGAACTACAACATGCCGCAACCGCCGCAGACGCCGCGTTTGCGCGTTATCAACCTTTCCTTGGGCTCGAATTCCGGTGATATCGAAGAAGCCTCATCGCAGGCCGCGCAGCGTGCCGCCGATGCTGGTTTGATCGTTGTCCTGTCGGCCGGCAACGCCGACGACACGTATTACATCACCGGCTCGCCGGGTGTTGCCGCAGGCGGTATTTCGGTCGCAGCATCCTTCAATGACCAGTTTCCAGGCGGCGTCGCCAATGCACCGGCCAATGGTGGACAGCCGGCACTGACCAATTTCGCGATCACTCAGTTCGGAACTGCGTCGTTCTCAAGCGCCGCCAATAGCCTGCCGCTGACCGATACCGTTTGGGCGCGCCCCAATCTCGCAGACAACACTGCTGCCGCCCCCGCGGGATATACGCCACCCATCGTGCAGCCGCCGGGCAATCCGCCAGTCAACGACCTGTCGCCCTTGGTCACCCTGCTCGACGGCACCGGCCAGCCCATCAACTTGTTCAGCGTTGACGGCAGCAACAACCTGATCGTCACCATGAATCCTGCGGTGACCAATAATCCTTACTCAGGTAAGCTCGTTCTGATTGATCGCGGCGTTGTCGGCTTCCATCAGAAGTCGCTGGCTGCGGCGCGTGCCGGTGCCGCCGGCGTGATGATCGCCAGCAGCACCACTGCCGCGATTGGCAGCATGGGGGCCAATGTCAATCTGCCGACCATCGCCATTCCAAGCGTGCTGGTGACCCAAGCCGTCGGCGGCCTGCTGGCCGACGGAGGCGCTTTGAATACTGGTGTCGCCCGCACCGTGGCCGCGCGTCCGGGACTGCAAATCGCCATGAGCCCGACCAATCGAGGCTCGCAAGACACGATGGCCGCTTATTCATCGCGTGGTCCGCGACGGGTCGACGAGGGCATCAAGCCTGACATCACTGCGCCCGCAGAAAACGTCACCGTCGCTTTGGTCAATACCGGTAATGGCGTCAGTGGCTTCAACGGCACTTCATCCGCCGCGCCGCACACCGCCGGTGCAATGGCCCTGCTCTACAACTTGAATCCAACATGGACCAATTACGAACTGAAATCGCTGCTTCTAAACAGCGCAGCCAACAACGTGTTCACCACCGGTGGGCCAGACATTTTCACCCCACCGACCGGCCAGATCTGGGGCGTCACCCGCCAGGGCGCGGGTCGTTGGGACTTGTCTCGCTATGCCAACGGCGGTAACAGCGTCATCATGTTCGGTGTCGATCCGGCGCCGACCGATGGCGGTGCCAATCGTACGGGCACGGTGAACGTGTCTTTTGGCGTGTTCGATGTGCTCGGCACGGTCACCCAAGATCGCACGGTCACTGTGCGCAACAAGAGTGCAACCACACAGACGTTCACCGCTGCGTTCCGGCCGGTCACTGAGACGCCCGGCGTCAGTTTCTCCTTCCCGAACGGCCCGGCGGTGATCGTACCGGGCAACGGCCAGGTCAGCTTCCCGGTGCGTATCACCGCCGACGCCGCCGCAATGCGACACGCGCGTGACCTGTCGCTGCGACCGTTCCAGTTCATCACTGCCATCGCCGATGCCAATCGCCGCCCGCGTCAATTCATGAATGAGGCGTCCGGCTTTATTGAGCTCACTCCGACTGTGCCCGCCATGTCCCCGGCTTCACACCGCTTGACCGTGCAAGCCTTCCCGCGGCGGGCGTCTGATCTGGCCTTGACGGCAACGCCGCCGGTGGCGGGTACACCGACGAGCTTCCTGTTCGCCGGCGTTGGCTACAACACCGGTGCCAGCACCGCGTTTATTGACTTGACCACCTTCAGCGTTGCGCCGTCGCCAGTGGACATTGTGTCGTTTGCCAAAGGTTTCGAGCTGTCCTACCTCGGCGAACCCACCCCAAGTATCAGCACCAGCCAACGCGGCGCGGATGTCAGTCATGTCGGCATCACCAGTGACTTCGCATCCCGCGCCACTCCGTTTGACCCCGCAGCGACCAACAACCAGTCCACCGTCTTGGTATTTGCGGTCGCCGCGCACGGGCAATTCGACTCCCCGGAGGCAGGCTTCGGCGACGAGTATCAGATCGACATCGACAGCAATCGTGATGGAACCACAGATCGGATGGTTCGCCAGTTCAACTTCACCAACGGCGAACGCACCAACTCCCGCACCAACATCATGCTGCCCGTCGTTTCCAGCGCACCGCCGTTCACGGCGGGCACAACCACCGGCTTTAACCTCAACATCCTGAGCAACGTCTACACCAACCTGTTCAACAACAGCGTGTTGACGATTCCGGTGCAGGTGTCTGGTGGCGCGGGTTCGTTGGGCCTGACCGCAGCAACCGCCAACATCCGCTACCGCGTGCGTGGCCTGCATCGCGGCGTACAGGTCAGCCAAACCCCGTGGTTGGACTACAACGTGACCACACCCGGCATCAGCTTCCCTGGCATCAATGAGCCAGCCTGGACCACGCCCATCAGCACCGGCCAAGCCTTGGGCAGCTTGAATGTGTTGACCAATGAGGCAGGCATGCAGGCCAATGTCACTCGCGGTTTGCTGATGATCTACCCGATGAACGCAGCCGGTGACCGTACTCAAGTCAACGTCGCTGGCTTCCGCTCGGTAGGGATCATGAAGGACGGCTTCGAGTAAGCAACAACGCTGCGGCAACTGCCGCCTAAGCCACTCCGCCTGCTGGCGGAGTGGCTTTTTTTATGCGAAGGGTGCAGCGCTCGGGTGGCCATGCTGCGACCAGTTCCCATTAAGTAGGGCTCGCATCGTGGCGTGACCCTTCACTCCTGGAGGGCGCTGCTCCTGCGGCGCCGCTCTTCAATCAACAACATAAGCAGCCGCGCGGAAGCTCGTACCGCCCAGATCAAGCGGCTAACGCCGCACTGACGACTTGTATGGCGCGGCCTGCGCACTCCGAACCGCCGCCGAGCAAGCCAAGCTCCACAACAGCTTTTTTGACACTCCCGCCTGCTCTGGTTGAGCGGAGCTTGCTCCGCTGCTCTAGACCATTCACCGCGCAGTGCTGTCAGCACTCTCATTCAACGGCCCAAGGTTGTAGACGTCACGGCGATCCCGTATGGTGCCCGCCGCAGGCTTAGCCTGGATGAGCACCTCTGTCATAACCACGATGCCGGAGATGCTACGCAACCCTTGAGTGCGTAGCGATGCCAACGATTGGTGGATGGGAAGCCCAGCGCGCCACCGATTTGGGCGGGCCTTTCTCTGGCCTATGTTTCAGTGACACCCCTGAATCGCTGGACCCGCCAACTTCCGGCAAGCTCGCCTTGCTTAGATTGTGGGTGTCCATGGTTCATTGGCCAACTTCCGGCAAGCTCGCCTTGCTTAGATTGTGGGTGTCCATGGTTCATTGGTTGTGGGGAGGGTGATCTGATTGAGGTTCATGGGCTTGGGTGGTGGGCAACGGCTGCGGTGGAAGACGCTGAGGGATTGCAGAGTGGCGGGGCGCTGAGGTGTAAAGTTTGGATCGTGCATCCTGTAATTGACATGCCGCGAGTGCATACGGCGCGACACGCCGAAACCGAGGCTTATGGAGCGTAATGCCTTGAAATCGAGTTCTATATCTTCGTCAGCTCGCAGGAGACGATCCTAGTGCTGGTGGTCCTTGATTCCAATATTTGGCTGTCCGAGCTTGGGCTTAAGTCTGCTATGGGGGCCACGGCGAGGCTATTTATGTCGCGGCGAAATGCCGTGCTCGTCTTACCCGAAGTAATTGAACTTGAAGTCACCCAACACATTCGTTCCGAGCTAGTGGAGTCCTGTGAGACGTTGAGAGATAGTCACCGCCGGCTCTTGGGTTTGTTCGGTAAGCTCAGGGAACTGGTGCTTCCAACCGAACAAGATATTGAGTTCAAGTGTGGGGCCTTGTTTGACAATCTCGGCATTGAGATCAGGCGAGTCCCTTTTAGCATCGAAAGCGCGAGGAGCTCGTTTCTGAAAACCATCTTAAAGACGCCCCCAAGCGACAAGACACAGCAATTTAAAGACGGTGTTATCTGGGCTGACTGCATGGCGCTAATGATGGACGATGACGTGTCCTTGGTTACCGGGGACAAGGCGTTTTACGAAGGGAAGGAACTTAGTAAAGGTCTTGCGAAGAGTCTATTCAGGGAGAGTCAAGCAATGCCATTTGGTATTTCGTTGTTTCCCACGCTTAGTGCGTTGGTTGATGAGCTCCGAATTGAGATCGATATACCCAAGAAGTTGCTTCTTGAAATTATCCTTCATAAAACCAGTTCAAGTGTCGCGAAAATATTACTGCGCTCGGGCTTCAGTGAAGCTGGAGAAGAAGCCACGGTCGACACCAAGGTTTTTGTGACTGAACGACCCGATTCCTTAGCGGTGGAGTTCTCAGTTAGCATGCCAATAAAGGATGTTCGAGGAGAGGGAAGAGTTGAAGCGTCGCTTACAATTATGGGTGAATGCACGTTCCTGCAGGGGTCTAGAGGGTTCTCAGACATTCGTCTCCACCAGGAAGGAGTTAGCTTTAACTCTGCAGATGGCATCCGATCAGGGTCGTCTCATGCCTACGGATATATAAATGCTTCATTTGGGGACCGAGATGTGCAACACACTGTCCGCCATGCCATTTGAAGTACAGGTGAAAGTTAACTACGCCGGAAAGTGAGCCGGAGGCAATTAGATTATTTTTCTGCGGAAGTAGTTGTTCGACTCTCCAAACCAGAACCGCTCCCCATGAGTAACGATCATCCGACACCGTCGCTTGATGGCTCCTGCCATTGCGGAGCCGTCCGCCTCATCCTTCCGGTAGCGCCCACCGAGGCGACGAGCTGCAATTGCTCGCTCCGCCGTCGCACGGGAGGCATTTGGGCCTACTACGCGTTGGGAGCGGTGCTGGTTCAGGGCCATCCCGAAAATACGGAGGAATACGTCTGGGGTAATCGTACGGAGAGGCACTTGCGCTGCAAGACCTGCGGAACCTTTACCCACTGGGAGCCGCTGGATGCCAAGCCGGGTGACCGGCACGGAGTGAATCTGCGCAACTTCGAGCCAGCGCTGCTGTTGGCAGTGCGGATCAGGCACTTCGACGGCGCAGACACCTGGGCATTCCTCGATTGAGCATGCACCGCGTCGTTCTGATCTGATCGCACTGTTGTCCGGTGAAGCCGAGCGCCGCGCTCGCGAAACCGAGCAACGAGGCGTCGTTCCCGCGAAGGCGGGAACCCAGTGACTTGCATGCCGCAAGGCGCTAGGCCCCAGCCTTTGCGGGGGCGACAAGCTTTGGAATCAAGCACTGACGCAAACGTGGACACCCATAGCCTGAAACTCAAACGACGCAAACGTGGACACCCATAGCCTGAAACTCAAACGAGTGGACATCGATGTCCGATGCGTGAAGCTAGTTCGTCGCAAGCAGGTCGCCAGCGGCGGCCCCACGCATCAAGTGCGAATCACTTACAC
>Ga0163149_10003423_pt1 | contig 18099 bp, 20 predicted proteins | sample OliLakLV19MP5G1_FD_148604 | JGI IMG/M metagenome (GOLD analysis project Ga0163149, IMG submission 148604) | Freshwater microbial mat bacterial communities from Lake Vanda, McMurdo Dry Valleys, Antarctica - Oligotrophic Lake LV.19.MP5.G1 | ecosystem: Environmental > Aquatic > Freshwater > Lake >...
ATCATTGACTTGCCCAGATCATTTGTCGCCAGTAAGATCACGTTTTCTTTCTGCAGCAAAAAACTCAACGAAAATAGATCTTCCACCTGCTGCCGATCTATCGTTTCAGGCCAACTCCAATCGAACTCGGCCATAGGTTTAAATTGCCCGATCTGCGATCCTCTGATTCTGCGCTCCAGGCTGCGTTTCTCGCGCTCTTCTTCTTCAGCCTTCAGTAAATCAGCCAGCTAGGGCTCATCGGCATACTGGCTCCAATTTGATTCAATCGCACGCAAGCCCAGCCGGCTAGCCAGCTTCCGCAAATCCTTTAGATCTTTCGTCATTACTTTTGCTCCTCATTTGACTGAAACAAACTGTCATAGGCAGCCAACGATTTAGGTTTGATCGTCAGCTCATTGGCCAGCGGATTACTGACGAAATTTAGCTTCACTGGCGGCTTGGCACCCCTAGCACTCCGTCTTCTCTCCAGCGCTTGCTTGACCGCCGATGCATGAAAAGCCCCAGCCGAAACCGCTTCTTGTGTAGCAATTTCCAATTCCTGCGCGCCATAAAGATCGAGCAGCGCTGTTAGCTCCTGCGTCAGTCGACCAAGATTGTGGCCGCGGTCTGCCGCCTCGCACAAAAACTTTGTACTTGAAGACGCTGCAATTTGCAGCCGATCCATGGCACGGTGCTTCCTGGCAGTGCGCCTTTCATCAGTCAGTTCCTTGAGATGAGCAGTTGCTGAACAAAAAGTGAATTGCCAGGACAAACACAAAACATCAATTAAAACGCTTCATTGACATCGCTAGAATCCCAGTGAGTTCTTTTTTCAAGTGGTAGCCAATCATCGAGAATTTTCTGCAGATCCTTTAGTAGTGCTGGTTTCTCGAAATAATCATTCATTCCCATGGCGATGGCGCGATCCTTGTCGTCGCTACTGCTGATTGCAATAATCGGAACTGGTTCCAAACCGAGCACTTTTTCGTGTGCTCTAATGGCGGCAGTGGCTTCAAGTCCGTCCATTTCAGGCATCTGAATGGCCATCAGGATCAACTCATAATGCCAATTGCGAATACGTCTAACCGCTTCAAATCCATTGGCAGCCGAATCAGCCCTTATCCCGAGCTTATCTAGCTGGTGCACAAGAGTCGTGCGGATCGTTATGTTATTGTCGACGATCAAAACTTTTGGCATGGTTAATAATTTACATCTCCCAAAAACTAGGAAAGTATTATAGATTTATTTGTTCGTTTTATTCGTGAGATATTTGTCCGATCCGACCGGTCTATTTCGACTTTTGGCACTTGCCTATCACTTTAGCAAAGGTGCTCACCGACTTCGCCTTGAAAGTTGTGAGCGGCCATGGCCTTGCTGATGGCGCCGTTGTGACGGACGTCAAAGGGCATGGGGCCAGCTCCAACCAGTGCAGCCTTCGCAGCTCTTGCCGGATGGGCCAGGGCAAGCAGGGGTGATAACCAAAGATTTCTTGCTGGTAGTCATAATTTTCTCCTAAGAGGTTGATGATGTTATTGATCGAAGGCTTAGTGGCCTACATGCAAAGAAATTCTCCTAACGGCGGCCACAGCAATGGCGTGCTTCTCACGGTCCAGCGAATCTGGAAGAGAAAGAGCAGAGTCACAGGGCAGTGGTTGTAACTACATCTTTTTTATTGGCGCTCTAAGACTTTCGTTTTGGAAAGAATTGCAGAGGCAGACGAGCTAGCCGATTCGCTCTATCTTGCGTTTTTGCTTCGCTAACTGCGTGATCAACCGAGCGAATGATTTGGTTCACAAATGGCTAGTTGTTTACAAAGACTTTGAGCGTGTCGCTGCTTTTAGCAGTCGCTGGCGAGAAAGTTTAATGGTTCTGCCATGGCTTCGACATCACCGTTGTTTACTATCGCCCTATGGTCACTCTTCGTTGATTGCGACTGCGGAGCGTACTTTTACCACCATCATTATGAATAGTGAGGCACCGTCAATGGGAAAAGATTGCTTTCTTGATTCTACAAGTCAGATATCAAATGATACCTTCATCAGTCCGGTTCGAAGCGAAGCTATTGAGGCGCTGCTCAGTCGTTCTGGGCCATTTCCCAGCCAGAGAAATGATTGCTCGCAAAATCTGGGAGGCGAAATTTTGACCACGATACTGGTTCAATTGATTTTGCTAGTTGTGAGGATGTTTATGAAGCCTCGCATTCTAGTGGGCCAAAGAAGAATAACCTTTTAGACAAATTGGATGAGGTTTTACTTGATGTCGAGCGAGCAATCAGGGCAAGTGATAGAGGTAGTTCGAGGATGACTCGAGAATGGTTGCAAGAAGCCGTAGCTGATTTGCGCGATCTTGGAGAAGCCTTAGAGCCAGTGGATAAGCCTGATACTTGGGAGCGGCCAATGGAACGCGTTGATTCTCCTTTACTCTCTGACGGTAGTAATCCTGTGGCAGGCACCGTGGAGGAAGTATTGGCTCAGAATGATCGTAGTCAAAATTCTGTTTTTCCTGGTGAGAATACCGATCGATTTGGCTGGTATGGAGGGCGTGCGGGCGCTGGTATTGATAAACCGACAACGCCTGATTTGCGCTTCAATTATCTGATGGCTTGGAATATGGTTTATCCAGAGAAAGGGAAACAGGCCAATCCTGAGGCCAGAGTTGATATGCAAAATTTCCAAACCTATGTTCATACAAAAGACGGAGATTGGATTGAGGTGCTCAATCAAAATAGTACTGGAATGGGTGGTGGCCTTTCTGAGGCTGATTTTGCCGATATGTACGCAGTTTATGATGCACCAATTAACAACAGTGTAGATGGAGTAGCATCATTTAAAGCTCCATCTACAGGCTTTAACTTCCAACCCTGGATTAATGGTCGTGGTGGCTTCGACAATCAGAACTTTCATCTTCCGAAGAATGAGCAGTGAGACTCTTAGTACATGAGAATTGACAATTGAATTTAAACGGCCAGTAAGTTCTCTGGCGTGAATTGCCTTTAGCCTTGATGTTTCAATTTGATTAAAGAGATTGGTCACATAGGTAACCAGGCCAATTTCAAAGAACACTGGCACTGTTACTAGAATCAAGACTTTCTGAGATATCTTAAGGGCCAGGTGTTCGGTTCCTGTTTGTTTCTTGTCGGTTAGAAATTGCGTTCACGTAGATTCTAGCAGACCCTTAGTGCTGCTCTGTTTGCTTTGGTGCACGACCGAGTTTGGACTGGTAGTAATAGAGCTTTGATAGTTTGAACATTGCCGTAAGAACATCGAATTTAGAGAATGTTCCAGAATTTTGTTTGATTCTTAGACTGCGCAAGCTGACTTCTTCCGCCTCCTCCAGTCGATTCAGCCGGCAGTAGATATCCGAGAGAAGATCGAGTGTAGTGACAATCCGCTGATCTGATTTTTTGCAAACCTTAGAGTCAAGCAGAGCCATCTTAAAATTGAGCGCTGCATCATTGAGCCGTTGTTCAAATAGAGCAATTTCACCTGCTTCAATGAAAGGTTGCCACGCATCTTTTAAATGTTGCGCCATGAATGTTACCTCAGGTGAGAAAGGATTGACTATGGATAGAAAGGCTAAGCAGATGTAGGTAGGCTAGTAATATCATTTTGCTTTTTGAGTATGGCGAAACTATGGCAGCCGCATTAATCATGTGACTTGAATACAAAAAGAGAGCTTGCCTTCAGAGTCAACCGCCATAACTCTTTCATTATCGACGTAAGCTGCCCGCAGGCGACCATCGAATTGAAGGCGCGTTCTTTTGCCTGGTTCTTCCTCTTTTCAGAGGTGGGCCTCGAAGGGCTCTTATTTAACTCTGAACGTAAAGTCAGCGACTTTAAGCTTTCCATCAATCTGGAACTGCGCCCACATCTTGTACAAACCCGGCTTGGGAATGACCGTATGAAACATCACAGGGGATGCATATTTGCCATCGGTAGCTTCGCTCATCGGATGCACATGAAGGAAATACTGAGCATCTTCGCTAACAATGACGCCATGCCCGCCAGCGCCCAGATAGGGTTGAATATTGGCTACCGGTCGTCCGTCTTTTTCGATTGCCACCATCGGCATGGTGGCAACATTGGTCGCAGTCGGCAAAGACGAAATTGAAAACTTGTATCCATCTATGATTTTCGGTTTGTCTGCATCAGGGACGAGCCGATGTTCGGCACCGCCTGAACCAGAACCGACCTGAAGTGTTTCTTTGACGGTTTGCTCCTCATGCTCTGGTGTCGAGAATTGCAGGAAGCAAAGGTACTGTCCGTCCTTTGGAAAGGTAGTCTTAACACTCAATTTCCCGGCGCCGACGATGTCTGGATGAAGGTGCTGAAACTCAGTCAGGTCCTTGCTAACAACGATCAGATGAGCGAGCTTTTCATGGACGCGTTCAAAAGACCGAACCGGAATTTCGCTTTGCTTCTCCTTGACCGAAAACGTCAATTGAACTGACTTGTTTGGTTCGATCTGTTTAATTGATTCAGACTTGAGTACATAGAAGTCTGAAAGCTGATTGCCTTTGACCATCTCAGCTTCCATGGACGAAGTTTTGTCTTTAACAGTGTTCGGTGTCTCCTGTTGCGCGCAACCTGAAAGAGCAAGTAGTGTTAGGGTGACTGCAATTGTCGTTGTTGGTGTTTTAATCATGACGCTCGTAGCGATACTGCTGGCGGCTGTCAGAAGTTTGGTTATGACCGGCTTTTTCATGGTATGTGCTCCTTATTCAAACTGTTTATCTTGATCTGTTTCGTCCAGGTGTGTGGCGTGAAGCGCCTTTCGGCCATATATTGAGAAAAGGGCCGGAATAACAATCAACGTCAAGGCTGTTGAACTGAACATGCCTCCCAGAATGACTATGGCGAGAGGCTGTTCAAGCTCGCGCCCTGCTCCGCCGAGAACAGCGATCGGCAAGACTCCTAGTGCCGCAGTAAGGGCGGTCATTAGGACTGGGCTCAATCGATCTGTTGACCCCTCATAAACGACGTGCTCAAATGATCGGCCCTCGCCCAGCAAATGGTTAAAATGTGAGACCAGCATGATTCCGTTTCGGGTCGATATGCCGAAGAGAGTAATGAAACCTACTAAAGAACCAATGCTCAGAACACCGCCTGAAAGGAAGATCGACCAAATACCGCCAATGAGAGCCAGTGGCAGGTTTGCCATTACTAACAATGCTGCCGTCGCTGAGCGGAACGCGACAAAGAGAAGAACAAAGATGCCTGCTATAGCCACCACGCTGAGGGTAATCAATTGCTTAGATGCTTGTTCTTGCGCTTCGAATTGACCACCGTAGACGACGTAGTAGCCTGGGCCAAGCTGAACATTTTTCGCCACCTTGTTACGCGTGTCATTAATTACGCTGCCCAGGTCGCGACCAGCAACATTTGCCTGGATAACGATCAGACGCGAAACATTTTCATGTCGAACCATGTTCGGACTAGTTCCGTAGGTAACGTGGGCAACGCTTCCGATGGGCACTTTCTGCCCATTAGAACTCTGTATCAGAGTTGAGCGAATAACGTCGATGTTCGATCTGTATTTAGGTTCGAACCACACATAAAGGTCAAAAGTTTTCTGTCCTTCTAAAATCTGCGAAACCGTAACTCCTTTGAAAGCCGCTTCAATGCTGTTCGATAAGGCTCCGACAGATATTCCATAGCGGGCTGCTGCTGCTCGATCGACCTGAATTGAAATTTGTGGGATTGGGATTATCGGCTCTACTTGAACGTCAACCGCGCCCGGCACAGCTTTCATCAGTGTTTCGATTTCCTGCGCCTTTTCTTGAAGCACTTGCCGATCTGGCCCAAATAGCTTGATGGCAATGGCGGCATTTACCCCAGAAAGTACGTGGTCCATTCGATGAGATATATAAGAGCCTACATTGACCACCAGTCCCGGTACGTCGGTGAAGTGTTCTCTGATGTGTTTTAGCACGGCCTTGCGATCGCCGCGTTCGGCTTTGAAACGCAGATCGGTTTCACTGAAATTACTGGTGCCATAGTCATCTGAACCCTCGGCACGGCCGGCGCGTTGACCGGAGGCGATTATTTCTTTATGCGTCTCAAGGTGTTGGGTCAGCACCTTGCCAGTCTCTGTAGTGATGTCGAGGCTTGTGCCGGGTATTGAATTGGTTGCAACGATGAGATTACTCTCGTCGAATTCTGGCAAAAACTCTTTGCCCATGAATATCACTGGCAATAGTGAAACAAGGAAGAGGGCAACTGCGGCAAATATTATCTTGCGCGGATGGGCCAGGCTAACATCCAACAAGCTCCGGTAGCGGTCTTTTAACCAGACGATGATTTTCGTCTCGTCAGGTGGAAGAATCTTTTGATTGGCAAGTAGCAAAAAACACATTGCCGGCGTGACTGTTAGTGCAACCACCAGAGACGCAATAATGGCAACTATGTATGAAAATGCCAGCGGCGCGAAGATTTTTCCTTCAAGACCGCCCAGCGAAAAGACTGGTAAAAAGACCAGGGCCACAATGTAAGTTGCGTAAACGACAGATATCCTGATCTCCCTTGAGGCGTCGTAGACGACCTTGATAGGATTCTTTGGTGTCGGACTGTTCGCGTTTTCCCGCAGCCGGCGATATACATTTTCTACGTCGATGATTGCATCATCAACGACCTCTCCGATGGCAATGGCAAAGCCGCCCAAGGTCATAGTGTTGATTGTGCCACCTTGCCATTGCAATGCAATCACTGCGGCTAGCAGGGACAGTGGAATGGCTGTGAGACTGATGAATGCGGTTCGCCAATTTTGTAGAAAAATGAACAGTACGATGACAACGAGTACACCACCCATCATCAGCGCTTCGACGACATTTCGAACCGCGGTCTCAATGAAGTCGGCTTGCCTGAAAACCGTTATGACCTGCACATCTTTTGGGAACCCTAGCTGCAGGTCCTTAACTGCGCGCTCGATCGCATAAGTTGTCTTAAGCGTGTTTGCCCATGGTTGTTTTGTAATGGAGAGGATTACTCCAGCCTTGCCATTCACTATGGCATCACCAGTTTTAAATGCCGGTCCAATTTGCACCGTCGCAACATTACCCAGAAGTATTGGCGTGCCGGTGTGCTCAGCAACCACCTCCTGCGCAATGTCTTCAACTGATTTAGCACGACCAATTCCACGAATCAAATAGTCTTTATCTGGTGTACGCAAGAACCCGCCAGCGGCATTGGCATTGCTTCCGCGAGCCGCTTCGATCACTTGTTCAAGCGAGACATTGTAATTTTTGAGCTTGTTTGGATCCACAAGTACTTGATACTGTTTCACCTCCCCGCCATAGATCACGGCATTGGACACTCCATTTATGGCCATAAGCCGCATCCGGATGGTCCAGTCAGCAAGCGTACGAAGCTCCATCGGTGTCGTTGAGCCAGTGGAAACAAGCCCGATTTTTATTATGTCTCCCACTGCTGTAGTAATAGGCATAAGCGTCGGTGTTGCCACGCCCGCTGGTATTTTCGATCTAACCGATTGAATTTTCTCTGCAACTAATTGCCTGGCAGTGAAGACGTTCGTACCGTCGTCAAATATGATCGTGATTACGGACAGTCCGACTGTTGAAATTGATCGAACCACTTTGACGTTTGCCGTACCATTTACTGCTGCCTCCAGAGGTAGCGTAATGATGCTTTCAACCTCTTCCGGAGCGAAGCCTGGGGCTTCCGTTTGTATGACTACCTGGACGGGGGCGAAGTCAGGAAAAACATCGATCGGCACTTGCGTGGTGGCAATGGCGCCGTAAACCAGCATTGCCATGCCCATTAGGCAGACTAGCCAACGGTTTTTTAGAGATGATTTAATTATGAGATTCAACATCTTATGGTTTTATTCATGGAGAGCGCTTGCGGAGAAAAAACCAGGCAAGAAGAGCTATCAATGCGGATGTGAAAATACCGATCAAGAATCCAGGCAATACCGACATAGCAGAATTAGTTGGAGCTGGTTCATGCGTTTCTTTGGTTGAAGTCGATTTTGTTTTAGTGTTGAGGATACTCTGTGCGTGCAACTGTTGTGCGCCGCGAGTAACTACCTCATCTCCGTCATATAATCCGTCCGCTATCTCGACCTGCTCTGATGTGCGCTGGCCGATTTTTACAAAGGCAGGCTGAAATGCATTGCCATACTTGACGAAAACGAAGGAATGCCCATTGTCGTCCACCAGAGCGGTTGACGGCACGGTCATTCGGCTGCCGCCGCCCTGCCCAAAAATTATTTCGGCAGTAACGAACATACCCGGCTTGAGAATTCCGCCATGATTGTCACTAACGACGCGTATCGGCAGGGTTCTTTTTTCAGAATCGATGATCGTACCGATTGAGGAAATCTTGCCATGGAGTTTCTGATTGGCGGAAGTCTTGATTGAGACTTCTTGTCCTATAGATATCCTCGGCAACTGCTCCTGAAAAACATCAACCACAATCCAGATGGGCGATAGATTTACTATCGAAAACAACTTCTTGCCAGGCCCTACGTTTTCGCCGGGAGTTATATCACGGAAGGTTATGATCCCACCAAACGGCGAAGGAATGGGGATATCCGAAACAACCGCATTGCTGGCCATTGCTCTGTTGAAATCAGCCACACTTACGCCCATTACCCTTGCTTGATCACGTGCGGCGTTCGTCGTAATCTTCAGCTGCTTCTGAGCTAAGGCGTAGTCTTGCTGCATCTGCTTCTTCACGGAAGCAAGCTTTACTTTTGCTACTTCATAGGCATTTTTCGCGTCAAGATAATCTTTGCGAGCGGTGATACCCTCACTGAGAAGCTGCGTCGCTCTGTCGTACGATATCTTAGTGATTTCAACTTCCTTTTGTTGAACAGCGATATCTTGCTGGTGCTGTGTTCGAGTTTTTGCTGCATCAGCCTGAATTTTCGCTCGTTCAGTAAGCACAGTGCTGATCGCACTTGCAACATCGACACTGTGAATGGTGGCAAGTACTTGATTGGCTCTGACCGCGTCGCCCTGTTTGACATATACCTGCGTGACTATGCCGTTGACCGATGGATTTACGTCATAACTTCGGTTCTCGGCTGCTTCGACTCTGCCAGTGGCAGTGATAACCAGATCGATAGATCCTGGGTGAACTTTTTTGGTCTGCAATCCAATCGACTTCTGTCCTTCTGGTTTGACTGTGACACGCTCGACTTTAGTTTCAACCGAGCTGCCGCTAAAGGCCTCATTGTGGCCTTCGTGAGCCAAAGTAGCAGCAGGCACCAAGTTCAGTAAAACCATTAATGAAGCAAGTTGTAAATATGTCATAAACCCGTCTTACTGCTCTTTCCATGTCACTGGATACGGTTTGAAAGTCTAAAAGTGCTTGGATGTAGTGTAGGCCAAAGCGAGCGGTGCATGTTGCCGGGTAGACTGACCTTTGCCAGATTAGTTCCATTTTTTGTGTACAATTTTTGCGCTATAAGTGAGCTTCTTTCCACTCACTCAACTGAGGATCCATGAAAACTGAACTGGCCGATCTAATCGCATCCCTGCGGCTAATGCCTCACCCTGAGGGTGGCTATTACCGAGAAACTTACCGCGCCAAAGAAACTACAGGTAACCCGCCTCGGGCCCTGTCAACCGCCATTTATTACCTGCTAGTACCTGAGACTTTTTCTGAAATACACAGGCTTAAGTCAGATGAAATTTTCCATTTCTACCTCGGCCAGACTGTAGAGATTTTGCAGCTTTTTCCTGACGGCCAGAGTGCGGTCACCCAATTAGGTCAAAATCTGGCGGCAGGCGAACAATTACAAGTTACAATAGCGGCAGGTGTTTGGTTCGGCTCGCGGTTAAAAGAGGGCGGTGAATATGCCTTGATGGGCACCACTGTCGCACCGGGTTTCGATTTTGCTGATTTTGAAAGCGGCAAACGCGCACCGCTCACCGCGCAATATGCCGACCGCGCCGCCTTGATTGCCAGTTTGACCAGAGGATAGTTTATGACTAAAGGCGACATCAATAAAAAATTAGTGGCTCATACTCATGATGTCCTCTCTACCCTGGCCAACCCTGAAAAAGCAATTGAGATGGCTGCTTACATGAAAACCAGCATGCCGTTTTACGGCGTGCAGAAACCCGACAGACTGCCAATCATTCGTGATCTACGCGTCAATTTCGCCCCAGAAAACCATGATCAGTATGTCAATAATGTTCTCAGTCTCTGGCAACAAACAAATCGCGAACAAAAATATCTTGCCATTAATTACGCCGAGTCATTTCCTGAATTCATCATCATTGATTCACTGCCGCTCTATGAGCGCATGGTGCGCGAGGGCAGCTGGTGGGATTATACCGATTCTATCGCCAGTCACTTAACCGGCCCTGTGCTATTGGCCAATGAAGCCGAAGTCAGACCAATCATCGACGGTTATATTTATGACTCTGACTTCTGGATTCGCCGAACCGGCTTACTCAGCCATTTAGGCCATAAGAAGAACACTTCGTCAAAACATCTTTTTAGCTATTGTCGCAAACTTGCCTCCGAAAAAGAATTCTTCATTCGCAAAGGAATAGGCTGGGCCCTGCGCGAATACAGCAAAAGCGAGCCGGCAAAAGTAAAACAGTTTCTCGTTGAGAACAAAGGCACCCTCTCGTCGCTCAGTTATAACGAAGGGGCTAAACACCTGATTAAAACCGGCCTGATGAAGGGGTGATGCCATGCGCACTCTCAGTTTGACCTTGCTTCTTTTGAGCACCATTGCAATGGGTAACTTATTCCATTGTCCGGCTCTGGCCAAAAAGCCGCTCAAGCCAACTAATAAAACGGCTCACTACAAACACAAAAATGATTTGATTTCCACCGATATTGAAATTGACGCACCGGTGGAGGTGGTCTGGAAAATGGTACACACAGAGCGTGAAAAAGCACCAAATCTGGTGTATTCAAAATTGCAAAAAGAAGATAGAAATTTTCAGGTGTTCGAGCAGAAATGGACTATCGTGCCTTTCGTAAAAACTACGACCTGTGTGATTGAAGAGCAAGAAATCCCAAACAAGCGCATCGATTATCGTGTAGTTAATTCCAACCAGTTTAAGGTCATGGAAGGCAGCTGGATTTTTTCACCTGGTGTTGATGGTAAGTCGACAAAATTGGCGCTGACAACGTACATGGAACTGCGCGGTTTTGCGCCCATAACTGTGGTCAAACTTATGGCCAAAAAGAAGATGGAGCAGCGCCTGGCTCATATTAAAGAGCTGGCTGAAAAGCCCCATGCTGACTTAGATGTGGGCGGGAGGGTAGTGAATTGAACAAGTTTTGGTTATCTTCTGCCAATAAACTCAGGCCGGAGTTTGCGGCCCAGTATCGAGACATGGAAGACCAATATGGTTTCGACCTCGAGAGTTTTTCGCACTGGGAGACCTTCTTTCGCTTCTTCTATCAAGATTACTACCATGTACAAACCATCGGCATTGAAAATATTCCCGCTAGTGGACGCGCTGTTTTAGTAGGCAATCACTCAGGTGGTTTACCAATTGACGCTTTAATGACCAATTGTGCAAATTATAATCTGCATTCCCACCCCCGCAGAGTGCGATGTCTGGCGCTAGACTCCCTTTTGAAGACTCCAGTGGTTGGAGAGATGATCAAGGGAATGGGAGCTGTGCCGGCAAGATTTGCTACTGCCCAGGAATTGTTGGAAGATGGCGAACTTGTATTTTTCTACCCGGAAGGCCCCCGCGGCACGGGAAAGCCTATATCACAGCGCTATCGGTTGATCGATTTTGATCCTGGTTTTGCCAAGGCTGCCATTGCCACATCATCGCCTATAATTCCTATTACTGTGATTGGCGCTGACGAAATTTATCCTATTTTCGCTAACGTTAAAACTTTTGCGCGCTTGTTGCATATGCCATATTTCCCGTTGACGCCGAGTTTCCCGTGGTTGCCCATCCTATCCAGTTCTATTCCACTGCCGATAAAAATGCTGATAGTGGTTGGAAGGCCAGTCTATGTTGACGCTTCGCCGGAGCAGATGCAAGATCATAAGTTGCGGCTGGAAGTGACCAGGTGTGTGCAGCACAATATTCAACGCCAGTTAAATTTCTTTTTGAGTCACAGAGAATCACCGTTACAAGGCTGGGATGCCGACTGGCTGCGCAAGGTAGGGCCGGCACGCACAGCTATCTCTTTTTAATGGATCGCAGGCGCGCGTCAGCATTTCATTGGGCTTTCAGCTTAAATGAATTTGCCACAGCTCGAAACTGCGGCAGCATACTTTCGCTGACGGCCGCATCGGCTATACCTTGCATGATGAAATAAGTATCGGTGGGAAAGATCATGTTGAGAAAAATTGTTACCTGGCGACCATCTTTTTCCGAAGCCTTTGCAATAATTTCGCGGGCAGCCAATCCGCCGGTAGTTACATCATTCTCGCTGATTATCTCCACGTCTTTAATGCCTTCGGTTTTGTAGAGCCGTGCTTTTGTAAAGGTGGCTCTGTCAGAGATGGGTAAACTGCCAAGGGCTTTGCCGACTACAAACACAGACCTTTTATCGCTCTGGTCTCCTTGTTTTGGCATCGCACCTGTAGCGTTCATCACTAATGTGTTTTGAATTACCCCAGCGACTTTTAAATCAGTGCTACCAGATATGGTGAAGGGCAAATTTTCTACCGGGTCGGCAATTTTCAATTGTTTATTGTATCTGGCGGTGAGCACCGCCGCTTTTAGCTTTGCCGATAGGCTATCGGCTTCAGTGGCAGGAAAAGAAGCAGTTACCACTACAGTCAAATCTTTGTCGCCAAAGGCCGTGAGCCATTTTCGGAAGAGCAATCCGTAGCCATTTTGTTCTACCTCAATAAGCAGGCCGGGATATTCACCTACTTGTGCTTCTGATTTAGACAATAATTTCATACCGCGAGTGGCCAGCCCTTCTGTTGTAAAACCTGCTGTGGCTAGAGCAAATGGCGCCGGCATCTCAGTTACCAGCACACTGCTGTGAGTATCGGCATCGGCAAAACCAGAAAAATCTTTTGATTGTTCAAAGCCTGCCGGTTGTTGCATGGTCACTCGCGTGCCACGCACAAGCACACCGGTTACAGTAGCCTGGGTAGCTGGTTTTGTCGGAGATTCGCCGGTGCTCTGTGAAAAGGCGGGGCTGGTGCCGGCCACCAATGCGCTAACGAGTAAAGACGTTTTGACAATTTTTTTCACTAGAGAATTCCATTTAAAGTATTGAAATAACTCGGTATATTAGCCTTCAAAGACACCGATAGGGCCCTGTCGCATAATCAGCAATTCGACGTCGGTGAGGGCCAGATGCGGCCCCTGGCGTACAGCACCGGGCGTGAAGACGATGCTGCCGGCCTCATATATTTTTTGCTTATCGTCTTCGCCGCTTTGTAGCGTGCCCGAAATAATATACGCACTTTCGTCAAGAATGTGAGTATGAGCCGAGATCAGTGCACCGGCTTTCATTGATATTTTGTCCAGTGCACCGCCGGCAAAGAGACCGGTTAAGTGGGTGACGGTCACTTCTTCAAATTCACGCAAGGGCTGAGCTGCTGGTTCGCCGGGGGAGAGGCGCCTTTGATTTAAATTCAATTCGGCAAGATTGCGCTCCAGATCTTCTCTGGCGCAGCCAAAGAGCAAAGTGTCGCGCCACTGCCCTTTCATATTGATATGCTTGCTCAAAAATCCTTCTAATTTCATGCCTGCTTTTTGCAAAACTTTGGCTGAGCCAAAATTGAGCGGGTCGCAGGTGGCACTGACTTTTTGCATGCCCAGTTGATCAAAAGCAAAGCGGATCACCGCTTCGGCAGCTTCTGATGCGTAGCCCTGGCCCCATGAGGCGCGGCTGTAGCAGTATCCAATTTCACCTAGTGGCGACGCTTCTTTAAGCAAGCGCAGAGTGATTGAACCAACAAATTCGGCAGTGTCAGCCAGTACTACGGCAAAATCGTAAGTCACTCTTGGGTCTGTTTTCTGATTGGCAAAACAGCAATTCATAAAATTGCGGGTCTGCTCTTCAGTGTTGGGGCCCCACTGCATAAATTTCACCACTTCGGTATCTGATGAATAAGCATGTACATGATCAAAATCAGCTTCCAGTAAAGACCTCAAAATCAGTCTGGGTGAGCGAAGCGGCGGCACTGTTTCAAGTGATTTAACGGGGGTATTAGAAGAACTCATTGGTTTACCTTTTAGACTTTAGTACAAAACTTTTAAGATTGAGGGAAGAAGAGATAATCGGTGCCGTCGGGTGAAGGGCGAATCACCACCACTTTGCCCTCGGTGCGCTTGGGTCGCCCGTTTCTATACAGTTCGTTGTACATGTGCGTCACCGCGTCTTCGGGCACCACTCTTTCGCGATTACGGTTGCGCTCGAGGCAGGTGGCCAGTGGAATGTCGAGGAGCCAGAGTTGTACGTCATCGTAGGCAAATTTGGCGGCGCGATCAAGAATTTGTTTGCGGTGCAAAGGTTTTAAATTTGTGTTGTCTACGATGATGCTTTTCTTTTCTCCCATGGCTGCTTCCAGGCGTTCAAAGAATATTTCAAAAACTTTTTCAGGTTCACCTTGCGTGATGGCATCGCCATAAAGTTCTTGTCTGATGCTGTCGGCATTGAGGCAGTGAAAGCCTTTGGCGATGATTCTTTGCGATAGAGTGGTCTTACCAGAACCGGGAATACCCACAAGTAGTATTAGCTTTGCCACGCTAAACCTCCATCTCTTTTTCGCGGGGCAATTTTTTTGCCGCCGTTTCTTCTTTGATCCATCTCATCCAGACAGAAACAATAGCGATGGTGGAGAGAACGTAGAGAGCGATGAAACCCACTTTCCATGTCTCTTGATCAGATCTTTGCATTTGCATGCGGGCATCGAGCCACGGGTTTTCGTAAAAAGTCATGCCGACAACGGCAAAGAAAACACCGGTACTGAGATAACTGACGCGGGCCCATTTGGTAAATGTTTTCCATGACCAAATGGTCTGTAATATATAGCCCAGGCCAAATAGACTGATGGTGATGCCATAGTGCTGATAGCGGCCCATGGTGAAGAATTTTTGTAGCGGTGTGAGATAGACCACGACGGCGATGGCGCTGAACAGGCCAATCATGCAATAACGCTGGCTTCTGCGCCAGAGCGTGCTCAGTGCTGATTCTTGATTGTGGCCTGGTTTGGCTCCGCTGCCGCCGGCTTCTACTTCTGTCATTTCAACGCCAGACCCTCGATGGCCAGCCAGCGACTGGTGGCCGGTTCGTGCTGGTAAGCCACTTTGCCGCCCCACAGAGTCAGTACTGTGCGCCCTTTAATCATGCGACCATTGAATGGTGAGTTTTCACTTTTCGAAGTCGCTTTGCGAGCATTGTAACACCAGTGATCCGCCGGATCGAAAAGTGATAGATTGGCTGCGGCACCGACTTTTAAGTTTGGTTCGGTGATACCAAGAATGCGGGCCGGCGCTGTTGTAAATTTACGCACCACTTCTAATAACGACAGACGCTCAGTCGCTGGCAGACTCTCACCAGCGAGGCGCTCCAGGCAAAGAGCAAAGGCTGTCTCCAGGCCGATAACTCCGCAGGGCGCGCCGTTAAATCCCTTTTCTTTTTCTGCCATTGTATGCGGTGCGTGGTCTGTGGCGATGGCGTCAATCACTCCCGATTTTAAAGCTTGAACGAGCGCGTCTTGATCATGCTTTGAGCGCAAGGGCGGGTTCATCTTAAAGTTGGCATCGTAGCCAGGGATCTCACTATCAGTCAGAGTCAAATGGTGGGGAGTGGTATCACAAGTGACCGGCAGGCCGTCGGCTTTGGCCCGTTCAATCAGTTTAATAGAGGCGCTGGCGGACACATGAGCAAAATGCAGTGCGGCACCGGTGACGCGTACCACTTCTATTTCTCTGGCTATGCAAGCGGCTTCAGAGGCGGTGGTGACACCGGCCAGACCTTTGGCTGTGGCATAGACTGATTCGTTCATGGTGCCTGCGCCCGAGAGATCTTTGTCTTCAGGATGGCTGACAATCAGCGATCCGAGCGCTTTAGATTGTTCAAGGGCGCGGCGCATCACCGCCAAATTGCTCAAGGGCAATCCGTCATCTGAAAAAGCCACTGCTCCCAATTGGCTCAATATGGCCATTTCAGTCAGTTCGCTGCCGGCCATATTCTGAGTGACGCAGGCAATGGGCAGAACTTCTATTAATGCTTTCTCTTTGATGATTTGCAAAAGCTTGGTGAAAATGGCGGCATTGTCGATGGGTGGAACCGTGTTGGCCATGGCCACAACTGTGGTGTAGCCGCCGGATGCAGCTGCCAGTGTGCCTGTGGCCACGTCTTCTTTAGCACTCTGGCCGAGATCGCGCAGGTGGGTGTGCAGGTCAATAAAGCCGGGCAAGAGCCAGAGATTCTCGCCGTCGAAAACTGTTTCAGAATCTTTTATTACCAGCTTGCCGCATTTTTCAATGGCGCTGATGATGCCGTTGTCGATGCGTATATCGCAAAGCTCTGCTTTTTTATCGCCTTTAAAATTTGGGTCGCAGGGCTGACAATTTTTGATCAACATAGTATTGCCCTGTTTATAGTGCGGCTTGAGTAAGATTAGGAAGATTGAGCTGGTAACTGTTCTGATGATTTAGAAGCAGGGTGAGAACGGCCATGCGACTGAGAATGCCGTTTTCCACCTGAGTTAGTATGCAAGAAATAATCGGGTCTTCCGCCAGGGCGTCTGTAATTTCTACACCGCGGTTAATCGGGCCGGGATGAAGGATGCGCACGCTGGAAGCAGCCAGCCGAATGCGATCATGATCAAGGCGGTATTGCTTGCGATATTCGTCCAGGCCGGCAATTAAGCCCTGAGCTTGACGTTCTAATTGCAGGCGCAGGCAAATGATGAAGTTGGCATTTTTAATTGCTGCCTCCAGTCGGTGGTGCACAACGGCACCCATTTCGGGGTCGGCAAAAGTTTCAGGCACGAGCGCCGGTGGCCCGGCCATGTGCACTTCGGCGCCAAGTTTTTTCAGCAGCCACAAATTAGAACGGGCCACGCGCGAATGAGTGATATCACCGACGATGGCAATCTTTTTGCCCTTCAGTGTATTTTCGCACAAACGCTTTTCAATTTTTCCACTACTGCCTGAAGCTGCGAAAGAGGGCAGCTCGCCCAGGCTTTCCAGAATTGTGTATAAATCAAGTAGCCCCTGTGATGGGTGAGCGTGCCAACCGTCGCCGGCATTAATCACATGAATTTTGTCGCCTACCGCAGATGCCAGATCGACAGGAGCCCCTGACTGGCTGTGCCTCATTACAATGGCATTGACGCCCATGGCCCATAAATTGAGGGCAGTATCCTCGAGACTTTCCCCTTTGGCCGCCGATGATGTGTTGACGTCGAGATTGACCACCGTCGCTCCCAGCTTGCGGGCTGCCAGGTCAAAACTGGTGCGTGTGCGAGTTGAGTTTTCATAAAACAATGTGGCGACAGTGGTGGCGCTTAGTATCGTCTGTGGTGGCTTCTTGTGAAACTGATTATGTTTGTAATAGTTGGCCAGGGCCAGACAAACGGTAATTTCATCCAGACTGAGAGGTCTGGTGTCGAGCAAATGTCGACGCTCACGCCAGGCTTGCGCCTCGGCCAGCCCGTCGAGGGTTTCCACCAGCTTGGAAACAGGGGAATTATTTTTTGTCAGCATGCCAGAATTATGAAAGGCTGGCCGGTCTCTGTCAAATCATGGCAATGCTATATTTAAGGTTGCCAATCAGCCGACTTAGCTACGGAAGAAACAAATGGCGGCAACCTATTCAGCCGACGAAATTATCGAGTTAACCGGAGCAAGAATGGCTGCCGGCATGACTCCTGACGAGGCCGGTGAAATTGCCGTTGATACACGAATTGATCTCACCGGGGCATGGTTTGTCGCTTTGACAGGCAAAAACTATGACGGTCACGACTTTATCGGCGACGCTTTTTCAGCCGGAGCCCTCGGTTGCATCGTTGCCGACCGGCCGAGCTATCCCATCGCCGCCACTTCTTTTCCGCTTTTAGCCGTAGATGACACCGAAATTGCCCTCGGTCTTCTCGCTCGCAACTGGCGCCGCCGCACTCGCAAAAAAATCGTGCTGGTAGCCGCGTCGAGCCTGAGTCAGGTGTCACAAATGGCGCACACCTTATATG
>Ga0163149_10003432_pt1 | contig 18064 bp, 12 predicted proteins | sample OliLakLV19MP5G1_FD_148604 | JGI IMG/M metagenome (GOLD analysis project Ga0163149, IMG submission 148604) | Freshwater microbial mat bacterial communities from Lake Vanda, McMurdo Dry Valleys, Antarctica - Oligotrophic Lake LV.19.MP5.G1 | ecosystem: Environmental > Aquatic > Freshwater > Lake >...
AAGCACTACTGTTTCACCTACCCAGCAAGAGATTGATTTAGTTTCACCTTCTTTCCAGTTCAACTCAAACAATTCGGTTACCGAAGGAAATTGGCCGCGGGCCTGAGCCATTTTCTGCTGGTTGCCTGCCTTTGCATACATTTCGTATGCGGCAATGTACACCAGGCGATCTTCAGCAACGCTTGCATTCTTTGCGCAATCCTTGAAAGACCCCAGATATAAATCACCGATTTTTTCAAGACCATCCTTGCTGGAAGGATCTGACGTAATTGCCTTGCGATAGGACTCACGTGCTGCAGACTTGCTTCCTTTCTGTGATAAAATATCACCCTGAAAGATGTATGAATCTGCCTTGTCTTTCGGGGTGGTGGCTAACGTTACGGATTCGTTTATCAAAGCCTCTGCTTTATCCATGTTACCATTCTTTGCATAAATTTTACCCATATTCTTCGCCAGGCCATAATCCGGGGTATTCTTATGGATAACCTCAGCAGATTCTAACCAAAGTGGATCCTCGATGCAACCACCGATGGTCATGAATTGAAATATCTTTTTAGCCATAGCCACATCGCTTGGATTTTGTTTGAACTTAGGGGCCAAATTCTTTCTCACGAAATCACAATCTACCTTCACCAATTTTATCAGGATGTCATCCACATTGGATTTACTTTTTCTCAAACGCTCTACCACATCTTGCTTGTTTTCGGCTAATGCCTTTTTGATTTTGACATCAATAATTTCAGAGATTTTATCATAGCGCTGAATGATTTGGTCATCGGTAAGGGTTTTTAGAAGAGCTGCGTTCAATTGAACAGCTTTCATATATGACTCAAGGTTATTATCCTGCACGTTGTTTCCGCTGATTTCAAATACTTTATCATAAAGCGCCAATACCTCGGCTGTTTTTGCCTTATTCTGTCCGTTATAATTAAGTGCATAAAGTACTTTGCGGTTCATTACATTTATTTCATCACCGCAATTGGTGATGCGCATATCATAAAGCATCATCAAGGAATCTACCAAAACCTGTTTTTTAACAGGATCTTTTTCTGCAGTAGCCAGTTTATTATAGATTTCGGTTCCGTCAATATACAGTTTGGTCTGCCATTGAGGAGCGTTCGTTAGCATCCACTGTAAGCCGGCTGTGGCACCACGGTAATTTCCTTGTTTGAGGGCATCACTGTATATAGCTACAGATTCTTCTGCTTTTGCTTTGTTTTCTGGCCATTTCACTTCTTTACACTGCGATAAAGCAGAAACAGATGCAAGAAATACGAATGCCAGGCCTAACATTGATGATTTCATATTCATATTCATTTTACTTTTTCATTTAATCGAATCTTCTCTTTACAAACCATTGATCATTAAAAGTCATGCCAAAATAAATCTTAAAATAGTTTTCTTCAATAGTATTGTCTGTAAGATTTCCTCTTTTGCCAACTTTAAATGCAAAATCAAGACTTGAGAACCTGCTTACTGGCATAGAGAAGCCAAAATTAATGCCAAAATCTTTCACCAAATTGCCGCTAATTAAATAGGGATATCGATCATAGCTTACGCCTGTTCGGTAATTCATTCTTTTCAGATAGCTTCCTATAGAGGTGGGGTCGGGTGTAAATTCTGTACCTAATGATAATTTCCAGCCCTCTGCTCCCCAAGGTGGAGTTTCACCGCTAAAGTCTTTGAATTTGCGATAATCCAAATAAGTAAAGTCTGCACCCACTACCCAATAATCTCCCTTTGCTATGGAGATTCCTCCCGAAATAGAAGATGGAATGGATATGCTTCCGGGAATGTTATTGATTACCGTGGTTGAGTCTACAACCCCCGAAGCATTTCTTCTTTCAATTCGCGCATAGTATTCGGTGTTCAGGTTTGCCTTAAAGTCATAGACTACCCCAATATTGATTTTGTAATTCTTCTTTCCGTATAAAGAATCTTTATGAAATGAGAAGCCAGCAGTGAAGTTGATATCTTTTACATAGTTTCGGACATATACCGTAGGATAATAAGGAATGGCCTGACTATTTGTAGTGAGCGTATTGGAATATTGTCGGATAATTGAACCGAAAAGATAAGAGGCTTTCAATCCAACAGAAAAATTCTTATTTAAAAAAACACCATTTGACCAATTAGCCTGATTGATGCCGCCCTCTCCGGATTCCTCAACATCCACCGTATTGGTTGTAGGGCCTTCAATGGCATCCGTATAATTCAATCTGTAATTGACGGAAGAATATGGCATAAGACCAATGGAAGTGGTCCAGCGGCCTAGCTTTACTGGGAAAGCAGTTATCAAATAATTCAAATTACCGTTGCCATAAGTTTCAGATATTCCATTTCCTTTTACGGTTCTTCTTTCTCCAATAAAACCAGCTTCAAAGACAGTAAACCGGTTAAACACCAATAAGGCTGGGTTTTGATTGTTCAGATAAAAATATTGCGGATTGCTAATGCCCACTCCGCCCATGCCCTGATTGTGGGTCAACGCATTGCCATGCAGTTCACCAATGCCTAGGTAAGAAAACGGGCTCTGGGCAACCTGTCCCCATGCCACTGTTATGGCCGAAATAAATCCGATAATGAGGAAAGAAACCTTTTTAAAGTTCAACATGGTAGCGTAAGATCCTGTTCAATCCGATTAAAACTAGTTCAGGGGCCACAAATATGGCGGGTTTAAGCCTGTTTTCAAAAAAAGGATAATCTCCTCCGCACATAATCACCGTTAAGTCTGGATATAACATCTGATATTGGTTAATAAAACCCTTCACTTCTTCTAAAGCTCCATTCATAACTCCGCTTTGCAGGCATGTCTCGGTGGTGTTGCCGATCAAGCCAATATTTTCATTAGCATTTACTAACGGAAGCCGGGCGGTAAATGTATGCATCGCCTCAAATCGCATGGAGATTCCTGGTGAAATAGCTCCGCCATGGTAAATACTTTGAGCATTCAGCAATTCGTAGTTGATACAGGTACCAGCATCAATAATCAGGCAGTTTCTATTCGGAAAAAGATCCTGAGCACCACAAACCGCGGCCACACGATCCACGCCAAGTGTTTGTGGGGTCTGGTATGCAATGGTGATGGGTAAGGGCAACGATGGAGTTAGGGAAATTTTTTTTTCTGCCGATGCAGACCAGGAAAGTATTTCAGAAGGATCATGATTAACAGAACTCACCAGGAGGTGATCAGCCTTGGCAGCGATGATGAATTTTTTAAGTTCCGGCAGATCTAAAAACGATTCCTTCTGCACCAGTTCACGATCTTTAAATAGACCGACTTTAATTCGGGTATTCCCCGAGTCAACAACCAGATTCATCATGCTGTGTTTTGGAAAGGCAAAAATAGACAAAGTAAGAACCAATCCTGATTTTATATCTTTGACGACTAATAGCTGTTAGGATGAAAGAGCTTCTTGAAAAGTTTGAGTTAAAGAGACCTGAAATTGTTTTTGAATGGAAGGATAGTGAAACCGAGGCCGAAGGATGGGTGGTCATAAATTCTCTGCGAGGCGGGGCTGCCGGAGGAGGAACACGTATGCGGCCCGGTTTGGACAAGCGTGAAGTAGAGTCATTGGCCAAAACCATGGAGATAAAATTTACGGTGTCAGGTCCACCCATTGGTGGGGCAAAGTCGGGTATTAATTTCGATCCGAATGACCCGCGCAAAGCAGGCGTATTGCATAGATGGTACACCGCAGTGATGCCAATGCTCAAATATTATTATGGCACAGGTGGTGATATGAATGTGGATGAAATTCATGAGGTGATACCGCATACAGAAGATGTGGGCATCTGGCATCCGCAGGAAGGAGTTTTTACGGGTCATTATAAACCAACCGAACCACAGAAAGTAAATCGTATTGGGCAACTCAGGCAAGGCGTTGTTAAATTGATTGAAGATGAAAAATATACGCCATCATTAACTAAGAAGTATACCATTGCAGACATGTGCACCGGGTATGGCGTGGCGGAAGCAGTAAAGCATTATTACCAATTGTGGGGCGGAAAGGTGACTGGCAAAAGAGCGGTCGTGCAGGGATGGGGCAATGTGGGGGCAGCTGCCGGATTTTACCTTTCTCAGATGGGTGTGAAAATCGTAGGCATACTCACACGTGAGGGGGGCATTATTAATCAGGCAGGATTTTCACATGAAGAAATCTGCAAGCTGGTTGTAACGCGACAGGGAAACCGATTAATCACGGATGAACTACTTCCCTTTGAAATGGTGAATCAAAAAATATGGGATCTGGAATCAGAGATATTTATTCCGGCTGCGGCTTCGCGATTGGTGACGAAAGATCAAGTCGACAGAATGATTGCATCAGGGTTGGAGGTGTTATCGTGTGGTGCCAACGTTCCTTTTGCCGACCCGGAGATTTTCTTTGGAGCGACCGGTTTATATGTGGATGAGAAAGTATCGGTCATTCCTGATTTTGTTGCTAACTGCGGCATGGCCCGGGTGTTTGCCTACTTCATGGAACGCGAGGTGACTATGGAGGACCACGCCATCTTTGACGATATCTCAAAAACTATTTTCAATGCCTTGGAAAAAACGAGAAGACAGAATACTACTAAAACTAAAATTGCCCAGTCAACTTTTGAAATAGCACTGAGGCAATTAGTGTAAACCTTCATTCATGCGTTTGGGAATTTAAGATGCCAACGAAATTCTACGAACAAAAAGAAAGGCCATCTCTTCAGGTGGCCTTTCTTTTTGTTATTCAAAGATTATGCTGGTGGATGAACAGCCAGATAAGGTTGAATGATCAAATACACAATTGCCCCCGCGGCATAACCTAATAATGCCAGCAGGGAGATTCTTTTCAGATACCAGATAAAGTCTATTTTTTCGATGCCCATCGCAGCCACACCTGCTGCTGAACCAATGATCAGAATACTTCCTCCTGTTCCGGCACAATAGGCAAGATATTCCCACACCAAATGATCCTGATAGTAAATATCCATGTTATACATACCCATGCTGGCAGCCACCAATGGCACGTTGTCAACAATGGCTGATAATACACCAATAAGCGTAACAATGATTCGCTGATCGCCAATGGAATGATCTAACCACGAGGCCAGGTAATGCAGTACTTGCATCGACTCCAAAGCGCCTACCGCTAGTAAAATTCCAAGGAAGAATAATACACTGGGCACATCAATGCGCGAAAGTGCGCCAGCAACGGTATAGTTTTTCTTAATAGCCTCATCTAACTCCGGGTTGATAAGTTCTGAAACCACCCAAAGCACACCGAGGCCTAAGAGGATACCGGTATAGGGTGGCATGTGAGTGATCGTTTTGAAAATAGGAACAAAGACAAGCGCTGCAACGCCTAGTATCAACATCAAATTTCCGGAGCGCACCACTGAGTCATGATTACCCTTTTGCTCTTCTTGTGTTTCTCCCAGTGTGCCTTTTAATGTAAAATTTAAATAGATTAACGGTATCAACATGCAGGCTACACTTGGCAAGAATAAGGTCACCATGATATTTCCTGTGGAGATCTGTCCGCCAATCCACAGCATTGTAGTTGTCACGTCTCCGATGGGAGTCCATGCTCCGCCTGCGTTGGCCGCAATGACAATCATACCGGCAAAGAACAATCTCATCTCTTTATCAGGAATCAGCTTTCGCACCAGCGACAACATCACAATAGTAGTGGTTAGGTTATCAAGCACTGCGGATAGAAAAAACGAAACCCAGCAAATGATCCAAAGTAGTTTCTTTGGATTTTTGGTTTTAATTCTGTCGGTAATAAAACGGAAGCCATGATGTGCATCCACCAACTCAACAATGGTCATAGCTCCCATCAGGAAGAAGAGTATTTGTGCGATGCCGCTGAGATGTTCTGATAATTCGAAGGTGACGAACTCACGATAAACTTCTGAAGATGAAAGCGCGCTGAATTTATCACCCAATTCAATTTTCAATATTTGTAAGAAAGAAGAGTAGGATTCACTACTGGTAACTGACTCGGAAGGATCCGATAACACAAACAAGGTCCAGCAAATAACACCTGCCAGCAGGGCCGAGGCAGTCTTGTTAATTTTGATGGGATGTTCCAGCGCAATGGCAATGTATCCGATAACAAATACAATAATTACTAAGGCTTCCATATCGTTACTTTTGGAGTTGGTATAGGTAAATATAAAATAAAAAAGAAGTCTTGCGAAAGAAGCAATATAAATCTTAGCATGAATAGGGAAGGTTATAAAAAGGATAAATTCTTGATAGGCGGTTGACGTGCCGTTTTGATACTACCTGGCCGGAGTATCGATTTTTTTCTGCCCGATAAAGACGGCACACAAAACCAGAATGGTACCCAGGAGTGTATAAATAGTCAGGGGCTCATCCAACAGTATGGCTGAAAACAGCAGACCAAAAATTGGGCATAGATATAGCCAGATAGAAGCCCGCACGGCATCCGTTTTCAGTAGCAGGAGCCAGAGTTGTACAGCAATGATAGACACGGGCACAATCAACCAGATAAGAGAGAGCCAAAATCGTGTATCAAAATGATTGGGCTGAGAATGAAATAAAAAAGTAGCAGGGGTGATCAACAATCCCCCAATCAATACTTGCCATCCATTAATGGTTACCCGTTCCAGTTTCCATTTTACAGAGGCGTAATACACCGATCCATAAGAATACGCCACCATACTTAACGCTAAAAGCAAGAGCCCTTCTGTGGTTACATCCTTCGTATTTAATAACGGGTAAGATGCGACAAATACACCGGCTATGCCCAATCCAATGCTGATCCATTCTGCCAAGGTAACTTTGCGATTTGACCAAAACGAAGACATCAGGCTTATAAAAAGTGGATTGAGTGCGATGGCCAATGCCGTAACACCCGCAGTGATGTATTGAAGAGCGATGATAAAAATACCCAAGTACAAGGCTGTGTTAAAAGCACCAAATACAGTAAGGTGTTTCCATTCCTCTCCGCTAGGCATTCTGCTTTTCCTAACTCCATAGGCATAGATGAGTAGAAATCCGCCAGCAAGTATAAACCGTATGTTAAATAGAACCAGCGGCTCAACCGAGTATAAACCAAATTTCCCTGCAATGGATGCAGAAGACCATAGCACTGAGAAAATAATGCCTGAGAAAATGTACCTGGTAAAAGATCTCTCCACGGGTGTTATGAGTAATAAAAAAGCTGTTCATATAACTACGAACAGCTTTTTATGCAACCTAATCAAATCGTTTAGAAACGCAAATTCATACGGCAACTAAACGATTAATCAGGATTAAAATTTGAAAGTCAATTGTGCCAAATAAGAAGTACCCATCTGGCTGAAGTGCGAACCATCATAGGTGAGCACCGGATAGCGGCCATTAAAAGTGATATAGCTTATTTGCTCGGCAACAGCCGCCTCATTATTCAGAATAGTTTGTCCGTTGGCATTCATGGCTACTAATTTATATTCAGGCATTATATTGAATATGTTCTGAATAGTGAGTGTAAAAGAAGTGCGTGGATTAAAACTATAGGTAGCACCTAAATCAGTTAACATTTTTGGTATAAACTCCAGCTGCAGATCGGAACTAAGATCAACATTGTTAAACTGGGTTGGCCCAAATAACGAGTTGTTCAGGTTGATTGCCAGCTTACTGTTTGTAAGATCAAATCCAAGTATATACTTATATTTAGGACGGCTGGTAGTTAACATCGATTCGCTGCTTTGATTGTAAATGGGTAGATTATTGACCCTAGCATTAACAGCCTGCCATCCGCCTACCAGTTCGTTTTTAATACGATAGTTACCAGCCAGATTTACACCCAGTTTGCCTGAGCCTACACTGAGATTACGGTAGCTTGCCACGAAATCAATACCGGTTGTTTCTGTTTCAGCAGCATTAACAAAGAATGAAATATTGTCTATCTGGGCATTACTTACTTCACTTCCATAAACGATGCGGTCAGTGATATTGATTGAATAGTAATCAACCGTTAATGAAAAGTTTTTGGTTGGGTTATAGCCAAATCCGAAAGAAACGTTGTTTGATTTCTCGGCTTTTAATTTGGGCACACCTAACAAACGTGCTTCACGGCTAAAGTTATTGGCTAAGCCAGTAATAACAATATCACCTCCTGAAAACGAGGCCTGGCTAAGTGACAAGTATTGCTGATGAAGTGTTGGTGCCCTGAAACCTGAAGAAACAGAACCTCTGATTGTAAACGCTTCTCCAACTTTGTAGCGCGATGTAATCTTATACACATTGGCTGCTCCAAAGTCGGAGTAATTCTCCATACGGAATGCGCCACCAATCAGGAAATTTTCCGTGATATCCCAAGTTAAATCCGCATACGCTCCGATGTTAAAACGAGTGGCCTTGATAGCGTTTCTGTCCTGAAAGCCAGGGAAGGAGTTGGCACCTTGTCCAGAATACGATGCGGTGTCACCAGCGATCAGCTCCCAGGACTCTGTTCTAAATTCAGAACCGATTGACAGGTATAGATTATCCATAAGGGACTTGGAAAAATCGATGTTACCAACAATATGATTGAAGTTGAACCCTCCTGGTTTGAATGATACAGGGCTATTGGCTCTCAAAGAACGGTTAACGGTGTTATTCACGGTAAAGAGCATCTTGTTGCCACCTACTGTAAGACTCATATCCTGTTTCCATCCTCCAATGTCCTGCGACCGGAAACCCAGCGTTCCGTTATAATCGGATAGGTCTCCTTCAAATGAAGGCTGATAGCCAATGTATCCCTTGTAAACACCGGCAGCTTTGTCAACAACAAATTCACTTTGAACGCCTCCACCATAGCTATCTATTGTGTAGTCTGGCTGACCGGCATCCGTTGTATGAAGCAATCCATGGTCTACCCTCCAGTATGGCTGACGAAAGTTGGCGTTACTAACCGTTTTTCTGTACACATAAGCTGTATTGAAATAGACTTCAGAATTCTCGCCAACAGGTATGGCACCGTTAATTAAAAATTTGGCAGAGGTGTTATCGGGTGTTCCGTTTTTATTGTTGCCATCAGGGAATTTTTGCAGATATTTCTGAACCTGGGAAATACTATTTGGTGTATTATCAGTCAGGTCTCTGGCATCACTCAGGGCGTCAATTTTATCTTTTCTAATGGCTGCATCTTGCTTGTTAAAGGAGATGTGATAATTGACAAAACCTTTTTTTCCAAAGTTGGCTCCGCTATTATAGTTAAGGCCGTACTGGAATCCTCCATAATTAAGGGTAGAGCCAGAAGTTAATGAGAGGGTAGTGGCATCATAGCGGTCTTTTAAAATGATGTTAATTACACCGGCAATGGCATCCGATCCGTATTGCGCAGATGCACCATCTCTAAGGATTTCCACACTCTTAATGGCATCCGTAGGGATAGCTGATAAGTCTGCACCGGTTTCACCACGTCCAGGGCTGGTCTGGGTATAAACAAGCGAAGTAAGGTTTTTACGTTTGCCGTTTATGAGAATCAGGGAACGGCTGGGTCCTAGGTTTCTTATTTCGTAGGGGTCAAACAAGGAGGTAGCATCATTAACCGGGGTATTCACCGTGTTAAAAGAAGGAACCCGGTACTGTAATGCCTTATCAAATGATACCTGGCCGGTAGTTATCAGGTCCGTGGCGGTGAAGTTATCAATCGGTAAGGGTGTGTCTGTAATAGTACGTTGCGATCCACGCCCCGTAGAAATAACAACTTCTTCCAGTTGATTGGCACTGGCGTCAAGGTTGATGGTTATGGTATTGAGGCCAGTAATATTTACTTCCTGTGTCTCATAACCAATAAAGGAAACAATCAATGTAGATACGTCAGTGGCAATCTTTAAACTGAATTTACCATTTGCATCTGTAGCGGTACCAACGGAAGTTCCTTTTACGGTGATGTTTGCACCTGCAATTGCAGAGCCGTCCGATTTATCAGTAACCGTACCCGACACATCTCGCGTCTGGGCGCTCACAAGAGCGCTGATAAATAGAAATGAGAATAGTAGTAATTTAATTTTCATAGGTTGGGGTTTGGGGTTAATTTGAGTTTGATATATGAGATGAAGAATCTAACATTTAATTTGGGTTAAAGTAACATCCATCTTATCAAATTTAAGATTTATTCCTTAACATGGAATCTTTGAGTAAAAAAATGTCAGGATGTGCATGCTAACATTTGTCTTAAGGTGTAGTTCATAACCTTAAAGGTTGAACAAACCTTCATTTAGCAAATTGAGAGCCTTATCCTTTTGCGAAGTGCTAACTAAAATCGAAATATTATTTGGGCTGCCACCATAGGAAACCATACGTATTGGTACTGTGGAGAGCGCCTGAAACACATCTTTTAATACCCCTTCTTTTTCGGAAAGCATATTACCCACTATACAAATGATGGATTGATTGTCATCTACTTCAATGGTACCGAACAAATTTAATTCTTCGAGAATCTTACCTAGATTTTTATTCTCATCAATCGTTACCGATACGGCTACTTCAGAAGTAGAGATCATATCGATTGGAGTTTTATACCGCTCAAACACTTCAAATACTCTGCGGAGAAAACCATACGCCAATAACATGCGTGATGATTTGATGTTGACAACCGTGATTCCATCTTTTGCCGCAACTGCTTTGAACTGACCACGGCTCCCTTTATCACTGATGACGGTGCCTGGAGCTTTTTCATCCATGGTGTTTTTCAATATCACAGGCACATGGTATTTCTGTGCAGGCACGATGGTGGAAGGGTGTAATATCTTCGCACCAAAATAGGCTAACTCAGAGGCTTCATCAAAGGTAAGTTCAGCAATGGGCATTGTTTTCTTTACGATACGTGGATCATTGTTGTGCATACCATCAATGTCTGTCCAGATTTGAATTTCTTTTGCGCGAATGGCAGCACCAATCAATGAGGCGGTGTAATCACTTCCTCCTCTTTTCAAATTATCAATTTCATTGCGATGATTACGGCAGATGTATCCTTGGGTAACAAGAATATCTACGTTGCTCAATGTTTCGAGAATGGGTTTTAGGCGCTCGCTGATTTTCTCCAATTCAGGTTCATTATTTTCATCAATGGACATAAAGTGCAAAGCAGGAAGTAGCCGGGCAGGAGTTTTTATCTCCTGTAAATGATGATAGAATAATTCGGTTGAGATCAATTCTCCCTGAGCCAGTAGCTCACGATAACCACGGTCATCAAATTTACCCGCAGCTAACAAGCGAAATAAACTAAAATAGCGGCTTACAATCTCTTCGCCTATGGCTTTGTAAGATTCTGAGCTATAAAGTTCTTTAATGAATTGCAAGTAATGTTTTTCCAGTTCTGCAATTTCATTATTAGCTGCAGTGTGTTGTTGCGCCATTAAGTTCTCACCAATCTTAACCAAAGCGTTGGTCGTTCCGCTCAATGCAGACAACACGACAATCTTTTTACCGGACATGCTCATTACAAGATTTGCAATTTTCTTCATGCGCTCAGGCTTGCCAACCGATGTACCTCCAAACTTTACAACTAACATAGTATAGAAATTTTTATGGGCAGCAAAGTTATAACGTGCTAAACAAAAAAGAATAAGTGATGAGAGATAATCAAAAAAAAGACCCTTTGGAATTTGCTTCCAAAGGGTCGTTAGTTAAACGCTATTTGAATAGCTTATTTTACCTCTTCGTATTCTACATCGGTTGCATTGCCGCCCGATGCTCCTCCGGTGTTTTCGGTTGCCTGATTAGCTCCAGCTCCGGGCTGTGCACCTGCTTGTGCTCCACCCTGATACATTTCTTGTGAAGCCACCTGCCAGGCAGCATTTAATGCATTCATGGCATTATCAATGCTTGTTACATCCTGAGTTTTGTGTGCCTCTCTTAGTTTCTCAAGGGCACCATTGATGGCGGTTTTGTTTCCTTCAGAAAGTTTTTCACCATATTCTTTCAATTGCTTTTCAGTTTGGAAGATCAGCGAATCGGCCTGGTTGATTTTTTCGACACGGTCTTTTTCTTTCTTATCAGATTCTGCATTGGCTTGAGCCTCTTGCTTCATCTTCTGGATTTCAGCATCTGTCAATCCACTGGAAGCTTCAATGCGAATCTTCTGCTCTTTGCCGGTGCCTTTATCTTTTGCAGCCACATGCAGAATGCCGTTTGCGTCAATATCAAAGATTACTTCGATTTGAGGCACACCACGAGGTGCTGGTGGAATTCCGTCCAGGTGGAATCTTCCGATGGTGCGGTTATCGCGTGCCATCGGGCGCTCACCTTGCAATACGTGTATTTCTACAGATGGTTGATTGTCGGAAGCAGTCGAGAATACTTCTGATTTCTTAGAAGGAATCGTTGTGTTTGATTCGATCAGCTTGGTCATTACACCACCCATGGTTTCGATGCCTAATGAAAGCGGAGTAACATCCAACAACAATACGTCTTTCACCTCCCCGGTCAACACACCACCTTGAATGGCAGCGCCTACGGCAACTACTTCATCCGGGTTTACACCTTTCGATGGTTTCTTGCCGAAGAATTTTTCAACTTCTTCCTGTATGCGAGGAATGCGGGTTGATCCACCAACCAGAATAATTTCATCAATTTGAGAAACGGAATAACCTGAATCGGCCATTGCCTTTTTGCAAGGATCCAATGTGCGTTTAATCAAATCATCACACAACTGCTCAAACTTAGCGCGTGAAAGTTTTTTCACTAAGTGTTCGGGCACGCCATCCACGGAAGTGATATAGGGCAAGTTGATCTCCGTTTCGGTAGAGCTTGACAATTCAATCTTTGCTTTTTCAGAAGCTTCTTTCAAGCGCTGCAATGCCATCGGATCTTTGCGAAGATCAATGTTCTTATCGGCTTTGAATTCATCGGCAAGCCAGTTCATGATGCGCATGTCAAAATCATCACCACCCAGGTGAACATCACCATTGGTTGATTTAACTTCAAACACGCCATCGCCTAATTCAAGAACGGAGATATCGAATGTACCACCACCGAGGTCATACACTGCGATTTTCATGTCTTTGTTTTTCTTGTCGAGACCGTATGCCAAAGCTGCAGCTGTTGGTTCGTTGATGATACGTTTCACATCAAGACCGGCAATTTGGCCAGCTTCTTTGGTAGCCTGACGTTCTGCATCGTTGAAATAAGCAGGTACGGTAATAACGGCTTCTGTTACCGTAGTGCCCAGATAGTCTTCGGCTGTGCTCTTCATTTTTTGAAGAATCATGGCAGAGATTTCCTGAGCGGTGTACATACGATCGCCAATGCGCACACGCACGGTGTCGTTATTGCCACTTTCTACTTCGTACGATACCATTTTCTTTTCACCACTCACTTCACCAAATTTTTTACCCATGAAGCGTTTGATCGAAGAAACTGTGTTTTTTGGGTTGGTAATAGCCTGGCGCTTGGCAGGATCGCCCACTTTACGCTCGCCTTTACCATTGTCTAAAAAGCCAACGATAGACGGAGTTGTTCTGCGTCCTTCACTGTTGGCAATCACAACTGGTTCGTTTCCTTCCATTACGGCAACGCACGAGTTGGTTGTTCCTAAGTCTATTCCAATTATTTTTCCCATGATATGTTCAGTTTTTTAGATTACAGAGTTAAATGCAAAGACCCATTGAACAAGGGTTATGCCAAGGGAGATTTTCAATGAAAATGTGACAGAGTGGCAGAGAGGCTTTATCGGCTTTGGCGAGAAAATGAGATTTTTGCAATAATCCTACATCTCAGAAAATAAATGATTGTTCCTGCTTTTCTTTAAGGGAGATTTAAAATACAACCCCAATGAAGATTTTTTTTAGACTTATCATGATTGCAGCGATATTGTCAACGGCTGCCTGCACAAAGGTAGTTCTTTTTAAAACTCCAACCGGAAAGTCTACGGCCCCAGGACAGATTAAAAAGCAAAACGGAAGTCAATCAGCCAAACAATATGCCCCGGGCCAAAAGAAGAAAGGGAACTAATGTTGAAATAACTGAGTGATTCCTGATGCCCAATCGTGGGGCGTCTTTAGCTATATTATTGCGACCACTCTGTGGGCGTTCTGTCCCAGCGATGGCCTTTCAATTCGAGTTCAAGTGCTTTATTCAATTGCTTACCGTCACTGGTGCCAATGTTGGCTTCCACGTTTCTGATTTTTCTCATGCCGGGTATAATCGTATGGACATCGTCATTGCAAAGAATAAAACGCAGAGCCATCTCGGCCATCGTCATGCCATTTGGTATGAGTGGTCGCAATGCATCGGCATGATCAACACTTGAATTCAGATTTTCAGGAACAAAGTACGTTGCTCTCCAATCATCTTTTGGGAAGACAGTATCTTTGGTAAGCATACCAGTGAGTGTTCCTTCATCAAAGGGAACACGGGCGATCACACCAATGTCCATCTTACGGCACAATGGGAATAGGTTATCCTCTGGATTTTGATCGAAGATGTTGTAGATCACTTGCACGGTGTCAATCAATCCCGTTTTCAAAGTGTTCAATACATTGTCCGGCTCCCAGCGGTTCACGCTGATACCAATGTGTTTTACTTTTCCATCGGCTTTTAATTTTTCAATCGCTCTTTTCCAATCATCATGATGTGCCCAGCTATCTTCCCACACGTGAAATTGTTGTAAATCAATGCGCTCTACATTCAGGTTCTTCAGACTTTTTTCGGTGTACTCTATAATGTGAGATGCAGGGAAACAATCTTCAAGCAGAAAGTTGGCTTTAGAAGGCCATTTGAAATTCTTAGGTGGAATTTTGGTGGCGAAATAAAGTCGTTTGCTGGCATGTCGTTTTATGAGGTTGCCTAAAATCTCTTCGCTTGCTCCGGCTCCATAACCCCACGCGGTGTCGTAAAAGTTACAACCCAGCTCAACGGATTTTTCAAGTGCGTTTAATACTTCCGTTTGATCGGTTTCTTTCCATCCCGCAAGGCCCCACATGCCATAGCCTATTTCACTCACCCGCCAGTCGGTTCTTCCAAATCTTCTATAATTCATGTTTTATTTACTTTTTGTTTAAGAATATGTCAGCTTCTTTTACGCCAAGATTTTTTGCCATTACAAAATCTTGTTTTGCATTATTCTCTTTGTTTTTTGCAAGATATAATTTAGCCCTTTGAAAATAGGCTTCTCCGTTCTTTACATTTATGCGAATGGCATCATTTAGAACGGACAATGCTTCACTGGATTTATTTTCATGAATAAGAATCTTTGCCTTAACGGTAAGCAGATAGGAATAACTGACAACTTCATGGGTTTGTGGATTGATTACCAATATAGAATTTTCAATTTCCTTATTTATCAAAGTCCAGTCCTCTTTAACCTCAGCTATTTTTATTTTTACTGCATGGGCTACAGGATACTGGGGGAATCGTCTGATAAAATTATTTGTTTTAGCCTCAGCGTTAAGCGTGTCTCCATCTTTTAAAAGAAACGTGATAATTTCCTCGGGAATAAGAGTTTCAATGCGATTTTCTTGACCAGCTTCCAAAAAATCATACGCAGCCGAAAGACGATCTCCCAGTTTTTCATAACAGAGGGCCCTGTACGAAAAAGCTTCCTTATCCGTTGAGTCGTTGGTAAGGTAAAGTGTGAAGTCATCTTTCGCTTTTAAAAATTCATCTTTATAAAAGTGTGAAACGCCACGGAATTTATAAGCGATAAAGGCCATAGGATCAATTCGTAGCATTTCAGTGAAATCATCAATGGCTCCATCCCAGTCCTTAAGTTCAGTACGATATACTCCTCTTTTTTTGTGCGCATCGAGGATCTTATTATCGATCTTAAGTGCCTTCTCATACATAGGATAGGCTTGTGCATGAAAGCCCATATGTTCAAGCGATAGTGCAGTCAGAAATGGGGTCAGTGCTGATTCATCGGCAACCCTCGCCTCGTTAAAACTCTCAATGGCATTTTTATACTTGCCATTGAGTAAAAGACAAAATCCTTTTTTTACATAAAAAGCCGGTTCATCTTCTAATCCATAAATGTTATTTATGGTATAATAACCCGCATATTGAATATCGATTCGCTTATCCATATAGGTTTGGGCTCCTTTGAAACTATTTGGGTTTTGTTGCATTTCCCGAATCGCATAATAAAAGTCAGAGAATGCTTTTTCGTATTCTGTTTGTTCGGTTAATAGATATCCCCGGGTAAATCTGAAATTAATGTTGTCCGGATTAAGTCGGATAAGTGTTGAGAAATCGCTCAGACTTTTTCTAGGATCTTCTTCTATGGAAGATAATCCATGAAACAATAGAGCCTGATGATGATTAGGATTTATGGATAAAGCTTTTTCAAAATAAGATATCCCGGACTTTAATTTTTTCTCTTGCGTTATCTCTATTAAGCCGATTTTAACGTGTGAATCTGGAAAGTCAACTTTTATATCGTTGCACTTCTGATAATAGCGTCTGGCTTTTACAAAGTCGCCTGAAACAAAGTATATGTTTCCAAGCTGATAATATCCTCTGACATCATCAGGTTGGGCTTTAACAAATTTTTCAAAGTAGTTTTTAGCAGACTCTGATTTTTGCTGCAATACTTCAAGTTTCCCCAGTTCAAGAAAAACGGCATAGGCATCTTCTTTAATTTTCATTGCTTTTTGAAAGTCCTTTTCGGCATCTTTTAAGTTGCCTAATCTTTTGTTGCATACCCCCCGGTAATAGTAACTCATCCATAGCCGGGCATCAAGTTGAATAGCATCTGATAAACTGCCGATTGCAGCATTATAATTCTTTTCTTCCAGCAGGTTAATTCCGTCATTGAGTTGTGCCTGGGCTTTTCCCTCCATGTTCCATTCAAATGACACGGGTTCATGTTCCATAAAATCGTCAAAGAATGGGCTGTTGCCTTCCATTATCTGGAAGACATTGAACTGACAGAAGCTTTCAGTGCAAAAGAGTGTTAAGCTTATAACAAGGGATAGTATGAACCTTTTTTTCATTCAGTTACCTTAAATGAAAGGTGAATTGTAATCTCAATTTATGGTTAAAAATAGATCAATTCAATGGATTCAGTAAAATGGCATTTTTAAAGCGCGGTGAAACAATAAGCTTTTCCTTACTTTTGCGGCTTATTAAAGGAGTAAGCTCCTTCTAGATTTAGAACTACAATGACACTCGACCAGGAAATAGCCAAACGCAGAACTTTCGGAATCATCAGTCACCCGGATGCAGGAAAAACTACGCTCACAGAAAAACTTCTTCTTTTTGGAGGGGCGATTCAAAAAGCGGGCGCTGTGAAATCGTCCAAAATAAAAGATCACGCGCGCAGCGATTGGATGGAGATTGAAAAGCAGCGGGGTATTTCGGTGGCTACTTCGGTGATGGGCTTTAATTACAAAGATATTAAGATCAACCTGCTCGATACGCCTGGTCACCAGGATTTTGCCGAAGATACCTACCGTACCCTCACTGCCGTGGATAGTGTAATCATGGTGATTGATTGTGTAAAGGGTGTAGAATCGCAGACCGAGAAACTGATGGAAGTTTGCCGTATGCGCAACACCCCGGTTATTTGTTTTATCAATAAGCTGGATCGGGAAGGACAAGATCCCTTTGAGTTGTTGGATGAGGTAGAAGATAAACTGGACATCAAAGTGCGTCCGCTGAGTTGGCCCATTAGCATGGGTAAGACTTTTAAGGGCGTATATAATTTGTACGAGAAAACGTTGCACCTGTTTACATCGAGCAAAATAACAATATCAGAAGGCATTGAAATTTCAGATATCCATAGCGATGCTTTAGATCAATATGTAGGAGAGAACTACGCCAAGCAATTGCGTGCGGATGTAGAACTCATTGAAGGCGTATACCCCGAGTTTGAAGTAGAGGAATACCTGGCTGGAATAGTAGCTCCTGTATTTTTTGGTAGTGCAGTGAATAACTTCGGTGTGCAAGAATTACTAGACACGTTCATTCGCATTGCACCGCCACCCATCCCTCGCGAAACTACATTGCGCGAGATCAAACCTAAGGAAACTAAGTTTTCTGGATTCATCTTTAAGATTCATGCCAACATGGATCCGAAGCATCGCAACCGTATTGCGTTTTTGCGTGTTTGCTCTGGCAAGTTTGAAAGAGGCACAAATTATTATCATG
>Ga0163149_10003433_pt1 | contig 18061 bp, 11 predicted proteins | sample OliLakLV19MP5G1_FD_148604 | JGI IMG/M metagenome (GOLD analysis project Ga0163149, IMG submission 148604) | Freshwater microbial mat bacterial communities from Lake Vanda, McMurdo Dry Valleys, Antarctica - Oligotrophic Lake LV.19.MP5.G1 | ecosystem: Environmental > Aquatic > Freshwater > Lake >...
GCATCATGGCGGCTTGCGTCTTCTTCTTTTCTAGAGGCGTAAGTTTGGACAGGTCAATAGGTGTGAAGCAGTTATGATGGTGGAGTTGGTCAAACTCTTTAACGGCAGCTTTGTCGCCGCGTTTACCGAATTTCTTCCGGCCTTTCTGAAAGATGAACTGCTGGGCGAACAACGCGCCGTGGCGGCGAACGCCACAATTGATGTCGAAGATCAATTGTGCAAAGACAGGGGCTAGTTCTGTCGAACAGTTAATGGAATGATGAATCGGGAGAGGCATCATGTTGTGGGAGAATTCAATCTCTGCTAGAGTCGGGGCAATTCGGACTTGTTTCGGAGTCGGGACATTCAACACCTGGTTGTGCGCAGGCGTGAATCGAGGGACGGGGCGGGCACTCCTGCCCGAACGTGTTGTAACGGGAGGGAGTGAGGGGGAACGTCGAGCGGGAGCTGGGACAGGGGCATCACCAGCATCGGCCGTGGTTCTGCGGCGGGGGAGGCGAGCCGGGAGGAAATCATCGGCATCGGCCCGAAGGTCGTCAAGTTCAGACGAAGTGATGGGAGCGAAGTTGCGCTCGTTGTTCAGCTCATTGTCGTAGGAGCGTTGGGGCCTAGGAACATAGGTGGGGTCGTGGCCAGCCACGACTGGCTCGGGGTCTGCCTCGTAATCTAATCCGGGAAGCATGTCGTTGTTGTAGATCATGGTTCGCGTGCGGTTCTCAATCTTGAGAGGGGTCATGCCGTCTTGGGCAGCTAGTTCCTCGACAGTTCGAATGACTAAGTCGGTGATAGGCACTTGAGTGATGCGAGTGGAGGCAATCTCCTTGTTGGTAGCTAAGTTTAGCATGACATAACCACCTTGCTTGTTCTTCATCGGGGTGAGGAAAAGCGTGTCGAGGGTTCGTTGCTTGAGATCATTCTTGATCGTGCGTTCAGTGAAGGCTTGGCAACAAGAGCCTTGAAGGATCTTAACATCCTTGTTCCAGTCAATTGGTGGAAGTTCCAAAAGCTGGTGTGGGGTGAAGGTGTCGGAGAGACCACCCTCTGCCGGGAACCAGTTAAGTTTCTCGGTTTCGGAAACAGCAATGTGCTTGAGCAACAGACGCGGGATGTTGCGACAAGGAAGGTAATGGATGGCCACTCGAATGCGATCAGCTATGGTTCTGTTGTTGCGTTCAGCAGCTGGGACATGCTCGCCCTGCGGGGCATAGTTGAACTGGGCATCCATGTTGTCTTCAACGTCTTCGAAGAGAGTCTTGAACTCGATGTCAGAATCAATGGAGGTGACATAAATTGTGGCGCGGTTGTGGCGGCGAAGAACGTTGTCGAGTGACTCGCAAAGGCTTTCAGCGGTGCGGTTCTTGAGCGGGACAAGGGCTCTGCATTTGATGCGAGAATCAACAGTGGTGAGCATGGGCATTCCATTGACGCACATGACATCGAGGTAAAGGGTAAGTGGGCTTATTTTAGTGCGCAAGGCACGAGGAATCTCCGTCACATCGTGTGCTCGAACTCGAGGGGTGTGTGGGCGAGTGGAAGTGCCCTTCAAATGACTGCAGTCTGGGCCGAAGATGTCAGCGGCCCGGTCCACGTCCTCTGAAAGAACGGGACAGTTCTTGATGTAGCCTCCTTTAAGAAAAGCTTTCAGCTTGGGAAGCGGGGTGCGGTCGGTGCCATGGAAGGCAATGCGAGCTAGTTTAGCATCTTTCTGTTCGCGTTTGGTGCACAACTGAAGGTTGTCGGCCACTGTCTCGAGTAGGAATTGGAACTCCGGTTCGTCATCAGGAAGCGGGCTAGGGTGCATGAAGAAATGGCATGCGAAGGCACCATCGATCAAAGCGTTGGCCTGGACAGTGGGGTCGGAAACATCCGGGGGAGGCAGCATGTTCTTGCTAGAAGCAAGCTGCTCAAGGCAATGAGCCGCAGGCTTGTAGGCGCACAGATTGGCCGGGGTGCGAGCAAAGATTGTCTCACGGTTGTCCTTCCAAACGTGGAAGGCATCGTCAATTCGAGAGTCAAAAGTCACACAATCTGCAGTGTCAACCATCTTGGCGAGGCCAAAGATGTTGGCGACATGATCGGGATCATAGCAAACTTTGCCGAAGGCTGGAACCTCAGCTTCGAGGGTCAAAGTTCGAGCGCCAACGTTGGTGTGCATGGCTATGGGTCGCTTGGCTGGGCGAATGTTTCGAATGAGATCTGGATTGCAGACTGTCCCGTCAATGCCAGAGCCAGAGTCCAGAAGAAAGACATCTGAGAGACGGGTAGGCGGAGGGGCCTGGGAGAAGCCAAAGACTGACGGAGGCTTGCAAGGTTCATCGATGGTGTTAAAAAACTGAAGACCCTGCCAACTAAGGTCGTCGGGTCGGTCACTCCTGCGATTCGAAGCAGGGGTAGAAGATCTCTGGGAGCGTCGACTGCCGGTCGAGGCATCATCCGAGTGGGCGGTGACATGAGATGGAGGGGTGTCCTGGCCAATGTTCTGGACGGCCACAAAAGCTCGGTTGATGAACCAACGGTCGCGGGGAACATCCTTGTCACAATCCGGATGGATGTGGCCCATCTCGCCACAAGCGTGGCAGATGGCCTGGGAGTGGGGCTGAGTTTGCCCACCGGAGTTGCGTCGGCCCTGCTGAGCGAAGCTGGTAGCCGAGATGCTAGAAGAGTCAGGACGAGACTCATTGCTAGAGTTGTTGTTGGATCGAGAGCTATTCTGATCACGGTTTCCGTTGTTCCGGTTATCGTTGCCCGAGGAACGATTGTTGGAGTTGGAATCACGAGAATCGCTATTCGGTTTGCGCTGGTTAGAAGGATTCTGATCCCAGCGGTGTTGACTAAGGACATCCACGGCCTTGTGGATTGCATCCGGGCATTGCTCCTTGCCCAGGGAATGCTGGGTCTGCAAAGCAGTGAGGAGCGAGCCATGCTTTGTCTTGGACACAGACCTGAGGAATGGGTAGGTCTAGAATTCGGATCGAGCCTGAGCTTTAACATCCAGCTGGGCCTGCGTCTCTTTTGGTTCGCAATTGCGGAAGAGATCAACAAGATCGTCTGCTAGGGCCTTGCGGGCGTCGACATCGGTGACATGCGTGTCGAGCAAAACAGCAATTTTGCCTGCGTCATGCTTGTAGGCGTGGGCCTTGTGTTCCGGCATCTGCTCAGCGAAGCCATCAGTGAAGGCAGATCCAATGTAGCCTTTCACTGTTTCGAGTTGTTGTTCAAAGCATTTGGCGCAGGAAGGGGGGTCCTCTTCCTCGGCTTGCTTAGGTTTGAGCAGGCGGTCCCAGTGTGTCGAAATCGTGACAGGCGGGCACTGGGTGCGAGCATTCTCGTGGACGCAGGTCTCAATGGCTGTCAGGAGGGCCAGTGGGTCATCTCCAATGGTAGACTCACAGTCTGGGAGGGCAATCAGTCGGGTCTTCAGCCCGTCTGTGCAGCAGTCGTTCATGACACAAGCGAAGGCCTTAGGCAGGTTGGAGTGGAGATGCTGCTCTTGTTTGACATGGGCACTCATGCGGGTGCTAAATTCAATGTCCAGACCAGACTGGATCAGGTCTCGTTCGGCCTTCTTGTCGCTAGTAGCTAGGGTCCTGATGGGTTTCTCGGCATTCAGATCAACAAGTTGACCTGTGCGAATGGACTTCGCAATGTCGTGGCCACAGTCGCAATTCTTCTGAATGCAGGTGGCCATTTTCTCATGGACGGCAGCACAAGGGGCATGGTTGGTGGTGGCTGTGTTCACACCAAATTTCATGAGGGGTTCCTTCTTGGGAGGTGTCGCTGCCTGCTTGGAGCTAGAGCTCTGGTTGCTCTTGCCTTTGCTGTGGTGGAAGCAGCTGTGGCCTCTTCCACCTCTGCCAGAAGCTCTTGGTGCTTGGTCGCGTCCCATGGTTCTAAGCTATTTGGATGCTAAAACAGTGCACCTATTTTCTATTGTAGAGCTTGTTGCCACTGCTAGTTCTGGTCTCCAACCGGGACTCCAACTGGGTCCGACTTGGAGCAACTGAGGGGCTTGGAGCTTGGATCGGCACCTAGCAAACACAGGTGCACCGGATCCACTGTTAGGTCCTTGAACAAGGGGGGCTTGGAGCCTTGTCAACCTATGCTCTAATGGAGCTGGTTGGTGCCTCTGTTGTTGAGGCTAGGTCAACACACCTTGAGGGGCTTCGGTCGCTACATAGAGCCGACCGGTGCTGTGGATTCTTCTAGAAGAAATCCACAGAGTTGCATGGAAGAAAATTCCAATGCAACTGGTGCCGGCGATCCGATCCTAATGGAGGGGCCGGGCTGTCGAATCGATGCTGCTAGAAGCACCGAATCGATCGACTGCTGCTGCTAGCAGTCCTTGGAGGTCCTTGGAGGTCCAATCGGTCCTGTCGGGCCGATCGAGGCTATGGAATCCAATGGATTTTCCACAGAGTTACATGGAAGAATTTTCTTCCAATGCAACCGGTCTTGAGGGGCGAATCGATGCTTCTGTTGGCACCGAATCCTTGGATCCTCCTCTGCAGTTGATTCGCATCGAACTGCAGGCCTTGTAGATCAATCCGGATCCTGTGGAAGGATCGGATCTCTTGTGTAGACAAGGTGTCCTTTAAAATAAAGGACACCTTCCAATCCAATGGTTCGCGACGCCGTTCGGTCGCAAACTGCTTGGAACTTGATGTCTTGTGCATAAAAAGACCATTGTGTTTTTACCGAATCGATCGATTCGAACTTCTTCTAGTGTGTGTTGGATGTCTATGTGTCCTGCATGCTGTAGAGATCTACATGTTTGATGATAAAGATCAGCACACTAGAAGAAGTGAGCTCTTGTTGGAGCTTGTTATCTACTCTGCTAGTGCTTCTGTGGATGTCGCGCTATCGGTGCGCGCCGAAGATCTCTCTCGTGAATGAAGTTCTTGTGGGACTGGAATGGAGAGGTCTGATTGGCCAACAGATGGTTGCTACTGTGCGGTATGGTTGGACTTGACAGCGAATGAAGTACAGATTAGCTGGCCAGCTTGCTGGAAGTGTAGGTGACACCAAGCAAGATGAGAAGCGACTCGCTTGGTTACGTTGAATTCAACCTTAGCTTCAGTTTCAACCAGCGTAACGTAACGCACGAGCACCCGAACTTTCAGAATAATAGTGGCGAGCTCGAGGGGTGTTCTTCAGTGTCGGAGACCTAGCTAGCTAGCTAGCTAGCTAGCTAGCTAGCTTTTGATTTGTCAAACCACCACGAAAGCGAACGCACCGATCAACAGAAATTTCATTGTCGTCGTCATTGCCTCTTGCTGAGGAAGAAAATGCCCTGGGGGAAAACTGCTGGGAACCTACTAGTACTTTTTCAAAAATGCTTCGGACCTCGATCTATGTTAGACCTCGTCATGTCTCCTAAGCATACTGTTTCTTGTCACTGTTAGTTTAAAAAGCGAAGGAAATTGCAACTCGACTGATCAAGAGAGCAATTGAAGAAGACTTCCGAAAGACCAAAATGAGCTGGCCGGCCATTTGGTGCTCATCTTTTCTCGTCTTCTCGAATCTTTTCGTTCTTGGTTCCCCATGTTTTACACGCAATTTACTCCGAAAATGTCAGAAGCACTTAGATGATGAGAAGGTGCCGTGGCACATTAGTGACACTTTGGAACCAACCCACACATTCGAGCGTCAAGTATCTAATGTCGCGGTCGTACCAACCCGAAGCTGACTGCCCCCGTGTCTTACTTCAAGTACTTGTAGTAGGTTTTCGGAAGGGGCTTCTTTCCTTGGGTTTCCTGGAGCCAGAGGGCATCCGAATAAACTTTATCCAAATCCTCGTCAACTCTTCTCACAATTTTATTAACACGAGTTAATCAAGCCAAACATTTTCACAAAAACAGCCTACTTACCTACTAGTATTACCTTCCTTTAACTATTTGTTATCTTAGCTATTGACAGACGTCATCACAACAACCATGACATACAACACCACTAACAACGCAACTGTCACTATGAGCCCCATGGCCACCGCCATTGCCATTGTCAACCACAAAATCAGCAGTTTAGATCTCCAATCGAGTAGTAATTGCTGCAATGCCACTTGCAATTACAATGGCACGTATGAGAGTATGATGAATGACTACGCGGCCCCAACTTGTCTCACCAACAGATATATCACTACCGACAACAATATCACTACCGAGAACACTACTCAATCCCCACAAGACGAAGCCCAAGCCAAAATGGCCGTTTGGCAATATCATGTCGCCCACAACATTCGACCTTCCAAGGCGGACCTACTTTCGGACTACGTGAATCCAGCCGAGGAGTGCCATATGGAATTAAAACCTGACGATGCCACTTCGGTCGCCTTGAAAGCACATCACAAACGCACCAATTCCAACGCTACCGATGTTACCGATGTCATTACGGATTTTGGATTTTTAGAAGACTGCTTCGACTACTTTGACGGAGATTTGCCCGTCATGGAATGTGGAGATTTGGAAGAAAGTGTCGTCAAAATGGTCTTTGATTAAATCAAGAAAGGCAAGCCAGAACACCAGCTAGCCAGAGAAATGTGCTTCCCAACTCATCCGCAACAACAACAACAACAACGATGAGTACCAAAAGGATCAAGAGCGGACGGTCTGTATCACCCCCAGCGAAGCACAACCACGACCCTTCCAGCCTATAACGGGTGGTTCGCAAGTGCGAGCTGCATATGACGGCGCTACAATTCCAAAAATGTTGCAACCACTGCATGCAGTTCCCAATAAATACAGTAGTTGGTCTGCTGACATGCAGTTCTCCCAAGCAATCTCTCTGGGAAATTGCAATGCACACAAGATATTAGAGCATTAGACGTTTGCAGATTAACAAATAAAGATTTAGAGTTCTACCAGTTACACACTCAAGTATTGAAACTTTACCAGCTAGCCTGCATGCTAGCTAGCTAGCTAGTAGAGTACTCTCTCTGGTGTAGAGTATCCACCAAAAGCTACAGATAGACGCAAAAATGGTTCCAGCGGAAGTATTTTAAGGTTAAGGAATTAATCCTACCCTTAGTAATGAAAAGAAAGGTAGCACTATGGCTCCACCCATGAACACACCGATGCGCAACACCTGAGTAGTTAATTTAACTAGACTCTAGTAGCTAGCCAGCAGAAGCTCTACACTCTAGCTAGTAGACTAGCTAGCTATTGCGGTAGCTAAACCATGATGCTGGCTACAAAAAAGCACGTATCTATCTTTCAGGCTATGTCAACACGCACGCCTAGTAGCTAGTTTTTGACGCCTAAAGTAACCTACAAGTCTTGGTTGCCAGAGATAAAAGAAAGTAAACTATCATACACAGTACACACACACCTTTGTACAACCACGGTGGCTACCAGAGTTTGTATACCCCAATATACAACTAACAATATCAATAGTGATCATATTATGATTCGTTTGATAATTATCATTTTATAGCATTTCAAAGTCTTGAGTAATGGTTCGATACTTGCCTCGCAAATGAGAAGCCAGTGCCGAATCCCCCTTGTACCATTCCACCAAGGGTGGTGGTGCACGTAATAATCCGACGGTTTTACAATGATAAAAGACATGACCAAAGACAATACCCAAAAAGTCGAGAACGGGTGGTTCTCCCTCCAACAGAAACGTCTGTTACGGAACAAAAAGGAAATAGTTTGAGTCAATGAATTGGTGCAAGTACACAAGGATCTCCCCTTGGTTGCTTCCATTCAAGCGAAACAAAACATGACATTACGTAAGCGTACCTGTGCCAAAAAGATCCATGGCAGTAACTCGGCTTTGGAATTGAACAATTCAAACATGTTGACATCCATGCCTTCATGGAATCGACTCCACACATAGACCAAAAAGGTCGACAAATTGTGTCCCAAAAATTTAGGACTCAATTTGAGAATGGGATATCCAATGACCATGCACAGTTGTCCAAATAAAATCATAATCCAAAAATCATAGGGATTGGCATGATGCAATCGTTCAATGGAACTCATGTAGGTCCATACAAATTGTGCCGTCATGACATATCCCAAACCAAAGGGACCAAAATTGAGAAAGGCTGTCATGGGACGCCAAATTTGAACTAGTTTGGACATGGGTTTGGTCTCGAACAAGAGAAAGGATGGAAATTCATTTTGACAAAAGACAAATCCATATAAAGTGGCAGCAAAACTCGCAGTCAAATACGACTTGGTCAAAGGAGGAGTCTTGGACCAACCCACCAACATGCGTTGGACATAATTGTCTTCATTGAATTCATCTTCGGCTGTTTCAAAATCTTGTTCGTCCAAATCATCCATATCGGCAAACAAGGCGTCGTCGTCATCATCATCATCATCTAATTCTGATTCATCGTCGTATTCGTCTTCTTCTTCGTCGTCATCGTCTATATCTCCTCCTCGTAATTGGGTCAAAAGACTGGTCGTTCTGGTAGGATCCTTGTGTAGCAGACAGTTGTGCAGATTGTCAATATTCGCCGTCGCGACGAACGTGGGCGATGATCTCTGGATGTTCCTTGGAAACCAAGCTTGATGGCCGGGATGTGTACCAGCCGACCTTCTTGCCGATACAGCAGCTACGAAAACGACCAGCAGTAGCAGAACCCTACAATGTTGTATTCTGTCGGTTTTGTGCAAGCCAATCATTGTGCAAATGTGTCTTGTTTTTCAATTGTATGCCGTCTTTCTATGCCGAACTTGTATTATTCGAATCAATCGAGCCAGTTACCTGTTGTATGTAGCATGTGAACCTTGCTGGTGGTCGAGCATGTGCCCATTTATTTGGGGGTCGCTGCGTTGCTACGATACAGAGCTGCTGTTGGCGCTACAGTATTGCCAAACATCAACCTCGTCGTTATCATCGGAGGATCGGAGGAGAAAGATGAGATGTGTGCGTACCACAAGTTGATGCCACGTGGAAACAGAAACGCTTCCAAAAACTTAAAACTACTGGGTTTCAGAAAACAAAACCTGAACCCTAAGACCCTTTAAACCGTCCTCCCCTCGTCCGTCATATCTCTGGTGTCGGCGAAGCCAAATCCCTCTTTCCTCGCTGCCACCAAACATCTGCTCCTTTGGAAGAAATTTGAAGGATAGGATGATGATGGGTTCACTAACTTTACCAGTACTCACCCACAGATTGTTGGATTCATATGAGGTATTTGGTGTTACTTCTTTAGTGTTTGTTTGAGTTGACGATCGATTCATTAGAATAGTAGTGCTTTATATATTTATAGTAAGCCAGCCCTGTCCCCTCTACACTATTCCAAATTCGCCAGCTAGCTAGCTATACAGTTCAACGAAGAAATCGCCTTCAGCCTCAATTTTAAAGTATGACAACATTCTCCATGATTGGTGCACCATCCCAACAACGGCGGAACCTTGGCAATTCACTCGTGTTGCTGGCATTACTATTGGTGGCTGCTACTACAGTACAGGGGTTTTCTACGAGTCATGATCTTTCACGTATGGGAGCAAGATCATCGGCACCGACGTTTTGCAGCTGTAGTAGTACAAAAGTGCAGGTTGCAAAAAGCAGTGTACAAGATGGACTTTCCGTATTGTTTGAAGATGACGACGACGATGAAGAGTACGAAGAAGGAGATGAACAATACTACAACGAGGATGAGGACGAAGAAGACGAAGACGAAGACGGTGATGACTTGCCAACGGCCGACAAAAATAAGAAACCTTTGAATTCGCGTTGGGCCAATTTGGATCCCAAATATCGTGCTTATCTCGTCAAAAAAGGACAAGAACGCGCGATTGCCAACAAATCCAAACGCCAGGACGCCCAAGAGAAAAAACGTAAAATGTACATGTTCGTCAAGGAACAACAACGGATCAAAAAAAAGGAGGCCAAAATTCAGCGGCCCGTGCCCTTTAAAGAACGAACACCTCTGGTCGAATTGGCGGAACGAAAGGAAGAACTTCCAGGACGGGTCATTTCGTTAACCAAATTTGGAGCCTACGTGGATATTGGAACCGAATGTGATGGACTCTTGCACGTTTCTCAACTTAGTACCGATGTCTTTGTGGAACATCCCCGTCAATTGCTCGCGCCCGGCGATGATATTATGGTCCGAATTCGTCGGTTCGACGCGGAAAAGAAAAAGATACAATTGACCATGTTGCCCTTGGCAGTACTCCAAGAAGAAAAGGTCGATTTAGAATCCCGTGAAGACCGCATTGCCCTCGATGATATCATGGTGGACGATGAATTGTGGGGACAAATCAAACGCGTCACTGACTACGGGGCGTACGTGGAAGTGGGAGCCTCCTGTGATGGTTGGTTGCACTTTATGGATCATCCCGGATGGGATGGGAAAATGATTCCTTCCGAGTTTATCACGCGCGGCGACCGAATTCGAGTGTGGGTCAGTGATGTGGATCGTTTGCAAAGCAGACTCAAATTGACCGCCAATCGACCCGCTCATTTGCCGGGACCGCGACGAGAATTGTCGTTCTAAAATAATAGTAGAATGATAGGGTGAGAAGGTTCATGCATGGAAATCATCGCACACTCATACAAGTTGACTTGACCTGGATGGTGGTTGCCATCATTCAGGGCTCCATCGAAGAAGACAACAAACAATCCATACATTATCACAGTTTACAAAACATTGTGGCTACAGTTACATCAGTAGGGCCCCGACAAAGAAATGACAATAACTTTCATTTAGGAAAGATAAACATTACTAATGAGTTATCAAAAACAAAATCCATTTCTTCTTTTTGAACCCAGGCTCGTGTCTCATCCAGCACTGTTTTCAAGCCTTGTGTCTGTTTATTTCTGCTTGAAAAAAGTTACCAGGGCACACTAACTCACATGGAGAAAATGTCATTCAACTAGCCTGCATTGGCCTATTCCAAATCGAGGCACGCAACAGGGTCCAGTACTAAACTGAACGCTTATTCCTACCAAGGAAACCACACATCCCGGCCAACATTCTTCATTGCTGTATAGTCCTCCAAAAAGCCACAAGCATTATTCGATACGATCTCAGCATATTTACTAATTTCACTTGTACAAAGAGATTAAAAGTTCGTTTTGTGGATCCAGATCTAGTAGACTACCAAGGCGCCTGTCCTGATGCAAGGCCGATACTTAGGCCCATCAAAGTTCCAGCTACAAGGAGACGAGAATTGCCTCTCACGGCAGCAGTTCAAACATTTTGCCACTTGCTAGCACCATAGGTTTCCGCAAACCTGTCTAGTACAGCTCACTAGCTATGTGCGCTATCGGCTAATAGCTAGATAGCTAGTGGGCATTTAGCTGTGAGCTCCTCGCAGCACAACCAGAATGAGCCCCTAAGTCGCGCAGTGACCCCATGCTCCACTCGGGACTGTTTCCCGATTTAATCGACACAGAATTTGGAACTTCAACCAAAATACAACCAAAATTAGCCTCCATCCTTCCAAAAGATCAATTCCTTGAAGTTTTCGTGTGGGGGTACGTGTTATTGACTCCATCATCATCATTCTTTGCTATTTTGATGGCGGAGAAAGCTCCAGTAGTCAAGTCCCTGGCTTCAAGTGGATGGATCCTATACTAGCTAGTACCTACAGTACTACTGTAGCTATCCATACCAACATAATAACAAAACTTCTCCTATTAGCTATCCAGCTCTAGAAGTGTTGCCGTTATCTGCTAGTTAATTATTTAAAGAAAGAAAGATGACCATGTTGAAAGTTATTGTAGCAGCCGTGGCTGTCTCCATGGCCACTGGATTCTCTCCCGCCTTGACACCCTCCGTGAAAAGCCAATCCTCGCTGGCCATGCTTCCAAAATCGCAAACACAGCAACCTGCATCCTTTTATCCCTTTCCTTCTTCTTCTTCTACCAATAGCAATAGAGAAACGAGCACGGCTCTGACACAAGCTCTCAAAACGGATTCAGAAAAGAGGACCAATGCCCAAGCCGAAGATGGCAGTGCTGGCGTTCGACAACTGTTGGGTGTCAAAGGAGCTTCCGCCACCGACGATATTTGGAAAATTCGTTTGCAATTGACCAAACCCGTGACCTGGATTCCTTTGGTATGGGGTGTCATGTGTGGAGCCGCCGCTTCTGGCAATTATCATTGGATTTGGAATCCGTTTGACCCCAATGATCGCGATGTCCTGTTGGGCTTGGAAGATGCCGCGAAAGGCTTTGTGGCCATGATTTTGGCAGGGCCCTTTTTGACCGGATACACGCAAACCATTAACGATTGGTATGATCGTGAAATTGATGCCATTAACGAACCCTACCGACCCATTCCTTCCGGAGCCATTTCGGAAGGACAAGTCATTGCCCAAATTTGGTTCTTGTTGTTGGGAGGCCTGGGCGTAGCCTATGCTTTGGATGTATGGGCGGGACACGAGACTCCTACCGTGTTGTTGTTGTCCATTTTTGGATCTTTTATTTCCTACATTTACTCGGCACCTCCTCTGAAATTGAAGCAAAATGGGTGGCAGGGAAGCTTTGCTCTGGGAGCATCTTACATTTCTTTGCCTTGGTGGTGCGGACAAGCGGTCTTTGGAGAACTGGACCGACCCGTCTTTTTCGTTCTGTAAGTGCAGTATATTGATTCTAATGTTTTGGACAGAAACCAGACATTTTTGCTGGCAGTCTCAGCCTTTTGAAAGAGCACAATTTCTCACAGCCAGACAACATTTTCAAATCAATTATTTATGCTTTCCATAATTGCAATACCGTACACCCACATACAGGCCTATTCTTTACTCGATAGCCGGTTTGGGAATTGCGATTGTCAACGACTTCAAGTCGGTGGAAGGTGACCGAGCACTTGGACTCAATTCTCTTCCCGTTGCCTTTGGTATTGACAAGGCAAAATGGCTTTGTGCTGGATCCATTACCTTGACGCAATTGGGAGTGGCAGCTTACCTCCTTTCCTTGGGCGAAACCGTCTATGCTGGTATTCTCCTCGCCTTGATTTTGCCCCAAGTCTACTTCCAGGCAACCTTGTTGATTCCAGACCCAGTAGGAAACGATGTCAAGTACCAGGGATCCTCACAGCCTTTCTTGGTCTTTGGAATTCTTGCCACGGCACTTTGTGTTGGACACCATGATTTCACTGCCTAAGGCATTAGTATCATACCCTGCCATGGAAGCACCAATGTAGTGGCAAATCAACTGCTGGAGCAGATGTATGTAATCAGCTAGAAAGAATTTACAAACTGATTTATTTTGTTATATTGGAAACTATCAAGACCACGGATTACCTTACAAAAAGGCAGGTTACGCTGCGGCGGCCCGTTGGAGACTATAGATACGGTCAGTGACCTAGCTGTGGACGCAGATACGTCTACGATAAAGGAACGACTTGCCGCTATGCACCGAAAGCATATTGCGCACGTGATGAGCGTCTCGCCCGAAAAATGTGGAAGGGCAAGTAACCTTTTTTTCTGATCTGAAGTAAAAAATAATTCTTCTTGAATGCATATGAACTTGTTAGCTTATTATTTATGTATTTATGTATTGTTCTACGATTGCCACGATTGCTACTGCACAAGAGAAGGATCGTCTCACATCATAGGTGACGTCCTGACCATATTCTTGCTACCTGCGCGATTTGTTCTAAAACTCCGATTTATCACTGATTTGAATAGTCATTCCCTAGTTGCGTCTAGGGACCTTCGACAAGAAGAGTGGACACGCGGTATTTAGTATCTGAGACCAACCCGCCAAAACTTGCAATAAAGAATTAAGAATCTCCTGTATACTCGCCACCCATTATTTATACTGCCGAGGATTGCGTTGCGCTGTTGCGCGGGGCTTGAGGTAGCCTAACAATGCTAAAATCACGCGAGGACCCAACAAGATGATTGCGTTTATTTCTTTGTGTGGGTCGGACGCTGAAAGGGTTGGAATCCCATTTCACGGAGCTGGATTTCTAAATGTGTCTGAGCAGAGGCCTTTGCACTTCCCTTTGTTGCATTCTTGACTGGTGGTTTGGAGGATGGCTTCCTTTTCAAGGAGGCTTGTGTTTTCGGTTTGGTTTCAGAAGAAGATGCCATGGTGTCGTTCTTCGTGCTTTTGTTCTTGGTTCGTCGTTTGATAGGTGTCTCGGACGACACTGACGACAGTGCTCTTGTATGCTCCGGAGCTTCGTAAATTGTCTGCATCTTCTCAATATCCTGCGATCCCATCTTCATCTTTGCCGATTTCTTGAGACGTGCAGTTGTGGTGCTACAGAACATGGTTTCCTAAATTTAACCTTAAAGTAAAGACTAGTAGGAAGAGCTTGGAGATTGGAAGGAGCGATAATCAGACAAGAGTGTGATAATAACACAGACGATGATAATTACAATCGTGTGAAGCGATAGATAGGCTGCGTCTTTCTTCCGAAAAAAAAGTTCGCTCTTTTTGAAACTATTAATTTCGTAGTATTGTTTTCGTCGTTTCTCGAGATGTTGTGACGGTGATTTTTAAAACGATTGTCGGCCGGCTTGGTTGTGACGTGGATTGGACATTCTAAAATGAATTTATCTTCATATATAGTGAGCGTCCATTGTTGGATGTTACGGCGTGACGGTAAATTCCAAGCGGACCACGTTTCGCGCGGTACATATTTTTACCAGTACAATTGTCCTATTCTCGAATACGTGGCGTTGGTGCGAAATTCCAAGTAGAAAATCTCGGGCAGTCGCGGTAGAGTAATAGTAGTAGTCTAGTAGTAGTAGCAGTACGTAGTAGTACTGTTGTAGAAGTGAGATAGTAGTAACTGCGAAAGCTACGACTAGCTAGTAGCTAGCTAGCTACTAGCTACTGGTAGTAATAGTTAGTAGTAGTAGTAGGACGACAGTGTGTTTAGTTACTGTCAAACATTCCCATCCACATCCTAATAAGTAGCATAACACTTACAAAAGGAAAGCTGAAAAAAGTCAACCATCCAAAATAAATTTTCCCTCCAACCATCCATCATGTCAGAGACAATTATTCTTACAAGAAGATTTTTTCTCCTGCCTTTGGTGGCCTTTGGATTTGCCGCCTTTGTGGCCTTGTTGGTCGAGGATAGCATCCCGCTGATGAAGAGGTCCAGGATAGTCGGCAGCAAAAACACAAAAACCAAGACAGATCCCATTGTTGAATGGGAGGCCGCCCCCCATAACAATCCGGCGTTTCCTTCGGATATTTATTGTCAAAAGAATGCCCACTCTCACTTGACGCGGCTGCCAAATGAACACATGGATATCGATAAGAGGATTCCCTGTTACCGCCAGTGCTCGGGCGACCCAAACGAGGTTCGCAATGTGATTGTCTGGGTGAATCCGTGGCATAAAAATCATGCAGGCCTCTATGATCGAAGGTACATTATTGACCAGCTGCTCGAGTTGGCAGGTTATTTGTGTGCTACGCTCTACGTCGACCCGCCCAATTTCTTGTTGGGCAGCCATGACTCTGGCCATGGCAAGTTGGACCCGAGCTTGACGTGGGACGATTTTTATGAGTGGTCCTGGCACACGCCAGAAAGTATGCATCTGCCTCCTCCTTTGCAGATATGGTCTGGAAATCAAAAAGAACTCATGAAGAGCACGAGCGCAAATGGTACACCTCTCAAATGGGCGCAATACGGTGGAGGTGCATGGGTAGGAGGCCCAAAGTTTGTCCAAAATTTTCAGGAACAGATAGCGATTTCCAAGCGGATCTCTGAACCATACGACAATCAAACCACCACAACCGTAGAAGACACACCACCAAATCGATTCCTTTGGTTGATGTCAGAGAATTGGTATAAAGTTAAGGGATTCATTGAGCGGTATTGCGAAGTCACCTATCATGAAACGAAACATACAAATACGTCCTTGCACCTGCCGCTCACCGAAGAGACATCCTACGTGGTTCAAAAATATTCCCCCACGGTCCAACCGATTGTCGATCGTCTTTGGAATGCCACTCTTCACGAAACTTTGCACACCACTGCCATGAATGTCAATAAGAACAATGACGAAAATAGCATGATCATTGGAGCGTGGCATATTCGAAGAGGTGATGCCAAAGGGAAGTGCAATACCGAGTTAGAGCGCATGGCAACTTTCATCAATTGCACCTTTGCAGGAACTGAGAAATATTGGAAACGCATGGCCGTGTTGGTACTCAGTGATGAAAAAGAGATTTCTTACTTTCTGGGTTTACAGGAACTGTTTGCGAGGCATGCTCCCCATGTCCAAATGGTTCATGTGGATGACCTGATCACTTCCCACATGCAACAATGGGCGGCCCCTCCTCCTCCAAACACAGCGAACGCCAGTGAGCCAATTCCCAAACGTTATCTCAACAATTATCACACCTTCCTATTGGAAAATGAACTCTTCAAGGAAAAAGCGAATGCCTTTTTTCTGGAGCATCGTCGTTTTAAATCGGATTGCCCGGACTGCGTCAATCTTTTAGAGCATCTCCCGGGACGCTACCACAACGCATCCCTTCCATAGGTGCGGTGACAACCGTGCTGCACGGGGCGTGAAGAAGTCAGCTCTGCTGCTCAAGTGGATGCAAACCAAACTACCCCGGCAGCTCCACCCCCATGCTGTTTGCAGCAGGAGTCAGTGCCAAGTGAAGAGGGCCCGACTCCTCCCCCAGAACTCTTCTCCTTATTTGTTTTACCTTTATCCTGTTTGTAATCGTTGTGATGAATGCATCCTTCACATGCCCTGGGCACACCTGTGGGAAGTCCAGCAAAAGGCGTGGAGCAATGAAGACCATGTGGGTCAGTGGAGGGAATCGCAGCATGGTCCTCATTTAAACCAAAACTAATCTTTTAGTTAATCAATTAATTAGTCAAGTGAAGCATAAGTATAAGTATAAAACTCTGCCCTCCAGTGTCCATATGGTGGAACGTCCAGTCCGTTCTCTTGCTTAACGGAAAGGGCATCCACCATAGGATACACCACAAAGTGGTGCAGGGACTTGGCAGCTTGCCACGCCTGGCAAGCTGGGGTCAACCAGCAGCCCAGCTGCTCCAAGTCCCCACCAGGGTTTACTCCTAAATAATCGTTATTATCTGCTATTGCTATCTGTTGTTGCTTCTGAAGCCACCAAGACCAATGCCGCCAGCTCAAAAGGAGGGAGAGGATGGAGCGTTGCCAGGGCTACTACCATCATCACCTCCAAAACACTTGCAAGGTTTAGGGCCCTGGCCCAGAACCAAGCAAGAAGGGGAGGATGGAAACTCAAGGTCTTTACAGACCAAGAGCTCCATCCTCCCCTTGCTCGTCAACAGGCTTCGCCTGCCTTCTCTTCTGATCCCACCAATACACAGTCCTGGGAGAGGTCCCAGGCTGCCGCCTCGCCGCCATACAATGCATCCAAATAGGTCTTGTAGAGACATAGTCCACCACACGTTGTTGCCTCTTGGATACATAATGTTCCATGGTGTACACACCAGCCTTCTTAAGTGCTTCCTCAAGGGAGGGATAGATCCAGCCACCGCCTGGGCCTCTGTAGGCCATCATATCTGCCATTCTTCTAACTGCCCGATGATGGAAGCCCTTCAACACAGTCCACATAGCATCAGTCATAGTCCAAGATTCACAACCATAAAGTAACACAGTCTGTACCACCGCCTTGTAAAACATGCCAAAGATCCTGGGGTTAGCACCTTCTCTATGGAGAAGCTTGGAGAGCTTGTACCATTTGTAGCGGGCCCTCCTGAGGTTAGTATACAGGGCCCCCCAATCAGAGTCAGTACGAGTTTCCTGCCTCCCTAGGTAGCGGAAAGTGCCTACACTCTCAATAGGTGTTCCATCAATAGTGAAAACCTGCTCTTCAGCCTGAAGGATTTTGTTGGCTATATCTCTACTCCGCTTGGTAGTCCGGCCCCTAATGCAAGTCTCTGACTCAGTGTGGCTTCTGAAGGTAGGAAATTCACACTGAAAGCCACATAGCGCACACTTGTTCCATGGATTCAAAGACTCATTAGTGATATGGATAGAGTCATAGGGATGCCTGTACATGAAATGGTTATGGAAGTTGGCATTCGTGCTTGCATAGTAGGGGCAGCCCTCCACAGGGCACTTCCATTTCTTGTGCACGCGGGGCCAGTTGATGACGTAGGCCCTGGGCGGATGTGAGGCCA
>Ga0163149_10003442_pt1 | contig 18043 bp, 28 predicted proteins | sample OliLakLV19MP5G1_FD_148604 | JGI IMG/M metagenome (GOLD analysis project Ga0163149, IMG submission 148604) | Freshwater microbial mat bacterial communities from Lake Vanda, McMurdo Dry Valleys, Antarctica - Oligotrophic Lake LV.19.MP5.G1 | ecosystem: Environmental > Aquatic > Freshwater > Lake >...
ACGAAGACAAGCGCGAGTACAGAGCGCCCATGCGCGTCTACACCGACCTTCCGAAGAGCATGGGTATGCGCATGGGCAAGGGCTCGGCGGTGCTCCCCGGGCTTGCCGAGACGTGGCAGATCACGCCCAATCGCCGCCGCCGCACCTCGCGCCCCGCGCGCAAGACCTCCAGGAGCAGACGATGACCCGCGAAGAACTCGAAGCGGCTGTAGCGGCCGGCAAAGACCTGCGCCACGCGAACCTGGCCGACGCGAACCTGGCCGACGCGAACCTGACCGGCGCGAATCTGGAAGGCGCGAATCTGGAAGGCGCGAACTTGGAAGGCGCGGACCTGACCGGCGCGAACCTGTACTACGCGAACCTGCGCCACGCGACCCTGCGCGGCGCGAACCTGCGCAACGCGAACCTGCGCCACGCGAAGCTGACCGGCGCGACCCTGGAAGGCGCGGACCTGCGCGGCGCGAAGCTGTCCCGCGCGAACCTGGCCGGCGCGGACCTGTTCGGCGCGTTCCTGCACGACGCGAGCCTGCGCGGCGCGACCCTGCGCGGCGCGGACCTGTTCCGCGCGACCCTGGAACGCGCGGACCTGGCCCGCGCGAAGCTGTTCGACGCGAACCTGTTCGGCGCGAACCTGAAAGGCGCGGACCTGACCGGCGCGAACCTGGAAGGCGCGAGCCTGCGCGGCGCGGACCTGACTGACGCGAACCTGGAGGGCATTGAGTTCGACGGCAACACGACCTGGCCTGACAATTTCAAGTCACCTGCCGTCAAGACCACTGCCACTCGCTCCTATGGGCGCAAGTCTGCTGCGCTCCTCAAGCTCCGCAAGCCTGAAACGCCGCGTGGCGCCCGCGACTTCAAGCGCCTCTATCCGTCCGAGTTTGAAGCGCTGAAATCCGACACACAAGGACGAGACTTCTCCGACAAGGTTGTCGCCGAGCTGCTGCAAAGATACGAGACACCATTCGAGTGGCTGGTCACGACAGGCAAGTTCAGATCCGACGCGCAACGCAGATGCCCAGTCGCTAACGATGTGTTCAAGCTCAACGCAGACATTAGCCAGTACACGCCGAGGCAGCAAGAAATCCTCAAGGCTTTCAGCAATGTCTCGCGACGCTCTTCTCACCCTAGCGAACCGGCCCCGCTATTCACAATCGGCTGGGTGCGGTACTGCGCCGATGACGCTGCGAAGACGTGGCTCATCGAGGAGGTCCAGAGCGACCTGCAAGGTATCCGCAAGGGCGTCGAGAATGCAGACGCCCGCAGGCAGCTCGAATCCGGCGGCATCCCTCCAGAGGACGCAACAGAGGCGCTCGATCTTCTGAAGCCGTACGCTGACCGCTTCTACGAAGACGCGATCGGCATCGTATTCGGTTTGGCAGCGCAGAAGGGCTACCGCGTCGAGATGCTCGCCTACGAAGACAAGCGCGAGTACAGCGCGCCCATGCGCGTCTACACCGACCTTCCGAAGAGCATGGGTATGCGCATGGGCAAGGGCTCGGCGGTGCTCCCCGGGCTTGCCGAGACGTGGCAGATCACACCCAATCGCCGCCGCCGCACCTCGCGCCCCGCGCGCAAGACCTCCAGGAGCAGACGATGACCCGCTTTTTCGTGCTCGGCGACTCTCATTCGGAGCCGCTCGCGCCTCTGCTCATCGAAGCTGGCCGCGGGCGCGGCTGGTCCCTCGCTGGCAAGCTCGCGCGCGTGGGTTGGAGCACGGCTCGCTACGCCAACGACGACAGTTGGCAGAGCGTCATCTCTGCAGCGCGTCCTGACGTCGTCGTCGTTCTCCTTGGGACCAACGACGCCGCGCAGTCGCAGCCCGCATACGTGGCCCAGCTCGGCAAGGTTGTTGATGGGGTGCGCGCGGCCGGCGCGCCAACGATCATGTGGGTCGGCCCGCCGCACACCGTGAACCCGGCGATCGATGCGCGCATCGATCGCATCGTGCCGTGGCAGGCGGGGTTCCTGCCGCAGATGGGCGTGACGTGGGTGGACTCGCGACCGATGACCGGGGGAGGTCATGCGCCTGACGGTGTACACTTCACGCGAGGCGGGTACGCGGCGTGGGCCGGTGCCCTTGCCGACACGGTCGCGCAGGATGTTGGGCCGCGGGGGTCATCAGTCGTCGTTCCTTTCGTCCTGGTAGCAGTCGTGGTCGCGCTGTTCGTCGCAACGCTTGGGCTCAAGGGCAAGAGCTAGCTCGGCTTGCTCAGGTCGCGCGCGGTCTCGCCGCGGACCTTGCGCAGTGCGTCTTCATGCGCGCTTCGCTGCGAGCCGATCTGCTTCGTATAGACCTGCGTCGTCGCAGGGGACGCGTGGCCCATCGCGTCTTGGATGTCCTGGAGCGGGATGTTGGCGCGCAGCATGTCGCGCGCGACCATGTGGCGGATCGCGTGGGGATGCACTTCGCGGTCATTTTCGATTCCCGCGCGCTTGGCCGCGTCGATGAAGATGCGGCGAAGCGTCTCGTCGTTGAGCACGTCGTGCTTGCCGATCCCGAGCATCCGCCGCTTGATGTTGGGCTTGATCTCCGAGAACACACCGTGCTCGGGCCGCAACTTCCCCCACCGGCCGGCCGCCTTCCAATACGCGACGAGCGCGTCGTAAACGACTTCCGGCAGGTCGAACTTCTGCTCCTTGTGCCCCTTCACCATGGCGGTGTACCAGCGTTCTTTGCCGTCCATGTGGAGGTCTTTGATCCGTAGGTTGGCGACCTCCGATCGGCGCCGGCCGGTGTAGGCGAAGAAGATGAGGACCGCCTTGTCGCGCATCGTTTTCACGTCCTCGCCGGTCATCGCGTCGAGGATGCGCTTGAACTTGTCCCACTCCATCACGTGCGATCGGCCGAACGGAGTGACGCGCACGTCGTCCCTGGTGATCGCCAGCGCTGGGTTCGCGCGCACGAGCGGCTCGGTCGTCGCGCCATGAGGCAGCATCAGAAAGTTGTAGTAGCTGGTGAGCGCCGCGAGCCGGGCCTGCACCGTCGCGTCGCTTTTGCCATCCGCTTTCATCAGCTTCTTCCACGCAGCGACGTGCGCGACGTTCACGTCCTCGGGGCACACCCAGGTGTGCAGCGTGAAGAACTGCTTGAGCGCGAAGGCGTAGGCGCGCTTGGTGTGCGGGCTCTGCTGTTCGAGGAAGGCCGCGATGGCCTCCAGGTGCCGCTGAAGCCGAGCGGCGTCTCCGCGGCCAAATCGGCGCAGCACATCCAGGCTATTTGCCGGGACAAGACCCACGCCGCCGACTTTGATGTTCGCTTCTGCCACCTAGACCTTCTACGCTGGACAGGTTATCACACTCGACGATGGACGTCGACGACGAGGACTCGCGCCCTTCGCAGAGCCGCGTGCTGATCTGCACATTCGACCCATGGCACACGGTCGCGCGCTTCGAGCTGCGAATCGTGAGGCTGTGGAAGCGCCTACCCGCGGGCGACGACTCACGCATCGTGATCATGTCCGACGGCCTGCCCCTCTGCGCCGTCTGCATGATGCTCATGGAGAGCGTCGCCGTTCCCCACGGCTCGTCGGTCGTGACCGCGTTTCGGAATATCGCCGAGGACTTCCCCGCCGCCATCGCACTGACGCGGCGAGGATAGGCGCCGCGCACTCATTACGCTTCAATGCGAAACATCGCCTTGACGGCGCGTCGCCATTTGATTATACATCGTTTGTGAGGCAAAAGTCGGACGCTGCGCTTGCGCTGGTTGGGGTCGATGGGTATGAGCCCTCGCCAGGAGGACTCATCATGAAGAAGCGTGTCGCGGCTGGGTTGATTGGGGCTGCTGTTTCTGTAGCGGCGGCTGCCGTCGTTCCGCCGGTGGCGAGTGCTGGTCTTTGGGACGTCTGGGACGAAGACACCAGACTGACCGTCGTCAAGGTCATGGTGGGCGAGGCTGGCTACAACCTTGCGCCTGATCACCCTGCGATGATTGCGGTGCTGCTGCGGCGCAACGAGCTTCCGTTCTGGCGCGGCAAGGCCGTGCGCGAGGTCGCGATGGCGTATTCGATGGCGGTGAAGGAGGGGCTTCCTCCCAACGAGAATCGGACTCGCACCGCGCTCGTGACACGGGACTCGGCGCCGGGGGAGATCATGGACTTGGTGGACGCGATCGGCGACGGCGCACCGCTGCGCCCTTGCGATCGCACGTGGGCCCCCGGCATGGTCTGCGATCCTTGCCGCGGCCGCGCGCTCCACTGGGGCAGCCTCCACGACGCTCGGCAGAGCCCGTTGCCGCTCGTGCAGTGCGGCCGAACGCACAACGTGTTCCTGGGAGAGCCACGCCCGCCCGCGCGTCGGCCCAGGGCGATTCCGATCGCTGGGCTCATCCCGGCGAGAGAGGCGCATTGATGTCGAGTGAAGAGGAAAACGACGAATCCAAGAGCAAGTTCCTTTCGTTCGCGGTCGACAGGAAGCTCGCGGTGCGCATCAGGGATACGGCGAAGGCCGACGGACTCAGCGGGTCGTCGTGGGTGCGCTCGCTGATCATTCGCTTCTTTCGTCAGTACGACGAAGAGCACCCGCCGCCCGACGCCGAGCAAAAGCCCGGCGACGGCTGACGATCTTCGAGGTCCCGGCTTCGCCTTCGGGCGATGTACCTCACCGACATCCGGGGACAGGTCCTTGATCGCGCCGAGGCAAGCGTGCCGACCGTAATGGGCACGTAGCGCGTAACACCCGGTGACAGGGCGGAGAGACGCCCACTATCCATGGTTCAGGAGGGCGCATGAGCAATGGCAAATGGGAGTCGAGTCTGTTGACGTTCCTCGTGGTCGTGGTTCTCGCGACCGCCGTGTTCGGTGGCGAACGGGCCTGTTCGATGATCGCGCACAACGCTACCGAGCGGTATGTCGCATGTGGCCGGATGTGCGGCGCGCGTGGCGTGGCTGCGTATGTCGACACGACAGAAGCGGTGTGCGTTTGCGGGTCGTCGGGGGTGCCATGACCACGGCGCTGACGGCAGTGGTGCGGAGGACGCCGTGAAAGTCGCCGACCTCAAGAAGGCGCTCCGCGGCGTGAAGGACGACGCGGAACTGACGGTCAGCGTCGATGTGTCCACTGGCCAAGAGGACTGGGAGAAGCGCTGCTTCGCTGGCGAGCTGATCGAGCTGCAAGAAAACTCACTCGACGGCATGGACGTGTCGTTGCTCACTATTGGGCACATCGAGAACGCGCGGGAGGCCGCCGCGCTGCGCGACGTGCTCGCGCTGTCTCACCGGCTGCGGAAGACCGACCCCGTCAACGCCGCTCACCTCGTGCGGTTCTGCGCGTCGGCTGGTGTTGTGCCGAAGATCACGCGGAAGGGCGACATCAGCGGGTGCGATACGACCGCGTCCGAACACGTCGATGAAGTGGGCGACGAGCGCGAGACGATTGCGACTGCTGCCGTCAGGGCGGACGGTGTCGTGCATACCGTGCCGCGGCCGGGCCGACATCACACGGTTCTCAATGCGCTTCCGAATCACATCGGCCGCAGGGCGGAGCGCGATCAGGGCTTCGTGACCAGCACGGGACGCTTCGTGGACCGCATCGAGGGCGCTGCAATCGCGCTGGCCGCAGGGCAGGTCATCGGGCGCGACAGCGAGGGTGAGCGCACCGGCCCGTCAGACCATCTCAACTGGCCGCCGAATCTCTACTCGGAAGACATGTGGTGATTCCGAGCCGTCTGAAAGGCGCTGCGTCGCGGTCAACGGCGTGGCTACCCCTGCGCTGGACGCAGCGCCGTTCAGACGGCTCGACACAATGATGGGGTCTGAAATGAGCTTGAATCAGAAAGAGACGAACAGAGAGCGGTACCGAGCCGTCGCGAAGGCCACGCGCGCCATCGAGGACTTGCGCCGCTGTCTCGATGACATCGAGCGAGAATTTGCGCGAACACAGCTTCTTACGCGGATGATCGTATCCAACATGGGCTTGTACGTCACCGATCTCGCAAGCGCCGCTGGCGCACTGTCCGCGCTGTCGTATGCGGGGTCGACCACGCCGGAGGACCGTAGCAACGAAGATCGAGAGATCGTTGCCGTTTGCGGCGACGACCCGGCGCCATGAGCACGTACGAAAAGCTCGCCGCGATCGTTGCGTGGATGGACGCTGCGCCGAAAGACCACTGCCGTGAACTTCACATTGAGGCCGGCGTCGAAGCCGATGTGCCGGCCTCGGTCTGTCTGCACGCAGCGTGGGTGCCGAGCGGGCCCAACAGCGTGCCAGAGGATCTTCGGCCGCTTGGAAGTCGGACCTACTACGCCGAAGGCAGCAGCGTCGCCGATGCGCTGACCCGCTTGCACGTTCCGCGTCCGCGGCGCGAAGTCGCAAGGGACAAGCAAGCAAGCACGCTTCAGAAAGAATCGAAATGATCAAGGAAACGTCTGCGTACCAATATACCTGCGACCTCTGCGGCGTGGTCGCCGCTGGATCGCTCGCCGATGGATCCGATTGGGTGCGGCTAGCAGTGTATGGGCCGCCGCTACTCGGACATACGCTCAATGTGGACGCCTGCCCTGCCTGCCAGCGCCTGGCAGCGACGCCGCTTTTCCCTGTACTTCGCACTGCCTGGGCGCGAATGCCGCATTACAGGCAGAACAAGAGGGTCGACAGCTGGGGCGGGGTCGACTTGGGAGACGGTACAAGCCGAAGATTTCGACGAGTCGTCGCTACTGCTGCGCGTCGTCCGACGTTCTACATTGCGACGCGCGGGGCGGCGGCGTATCTGCCGCGCGTTCGCGCTCTGGCTGGGGCGCTGACCGCTGCTGGGTATGAGTGGACTCACGACTGGACCAAGACCATCGACGAGGCTGACGCGCGCGGCATCACGTCCGATCGTCAGCTGCCGCTCGACGAGCAGATGTCTGTCGCGCGGATCGACAAGGCGGCGGTGCTCGAAGCGGACATTCTCGTCTATCTCTCGCCCGACGAGCATCATCGTAGCGAGGGCGCGGCCTGGGAGCTGGGCCTGCACCACGCGCGGTGCCTTTACGAAGGCGGGTTCTCGGTTGTAGTAGGCACGCCAAGCTGCCTTTTCGCGCAGCTCGCCGACCGTCGGGTGAAGAGCGACAGCGACGTGCTCGGTGTCGTCGCCGACCTGCTTTCCGATGGGCGCTTGCTTCGCGTGCTACTGTCGCCGCCAGAGGGCGCATGAACAGAGACGAGTTTGAAATGGGATGCCGGCGCTCTGCGCGCGCACACTACATGGGCGGCGGCGTCATGTTGTGCACACCGCTCGGCGCGGTACGCGCGGGCGGTGTTTTGATGGTGGCGAGCGCCACGGACAGGGGGATCGTACCGCACCTGATGCTCGACGGCTTCTGGGAGTCGTGGGTGTCGCTGTGGCTCATGCGAGAACTTGAGCGGCGCCGTCGCAACGACGAGTCTGTGCGCCTACTCAACATTGGCGCGAACTGCGGCTACTACTCGCTGATGGGCGCGGCACTTGGCGCATCGGTAGTCGCGGTTGATCCAAACCAAGCACACTGCGTCAACATCCGAGACTCGGCGCATCTCTCTGGCCTGCATGACAGGCTCAGGGTCGTTCAGGCGGCGTGCTCGGACTACGCTGGAGAAGCGAGTATTTCGTTCATTCGTGGGCACACAATGAACGGATTCGTCGCGCGATCTGCGGCTACCATCGCGTCGATGAATGCGGTCAGCAAAGACCTGCCTGAGGATAGGGTGACGGTGACCGTGCCCGCCATGACCGCGGACTCCGCGATGAGCGACGCGAACCTCTTGTTCATGGACACGGAAGGGCACGAGCCGTTCGTGTGGCACGGCGCGAAAGGGATCCGCGCAAACAAGGGGTTCGTCGCAGCGATCGAGTGGTCGCCGCAGCGATACGACGACCCCGGCGGATTCTACGAGTCGGTCCTCGCTGACGGATTCGAGTTCTTCGTGATCGGACTGGATGGCCGTGAGAGTCGCGTGACGCGCGAGGCACTGATGGAGAAAGAGCAGATGGTCGTCCTGCGCGCTCGGGGAAACCCATGAAACCGCTGACGATGACCGAAGACGACGAGCGCGCGATTTTCGAGAAGCCGCGCGGCATCCCGCAGGCTCGCGAGATGATGCGCGTGTTCGATGAGATCGACGCGCTGCGCGCACGCATCGCAGAGATGAGCGCGGGGGAGACGCACGCGCTCCAAGAGCCGGTAGCGGCACGCGGACAGCGATGAAAGGCCAGCTTCCGCCACACTGCCCAACGCACGCGCTGTTCCCCCTGCCGTGCGCGGCCTGCGCCTTCGATCCGCACGACGTGCCGCGCGCGCCTTCGACGCGCCTCATGAGGCCAGCGATTACGACCGCAGGGGCGCGTGGGCGCCGGCTCGCGGCTGTCTCGGATGCGGCCGAACGAGTCGGCAAGCGCACCAAGTAACTCGCGGCCCGTCGCGTGCTCGCACCAAATCGGACGTAAACGCATCGTTTCGCTGTTTTGACGCTTGACTATCACGGTGGTTTGTCAGACAATGGGCCGCAATGAGTCAGCACCGCTTTCAGCCGAACGACACGATGATCCAAGGGCTCTCCGGCTTGCCGGAGCCTCGCGGCGCTACTTTTTATCCTAACAGCGGGGGCGTGTGTAGCCGTTGCGGGCTCGACGACAAGAGTCACGAGTTCCGATGCGCCATGTGCGACCGAGTCCTTGCGCGTGGCGGGAAGTGCGGCTGCGGCCGCGGTCACCTGCTGCCGGCCGAGACGTGCCACGGAGCGGTCTATTTCTACTGCTCGTGCACGAACTGAGGCCGACCGACATCCAAGCTGTACGAAGTCAGCTCTCTTTCAAAAGGACGACCCAATCATGACCCTGCCACGCAAGCTGCATACGACGGTGAAAGTGCGCGTTTCGATCTCGATGCCGTACGAGCAGCACTGGAGTTCAGACGTGACGCTGGACGAGCTGTTTGCGGCGGCGAAGCGGGACGTCCTTGCGCGGCTCAATGATCTGCTTAGCGATGAGCGCGCGTGCGGCGCGGTTGTCCAGGGTTCGCCCGAGGCGTGCGTCACGGTGTCCGAGTAAGATGCTGCCGAACAAGACAAAGAGGGGCGAAGCGAAGAAGCGTAAGGCGAGCGTCTGCTGCGTCCTGTGCGGGCAGCCCCCCGGCGACGCCGTGAGTCCGCGCGTAAACGCCCTGCTCACGACGGTCGCGGAACTGTACAAACAGATCGACGCGCTGCGTGGCGAGAACAGCGTGGTGCACGCGGAGCTTACGCTGCATAAATGGGCGTCTATGGGAATCGCCGAACCGCTCGTGACGGCGGTGCGCGAGGCGACTGAGGCGGCGGATAAACTCGCCGAGCGGTCGGCGCTGGTGACGGCGCTGCGCGAAGCGATTGAGGCGGCGGATGAACTCGCCGAGCGGGCTGTGCTGGCAGATACAGACGACAGCGAACTGGAGCGCGCCATCCTTGCCTATTGTTCGGCGGCGGCACGAACGCGCGTGACGCCATGAACGCTCTGCTACGGCGCCGTGCCGACCGCGGCGGCGAGGCGTGACGCGCGCGAGCAAGGTCGCCTCGGGCACCATCCACCTCGCGCTGCGCGCGCACTTTGCCGCGCCCGAGTGGGCTTACCTCGCCGAGGTGCGTAACGGCACGGGCCACCAGCGAACAAGCGCGCGGTCGGCCGACGCGCTGGCGATGAGCTTGTGGCCGTCGCGGGGGCTCGAACTCCACGGTATCGAGATCAAGAGCGACCGCGGCGACTGGCTGCGCGAGAAGCGCGACCCCGAGAAGGCGGACGCCATCGGTCAGTTCTGCGACCGTTGGTGGCTGGCGATCGGAGACGACAAGGTGGCGACCATCGCCGAGCTTCCGCCGTGCTGGGGACTGCTCGTGTACGACGGAAAGAAATTGTGCGTGGCGCGTGCCGCGGAGCGGCTTGGCGAGCCGAAGCCGATCGACAGGCTGCTGCTGGCCGCGATTCTCCGACGGTCGGCGGAGGCGTGCCAGTACCACGTGCACTCACGCGACGTCGACGCGCAGGTCTTCGCTGCCGCGGAATCTCGCGTCGAGCGCGCACGCGCAGACACCGAGGCATCCGTGCGCCTCGAATACCACGAGACCGCGCGCGACCTAGCGCTACTGCAACAGCGCTGCGCGGCGTTCTCCGCAGCGTCCGGCATCGACGTCGCCGGCCGCTGGCAAGACGGCCGCAAGCTCGGCGAGGCAGTGGCCATCGTGCGCGCGGCGTCTGTCGAGACGATGCGCGCACGGCTCGACCTGGTGGCGCGCGAGATGGCTGAGATCAGCGAGCACGCTCAGCGGTCGTCGGCGCTGCTGGGTGCGCTGGGCATCGACTCGGCGAAATCGACGCGATAGACGAGACCGCGGCAGGTGCCGTCGAAGGAAATCATGATGCGCAAACACGAACTGAAGACGTGGCCGAGCTTCTTCGCTGCTGTCGCCGACGGCAGTAAGACATTCGAGGTGCGCTTCAACGACCGCGACTTCGCTGTGGGCGATCAGCTTTGCCTGCGTGAGTGGGATCCACACGGCTTGGCCTGCCTCGGTCGCTACACGGGCGCGCAGATATTCGTCAGCGTGACCTATGTATTGCCGGGCGGCCGCTTCGGGATCGACGCCAGCACGGTCGTCATGGGCATCACGGTCGTCAGTGGCATCAACAAGCGCACGGGCGGCGGCGGCGAGCCATATGAGTGACTACCGATACACGCTCTCGCGCACCTTGCGTTTTCGTTTTTCTGCCGACGAATCGGCCGCCGTGGTGATGCTGAACCCGAGCACCGCCGACGAGGAAACCGACGACGCGACGATCCGCAAGCTCATGAGCTTCGCGCGCGTGTGGAGTCATGGCCATATTTGCCGCCTCACGGTCGTGAACCTGTTCGCGCTGCGCAGTACGAATCCTCGCGGGCTCCTCACTCACGAAGACCCCGTCGGCATAGACAACGACCGTCACATTTTGGAGGCAGTCGTCAACGCGTCGCTTGTTGTGGCTGCATGGGGCGCGAACGCGAGTCATGGCAAGCTCGCTGGTCGCGCTTCGCACGTCCGCGACCTTCTTACGAAGGCGACCTACGGCCGCGGCGTATGGTGTCTCGGGCGCACCAAGGACGGCCACCCGAAACACCCGCTATACTTGCCAGGAAACACGGAACTGGTGCCGCTGACATGAAAGTCTACATCATCAACGATCGAGACATCGAAGACCTGCTGCTGCGGATTGAGCGTGATCCGACGCGCAACGGACATGAAGGAGAGGGCTGATGGGCCTGGGCGAATATCTGCAGAATGCGCTTGACGCTCTTAGCAAAGAAGACTTCCAGCGTCTCTTCCATCGGGCGGAGTACGGGGAGAGTGTCGCGAAGCTGCTCACTGACTACGCCGAAAAAGGCCGCCCCATCGACGCGAAAGCGCTGGACTACGCGATTGTCTATGCTCACGCGCTATTGCCAGCGCTCGCTTCGCTCAAAGAGGCTATTCGACACATTCGGACTCTTTTGAGCGAGCGTGACGCTGCGCTGAAATCTATTCGGCTGGCAGATCAGCTGGTCCGGCAGATGCGCCTTTCCATGACGGAGACCCGCTTGAACGAAGAGAGGGCTTACGTCGAATCAAGAGGTGGTGAAAAAGCCTTCGAAGCTCGTTTTATGTGGTCTGCAGATCTCGAATGGGTGGGATCGATTTGCGGGATTGTAGGGCGCGTTGATCTCTCCACCCCCATAGCCTACTCGGCAGGAGATCACAGACCGTGCTTCTTATGCAGCTCGACCGTCGAAAATCCGTGCATCGCAAGCGTGCGACCGTGGTGAGCCTCCTGCTGGCATTCGCGGCGGCGGCGGAACAGAACTGACCAAGAAAGATCAAGCCAATGACTGACGTCGTTCGAGCCCCGTTCTTCCACACCCGAGACCTCGCCCGGTACACGACGCTGATGAAGCGGCACGCCGCGGCGTTGCGGGCGCACAAGAAAACTCCGGTTCTCAGCCGAGTACAGCCGCTGCTCGCTCTGGGGCGACTCCTGATCGGCACTATCACGGGGGACGATGCAGCCAAGCTCTACGCAGTCTACTCGGCCAAGCCGACCAGCGTAGTGGTGTGGTTCCGCACGTTGAAGGTCGCGAAAGCGTATGCCTCGGAACGCGCACTTGCTACGCCCTTCATGGGTCATGGTCTGCGGGTGTGCTGGCAGCAGCGCGGGCGCCAGCGGACCTTCCCCCTCTGGGTTGCAGGCACGCTGCTACGGATGGATGTGCTCGGGGAGACGCATGGCTGGCTTGAGCGCCGGGAGTCTATCGTCGCAGGGGATGACGGCCGCACACACACGCTGTGGTCGGACGAACTGGAGGTCATGCCCGCCGGGTCCGCATTCGCCGGCACGCAGCAGCTGCGAGCCCGCAACGACGCATCCCAGGCGGAGCACGCTGCCAGTCTCATCCTCTCCAGCCTGCAGGAGCAGTTCGCACCGTTCCCGCAGCACATCGAAGAGGACATGATCACGCAGCTGAGCAAGGGGCAGCTCGTGCTCGCACCATCGGCCAAAGCAGGGCGCAAGAAGCCTGCTCCGCGCTCGAAGGCATGCCCGAGCCCTGGCTGATCACGGCGGACGAAAGCACATGACCAAACACAATGACCTCGCAACGCTGACTACTGGTGTGCGGCGAGCCGCGTCCGAGTCGGAGCTGGCTTCACTTCGAGTCGTAGCGGCGCTGCTCGATCAGGACGCGGCCACGGCTCGTCGCAGGTGCGCGCATTGGCGCACGATGGGCGACAACTCGAAAATCCTGCTGCAGCTGACCGCAGAGGCCGAGAAGTACGCGTCAGAGGCTACGCTGCTGCGCGACATCGCTCGGCGGTTCGAAAAATGAATGGCGCGCTTGTCCTTGCGCGTCTGCGCAAACGCGCAGCAGGATGCCGACGAGACGGTGAAGTGGTTCGAGACCAAAGGGAAGGAAGTGCATGATGGACAACATGATAGACAAGCGCGCTGAAGACGCCGAAGACGTTGAAGACATCTCGACGGCACGGTACATGGTCTGCAAGCGCCGCGACGGATCGCACGTTTGGCGGTACTACCCTGACGACCACATCGCCGGCAAAAGTCTCCGTGGTGGGGATCGCTGGCTCGGGCCGATCGGTGACGCGAGGCTCGACGCGGAAGAGTACGAGGCGGGTCAAGTTGTCGCCGAGGTGACGCACACGACCATGCAGTTCACCCCGATGGAGAGGTGAACGCGAGCTGTGCTCAGCGAAGAAGAGGCAGTGAGCTGAGCGCGCGCCGATGTTCTGGTCCCGCGGCGATTGCAGTCAGCGCCCCGTCCAGATCCGGCTCATGGAAGGCCACCACGCGGCCATGAAGTAGATCGTAAACGCAGCGAAGTGCCGCGACGTCTGCGACTTGAAGGATGACCAGGCTCTCAGGAGGCTGGCCATGTTCGAGCGTCCATTGAATGAGAGCATGACCCACCTGTGCTGTGCGCAGACCCGTGGGCAGGTCTGCTCGGGTGATCGCATACAACTTCTCGGCGCGCGGAGCAGGGCTCGAACCTGCGGCCTCTCGGGTCATTACGCCGAGTGCTCTGCCAACTGAGCTATCCACGCAAGGGGCGGACCTCGATGGACTTGAACCACCGACCTCCGCAGCAGCCTGACGGCCTTTGCGGTGCTCTGCCACTGAGCTAGAGATCCCTAAAACGGAAAAACCCCCGGACGCTTGCGCGCCGAAGGTGTGTCTGGTCTTGAGCTGTTGATCATCCCGCGCCGTGGCCGTGGCCGTAGCTGAGGCCGCTGCGAGGTTCCCTTGCGGGTGACGGTCAATGCTGAGAGGACATACGGCCATATTACGCATGCTATGGCGTCTGTCAAGCGAGGAATATGCCTCGCTCCGATTGCGAGCGTTTCGGTTCGAGGTGGCGGCTACGCGCGCGCTGGTGTACGGTTCGTGCCAAGGGCTCGTCCTGGTTTCGACACGGCAACGAAAAGACAGATCGCGCGTCTAGGTTGGTCGAAGGGCCTAGTAAAAAATCGACCTACGTCAGCTGCCAACGACAACAGCTACGCTCCCTCGGCAATCGCCGCGTGAGCCGTTCGCGGAGAGAGTCGCTCGGGTAGATCTCTCCGCGAGCGTAATACGAATCCGAGCAAACCTCTGGGCAGACCGAAGAGGCTAAAGACGGAGCTGGTGGAGGCGGTGTGATCGCGCGGACTTATCAAACCGCACGATCAGGGTGAAAGGTTCGTCAGGGACCGCAGGTCTACCCCAAGTGACCTGGAATCGTGAAGACACGCGTGGTGATCTGTCCAAGTAGAAGTCGTGGACGCGGGTTCGATTCCCGCCGAGTCCACCAAAAGGGAACTGGAGTGGGAGGTACCAATGGGAGGTACAGTAGACTGTAAATCTACCGCTCTTCGGAGCAAGTAAGTTCGATTCTTACCCCACTCACCAGGCGGCCACCTCCGCGCGCTCGGCATGGAAGACCGCGCGCAGCTAGTGCGGCCGTGACGTTCCCCCGGGTGTACGCGTCGGTGGACGTGGACGTTGGGCTTCGGACCTCGGTGGACGTGGACGCCTACCCGCGACGATTCTTGAACAGCTTCGAGAGTAGCGCGCCGCCGCCCTTGTACGCGAGCGCGCCGCCGATCCCCTGCTCACGCACCAGCGCGTCGTCCCTGCGTCGCTCGTCGGCAGCTCTCTGCGCCGCGCGATTCTCTGCCCGCTCGGCTGGGGTCAGGGACGCGTTGTACTTGCTCACGATGAGCACGATGCCGAGAAGCACTGCGCCGCCGATCAGCAACGGCACGACCAGGCTTCCGCCTTCGAGGCCGCTCAGCGCAGGAGGGCTCAAGTCGATGGGCGGCAGCCGGCGTGGGCGCGGCCAGGGCTGTGGAATGCTGAGCGGCAGCGCGCGCAGACGCGGCGCGACAAGGTTCGCGCCGATCGGCGGCAAGGTAGGCCGAGGAGCGACGTACTGGTTGACTGGCGCGCGCTGGGAGCTGACCGATTGCAGCACCGGCGGCGCCTGCGTGTTCGCGCTGGCGCGCTGATACATCGTCCCGAGGCTGCCGGAATAGGTCATCGCAGAGATGTACCACGAAATGAGCCACGTCGCGCCAGCGCTGTCGATCAGGTCATCGCAGAGACGTGCCACGAGATGGGCCACGTGCGCCAGCGCTGCCGATCGCCCGAGATCGGCCTAAAGCGCTTTCAAGTCATGCGCTTAGCCTCGTTTACGGCGTCGCTGGCGATCACCCGGTCTTTGCCGGCTTGGCGTTGCGTCAGCTGTGACTCAATATGGCTCTGATGCGGAAGTGTGTGGCGTGCGAAGGCGACCTCGCGCGGGCGATCGGCGAAGAGCGGATCGACGCGGGCGGCGTGACGTTCGCTGGCGACGTTCCCCACGAGGTGTGCTTGGCGTGCGGCGAGCGATACCTCTCGGCCGGCGACGTCGAGCGCCTCGAACTCGCCGCAGCCGTGGGACTTGCGCGCATCGGTCATCGCACGGGCTCCGCTCTCCGGTTCATGCGGAAGGCGCTGGGTTTCCAGGCGAAGGATCTGGCCGAGGTCATTGGCGTGGCGCCCGAGACGTTCTCCCAGTGGGAGGCTGGCGATCGGGAGCCTGACCCGCGCGCGTTCGCCCTCGTGGGCGGACTCGCGTCCGATCAGCTCGGGGACGACGCAGCGCCGATGGCCGTGCTACAGTCGTGACTCTGCGGCGCCTCAGCGCACATCTGGGGCAGTATGTCGGGAACTGCGTCGCACGTAGGGCGAGGGCAGTTCTGGGGAGCCTCGGTCGCTGCAACGACCGGGGCTTTCTTTTCGGCGCCACGACGACCCGGTTATGGGAGTCGCCGCCAGGCAGCGGTTTGGTACTGTCCGCTGGGATCTTGTTGGATCGACCGGCGTTCATACCGACTACGCGCCGCTGCTATCCGCGCTACTCTTAGGTATCATCCACCCGTTCAGGTGTTCCCACCGATGCCACCGCGCAGCCGCAAGATCCGAGTCGCAGAAACGCCCGAAAACCAAGAATCGCTTCTGAAGGCGCTCGATGGACCTGCCACGGAGCCACGAGCGGATCGAGTTGCCTTCGACCTTCGGGCTATCCGTTCGGCCTCCGGGCTCAGTCAGGCCAATCTGGCTCGGATCACCGGCTACACTCAGGCCCGGCTCTCCGAAATCGAGTTGGGAAAGCGGCCAGCGACCGACGAGGACGTCCGCCTGCTGTCCGCCGCGATCAGTGGGGTGCGCAGCGGGGACGTTCCGAAGGGAATGTTGCTTAGGAACCATCGAAACTCGGTGATTCGGGCGCGGAGTCAACCGGAGCCCGACGACGAGGGCGAAATCGAAGCCGAGAGCGCCCGACCCGCCACCGTCGTCAACCCGATACCCCTAGCGGAACTTCACCGTCGCGCCGCCTTCGGAGTGTCGGGCCGACCCCGGGTTCTCGCATGCTTCGCGGGTTGCGGTGGCATGTCCTTCGGGTTCAAGCAGGCAGGGTACGACATCGCAGGGTTCGTCGAGCTGGAACCGACGGCCCGCGCCTCGTTCCAAGCGAATATCCCGGAAGCGGTGTTCCTGGCGGACGACATTCGCGCTGTCACCGCCGGAGACGTTGAACACTGGAACAATGCGCTGGGTGGCTTCGATGTCATGTGTGGCGGGCCGCCGTGCCAGGGCTTCAGCCTCGCTGGCAAGCGTGACCGAAATGACAAACGGAACACGCTGTTTCGCAACTACCTGTTGATCGCCAGCATCGTTCGCCCCCGGGTGATTGTGATGGAGAATGTTCGGCTCCTGGCGACGATGAAGAATGCCGAGGGGTTTTTGGTATTGGACTCCATCCGAGCTGAGTTCAAGGCCATAGGCTACCGCGTTTCGCATCGTTTTCTAAACGCGCAGGACTTCGGCGTCCCGCAGTTTCGTGATCGCATCTTCCTGATTGCTACTCCCGTCGGTTCAGCCGATCCCGAGTCGTTGTTCCCCTTGGCCACTCACGGAGTCTGTGAAACTTCCGACCTATTCGCGCGGCCGACTCGACCCCGCGCGACCTTCCGTGATGCCACCAGTGACCTCCTTGCTCTTGAATCGGCGGAGGCCGATCCGAAGGACCCCTTACACTGGGCCGTTGACCATCCGGAGCATGTCTTGCGATGGCTCCGACCCGTGCCCGAGGGGTTCAGCGCACACGACAACTTGGACCCCAAACTGCGGCCTTCAAGTGGCTACAACACCACCTACAAGCGGCTGCGGTGGGATGAGCCGGGCTCGACCATCGGCACGACGTTCTCGATGATTTCTGCCTGTCGGACGGTGCACCCGACCAGCACCAGGTCGCTCACCCTCCGCGAGGCGATGCGTTGTCAGACCTTCCCAGACGAATTCAAGTTGGTCGGCAATTGGTCAGAAATGCGGAGGCAAATCGGCAACGCTGTGCCTCCGATGCTCGCCGGGGCTGTAGCTCGCTCCGTGAGCGCGGTGGCTCGTCCTCTGGCCGAGAGCCGACCCTGAGTCTTCACCGTGTCGTTGACGAAGTGCGGTGGGCCGACAGGCGCGACGGCATCGAGGCTTTCTTTTCGGCGCGGCACGACGCTACGAGCGCTGGCGGCGCTTCAGGAGATAGTATCCGAGGCCGGCGAGCGCGAGAACACCGACGCCGACGCCGGCATAGAGCATCGACTTCGACTTGCTGGCGGTGAGGCCCAGCACCTGGTCCGTGGTGAGTTCGGGCTGCTCTGCTCTCAGGCGAGCGATGATCGGCAGCGTTTCGGGGAAAGCCGAGGAGGATACGACGAACTCTCTCAGCGCTGGAACGCCGCTGCTGGTGACGCGCTGCCGCGCCTGCAAACGGAGCTGCTTGTCGACCACGATGAATCGAATGAAAGGCGGGTCCTCGCCGCCACTCACGACGAGAGAAGACCTGCCGCCCGCCGCGTTCGTTTCATATGCACCGGCCGCAGAGAGTATCCCCGTCGCGGCGAGTTCGTGCGTGAGCTTCCACCAGCCGCCACCTTGCAGAAGAAGGTCAGAACGAACCTTTTCGATCGCGCTGCGGTACGTCATGCCGCGAGCCTGCCCCCTTCCCTCAAAGCC
>Ga0163149_10003443_pt1 | contig 18042 bp, 13 predicted proteins | sample OliLakLV19MP5G1_FD_148604 | JGI IMG/M metagenome (GOLD analysis project Ga0163149, IMG submission 148604) | Freshwater microbial mat bacterial communities from Lake Vanda, McMurdo Dry Valleys, Antarctica - Oligotrophic Lake LV.19.MP5.G1 | ecosystem: Environmental > Aquatic > Freshwater > Lake >...
CGGCGGTGACCAATCCCGATCGCAACGGGCGGGCCTTCATCGCTCCGCTCTTCTCGGCCATGGCCATCGATTCGCACCACGAACTTCGCGAAGCGTGGAAGGTGATCATCGCCCATCCGGCATTTCCCGGCGCGGCCGAGCGCGCCGGCGATCGTCCTGCGGTGGCGGCGGACACCGACGATCCGGTGCTTCGCCAGATGCTCGAGCTGTTCGATGCGATGCCGGAACTGACCGGACCGCGGGGGCGGCGGATCGGTCTGGGCGATCCCGCCTCGCGGGCGCTCCTTCGCGACGGCTGGCTGCGCGAGCAGTGGAAGGACGAGAAGATCTGGCCGGTCGAGGCGACTCCCGCCGACGAATTGCGCCGCCGGGCCCGGGCGTTCTTCATCGAGCAGTACGCACGCATCGTGGCCCTCGCCGCCCGCCAGGCGCAGGCGGCCGCACGCGATTCCTAGTACGGACAGACGTTCGATCAGCGCACCGCACATGCCCATCTCACCACGACACCTGACCCGCATTCTCGCGACCCTTGGCCCGGCCACCGACGCCGATGGCGTCTGCGAATCGCTGGTCGCCGCCGGCGCCACCACGTTTCGCCTCAATTTCTCGCACGGCGATCTGGAGACCCACGAGAAGCGGCTCGCTCAGGTGCGCCGCGTCGCGACGGAATCGGGCGTGACGCTCGGCGTCCTCGGTGATCTGCCCGGCCCCAAGATGCGGGTCGGGCGTGTCGACGGCGAGGGAGTGGTGGTGACCCGCGACGAGCTGATTTCATTCGTGCGCGGCGAGGTCCTCGGGAGTCGCGATCACGCGGGCAATGTGGTGCTTGGAAGCACCTATGCCCAGCTTCTCGATGACGTCACCGTCGGTCAGCCGGTCCTGGTCGACGACGGCGCGGTGCGGATGACCGCCATCGAGTCGACGCCCGATCGACTTCGCTGTCGCGTGGTGCAGGGAGGTCGCATCTCCTCGGGGAAGGGCATCAATCTGCCGGAGGCGATCATCAGCGCTCCGACGATCTCGGAGCGCGACCGCCGTTGTGTGGCGTGGGCGATTGAACACGAGCTCGACTACCTGGCGATGAGCTTCGTCCGCTCGGCGACCGACCTCCTCGAGCTTGCCGAGCTGGTGCGGGGGAGTTCCGGTGCCGGCAGCGCACGAATCCCGCTCGTTGCCAAGATCGAGCGGCCCGAGGCGATCGTGCATCTCGACGCGATAGTCGACACCGCCGACATCCTGATGATCGCCCGCGGCGATCTCGGTGTGGAGACCGACTTCGCCCAGGTGCCGGTCCTTCAGAAGCGGATCATCGACGCCGCTCGCGGCGCCGGAAAGCCCACGATCGTCGCCACCCAGATGCTCCAGTCGATGATCGAGCAGCCGACGCCGACGCGGGCCGAGGCCAGTGATGTGGCCCATGCGATCTTCGACAGCGTCGACGCGGTGATGCTCTCGGGCGAGACCGCCGTCGGGCGCTGGCCGGTCGAGTCGGTCGAATCGATGGCCCGGATTGCGGTGCATGCCGAGCAGTACGTGGCCTCGTCGATGGCCCGCGACGTCGCCCCGCGCAAGCTCATCGAGACCGGTCATCCGACCGCCGCGCTGGCCCACGGCGTCTGGTACATCGCCCGCGACAATCGCGCCGCCATGCTCGTGGTCTGGTCGGAGAGCGGTGGCGGTGCCCGCTACCTCAGCCAGAACGAGTTCGCAATTCCAATCGTCGCGCTCAGCACCAATGGTCGCGCCGTGCGGCAGATGACTCTGCTGCGCGGCGTGACCCCGGTCCTCATGGAGGCCCCGCCGACCCTCGCGGCGCTGACCGAGCGCGTCGACGCATTGCTCCTCGAGCGCAACTGGGCCACGCGCGGCGACCGCGTCGTCCTCATCGCCGGATACCCCCTCGGCACCCCCCGCGCAACCAACGCCGTGGCCATGCACGAAGTGGGGAATGGGAAGACGGGGTTTCGCTGATCTCGGCTCGCCGAACGAGCCGGGATCGGCGGAGAGGAAAAAGGGAATGAGGAATGAGGACCCGCTCGACGGATCGCGCGTCCTGTGCCTGCCGGCGCCGTGCATGCGCTGCACGGCGCGGGCAGGCACATCCCGGGCCATCCGTCGAGCGGGTCCTCATTCCTCATTCCTATTTCCTCATTCCTCATTCCTCCGCCTCTCTACCCTCGCCCCATGTCCGGTTCGTCCTTCACTTCTCGGCGCGCGGCAATCCTCGCAATCGGCGACGAGATCGTGCTTGGGCAGCAGCTCGACACCAACTCGCAGTGGCTCGGCGCGGAGCTGGCCATGCTTGGGTATCTGGCCTCCGAGCATCGCACGGTGGCGGATGATCGCGCGGCCATCGCCGCGGCGCTGCGGACTCTGGCGACGCGGTGTGATGCCATCGTCGTCACCGGCGGACTCGGTCCCACGCTCGACGATCTGACCCGCGATGCGCTCGGCGATGTGGTGACTCCCGGCGAGGCCCTGGTCGAAGACGCGGCGGCGCTGGCCCACCTCTCGCAGTGGTTCGAGGCGCGTGGTCGCGAGATGAGTCCGAGCAACCGCCTGCAGGTGATGCGACCCTCGAGCGCACGCCTGCTCGACAATCCCAACGGGACCGCTGCTGGTCTCGCGGATGCAATCGGCTCCTGCAAGGTCTTCTGCCTCCCCGGTCCCCCGCGGGAGATGCAGGCGATGTTCCGCGGCCTGGTCGGGCCCGCGCTTCGCGCCCACGTCGGCGCCGACGCCGACTCGCGGGTGATCCTCACCGCGTCGATTGCCCAGATCGGGCTGGGCGAGTCAGTCGCCGCCGAGCGGCTGGGAGCGCTGATGGAACGCGCCCGGAATCCCTCCGTGGGCACCACGGCCTCGGGAGGTGTGGTCACCGCCCGCATCCGCGCCGAGGGTCCGCGCCGCGAAGCCGAGCGCGATCTTGCCGCAGTCGTCGCCGAGATCCATGGGCACTGGGCGCCGTACGCCTTCGGCACCTCCGTGGACGATCTGGTGCCGGCCATCGGGGCGTTGCTCGTCGCCCGCGGTGGTTCGCTCGCAGTGGCCGAGAGCTGCACGGGAGGGCTGCTCGGCGCGACCATCGTCGACACGCCCGGCAGCAGCGAGTTCTTCGTCGGTGGCTACCTCTCCTATTCGAATGCGCTCAAGGAACGCGACCTCGCCGTCGAGAGCGCGGTGCTCGCGGCGCACGGGGCGGTCTCGGCGCCGGTGGCAATGGCCATGGCTCGTGGCGCCCTCCAGCGGACCAGCGCAACCTGCGCTCTGGCCATCACCGGCATCGCCGGTCCGGGTGGGGCCACTCCCGACAAGCCGGTCGGCACGGTCTTCATCGCCCTCGCCCAGCGAAGTTCACGCGGCAGGGCCCTGCCGGACGAGTCGTCCGCGTCGGCCGAGTCGTCCGCGTCGGCCGCGTCGTCCGCGTCGTCCGCGTCAGCCGCGTCGGCCGCGTCAGCCGCGTCAGCCGAGTCAGCCGAGTTGTGCGCGTCGGCGCGACACTTCCGCATCACCGGCGATCGCCGCGATGTGCGCGAGCGATCGGCGTTGATTGCCCTGCAGTGGCTCCGGCTGGCGCTTCTCGAGGCGGAGGTCCCCCCATTGATCTGGGAGCTCCGCGAGCCCTCGAGTGCGCCGTCGATGGAGCACGCCCGCAATGGCTCGACCGAGAGTCGAAGGCCCCAGGGATGACACCTATTCGGGCGGCGAGTGCGGAGCCGGCGTACATCGCCGTCGGCAGCAACCTCGGCAATCGTCGGGCGACGATCGAGTCGGGGCTTTCCACGCTGGCCTCGACACCCGGCGTTTCGCTCCTCCGCCGCAGCGCCTTGATCGAGACCGATCCCGTCGGGCCCGCGGGCCAGGGCCGGTACTTGAACGGGGCCGCTGCGGTCGAGACCACGCTCTCGCCGCGGGCCCTCCTCGAGTCGCTTCTGGCAATCGAGACTCGTTTCGGTCGCCAGCGCCACCCCGGGGTGCGGAATGGGCCGCGAACCCTCGATCTCGACCTCCTCCTGTTCGGGGATCGGCTGGTCGACGAAGCGGGTCTTCACCTGCCGCATCCCCGCATGGCCGAGCGGGTGTTCGTGCTTCGGCCGCTCCTTGAGATCGCCTCGGACGAGATCCTTCCCGATGTCAACCAGCGGCTGGGCCTCCCCGCCGGGACGAGCCTGCGGGAAGGCCTACGATCGCTGCTTTCCGCGGCGGAATGACGCCCACTCGATGCTGGACCGCTCGGAGTCCATGGGCATCAGGGCCGACCGCCGCGGCGAAAGGGACCGGCCTTCCGACCCGTCGTCGGGAATGGATCTCGGTCTGTTGGTGTCGAAACGACTGACGCACGGCGGCGCTCGGCCGCGCCAGACCTTCGGGGTCTGGAGGTTGAGTCCGAGCTTCTGGTCGGGGCGTTCGGTCGCGGTGTCTGGTCCTCGGGCGGTGTCCGCCCGGTGCCAGGTCGCTTGGGATCGGCTCATCAGATCGGCCCGTCTGTCCAACCTTCTGACCCTTTGGAGTTTCGAATGAATCGTCTCGTTGCCCTCGCGGCGCTCGGCAGTTCGCTGGTCGTGACCAGCCTGTTTGCGCAGATCACGCCTCCTTCAGCACCGGCCGCGGCGCCTCCGCCGGCCCCGGCAGATGCACCGGCGGCTCCAGCCGCTGGTCTCGACGCCGCGTTCACCGCCGACAACCGAAGCGAAGCTTCGGTCAAGGCCGCCACCGAACTGCTCAGCAAGGTGGCCGAGTCGTACCGCAAGGCGGCGACGATCAGCGACACCGTGAAGATCGAAGTGGTGACCCCGATGGGTCCCCAGAACGAGCAGCTCTCGGTCGACTTCGGCAACGACCGCGACCTGCGCATCAACCTGCCGGGCATGACCATCACCAGTGTCGACAAGATGGTCTACGTCGAAGCCGAGCAGTTCGACGGCCGCTTCGTCGGCGTTCCGATCAAGAATGACAGCGTCATCGAGACCTTGGGCAGCGTCGCCGAAGGCTTCAGCCTTCCGCTGCCGCACCTCGACTTCCGCTTCGGCAAGGAGTCGACCGACTGGATGCGCGGCCTCTCCGCCGGCTCGCTCGAGAACCTCAAGGTCGCCGGCCACCGCACCAACGAGGCCGGTCAGGACGAAGTTCTGCTGACCGCCGACAACGGCAAGGCCCTCGCGACCATCAATGCCACCAGCCGTCTGCTCGACAAGCTGGCCGTCGACTTCGCTCCCGCCGGCGCGCCTCCGGGAATGACCGTCACCGTCGGCTTCGCCTTCGCGCCGGTCGTCGCCGACGCCCTTGCCAAGCCGATTGTCTTCGAGAAGGGCGACCGCAAGATGGTCGAGACCTTCGAATCGCTCATGTCCAAGCTTCAGGTGGGCGATCCCGCTCCGACCTTCGAGCTCAAGGACGACGCCGGCGGCACCGTCAAGCTCGCCGACCTCAAGGGTCAGGTCGTGGTGCTCGACCTCTGGGCCACCTGGTGCGGACCGTGCCGCAAGGGTCTGCCGCTGGTCGACGAGTTCGCCAAGTGGGCGGTCGAGAACAAGAAGGACATCAAGGTCTTCGGCGTCAACGTCTGGGAGAACAACCAGCAGGGCGCCCCGATGTCGGTCGAGGACCGGACCCGGAAGGCCGTCGAGTTCTGGAGCAAGCAGGCGTTCTCCTTCCGCACGCTCATCGACACCGAGGAGAAGGTTGCGAGCGACTACAGCCCCAACGGCATTCCGACCACCTACGTGATCGATACCGAGGGCAAGATTGCGCACATTCACAGCGGATTCGATCCCGAGACGGTGAAGAAGCTCCAGACCGAGTCCGAGGCCCTGCTCGGCGCCGCCAAGGGTCAGGGCTGAATTCGATCCGTGGTGATGGGAGGCGTGGGGTTTCGCCCCGCGCCCCGCACCTGACTGATCGACAGACGACGATCGGGGACGCCGGAACTGATCCGGCGTCCCTGTTTCATTCGAGAGGCGCCTCGCGGTTCACGTCTCGATTCCACCTCGACGTAGCATCTCGCCGCTTCGCTTCTCGGCGAGCCTTCCGCTCGCCATTCCGACGAGGTCACGCATGCGGCTCTCACATCTGTCTGTCGTCGCTCTCCTCGCCCCGACGGTCGGCGCAGCCCTCTGGCTGTCGCTCGCCTCGCCGAGCTGGGCCTTCGCGCCGCAGGCGGGGGATCAGGCGCCGCCCGCCAATCCCGCGCCCTTGGCGGATCCCTTGGCCGATCCGGTTGCCGATCCCGCTGCCGCAAGAGCCTTCGCCGAGTTTCTCGAAGCCTTCCGCAAGCACCCGTTCATGGAGGGCACAAGCTCGGTCAAGATCGAACTCGCCGAAGGGGACGCTGCCGGCGTGGCCGACGAGGTCGAGGCCAGGCTTCTCCTGGGCACCATCGACGACACGCGCCGGGCTCGAGTGTCGCTGCGCGACTTCGAAGTCTGGCTCGGGGACGGACATCTCTCCGCACTTCACAAGAGCAACGGGGAGGCCTACTACCGCATCTCGGATGACGAGTCGCCCTTCTACGTGCTCTTCACCGCCTTCATGGATCTGCCCTTCCCCGATCTGGCTCTGGTCTTCGGCGAACCGGATCCGACCGAGACGGTGATGCAGCTCCATCCCCGCACTCCGGATGTCGTGCCGGTCGCGGTGACCAACGCCACCGTCGATGGCGCCGAACGCCGCACGATCGAGTTCAAGGCCCCGGGGCAGAGCTTCTCGCTGGTGTTCGATCCGGTGCGGAACCTGCCGATCTCGGCGGTGGCCACGATCAGCTCCGGACCGCTCGTCCCCGCGGGCACCGCGATGCGCTACGTGCACACCTTCACGTACACGATCCCCGAGACAGCGCCAGCGGCCAGCGAGCTCGTCTTCGAGCCAGGGCAGAAGCAGCGAGTCGATCTCCTGGCGGCGCTTCCGAAGGCGCCACCTCCGCCGCCGCCGGGCGAGGATGGTCGCCCGCAGTCGCCGCTGGTGGGTTCACCCGTGCCTGACCTCACGATGCCGCTCCTCGAGGGCGGGACCGTCAAGCTTGGCGAGCTTCGTGGCAAGGTGATCGTCCTCGACTTCTGGGCGACCTGGTGCGGGCCCTGCCGCGCGGCCATGCCGGCCCTCCACGAAGTTGCCGCGGCCTTCCGCGACGAGCAGGCGCCGGTCTCGATCTACACCATCAACGTCTCCGAGAAGGAGAACGAGCTCGAGAAGCGCCGAGCGCTGATCAACGACTTCTGGAGCGGCAACAAGTACACCCTGCCGGTGGCGCTCGATCTCGACGGCGAAGCCAACAAGCGCTTCCAGATCGCCGGCATTCCAACGACCGTGATCGTGCGTTCCGACGGAATCGTGCACTCGGTGCATGTCGGATTCCGCCGCGAGGCCCTGGAGAAGGGGATTCGCGACGCCATCGCCTCGCTCGAGGCTCCGCCCGCGGGCGATGACACGGCAGGCGAGACGAAGTGAGGCTCCCGGTTCTCGACAGCAACCGCCCTGGGGCCGGGGGGGCGAGCTCGGCGCATGCTCAGCATGCCCTGCATGATCAGCATGATCAGCATGATCAGCATGATCAGAATGCTCCGCTCGCCGCACTGGCCCGCGACCTCGCCGCGGGTGTGAATGGCGACGTGCGTTTCGGTCTCCACGATCGGATGCTCTACTCGACCGACGCCAGCCTCTATCAGGTCGAACCGCTCGGCGTGGTCATCCCGCGGTCGGTCGACGCCGGCATCGAAGCCCTGCGCATCGCGGCGGCCCACGGGGTCGCCGTGCTGCCGCGCGGCGGAGGCACGGCCCTTGCGGGGCAGACGGTGAATCGAGCTCTGGTCGTCGACTTCTCCGCGCACTGCCGCCGCGTCCACAGCTTCGAGCCCCGCGGGGCGAACGGCGCGCCGACGGTGGGCGTCGAGCCGGGCGTGGTCCTCGACCAGCTCAACGCCGAGATGGCCCCGCACGGCGTGATGTTCGGCCCCGATGTCGCCACCAGTTCCCACGCGACCCTCGGCGGCATGATCGGCAACAACTCCGCAGGCGCATGGTCGATCCTCTACGGCCGCACCGTCGAGCACCTGCTCGGAATGGATGTGGTGCTGGCCGATGGCAGGCGCCTTCGCTTCGACGAAGGCGCCGGCGAGCGCGACCGCGAAGTGGGGGAGATCACCCGGCGCGTGGCCGAGGTGGTGGGTCGACTGGCGCCGGAGATCCGTCGCCGCTTTCCGAAGATCAAGCGCCATGTCGATGGGTACAACCTCGATCTGGTCCTCGACGCAATCGAGCGATCAACGCCGGGCACCTTTGACCGGGTGAATCTTGCCAAACTCGTCTGCGGCAGCGAGGGAACGCTGGCGACCGTGGTCGACGCGACCCTTGGGCTCGTGCCGCGACCGAAGAGCCGCGGTCTGGCCATCGTCGGCTACGCCACCGTCGATGACGCCCTGAACACGTTGAAGCCGATCCTCGCCACCGACCCGGCGGCAGTCGAACTCGTCGACGACGTGGTCATCTCGATGGCCCTCGCCAACGCCGAGTACCGCCGCTACGTGGAGATCATGCCGCAGCCGCGCGAAGGAGCGCTCGGGGCGGTGCTCTACGTCGAGTACTTCGCCGACGACGCCGCCACCATTCAGTCTCGCTTCGCCGCCCTGCGCGAGCTCCTGCCGCACTGCGCCATCGCCGCCCACAGCGACGCGGCGGCGATGGCCGCGGCGTGGAAGCTGCGCAAGGCCGGCGAGCCGCTCCTCCACGGCGTGCCGGGACTGCGAAAGCCGATCACCTTCGTCGAGGACACTGCGGTCGATCCGCTCCGACTGCCGGAGTTCGTGCGCGAGTTCCGGGCCATCGTCGAGAAGCATGGCACGACTGCCGCCTATTACGCCCACGCCTCGGTCGGCTGCCTGCACATCCGGCCGCTGATCTGCCTGCGCGATGCCCACGATCTCGAAGTGATGCAGTCGATTGCCGGCGAGATCGCCGATCTGGTGAGCCGCTACGACGGGGCCCTCTCCGGCGAGCACGGTGACGGTCGGGTGCGTTCGCCCTTCCTCGAGCGCTACTTCGGGCGCGAACTCTGCGATGGGTTCCGCGAGATCAAGGCGATCTTCGATCCGAAGGGACGGATGAACCCGGGCAACATCGTCGCCCCGGACCCGATGGTCAGTCACCTGCGAGTGCGACCGCACGAGTCGTTCGTGCGCGTGCCGGAGACCGCGACGCACTTTCGCTACGAGCGCGAACACGGCTTCGACCACGCGGTCGACATGTGCAACGGCGCCGGCATCTGTCGTCGCCTCACGCCCGGCGGCACCATGTGCCCGAGCTACCGCGTGCTCCTCGACGAGCGCCATGCCACCCGCGGCCGCGGCAACGCCCTGCGACTGGCAATCTCGGGGCAGCTCTCGCCCCGCTCGACTGCCGGAGCCTCACCCTCCTGGAGCGACCCGGAGACACTCGAGACGCTTCGTCTCTGCCTCTCCTGCAAGGCCTGCAAGACCGAGTGCCCAAGCAATGTCGACATCAGCAAGCTGAAGGCGGAGTATCTGGCCCAGCATCACCAGGCCCGCGGCGGGCCACCGCTGGCGGCACGGGTCTTCGCCGGTGTGCGCTCCCTCAATCGGGTCGGTTCGGCGTGTGCGCCGCTGGCCAACGCAGTCAACGGCACCGCCGCCATGCGCTGGCTGGCGAGCGGGCTCATCGGCTTCGACTCGCGGCGATCGATCCCGCGATTCGGTCGATCGCTGCATGCCTGGATGCGGTCGCACTCCGCAGGATCGAACAGTTCCGACTCGCGCTCGCGCGGCACTCGCGGCACGCTCGCCACTCGCCAAGCCGGCGAACGGCCCACGGTCCTTCTCTTTCCCGACTGCTTCACGGTCTACAACGAACCGCACATCGGCCGCGCCGCGATCCAGTCGCTCGAGGCGCTCGGGTACCACGTGGTGCTTCCCGATGAATCGAGTGGCGTCGGGTGCTGCGGTCGCAGCGCAATCAGCGTCGGCATGCTCGATGCCGCGGCGACGATGGTGGGGCGCACTTCCCGCAGCCTGCTGGAGCTCGCCGAGCGGCACCGCGCCGTCGCCATCGTCGGATGCGAGCCGAGCTGCGTCTCGGCGATCAAGGACGAGTGGCTCGAGCTCAGATTGAAAAGCTCCGACCCATCGGTTGCGGCGCTGCGCGATCTGGCCGCGAAGACCATGCTGGTCGAAGAGTTCATCGATCGGGCCTGGGACTCGCATCCCGCGCCGCCGTCGCGACTCCTTGGCGGGGCCGTGATCGAGGCGCCGGTCCTCCTGCATGCCCACTGTCACCAGAAGGCCTTGTGGGGCGCGGAGACGTCGGCGCGGCTCCTGCGGCGCCTGGCCGGAAGCAATCTCTCGGTGCTCGCGACCGGATGCTGCGGCATGGCCGGATCATTCGGCTACATGAAGGATCGCTACGACCTGTCGATGGCCATTGGCGAGCAGGAGCTCTTTCCGGCGGTTCGCTCGGCGCCCGTGGGCGCCTCGATCTGCGCTCCGGGGACGAGCTGCCGACATCAGATCCACGACGGCACCGGGGCCACCGCCCTGCATCCCATCGAACTCTTCGCCCGGGCCGTGTCCGGCGGCTGAGGTCGCGTCATTCCCGTCCCGCGGCCCAGCGAAGGCCACCGAGCACGTGATCGATGAAGCGCTGATCGCGCCAGACTTCGGGTCGATGGCCCAGGGCGGTGTAGAACACCCGTCCCTTTCCGGCGAGCCTGGTCCAGGCCAACGGGTAGGCTCGCGCCGGATCGACGTCATGAGTCACGCTGGTGGTGTCGAGGGACATCAGCGTGAACCGCTCCGGATTCAACTGCTTGAACTGGTAGATCTCGTCGGTGATCTCGAAGCGATCCCGGGTGGTGCCGTCGGCCTGCTTCTCGGCGAGATGGCGGGTGGCCGGATGGCGCGGATCGTCGAGCACGATCCCGACCTTCTCGTGCCACGGATGACCGTCGAACTCGCCGCCGATCATGGCCACGAACCAGGGCCAGTCATGGAAGGTGTCGCTGGCCGAGTGAATGCCGACGACGCCACCCCCGCGCTCGAGGAACTCCATGAATGCCTTCTTCTGGGCCTCGCTCATCGGCAGCGTGCCGGAGGTGTAGAGCACGATGACGTCGAGCGTTGACATCACCTGGGGCGTGAGGTCGGCGATGTCGTCGCTCACCGTGACCTCGAGCCAGTCGAGTTCTCCGCCGAGCCTGGTGAAGATCTCGCGGGTCTCGGGCAGGACCTCGTGGCGGAACCCTGCCGAATGGGTGGAGTAGAAGGCTCGAACGAGCTTCACCGGCGCCGCCGGTGTGGACCCGCGAGGAGCACCGTCCCGCGCCGTCGGCGCCGCCGGGCGCGACCCCGCGGCCGCCAGCGCCGCGAAGGCGGTGGCGACGAGGAGAGCGATGCGGATCAGGCGGCTTCGCCGAGGCGGCGACGTCCAGTCAGTTCGAGACGTGAGCATGGCCGGAGGGTAGAGGGGGAGTGGATGGAGCGGCGGTGCCAGCATGGGGTCGGAGTCGAGGCTTCGTCGCTCGCGCCCGTTGACAAAGCCGATCGCCTGAAGAGCCGGTCAGCTCGGTACCGGCAGGCTGCCAGCGCCGACCGGCGCCGACCGGCGCCGACCGGCACAGACTCGAAGCACGCGAGAGGCCAGCCTCGCACACCTCCGCGCCTCGATACTCTCTCACGATCCCCGCTCATTCCGATCGCGCAACCCGTCACGCCCCTCCAGCCCCATCGAGCAGTCATGCTTCTGGTGCTCGCCATTCTCTCCAACCTGATCAGTCTCGGCGTGGCGCTGATGCTGCTCGTCCTGCTGCTGGCCTCGGGCGGAAACAGCTCGCCGAAGCAGATCACCCAGCTCCGCATCCTCATCTGGAGCGTCATCGCCCTGGTGGTGATCTCCCTCGTCGCCTCGATCTGGACCTTCGTCAAGCGGCGCTACGGCATCGCCGCGGGCGTTGGCATCGTTCCGGCCGTCGGCTGCATCGTGCTCCTCATCTGGATGCTCGTGACGCAGTGGTGAGGACGGACCATGGACCAGGAGTTCTGGCCGCGCGGGCACGAGGACGGTCGAAGGTCAATGGAGCGAAAGGGGCCGGTGCCCTGAAGCACCGGCCCCTCGTTCCTTGATGACGCCGCTCGAAGGCGGCGATGATCACATGATCAGACCGTCCACGCGTTGAGCAGGTCGCCGAGGTCGGCGCCGTCGACGATGCCATCCTGATTGAGATCGCCCAGGCCATTCGTTCCCCAGTTGAGGAGCAGGATGCCGAGGTCACCACCATTCACCACGCCGTCCCCGTTGAGATCTCCCAGGACCAGTGGTCCCGTGGGAACGAGGACCTGCACGTGATCGAGTTCGAAGGCGCGGTTCGAGGTGACCCGCACCTTGCCGAGGCCGCGGGGGTGCTCGATGCCGATGAACCGATCCTCGTCGGTCGTGCCGTTGGAGAAGTTGTCGCCGAGCGAATAGAAGGTCTTCAGGCCGACGATGTTGCCCACGCCGTCGAGGGCCTCCAGCGTGACGTTGGAGACACCCACGCCACCGTCGGTCCAGACGAGGCCGAATGCGGTCGGAAGAACGCCGTTGAGCTCGTTGGGGTTGAAGGTCGCTTCGAACGCGCCGGGAAGGAGGACGAGCATCGAATGTCCGGCGTTCCCGTTGCCGTCGATGACGCCGTCATCGCCATCGACCGAGTCGGTGAAGCTGCTCGGGTCGACGATCTGGCTGAAGATGGCGGTGGTGCCGGGAATGGCGTCGAACACGCCGTCTTCTGCATCTTCGAGGTAGAGGATCCGTGCGTCGTCACCAGCACCGAAGGGCGAGTCCTTGGCGCCGAAGTACGGGAACGGGCCGAGAAACGGGTCTTCCGGCGGGTTCGGCAGGTTGTACTGAATGTGGTCGTACTCGATCGTTCCGGGCGAGAGTTCGATTCGGCTGATGCCGCCGGCCGCGGTGAGGCCGATGAAGCGATCCTCGGAGGTCGCCGTGCCAGGAAGGTTGCTGAACATCGGCTCATAGGTGCGCTGACCGATGAACTGGCCCCCGGGTCCGAACGCCGAGATCGTGATGCGTCGATTCGCACTCAGCGAGTCGGTCGCGACGATCCCGAAGATCGTCGGAAGTCCACCAAGTGCGCCGCTGTCGAAGGTGATCGAGGTGATCGGATTCGTCCCGGTGTAGATCGAGTGTCCATCGGTTCCAGCGCCGTCGATCACGCTGTCGTCCCCATCCACCGAGTCGGTGACGGCGGAGGGATTCACGATGGTCGTGAAGTCGGCGCTCATTCCGGGCGTATTGGAGACGCCATCCTCGAAGTCTTCGAGGACATACGAGTAGCCGATGCCGCTGATGTCGAAGGGAGAATCCTGGGCGCTGAAGTACTGGGCCGCGTTCTGGAACGCGGCCGTGCCCGCCGTCGGCAGGGCGAACTGGAGGTGATCGACCTCCATGGTGCCGAGGAGCGCACTCACCGCGTAGCCCGAGATTCCCTCCGGAAGGGTGATCCCGATGAAGAAGTCATCGGCCACCGCACCGTTCGGAGCCGCAGGGAATGAGAAGGTCTGAGCCCCTTCGAAGAGGCCGGTGGGACCCAGCACCGTCACCGTGATCGACGCGTTCGACCCGGTGCTCGTCACCACGAACCCAACCTCGGTAGGAAGTCCACCGAGGGTTGCCGAGCTGAAGTTGACATTGAAGATCTGGTTCGCGGGAACCAGCCACGAATGGCCTCCGATCCCGGAGCCGTTGACCGCTCCGTCGTCCCCGTCGACCGAGTCGGTCGTGGCCGAGGGCGGATTGATCGCACCGACCGAGAGCACGGTGCCGGGGAGGTTGTTGACGCCATCCTCAAAGGTCTCGAGCACCGCGGTCAGTCCAAGGGAACTGAGATTGAGCGGGCTGTCTGATGGGCTGGAGTAGAGCGTGGGACCGACGAAGGTCGTCGCGTGAGCGACCGCCGTGAGGCTGGTGACGAACGTGATCGCCGTTGCGATCTGGTTGATGCAGCAAGTCTTTCTCATTCTGTTCTCCTTGAATCTCGCCCTTTCACGGGCGACAGACCCCGGGGGCCCGGCACAAGCTTGGGTCGCCACTCGGATGGAGGGGGTCTGTCAGTGGCTAGACCGTAGGGACGAGGGGGTTCCGCACGGCACGGAATGTCGCGTGACACGAGCCGACGCCTCGCGACGCCCGCCTCTGCTCGCAGGACCGTCCACGATCGTCCGCCGCCAGCGTCATCAGAACGCTCATGCACGCCGCAACAGCGCTGATCACGCTCCGCGCACGGGAGGCGTTGGCGTCGGGCCAGTTCCGTCGGGACTGCTCTTTGGAGAAACGGCGCCGCCATCGGCACCTTCGCGGGTTCGCAGCGTGCCGAGCGCGGCGGGGAGCTCGATTCCCGCCTGCTGCGCCAGCTCGTGCAGACGCGGCAGACTGCCGATCAGGCCTGAGATGAAGTCAGCGGTGGCGTTGCGCCCGGTGCTGGCATTCGTGCCCTGGTCCCAGACGGTGATCTTGTCGATCTTGAGGCCTTGCACGGCCTTGACCTGCTGTTCGACGAGCTTGGGCAACTGTTCGATCAGGAGCAGCGTCGGTCCCACCGCAGGATCGCTGCCGGCGGCCTGAATGAGTTTGCGATAGCCCTCGGCCTTGGCCTCCATGACCATCTGCACGCCCTTCGCCTCCGCCTCGTACCTGACCAGCGTGGCATCGGCTTCACCCTTGGCCTCGCGGCGACGCTTCTCGGCCTCCGCCTCTGCGGCAATCTCGATGCGCTGCTTTTCGATCTCCTGCGGTGCCAGTTCGTCCTTCGACAACTGCGCAACGGCCTGTTCTCGCTGGGCCACGAGCACCGCCTCGGCAGACTTGGCGGCCGCGGTTTCCGAGCGGCGCCGGGCTTCGGCCTGCACTTCCGCCAATGCTGCATGGCTCTCGGCCATGCGCTGCTTGGCCGCGTTCTCGCCGAGCACCGCCTGAGCTTCCGCCTCCGCCACGCGAATGCGCTGTTCCTGCATCGCCTGCTTCTGGGCCACAGCCGTCTCGGCCGCCCGCTGCGACTGCGTGATCTCGCGGTCGCGCTGGCTCTGCGCCTCGCCCTGCACGGCCTGCGCTTCGAGCGCCGCAACCGCGACACGCTGCTTCTGCTCGGCAAGCTTCTGGCCCTCCGCGGAGGCGGCGCGCTCGGCGGAGACGCGCACTTCCATGTCACGCACGGCGGCTGCCTGACCGGTGGCGCCTTCGCGATCCGCTTCGGCAACCTCCACCTTGGCGCGGTTGATGGCGTCGGCCGCAGCCCGCTTGCCGATGGCCTGGATGTACCCCGACTCGTCGGTGATGTCGCGGATGTTCACGTTGATCAGTTCGAGCCCGATCTTGTTGACCTCCTCGGCGACATTCTGGTTGATCAGGTGCATGAACTTCTCGCGGTCCTTGTTGATCTCCTCGATCGACATGGTCGCGATGACCAGGCGAAGCTGGCCCAGAATGATGTCCTGAGCCTGGTCTCGAATGACCTGCGTCTCGAGGGTGAGCAGGCGCTCGGCGGCGTTCTGCATGATCAGCGGATCGGTCGAGACACCGACCGTGAAGGTGGCGGGCACGTTCACCCGGATGTTGTTGAGCGAGAGCGCCCCTTCGAGGGGGACCTCGATGACGATCGGCTCCAGCGAGAGATACGAGAAGTCCTGAATCAGCGGAAGGACGAAGGTTCCGCCGCCGTGCAGGCACTTGCTCGACTTGTCCTTGCCGACGCGCCCGTACACCACGAGGATGCGGTTGCTCGGGCAGCGCTTGTACTGGCGGGCCACCAGCATGCTGAAGAACAGCAGGAGGAGCAGCACGCCGCCGATCAGCCCGAGGAACCACAGGGCATTCCCGTCGACGGGCAGTCGTATCGTCGCCAACAGCGTCGAGGCGGGAGCGAAGATCGTGGCGGAGAGCGGCGAAACGGGCGAAAGCATCGGCCAAATCATGAGCGAAATCATGAGGAACCCCTGGGAGGCAGTGGATTCGGGGATCCGCGGCGAAGAAGCGCCTTCTCGCGAACGGCCCCAACGAGACGGTCGGGCAGTCTACCTCACCTGCCGCACCCGCTCATGCCGCCCGCTCGACCACCACACTGTTGTCGGCGCGGGCCTCGATGACCCGCACGCGCGTTCCGGTGGGCAGCTCGCCTTCGCTGCTGCTTGCCTGCACGATGCGCTGCCTTCCGCTGACGACGATCCGCACCTGACCACGTCCCTGCCCCTGAGGCGGGACCGTGGCATACACATCGCCCTCGGATCCCTTGGCACGGCTGAAGTCGATGGTGCCGCTGGAGTGCAGCTTGCGCGTGGTCGAGAGAAGCCAGATGAAGAGCCCGCTCATGGCAATTGCGCCGAGCAGCCCCACGCCCATCGATGCAGCCATGCCCCACTCGAGGCCCTGGTAGGCGCCGAGCCCCGACCAGCCGAACCCCATCATGAACGCCGACGCGCCCTGAAGCGTTGCAATCGTGGCGAGGCCGACGCCATGGCCATCGGAACCGCTGCCGTCGTGGCCCGCGCCGTGGGAACCGACCTCGCCCCCCAGCTCGAGATCGTCGGCGCCGCCCGTGAACATGAGCAGCAGCTTGACGATGAAGATCAGTGTTCCGAGAAGCGCGGGCACCGTGAACCACGCAGCGCCGCCGGCTAAGAGTGCGTCGAACATCGTTGAATGCAGTGGAAGACGGTCTCGAAACTTGGGATTGCGGCATCTGGCTTGACCGCAGGGGGGGCGAGCGGTCCGATGGTAGCGAGTGCCGCAGGCGTCCGGCGATCCATGAGATCCCGAGTGCGTCGATGCGCGAGTGTGTGCGTCAGTGTGTGCGTCGTGGGTCGGAGCCTCGGCGGCACGGCTCGAGAAGGGTCGGGGCCCGCGCAAACGTGCGCGGTGGGGGCAAACTGTCCCCATTGACCCCCCGAGCCTCGGTTACGGAACATCCCGACGTGCTGCCTGCCACCGCCATCATCATCTTCGCATTCGCAGACGTCCTCCACGTACCGGCGGACCGTGTCCGTTCCGCCAACCCCGTCTTCCAGGCTCGAGGCGAGTTCGCGACAGTCGGCAGATGAGTACGTCGATGGCCGGCCTGGGCCAGATGCTGCTCGAGTTCGCGACGCAGCTCGAGGCGATGCCCGTGCGGTCGGAGGACGCCGACGGCGAGCCGTCCGCCAAGACCGAACGCCGGGTCAGTGCCCAGTCTGAAACTCGAAGCCGCCACGATCGGCGCCGCATCGCCGACCTCGATCACCTTCCCGCGACCACGATCGAACACGACCTGCCCGAGGTGGAGAAACGATGCTCCTGCTGCGGCTGCGAGAAGCGCCGCATCGGCAACGAGGAGAGCTGGCAGGTCGAGTACCTGCCCGGCCGTTTCGAGCGCTGGCATCACATCCGCCACATCGACGCGCGCTCCGCGTGCGACGCCGTCGGCCATGTCGGCCATGTCGGCCATGTCGGCCATGTCGGCCATGTCGGCCATGTCGGCCATGGCGGCCATGGCAGCCAGATCGCGACTGCGGAGAAGTCGGAGGCGGCGGTCAAAGGCCAGTCCGATCGAGAAGGGCATGGTGGGGCCTGGCCTGCTGGCCATGGTGGTCACCAGCACGTTCGCCGACTACCTGCCGCTCGACCGGTTGGAGAACATCTTCGAGCGAAACGGCCTGGACATCTCGCGCTCGACGCTCTGCCAGTGGTGCCACGACGTGGCGGAGATCGTCGCGCCGACACCCGTCAGCACGCAGGAGATCGACGGTTGAAGGCGACGGGCAAAGAGACTGTCATGCCGTGTCTGTCGCGGGCCGTGGGTGCCGTGCGGTTCTCCATGGCGGCGGGGTTGTCGCTGCACGCAGGGAACGGCATACAGACAGCCCGACTGCCTCGTCGTCCGCCGAAGAGACGTGCCCTCGGAGCAGAACTCATGACTCGACTGAGCAAGGACGCGAAGGGAATCATGAAGCGCGAGGTGCTCACCGAGGTGCTCACCGAGAAGTGGACCGACTGGGTGGACTACTGGGTTGACGACTG
>Ga0163149_10003445_pt1 | contig 18015 bp, 16 predicted proteins | sample OliLakLV19MP5G1_FD_148604 | JGI IMG/M metagenome (GOLD analysis project Ga0163149, IMG submission 148604) | Freshwater microbial mat bacterial communities from Lake Vanda, McMurdo Dry Valleys, Antarctica - Oligotrophic Lake LV.19.MP5.G1 | ecosystem: Environmental > Aquatic > Freshwater > Lake >...
CCGATGAGGAGTTGCGTGCCGCCATCAAAGAGATAAAAGCATTTTCGTCAAAGCCATTCGGTGTTAACCTGATCGTGAATAAATCCAATCTCAAATACCAAGATCAGTTAAAAACACTGATTGATCTTAAAGTGGATTTTATTATTACTTCGCTGGGCAACCCAAAGCAAGTAATTGATCAGTGCAAGCCATTGGGCATTAAAGTCTTTTGCGATGTAGTAGATCTGGCGTATGCCCAAAAAGTAGAAAGTCAGGGTGCTGATGCGGTCATTGCCGTAAACAACCGGGCAGGAGGGCATGCCGGAAAAATTTCACCCAAAGAGTTGGTTACGCTGCTTACTGCAAATTGCAACATACCTGTTATTTCAGCTGGGGGAATTGCCCACGGAAAGGATTTAAAGGATGTTATGGATTGGGGTGCAGCGGGAGCATCTGTGGGAACGATCTTTATTGCCTGTGATGAAGCTGATATTTCACCCGAATATAAGCAAGCGATGGTGGATTATGGTGAAAAAGATATTGTCATGTCTACCAAACTTTCGGGCTCGGCTTTAACGGTCATCAACACACCCTATGTGCAACAAATGGGAACGAAGGCGAATTTTTTAGAACGGCTTTTAAATAAGAACAAAACGCTGAAGAAATATGTGAAGATGATTATCGCTTATCGCGGAATGAAGCAAGTTGAAAAGGCGGCATTTGGAGCTACGTATAAAACCGTATGGTGTGCCGGTCCGGCAATCGAGCATGTTCATAGTATCCGCCCGATGAGGGAGATTATCAAGGCATTGACGAAAGAATATGATGAAGAAGTTCAAAGTTCAAAGTTTAAAGCTTAAAGTTTAAAGCTTAAAGTTCAACGTTAATAAATTGAGTATGGATGAAAGGGCTCACTGGAATCGCATCGCGCCAAGCTACAATGATGAAATCTTTGATGTATTTCAGAGTGATAAAAAAAAGAAACTGCCCAGGTATTTCAAGAAACACGGAGGGTTAAATAAAACAGCGATTGACTTTGGATGCGGCAATGGGAAATCCTTTCCCTACCTGGCTCCTCTGTTCAAACATATCATAGGGCTCGACATTTCTAAAGGGTTGCTGAAGCAAGCTAAACAACGTGGGTATACTAACATTGATTTAAAGCAACAGGATTTAACAAAGAAAAATCTTGTACTACCACCTGCTGATTTTGCTTTCTGTTGTAATGTGATCATGTTTCCCGTGATTGAAAAGAATCTTGTCATGTTGAAGAATATTCACCGTGCCTTAAAGCCGGGAGGCACTGCGCTGATCGTGTTGCCGTCTTTGGATTCTGCCCTGTTTTCTTCCTGGCGGCTGATTGATTTATATCGCAGGGAAGGGGTGAAGCCGGATGATATTCCTGCCCATGAGTTTCATTATTTCAAAGGCAATAAGCGGGAAATAGTACAAGGCATTGTGCACATCGATGGTGTGCCTACCAAACACTACACCGAGCCGGAAATTCAAGTTGTTTTTCGAGATACAGGATTGAAAGTAACCGCTGTCCGGAAGCTGGAGTATGACTGGAGCACAGAACTTTCTTTCCCGCCTTCGTGGTTACAGGATCCTTATCCATGGGATTGGCTCGTAGAGTGCAAAAAGGCTTAACCATTCCTGATAGGGGTGCATTTCAAATTGTGGCGGCATTCAAATAAAATCCCGAAGGGATGATATTTTTGTAGAATACAATGATCATTGCATCAAAACCCTGAAAGGGTGACATAATGCCACTCCTTCGGAGTTTGATGGTTGCTTGGCTTTGTTTTTCTATAACTATTCCAGCCTTTCGGGCTTAGATCAATCAGTAAACCTCCGCAACAATTTGAAATGCACCCCCTGATAGTTGTCACAATTTGGCACCTGATTTTTAGTTAGATTCGCCCTCGAAATTTTAACAAAACCATTCTATGAAATTCTATCTCCGATTCGTTCCGCTCCTGATTGTGAGCACCATCATGGGCGTGCTCCAGTCATGCAACAATGAACCACCCACCGACCTCACAAAAGAAAGCATCATACCCAAACCGGTTTCAGTAGTGGCTTCGGGAAAAGGTTTTGGACTTACCAGCACCTCCCGTATTTTGGTTGAAGGCGAAAATGAAGATCTCATCAATATCGGGAATATGCTTTCCACCGAATTGAACGCTATTACGGGATTCAATAATAAAGTAGAGACCACTGCCGGCACACCAAAGGAAGGTAGTATTTATCTGGTGTTGGGCGGAGCGGATGCCAAAGTAGGTTCAGAAGGGTATGAGCTAACCATCACCGAAGACCTGATTACCATAAAGGCGAATGACCCTGCCGGGGTGTACATGGGTGTTCAAACACTTTTGCAACTTGTTCCTTTTGTAAAGGCAAATACTCTGAATGACCGCTACCGGATCGCTACCGGAACCATCATCGATTATCCCACCTATGCATGGCGCGGATCTATGCTGGACGTGGCCCGTCACTTCTTTAGTGTTGAAGATGTGAAGCGCTACATTGATTTGATCAGCTTTTACAAAATGAATATCCTGCATCTTCACCTGACTGATGATCAGGGTTGGCGTATTGAAATTAAATCGTGGCCCAATCTTGTCCTGCATGGTGGAAGTACACAAGTAGGTGGAGGGAAGGGTGGATATTATACTCAGGAACAATACAAAGATATCGTTGCCTATGCAGCGAGTCGTTATGTGACCATTGTTCCCGAAATTGATATGCCCAGTCATATCAACGCAGCACTTGCTTCCTATGGAGAACTTAATGGTGGCACCAAAGTGCCGCTGGAAGGTATATTTAAAGGGGCCCTCACCACACAAGGTATATTGGATGGCAAGAATAAGCCTACTGAATTATACACCGGTATCGAAGTAGGATGGAGTACGCTTCGACTGGATAAGCCTGCCACATTTAAATTTGTCAATGATGTAGTACGCGAGCTGGCAGAAATAACACCCGGCCCTTATATACATATTGGTGGTGATGAAGCACACGTAACGAAGAAAGAGGATTTTATTGAGTTCATCAACCGTTTTTCTGATATCGTAAAAGCCAATGGCAAGCAAATGATTGGATGGGAAGAAATTGCTCAAGCCAAAATTGATGTCAATGCAATTGCGCAGCATTGGGCTTCGGAAGAACATGCTCAGGAAGCAGCCAGCAAGGGAGCAAAGATTATCATGTCACCCTCAAAGAAAGTTTATCTGGATATGCAGTATGATTCAACGAGCCGCCTGGGATTACACTGGGCCGCTTATATTGAAGTAGATGAATCCTACAATTGGGATCCGGCCACGCGCGTGGAAGGCATTGAGAAAAGTGATATCATCGGTGTGGAAGCACCGTTGTGGAGTGAGACGATTGCTACCATGGATGATATTGAATACATGTTGTTTCCACGCTTGCCAGGTGTTGCTGAAATCGGATGGTCTCCGGCCGAAGGCCGCAGTTGGGATGAGTATAAAGTGAGGCTTGCAAACCATGGGCCCAGGATGAAAGCGAAAGGAATTGATTTCTACCGCTCTTCCAAAGTGCCGTGGGTTGATTAATTACATTCCGAAAAAAAACAGAAAGGCCCTGGTTGAAAAATCGGGGCTTTTTAATTTTTAGCTTTTACAAACACAAGCTCCTGAACCTTTCCGTCACCCGAGGTTTCCGCTTTCAGCGTATATCCTTCCAATTGGTAGGCGATCTTCTTTGGGAAATCATGCTGGGGATTTTCACAGATGAAAAGGTTCGGGCCAATCTTTGTAAACACGAAGTGAACCGGGTTAGGATTTTCAGGAACATCGGCTACATAGTGAATTTCATTTCCCTGGATTACTATCTTCAGTTTTTCCACAAACACGGTGTCACTTCCTTTCAGTGTGGCGCCCAGGCCTGTGAGTTCATACTCACCGGTCTTCTTCCATAACTCAAGCGCAGTGCGTTCTGGATTTTTAATGTTTGACCTCGTCCATTTTCCTTCCAGCCACGAAAGCGAACTAAAATCTGATTTGGTTTTATCTGACTGTGCAGAAACGCAGGTTGTCACCAGCAGAGTAAGTGAAAGTGTAAGGATATGTTTCATATTCTTTTATTTAGCATAAAAACAGCCATGCATGTAATTTATAAATAGCTTTATACCACACTGTTGTGATGAGAGCAGAATAGTCATGATTTTTATCATCGTTTTACCGTGGATTCTTTAGTAAAATTGAACATGAAAATACAAAAAAAGATTACAAAAGCTGGGATATTCATTTTGTTTGTTTTACTCATTGCCGGTTGCAAGACCGAGATAAAGGAAACCTATGATCATACGGTTGACTTTAAAAAGTATAAAACTTTTTGCTGGATGACAGGATGTGAGTTTAAATTCAATGGACCAGAATATTTAAATGATAGTTTATTACTGGAGAGCCTAAAAACATCATTGATTAAGGAACTGGAAAGTAAGGGGCTGAAAGAAGATTCCAATAATCCTGACTTACTGGTGGGATTTACCATTGCGGTGAAGGATGAACAAGCCATTATCTATCATCGGGCAGAAGACTCACCGGTGTATTATCAACCGATTGAGACAGACCGGGAAGTAATTAATTATTTAAAAGGAACCGTGATCATAGGCATGGCTGATAATAAGGAAAGTCGTATGGTCTGGCAATCACAGGCCATTAGTTATATGGAACTCAATCCTGATTTTTCTGAGAAGAATATCCGCAAAGGAATAAAACAAGTGTTGAAGAATTTTCCACCTAAACCAGATCAGAGATAGTTTCCAGAAAGTAGACCGTAAGCAAAAACAAGTGGCAAGAAACAGATTGCATATTGTTTTATTTGCCTACTGCCTACTGAATTTACTCATTCACCATCGCCTCGGCTTCCATTTCAACTAAATATTCATCGCCAATGATTTCTGCCTTCACCATTGTGTTTGCAGGCTGAATATCTCTGAAGCGATCACCATGAGCGCGTGAAATGGGCTCCCACTGATTTATATTTCGTATGAAGATGCGGGTGCGAACCACCTGGTGCAACGTGCCACCCAATGATTGAATGGCACCTTCAATTTTATCAATGATATAATGCATCTGTGCAGCGGGATCATTTCCGCCAATAGATTTTGATCCATGCGTAGCAGTGGTACCCGATACCAGAATCCGATTCCCTTTTTTTACCGCGCGACTAAACCCGGCAAGGTCTTCCCATATTGTTCCACTCAACGCTTTGGTTCTTCCGTCACTTCCCGCAAAGGAAGGATAAGGTGCAGGGAAACTCTCTACGTGATGACTTAAATCTCCGGAGGCAGTAAGGAAGGGTGGTTTGCGATATTCATCTCCACAATCACCCGGAATTGTGGTTAAGCCAGCAAGTGATTGCGCAATCTGTTTCTTACTATCCTCATCAAAGTGAAAAGAAAATAATTTTTCATTGTCCTGAATATGTTCACTCTTTCCAAGTCGTGCACCAATGATGACTCCCGCTACAGCGGGATTTTCAAGAATGTATTTGCTGGCCATGTTGGCAATACTCACATTGTATTTCTTAGCGATGCTATCCAGCGTTTTTAATAAGGATTGAAATTTATCCCAGCCTCCGGCAGCATCAATGAATCGCTTATATTTCATCTGCGACCAGGTGAGCGAATCATTCAGGAGAGGTTCTGGTTTATTCAACCATTTTTCAGAGAGAAAACCTCCGGCCACGGTGCCGAATGCAAGGAGCTTCACGTTATGTTTTAGACATAGCTCACTCATCTTTCCTGCTGCGCGCTGATCTAGCAATGAATAGCAAACTTGATTAGATACTACATCAATGCCACTGTTCACTACAATTTGTAAATGGGCCGTATCAAAATTGGTAAGGCCTACGTGTTTAATCAATCCCTCTTCTTTCAGCTCCTGCAAATAGAAAAGACAATCCAACCACGATGGGTGTGCATAGCTCCACGCGTGAAATTGCATGAGATCAATTTGTTCTGACTGCAATCTTCCAAGTGCAAGTTGTACGGCTTCGCGAACAGTTTCTTTTGTTACAGGTCCGGGTTTAGGCACCCACTTAGTAAATAATTGCGCTTTGCCTTTTGAATAGTTTGTTTTGAATACGCCTGATATTTCTTCGGCCGAACCATAATGATCGGCCATGTCGAAGGTAGTGAAGCCCGCTTCCGCGTAAGCGTTCATGGCCAACGCGGCTTGTTCGGCATTTACTTTATTTCCATCGCGCTCCAGATCGGCAATCTGCCATAATCCGGTTAACGCACGGCAAATGGTTAGGCCGGGGACGAGCTCAAAATATTTTGATGAAGTATTCATAGGTGAAGTAAAATCTTAATGAGTAGTCTTATTCAGCAGGTAATTCTGAAAATAATTTTTTGGTGTCAATACCAGATTTCTTAAGTGAGTTCCATTGTGTAAAGAAGATCACACTCGCCACGATCATCACAATGATCCACACCGGAGTAGAGTGAAAGTACCAGGCACCAACATGAGAGGTAACATCTTTTGTGATATGGATGATTAGAAAACCAGTAAGAGCGATCGTTCCCAGAATGGCCAGCACTTGTTGTACGGAGCGTGACCTAAATACTTTTATTTGGGCTGCTAATGCTGGATTACGTTTGGGTAACATCAGTACAGAAACACACATTAATAAAAAATTCACCAGCATGGAAGTAACCATAATATCAATACCCAAAAAGAAATCACCGGCAAAGTGACTTCCCAGAATTCCAAGAGACGCCATTGCACCGCTTGCTAAAATAGCCAGATGTGGCGTGTGGAATTTAGGATGGACTGCCGCTAACCGTTTAGGAAAGATGCCATCTTCGGCCCACGAAAACATCAATCGTGAAACAGCCAGAATCATAGCCGGCAAATCATTGGTTAAAGCAACGGCAGCACCGAGTACAATGGCAACTGCCCAACCGGAAGGAAGTATATAACTTAATAAACCAGGTGCTGTTACATCTTTCGTCATTGCTTCCTGTGCAACAAAGCTCCAGGGTATGGCATGATATACTGAAAATGTAAATAGTATATAGAACAGGCTTACACTGAAAATGGCAATTCCGATTGCACGGGGAAGTGAGCGATCTGGGTCCTTTGCTTCGCCACCGGCTTGCGCAATAGAGTCAAACCCGATGAAGCTTGCAAAGAGGAGCGCGGAGGCAGAAAGAAATGTGTTCCAGTTAAACTCAGCGGTGGTGGTTGGCACTGTTCTTCCTTCTTTGATCATTAATGCGGACGCAAAATCTTCCTGCGTGTACATCAAACCGGCAACGATGACTATTCCTCCCAGAACAAACATCAGGATCATGAGTGGTACCACTGTTTTTTCGTAGGATTTCACACCGCGAATGTTAATCAGGACAAACGTCCATAGAATTAGCAAAGCAAGGACCACCCGCACCGAACCAGTATCAAGCAATTGTGCAATATCATTCCAGTGCATTGCCGAAGCGATGTCGCGTAGAAACGGAATGATCACATAAGAGACCACACCAATCACAATCGACAAACCAAACCATTGTGAAAAGCTTGCAACAAAGCCAAGGTAGGGACTCAGTGAGCGGCTGGCATATAAATAACTTCCACCGGCTCGTGGCATGGCTGATGCTAATACGATGTAAGCAAATGCAGCCAGCATAGCGGGCACAGCTGCAAAAAGAAAAGCAGGAAGAACATAGGGTCCAATGCCAGGCACATTGCGCTGAATCATGAAGGGCACCACATGAATGGAGGCGCCAATCATCGAACAGATTCCGGTGGCGGCCAATCCAAGTAAACCCATCTGCCGGTTGAGATTTGTTCCTTTGATTGGATTACTTTTGTTTTGTGGCACTGACATTCGGTTGCGTAAAGGCGAAAAGTAAAGTATTTACGAAGTAATCGCAATCCGTTTGTAAAACTGTATTCGTATACTTTTGTAAGAATTATAAAATAAATAAAATGAATTCTGAATTATCATTATCTGGAGGAAGAGCGGAAGCATTTGCTTCAGTAGCCGCCTATTTGGCGAGCGAAGGATTTACTGTTGTTTCACAAGACTTTACCCGCCCGTGGGGAGGATTTTTTGTATTGGATGAATCACAAGCACAGGTGTTTAGCAAAAAGTATTTTTCGGATGTTGATTTTTCATCGCTGAAGATCAGCGGAAAGCTGAGTCCAAAAATTTTGATGGTGGAAGAAAATAAAAGATTGTCGTGGCAATATCATCATAGACGTGCTGAGATATGGAAATTGGTTGCCGGTCATGCCGGGGTAGTTACGAGTGAAACCGATGAGGAAGGTACTGTTCAGCCATTGCAAGTGGGAGAGATCATCCGCCTGAAGCAAGGGCAGCGTCATCGTTTGATCGGAGTGCCCGGAGGTTGGGGCATGGTTGCTGAGATCTGGCAACATACTGACGCCAATCATCCTTCTGATGAAAGTGATATTGTGCGAGTGCAGGATGATTTTGGAAGATAAAAAGTTACTATGTCGTCCGACAAAAATAGTTGGAGTCAGAATAGTTAAGATTCATTGAGCATTTTAAGGTTTAACGATTTTGTAAAAAAATATGCCTCATCTCTTACGTCTAACGACTAATGTCCAACATCGTGCGTCTCGTTTCTATTGTCTTATTTTGCAGCCATGTTTAAACGTCAGGAGGCATCGCATCTTCGGGAGGAATTCTGGACTACCTTCGGGCGCTATATGAGCCCCGTGCCTTCAGCAGAAGGGATGAAGATCAACTGGATCAACTATAAAACCACGCTAAGAGATGTGTACTTCCGCATGGATGTGAACCAAAGGTCGGCCATCATCTCCATCTCGATGGAGCATCATGATGCCGGTATACGTGAGTTATACTTTCAGCAATTCGAAGAATTGAAAGCGCTGTTGCATGCTACATTGGAAGAAGAGTGGGAGTGGCAAGCGCACGCCCGTGTGGGAGAAGATAAAGTCTTAAGCAGCATCTATAAAGAGCTGACCGGTGTGTCCATCTTCAACAAAGAACAATGGCCCGAATTGATTTCCTTCTTCAAACCAAGAATCATTGCGTTGGATCGTTTCTGGGAAGATGCTAAGTATAGTTTTGATTCGTTGAGGTGAAGCCGGGTGGTGATATCCACGATCTTGCCTGAGTTCTTTGACAACAAGTATACCAACCAATCTTTTCCAACCTTGTTGTTATGGGGCGCCAGGTAAATTTCAATGAGCACAACCTTGAAAAGGGAGAAGCTTTACCATATGAATTATAATCCTCTAACTTGCATTACAAAAAAATAAATCAATGACCGAAAGAGAACTGATCAAACTGGAAGCAACGATCCGAAACAAAATGGAAGAGATCAAAAAGCAACGGGTGAGTTTGAAAGATTCGGGTATAGGCGGGTTAATGAATTCGCTGAAAAAAGTAGACGAAGCTTTGTATGAGAAGATCATGCCGGAGTATAAAGAGATGGTGGCGAAGTACAACATCTTCAAATAAGCGGCAATCATTTGGCGCTCTCCATCAATAAGCAGGTTGGGCGTCAATTACAGGCAAGCCAATAAATCACTTGATCATTTTCTCAATCTTATCGGTCACTGTATTGCCGGTATTGTTCACATACACCAGGAAAAGAATGATTGCGATAAACAAAAAGATGAGGAGTTTCAGGATGCGCTTGAAAATCGCATAGAAGAGCACCACAGTCAGAATCACACCGATAGTGAGATACATGGGGTTGGACATCACTTTGTCGAGCAGATATTGCATAAAGATTACCCGGTTCTTATTTCAGTAAAGTTAATGTTTGCTTTTCCACTCTTCCCACACGGTGTTCAGGGGTAAGGCTATCTGATAATTTTTCTAAAAATCCCGGAAGCCACCAGCACCAATAGTTTTGATCCTGAATCAAACTGAACCTTCATGAGCCGGTCTTTGGTCTTGGTATTGATCGTGAGTATCTCGCCCTTGCCGTAATTCATATGGAAAAAGAAATCACCTACCTTGAGATGATCAATTTCATCTTGCGAAAGCGGTTCACCAACATTGTCCGGCACAGGTGAGATGACCGGCAAGCGTGCTTCCTTCTCTTCCGCATCTTCCTTTTCTGAAGCTGGCGCAGGGGTGGTTGCTATCTCGGTATAGACGGGATAACTCTGGGGCTCTGTAAATGTGGCAGACCTTATATTTAACCGACTAAGTAATGGATTGGCCTCCGCTTTATCTGCATGTGTTTTTTTCAGGGCTTCACCCAGCGTTTCAATTTCGTTTTGTACCGTATCGATCCTAAGTGATTCATCATATTCCACCCGGTCGTATTCTGGAATATTGGCAGTCAGGTACGTCTTGAGATCTTTCATCAACGTAACCGGAAGCCCCATTCCTTGCCGGATGGCAAACCCATAAAGAACATGTGGGTCATTCGCACTTAAGTCGCAGAGTACCATGTCACTCTCGATAATCGTATTGATGATATCCAACGGGCTGTCTGTGATGCTCGGATCGCTGGCCCGTACAGGACTAAACCCAGCATGCCTGCAAGCCGGCACAATGATGTACTGATAAACTCTATTGATGTGCCCCTTGGCGTATCCATCCGGATCGCTGATCGGCATGATAATAAAACATTTCTTTTCCATACGATGCAGTTAATGACGGTGTATTAACGACAGTAATTTAATAAAATTCAATCCAGTAATCCTTATTATCTTATCTCTTTCGTAATGAAACTTCCTCCTGATTTCCTTTTTCCAAGAGATGGCCGGGCTGAGAATTTTTCCCAGGAAATCACCGATCACAAATCAACGCCCACAATGCCGGCAACCAACCTCCGATCCAAATAGTTACCGTTCATGACAATAATCATTTATATTTAAAAATATATTAAATAAGTTTCACCTCGATAATTAATTCATAACATCATGAAACACACACGCAGGGATTTTCTGAATACCACCACCAAAGCAGCCGTAGCAGCAGGCTTGGCCACCGCTTTACCATGGGAAACATTCGCGCAGGCGAAAAGCCTGATATCCGCCAACGAAAAAATTAACGTAGGGGTCATTGGTGTCAATGGCATGGGCTGGTCCGACTTAACCTCCTTCATGAAGATCCCTGAAGTGAACGTAGCCGCACTGTGTGATGTGGATGATAACGTGCTCAACTTTCGCAAGTATGAACTGGCCAAAAATGGTATTCAGACGAAGACCTATGCGGACTACCGAAAGATGCTTGAGAATAAGGACCTCGATGTAATCGTCATCGGCACACCCGATCACTGGCATTGTTTGCAAATGGTAGAAGCGTGCGAAGCAGGCAAAGATGTGTATGTAGAAAAACCAGTCGGCAATTCCATTGATGAATGCAATGTGATGGTAGCCGCGCAAAAGAAATACAACAAGGCTGTGCAGGCAGGACAGTGGCAGCGCAGTATGCCTCACTTCGTAGATGCGTTGAACTTTATTAAATCCGGCAAGCTTGGAAAAATTCGCACGGTGAAAGCGTGGGCCTATCAGGGCTGGATGCGCAACATCGAAGTGAAACCCGATGGTCCTGTGCCTGCAGGCGTGAACTACGATATGTGGCTAGGACCAGCAACGAAGCGACCATTTAATCCAAACCGTTATCATTTTAACTTCCGTTGGTTCTGGGATTATGCCGGAGGCTTGATGACCGACTGGGGTGTGCACTTAATTGATTATGCACTGCTCGGTATGGATGCATCGTTCCCGAAATCAGCGGTGGCATTGGGTGGCAAGTATGCCTATCCGGATGGTGCTCACGAAACACCCGATACATTGGCTACCGTATATGAGTTTGATGGTTACAATATGATCTGGGAGCAGGCGCAGAGTATCAGCAATGGTAACTACGGCAAAGACCACGGCATCTCTTATATCGGAAACAATGGTACACTTGTACTCTGGCGCGGTGGCTGGGAAGTGATACCCGATGAAAAAAGAATGGAGGCGATTCCTTTTCAGCCCAACAAAGGTTCAGGACTTGATCTGCATACGGTAAACTTCATGCAAGCAGTGAAGAGTCGCGATTTTAAGAAACTCACTTGTCCGATCCAGGATGGTGCTCATGTGGCAACGGTTTGCCAGATGGGTAACATCTCCTATAAAACAGGAGGGAAGGTAAGTTGGGATGCCGCCAAAGGAAAATTCAATGAAGACAAAGCGAATGCGTTGTTGGCCGCTAAGTACAACAACGGTTATAAACTGCCGAAGATGTAAATCGCCCGACTCAAGCAGATGACTCATAAATTTGACTACATCGTCATCGGCTCTGGCTTTGGTGGCTCGGTGTCAGCCATGCGATTGTCAGAGAAAGGGTATTCTGTATTGGTGATAGAAAAAGGCAAACGCTGGCAAGCCAATGATTTTCCTGCCACCAACTGGAACGTTCGTAAATATCTGTGGCTGCCTGTGCTGAAATGTTTTGGTTTTCAAAAACTTACCTTCTTTAAGGAAGTATTTATCATATCGGGTGTGGGTGTAGGCGGTGGTTCATTGGTGTATGCCAACACCCACATGATGCCCAGAGCAAGTTTTTATTCCAACCCAATTTGGTCACACCTTAAAGACTGGAAATCCGTGTTAGCCCCTTACTATGAGAAGGCGAAGTTCATGCTGGGCAGCGAGAAGTACACAAAAGAATATGCGGAAGATAAAATCCTGAAATCTGTAGCCGAAGACATGGGCCGGGGTTCTTCCTATGGCCGGGTTGATTATGTAGGGGTTTACCAGGGCGATTCAAAAAAAGAAAAGGATCCTTACTTCAAGGGATTAGGACCGTTGCGCAAAGGCTGCACCGAGTGCGCGGGTTGCATGGTCGGCTGCCGCTACAACGCAAAAAATACGCTCGATAAAAACTACCTCTGGTTTGCCGAGAATATGTTTGGTGCCCGCGTGCTGGCAGAAACATTAGTAACGAAAATCGAATGTCTGGATAATGAATACCACGTCCACACTGAGCAAAGTACCTCGTGGTTCGGAAAGAAGAAGCAAATCTTTATAGCGAACGGAGTAGTGGTAAGCGGGGGAGTGTTGGGCACGATGAATCTTCTTCTCAGACAAAAGTATGTATATAAAACATTGCCCAATCTTTCGGACAAGTTGGGGGACAATATTTTAACCAACTCCGAGATGCTGTCAGGTGTGGTTTCTGCCGATCGGAAGTTAAATCATGGTGTAGCCATCAGTACTATTTTTGATCCGGATGAACACACCCACATCGAGTTGTGCAAATTTCCCGATGGTTCAGGAGCGATGGTACGGCTTGCTTCGATGGCAGCCGGTAATGGCACACCCATCGTCAGAACGTTGAAGATGTTTGGCAACATGATCACGCAGCCCTGGAATTTCCTTCGCTCACTATTCAATTTTAAGTTGGCGGAAACGAGCATCATCTTTCTGATCATGCAATCCTTGCCGAATGCGATGCAAATGAAATTGAGAAAAGGAATGTTCGGGCCGAAACTTATCATGAGGAATGACTCGGGTCAAAAGGTGCCAAGTTTTATTCCCATCGGGCAGGAGGCACTGTATCGCTATGCTAAAAAAGTGAATGGTGTTCCGCACAATGCGGTTACAGAAATCATGTTTGGCCTGGCATCCACGGCTCATATTTTAGGAGGTTGTCCAATGGGCAAGTCGAAAGCAGAAGGCGTTGTAGATGAGAACTTCAACGTGCACGGCTATTCCAATTTCTATATCCTGGATGGTAGCATCATGCCATGTAACCTGGGGGTGAACCCGTCCCTTACCATTACGGCATTGAGTGAATATGCCATGGATAAAATACCCTCTAAATCAGGAATTGAGATTCAGACCCTCGATCAAAAGTTAAGCGCTATCTGATTACATGCTCGTGATCTTGAACTCAACCCTGCGGTTGATTTCGCGACCATCTTTCTCATCATCATTGGAAACGCGTGGCTTTGTTTCTCCATAACCAACGGTGGTAACCCGGCTCGCATCAATGCCCTTCGAGGTTAAGAACTTCTTCACCGCATTGGCTCTGCGCTGCGAAAGATTTTGGTTGTATGGGATGGTTCCAATGTTATCGGTATGGCCGGCTACTTCAATGTTGATTGTAGGCTTGTCGTTCAGCAGTTGAACCACTCTTTCCAATTCAGGAAAAGACGCTGGCTTGAGCACCGCTTTGTCGAAATCAAAGAAAATACTATTAAAGGTGAATGTGGCATTTGCTTCAATATGCACCACTTCAATAGGTCTCAAGCGGAAATCAACTCGTTTCGTGTTGGCAGTTATTTTGCGCAGGTCTATGTTCTGGCTTTCCGAGATATAGTCGTTGGCTTCTGCGCGAATGCTGTAAAGGAATCCCGTAGGCAGTTTGATTTCAAATTCACCTGTTTTTGGATCCGATTGGGAGATACCCATGTCTTTGCCATCGGGCAGGCGCTCATAGATAATTTTGGCGGCAAGCGGTGACTCGGTTTTCGAGTCGATGAGCTTACCTGTTACAGTAACCCAAGGCTCAGGAGACTGGATCACCGGAAGCTTCACACTAAAGATGTCTGTATTTTGTTCCGTTACCCCACGCGAGTAATAGGCAAAATCACTGTTTGCCGGAATGTTAAAGAATAGATCTTCCAGGGGTGAGTTGATGGTCTTACCCATATTCTCGGGTGCCGACCAGTTTGTCCATGTGTCATCGAGTCTTTTCGATACGTAAATATCGCTGCCACCAAAACCACTAAAGCCATTGGAGGAGAAGTAAAGGGTTTTGTCATCAATGGCCAGAAAGGGTCCCGATTCTTCGGCAGCGGTATTGATCGCAGTACCCAGGTTTAAGGGTTCCGTCCATACACTGTCGTCTCCCATGAAGGTGACGTATAAATCCCGGTCGCCCTTCGAATCATCCCGTTCTACCGACATGAGCAAGGTCTTGCGGTTGTTAGTCAGGAAGTAGTTTGCCTTCTCATTATAATTATAGTCGTTGGTGATGTTGAGGCTGACAGGCTTTGTCCATTGCCCGCCAACATTTGAACTGATGGAAACCCCTGCCAGACTTTTCTTGCCATCCTTTACATATTTATTACCGAGCACCATGATCACCGATTTTCCATCCGGGGTTGTGGAGATAGTATTGGCAAAGTTGGGAAAGGAATTATTGAATTGAGATCCCATATTCTTGGCCAGCATCCACTTGCCATTTTCGTCCAGTTCAGAAAACCAGATATCCTCCTTGTCTTTCTCACCACCCATATTTTCAGGGTGGTTTTTGCGGCTGAAGTAAAGGGTCTTGCCGTCAGGGGAGAGGAGGGGATTGTATTCGCTATACTCACTGTTCACATTTTCATCGAGCTGTTCGATAACGATGCCAGCTGCCAGGTAGGCTGCTAAAGGGATATCCGCAATAATAGGATAGTTTGAATCCGTGATCGCCACTGCGTCAATTCCAAAATAATCGGGCACAGCGGCACCATCGAACTCCAATTTAATGGCAATCACCTTATAAGCAGTGGGCTCAATAAAGACATTGAGCATCCTTCCCTTAAGGGGAATGGCACTTGGATTAAGGCTATATACCAGGTGTTCAGTATCCGATTCGTCATACGCCAGAATTCGGATAAGGGCACTAGGGTTGTACGATTCAGCAATGGCTATTTGCCTAATATTCATAGGATTATTATAGCCTAGTTTAAGAAACTCTTTTCTGTTGGGTTTATCAGGAACCCAGGCGTTTGGACTTTTTCCACCTGCCGGCAGCACGTTTGGTTTGCCCAACGCCTGCTGGGCAGAATACTGCCCGGGAGTCAATTCGGAAGAAAACTGGATTACTTTCGATGCCCATTGCACAACCTGTGCAGATGAATTAAAGCATACAAAAGACGAGAGTAGGACGGCAACGAATAGACGATTCATAAAAAAATTGAGCTAAACATAATCAAAATTCAGATAAAGAAGGAGTTATGAGATAAAAAATAAAGCAGCAACCGTTTTCTAAATTAAAATATAATTCAATACTTTTGCGACTCGCGGTGGGGCAGAATTTTGCGACTCAAGTGTGTTAACAAACAGACATATAGGGTGTGGATGTTAGATGACCGGTGTAGATGAAGAGATTTTTCAAAATAGCTTTAAGGCGGAATATCGAGTAAAGGGGCTGTTTGTCGTTATTCGTTTACACGGTAGAGATTTAGTGATTAGATTTAAACATTAAACGCAACTATACATGGAACAGCGACCATTATTTTTGAAAGGCGTAGTAAGCGCAGTGATCATTGAGTTAGTAATTGTAATTATATTCGTTTTTACATTAATCTAATTCCTTGAGCGAAACCAGACCGCAAGGTTGGCTTATCTTTTATTCTATTCTATTCTCTCTTTCCACTTTCCTGATTTTATTTATTTAATAAGTCCAATGCTTAACCAATCCTGATTGAGCAAATCAATTCAGACTTTCTAAACATCTTATTAGGAAGAATTTCTATGGCCTTTTTTGCATAACCCACGCATACCGCTATATTTGCAGCCTGTTTTAAAAAGGTCCGGTAGTTCAGCTGGTTAGAATGCCTGCCTGTCACGCAGGAGGTCGCGGGTTCGAGTCCCGTCCGGACCGCAGAGGGGGGGTAAAACCCCCTTTTTTTATAAATATAGCAATATTCTGAATAATTAAAGCCTTTTAAAACCCTCTAAACCTTGACCAATACCTTGACCTAATGTAAATTTAGGTGATGGATGAACCGAAGGTTAAGTTTCTTATCAAAAAGAAAAATAAAAAGGGAGTAGAAGATCCTATTTTTTTAGCCCTCTATTTGCGCGATGAGATAGAATTGATCTCCACTGGCTATCGCGTTGACAAGAAAGATTGGAATTCAAAGGAGCGATGTCCGAAAAATGAATCAGGTGATTTGGCGGAATCCCTAAATGGAATCAAAGCCAGGATATCCAAAGCGATCCTCCGTCTAAAGGCAAGGGAAGCTATCGTAACACCATTTTCTGTAAAGGAGGAATTCAACATCCGAAAAGAGGACGACCTCAACAATCAAATTCAAAAAGATAAGAAGGACAAGGAGAATAAGAAAACGATTAAGTCCCTGGCTAATCACTGGATGGATCATAACCTGTTTTCCTACATGCCATCCACACAGAAAGCCGTTAGGGAATCAATAAATCAATTCATTGACTTTCTAACCCTTTCCGGTAATGGTTCACTTGAACGGAAGGAATTATTACCAGCAGTAATCACAGCCTACGAGGAATATTTACAGGTTAAACGGAAGCTATCTAATAGCACACATGGGAAGCGAATGAAACATCTTCGTTGGTTCCTTAGAACATTGGACTATAATGTAGATAAAATTAAAATCCGTAATCACAGAAAGGAAATCATAGCCCTTACATTGGATGAACTGGAATTGCTTGAAAAGATGGATGTAAGTAAGAGTAGTGAGAAGCAGAAGGCCAAAGATTATTTCCTGATAGGATGCTATACAGGATTAAGAGTGAGTGACCTTGTTAGGATAAATGAAAGCTGCATTATTGATGGCAAAATTTCAATGATGTTGAAGAAGAACAGAAGACCTGTAACTATTCCAGTGTTGCCAGTCACCATGGAAATTTTAAAACGCTATGGTATGCGATCACCAAAGTTAAGCGATGCAGCGTTTAACCGAGCCATTAAAGAAGTCTGCGAGGACGCTAAAATTAATACTGTTATAACAATGCGTGAAAATAAAGCAGGAATTGATCACGATAAGAAGTACAAAAAATATGAACTAATCACCACCCACACAGCTTCAAAAACTTTCATTACCACCGTTGGACCTAAAAGGTACGGACTGTCACCAGAGGAAATAGCTGCTATTGTAGGTAAGGATTTGAAAACCTTACTAAACCATTACTTCAAACTACCATTGGATACGGCAATTAAAAAGATGACGGCCGTATGAACGAAATAGAACAGTTTGAAATACGGCCTGATGTGATCTGTCATTATTACGATGGTGCTCAAGATCAAGATATAAGGGAAATTATTGCCACCTTTTTGCTTCATGAAAAAAAGGCAAAGCAACTT
>Ga0163149_10003449_pt1 | contig 18006 bp, 14 predicted proteins | sample OliLakLV19MP5G1_FD_148604 | JGI IMG/M metagenome (GOLD analysis project Ga0163149, IMG submission 148604) | Freshwater microbial mat bacterial communities from Lake Vanda, McMurdo Dry Valleys, Antarctica - Oligotrophic Lake LV.19.MP5.G1 | ecosystem: Environmental > Aquatic > Freshwater > Lake >...
CTTCTATATTTTAACAATTTATATTATAAATAAATACAAAATATCATCTTTCAATTACTTCGTTAAATACACTTTTTGGTTATTAAGTATTCTTCTTTTTAGTCAATTTAATAATGTCCAAACGAGCAATCGCAAATGCAACATCTCCCTTTTCAAAAAAATAATTTTACCGTAGTTTTTTTTATTTGCCTGGTGATTCAATCTTCGATGCTTGGCAACACACCGTCTTTACGCGCATCCGGAATTTGTTTTACAGAAAACAAAGGACAGGTTTCGGATACTATAGCTAATCAGAGACCGGACATTTTATATACAGGTGATGCCGGGGAAATGTCCTTATTTATAAGAACAACCGGGGTAAGCTATGTTCTTCACAGGTCAGATGCTATACCGGAAGAAGCAGATAAGAATCATTCACTTATTGAAAATTTAAATTATTATAGCCATCGAATTGATCTTGACTTTGTAAACTGCAACTCCAATTTATACATGGAAAATATGGATGAAGTTGAGGGATACAAAAACTTCTATTATCCAAACCGCCCTGAAGGAATTCATAATGTAAAAAGCTACAATCGATTGACCCAAAAAAACATATACAATAAAATTGATGTTGTTTATAACGGTAGCAAAGCAAGCGGGCTAGAATATGATTTTCATGTAAATCCCGGCGGGAATCCGAAGAATATAAAAATGAAATATTCAGGCATTGATGGGATTGAAATTGCAGATGGAGAACTGAGAATAAAAAATTCACTTGGAGAAATGACAGAACAGATTCCCAGAGTTTACCAAGAAATAAATGGAAAAATTATTGACATAAAAACTAAATATATTCTCGAAGGAGATATAGTAGGTTTTGACATTTCAAATTACGATCACTCCATTCCATTGGTGATAGATCCCTGGATAACTTATTTCGGCGGAGCATCTGATGATATCAGCGCCTCTATTACTACTGATACACAAGGAAATGCTATTTTATCGGAAAGAACTCAATCAGGAAATACCCTTCCCATACTGGGAGCATTTCAAAATACTTTATCGGGGCAATTCGATGCATTTGTTACAAAGATGGATGCTAATGGTACATTAAAATGGTCTACTTTCTATGGTGGCACTTCTATGGAAGTAACTGCCGGTATTTTTGCAGACAAAAACAATGATATTCTATTCACGGGCTATACGTCTTCAAATAATTTTCCTACAGGCGCTGCGGGAGGACAAATTTGTTATATGAATTCTTTCCCTGGCCCTTGCGCATTCGTTGTAAAGTTTACTTCAAGCGGCACACGGCTATGGTCTACATTTTATGGAAGCGCTACCGGATATTCAGAAGGAAATGACATTACAACAGACAATAACAATAATGTAATAGTATACGGATATACTTCAGCAACCAATAATATTGCTACAGCTGGTGCATTCCAACAAACATATGGTGGAGGGTTTTTCTTTAGTGATGCTTTCGTTGTAAAATTTTCTTCAACAGGTAATTTATCCTGGGGAACCTACGTTGGTGGATCTCTTCTCGAAAAAGGAACCGGAGTATGTTGTGACGCATCCAACAACATTTATATAACGGGCATTACCAACTCAACTAACTTTCCTATTTCAGCCGGTGCTCATCAAACAACTTTAGGTGGACGTTATGATGCGTTCCTTTTTAAATTTAATTCGGCGGGGCAAAGAATATGGTCAACATTTTATGGAGGGGCTGATGATGAAGATGGCAATGCAGTACAAGTTGATTTGAATGGGGACATTTATATCGGAGGCCTATCTGTTTCCCCAACGAGTATATCAACGCCTGGCTCATACCAGCCTGCTAAGACAGTTGGACCCGCATGGCAGGGGGATGCGTTCCTCGCAAAATTTAATTCGGCAGGAACAAGAATCTGGGGAACATATTTAGGGGGCTCTGCAAGCGCAACACCAAGCGATTATATTACCGGCATTGCCGTTGACAATAAAAATAATGTTGTTGTTTCAGGAGACACATATTGCACAGATTTTCCTGCAACTTCATGTGCTTACCAAACTCATTTCGTAGGCTCGGAAGATCAGTTTATTACTTCATTTGATCCGAATGGAAAAATTATTTGTTCGGGATTTTTAGGACTAGGTAATGCAGCCAGCCCGAATAATGAAACAACAAATTATGGAGGAGGATCTATTGCTACTTTTGGAGGACTTGTTTATTTAACTGCTACTTCCATATGTAATTATCCCGTAACACCCAATGCATATCAACTTACATGCGGTGGAAGCTTCGAAGCAACTATCGCTCAGTTATGCCTAAGCACTTGTGGCTTATTTAATATGACGTCCAATTTCAGCACAAATAAAACAACTATTTGCAAAGGAGATCCCGTTAATTTTACGCTTCAATCTACATCCTGTAGTCAGGTTAATACAACTTATCAATGGTCTTTCCAGGGCGCAACGCCATCCACATCAACGGCTCAGCACCCAAATAACATTACCTATAATTCCAGTGGTAGTTTCGCTGTAAAAGTTTTGATCATAACTCCATGTGGAAAAGATTCTGTTATTAAAAATGCCTATATAAATGTTGGAGGTTCACTTTCCGCATCTACTTCATCAACACCTGCTACCTGCGGAAATGCTGATGGAACTGCGACTGCCCAGGGATCAGGAGGTAATGCAAATTATACTTATTACTGGAGCAACGGCAGTACAACATCAAGTACAAGCGGACTTGCGTCAGGAATTTATTCAGTAACAGTAAATGATGGTACATGCCCGGCAACAACAACAGTAACTATTTCACAAGCCGGTGGTGGAATTACAATTAATTCTTTTAACAGTGGTAGCGTGAGTTGTAACGGCGGAAACAATGGCTGGGCATCTGTGAATGTTGGAGCTTTAAATAATATTACATATTTATGGAGCAATGCTTCCACAACCGGAAGCATAAGTAATTTAAGTTCTGCAATTTATTCTGTTACTGTAAGCGATCAAAATGGATGTTCAAAGCAAGGACAAATTAATATTTTGCAATCGACACCCATAACTACTACCGTTAATGCGATAGATGCAACTTGTAACACTCCTGGGTCAGCAACAATAAATACGTCAGGAGGAATAAGTCCCCACTTATATAATTGGAGTAATGGTCAAACAACTTCCATTGCTAATGGCCTTGCAGCGGGAATATATAGTGCTACTGTTACTGATGGCAACTCCTGTAAACAAATCGCTAACATTAATATTGCAGGCAGTTCTATGCCTACAGCCACAATTACCAACACAACATCTGTGAGTTGCAATGGCGGAAGTGATGGCTCTGCTGCAATAAATGTTTCTGGCGGAAATGGAAATTATATATACAACTGGAGTAACGGACAATCAAACACAACAATAACAAATCTTTCCGCCGGAACATATTCAGTAGTGATCACTGATGCAGCTGCATGTACAACAACTGCCTCCGTAACAATTACACAACCTCCTGTTTTAGTTATAAGCTCAATACCAACAACATCGATCAGCTGTTATGGCGGCAGTGACGGATCGGCATCTGTAATTGCAACAGGCGGTAATGGAAATTATACTTACTTATGGAGCACTGGCAGTACAAGTACTTCATTAAACAATCTTACAGCAGGAAACTACAATATAACTGTAACCGACAGTAAAGGATGCACCGTGACAGGAACAACGAGTATCACAGAACCAGGCAAACTCACCCTTTCATCTAACTATTCAGCAACAATTTGTGCCGGACAAAGCACAAACATAAATGTGCTGGCAAGTGCAGGAACGCCAAATTATATTTACAGCTGGAACACCGGAAGTAATAGTTCAACAATAACCGTTTCACCTACAACAAATACTTCGTACTCGATTCGCGTTACAGATAACAACGGGTGTACAATTGATTCAACTGTATTACTAAATGTAAATTCGCTTCCGGTGATTTTATTTACATCAGATAAAGTTGAAGGCTGCGGACCCTTGTGTGTTACATTTACAAATACAACTTCCAACACACAAATGCTTGCCTGGGATCTTGGAAACGGAAACAATAGTAATCAACAACTAACAACTAATTGCTATACAACTGCAGGCCAATATCCGGCAACACTTTCTGTGACCGATAATAATGGATGCAGCAATACCTTAACTCAAAATAATTATATAACAGTTCATCCTGATCCGGTTGCGTCTTTTGCAATGAATCCAAACCCCGCCAATACAAATTCAACAATTAATTTTATTGATCAGTCCATTGGAGCGAGTGCATGGAATTGGAATTTTACGGATGCATCGCTTGCAATTTCTAATCAACAAAACCCATCATGTATTTATACAAAAAGCGGGCAATACAAAGTGACACTATTTGTACAAAATGAATTTGGCTGCAGCGACAGTACAGAAGAAACTGTTGAGATAATTCCTGATTTTTCATTTTATTATCCAAACACTTTCACCCCTAACAACGACGGCATCAATGATATTTTTATTCCAATCAACGAAGGAATAGAGAGTGTGGAATATCAACTTTATATTTATGACAGATGGGGAGATCTTATTTTCAATACCGATGACTCATCAAAAGGCTGGAATGGCAAAGCCAACGATGGCAACTCAATAGCGCAGATCGATACTTATATATGGAAATTAAGCTGTAAGGATATTATAGGAAACAGGCATCGTTACACGGGACGAATAAATCTTATAAAATAAATTATGCGAGAGCCTATTTTCCATTTTTTCTTACTGATCGCATTTCACCTTCAATCTGTTCTTTTAACTTGAACAAAGAATTTTTTCATAATACCCACCAGATATCATTACTACACCACCACTTATCTGATCCTTAACAATGGGCGCTATAATTATTTCATTATTAATAACTACTGCGACTTTTTTGTCTATCCATTTTGCAGTAGCATTGCTAAAACATATTTTTCCGGTCTTACTCAACGTAACCATCAATGAATAATCAAAATTTGTTTTTTCTATTTCCGCACTTTTAAAATCTGCTACTGTTAGAATTGGTTTAGCTAAAACACATAACGTATCCTTTTCTCCCATTACCAATACAGCTGAATCATTTTTTTCCACTACATAATACAATCCGGATGCCAGAGTTACTGCGCTCTGTGCATTGGCTCCGACCTTAATTAAACAGATCGATACAATCACGAGCAGCTCACATATTTTCATTTAGTCATTTATTTGTTGTCAAAATTAACTTATCCGACTCCAATTCAAACGCCCTTTATTCAACACCACAAACTGAGAACGAATAACTTTATTTTCCGGTGCTTCTAATTCAGGATCCTTATCTAATACATCAATAGCAGCAACCCTTGCGTATTGCAATAGTTGTGAATCCTTAGCAAGATCCGCTAAATGAAGATCCACTATCCCACTTTGCTGCGTGCCAGCCATATCACCCGGACCACGGAGTTTCAAATCAACTTCTGCAATTTCAAAACCATCGTTGGTTCTGACCATTGTTTCTAAACGCAATTTTGCTTCCTTACTTAATTTATAGGAGCTCAATAAAATACAATATGATTTATCCGCACCACGCCCTACCCTGCCCCGCAACTGATGCAATTGTGATAAACCAAAACGCTCGGCATTTTCTATTATCATCACAGATGCATTTGGCACATTTACTCCCACCTCAATAACTGTTGTTGCTACCATTATATGCGCTTGATTTTTTACAAATCGCTGCATCTCATAACCCTTGTCAGCAGCTTTCATTTGCCCGTGCACAATACATACGTTGTATTTTGGCAAAGGGAAAGCACGTGAAATAACTTCATGCCCCTCCATTAAATTTTTCAGATCTAATTTCTTTGATTCTTCTATCAAAGGATACACCACATATATTTGTCTTCCAAGCTGAATTTCATCCTTCATGAACTGGAACACCTTTAATCTTTGTGATTCAAAACGATGGACTGTACTTATTGGTTTTCTTCCCGGAGGCAACTCGTCAATTACAGAAACATCAAGGTCCCCATATAACGTCATTGCCAGTGTACGTGGTATCGGTGTAGCGGTCATCACCAATACATGTGGCGGCTGAATATTTTTTTTCCACATCTTGGCACGTTGTGCAACACCAAACCGATGCTGCTCATCGATCACTACCATTCCAAGATTTTTGAATTTCACTTCATCTTCAAGCAGGGCATGCGTGCCGACTAAAATATTCAACGATCCTTCACGAAGCTGCTCGTGTATTTTTTTTCGCGCGGCAGTTTTTGTCGAACCTACCAAAAGTTCAATTGTTACTGAAGTATTTTTAAGTAAATCCGATAAGGAGGCCAAATGCTGCGTCGCAAGTATTTCTGTTGGCGCCATGATACATGCCTGGAAGCCATTGTCCAGCGCTATAAGCATGGTCATTAACGCAACAACTGTTTTTCCGCTGCCTACATCACCCTGCAACAAACGGTTCATTTGTTTTCCCGAACCTATATCAACACGAATTTCTTTGATCACCCGCTTTTGGGCATTTGTTAATGGAAATGGAAGATGTTTCCCATAAAAGGTATTAAATGTATCCCCTACTTTCGCAAATACAAAACCCGAATATTGTTTTTGCCTAACCAACTTCAATCGTAGTAATTTCAATTGAACAAAAAATAATTCTTCAAATTTTATTCTTGTCTGTGCCTTCTTCAGTATTTCCTGCGAAGAGGGCAAGTGAATATTTACCATTGCCTGCTCATGCGGAATGAGGCTATATTGCTGCATTACTGCTGGTGAAAGTGTTTCGGGTAATGAATTATTCAATTGACTCACCAATGTCTTTATGATCTTAGCAACACCCTTACTATCCAGCCCCTTGAACTTTAATTTTTCTGTAGTATTGTATATGGCCTGCAGGGCGCTTGCTTGTTTTGTATTCTCATCCGACTTTTCTTCTATCTCCGGATGCGGAATATTAAATTTCCCTTTATATAAATTGGGTCTTCCGAATACAACATATTCTATTCCCGGTTTTAATTTTTCTTCAATCCATTTAATTCCCTGGAACCAGACCAACTCAATGGTGCCGCTCGAATCCTGCAATAAGGCAACCAAGCGCTTTGCACGTCTTTCTCCTATGATATACATATCAATTATTTTACCCTTCAGCTGAACGAATGACATTTCAGGATCGATCTCCTTTACGGTATAGAACTTAGTTCTATCCACATAACGAAAAGGATATTGCAACAAAAGATCGCCATAAGTAAATACCTGCAATTCTTTCTTAAGAATATCCGCACGCTGCGGACCAACACCCTTGAGGTATTCTACAGGAGTATCTATAAAAGGGGTAGGCATTGCCCTGCTAAGTTAAGGATATGGGGATAAAAAATTCTTTAAATTGAGCGGTTTATTAACTAAATTTATTCTAAATAAAAAAAGCTATGAAAAAACTATTTCTATTTGCCGGTTTTTTAGTGTTAATTCTTACCTCTTGTGGTGGAGAAACTAAAAAAACAGAAAACGAACCTTCAACTACACAAACTGTTTCTGGAAGTGAAACTCATTCCGATTCTACAACTACCCATCATGAGGAAGAGAGTGAGAAGGATGATGACTAATGGATCAAGAGATTCAAATTCGAAAAATAAATACCACTGATAAAGATTTCATTAATCTAGCTGCCGCCTGGTATTTAGAAGAATGGTCCATACCTATTGAAAGGACTATACAGCGACTTAGCACCCAAGTTAAGGATGATGTTCTATTCCAGTTAGGGCTTTATAAAAATGGAAAACCTATCGCAACGGGAGGACTATATAATAATGTAGGTCTATTGCATGAGCATGGAAAATTTACAAAATTCGGCCCTTGGATAGCCTTGTTATATACAGAGCCTGATAGCCGCAATCAAGGATGCGGGCAAATACTATTGCAAGAAATTGAAAAAGTTTCAAAAGAAATTAGCCTCACCAAAATTTACCTATATACCTTTACCGCTGAACATCTTTATTTAAGAAATGGATGGGAACCTCTTGAGCGGGTTATGTATAGGGGCAATGACACCGTTGTGATGAAGAAAGATATATAACTTGCAATATGAAATACACTTACCTTCTGGTCCTTTTCTTTTTTATTACAAATTGCAAAAACAAACAAAAGGAAAATACTTCCTTACAGGATACCACAGCAAAAATTGAAAGCACTTCTACAGAATATCAGACCGGCACAGTAGTAAGTTCAATCAACTGTAATAAAAACGCTGCATACAACTACGCATTATACTTACCAAAGACCTATTCGAAACAAAAAAAATATCCAATCATATTTTTCTTTGACGCGCATGCACGCGGGAGCAAACCTTTAAAAATGTATGCGCCACTTGCAGATAATTATGAATTTATCTTTGTTGGTTCAAACAATTCTAAAAATGGTTTGGATAACCAAACCTTAGGTGAAATTATTTCAGCAACAATGAATGATGCGCTCGAGAAATTCTCTATTGATGTGGACAATATATATACATCCGGATTTTCTGGCGGAGCTAAAGTAGCGTCGATCGCTGGTTTTGGAAGCGCCCGGGTAAAAGGTGTGATTGCCTGCGCCGCTGCAATGCCTGATGAATTGTTAAGCAGGCCACTTGGCTTTTATTATATTGGCATAGCCGGGCTTGAAGATTTTAACTACAAGGAAATGGCTGCACAGGAAAGAGAACTAAAAAATATTAAACATGACTTTTTTGTTTTTAAAGGAAGTCACGAATGGGCTCCATCTAATATCATGGATAAAGCGATCAGAAAAATAATAGCGAACTCCATGGAAGAAGGAAGAAAAACCAAAGATGAAAATTTTATAAAAGAAACCAACAGGCTCATAAAAGATTCACTGATACATACTGCGTATACAAAAACTCAGCAAGAGCAGGAGGAAAAACTACAGCAGCAATATATTCAGGCGCTCAATATAAACGAAGCCGACTGGTGGACCAAGGAAATAGAAAAAGGAAATGTGGCAACAGGAGATAAAGGATTAATGTATAAGAGAGCCTTCGCTTACGCCAGCATGGCCTGTTTTACTTACGCAAGCAAATCGCTGACCCAAAATAATTTTAATGCAGCAGATCACTATGTAACGATCTATGAAATTATCGATCCTGAAAATCCGGATGCCTTTTATTACAGAGCTGTGTTACTTGCCATACAACAAAAGAATAAAGAGGCCATTGAAACGCTAAAAAAATCTGCATACCTAGGATTTGATGATATTGAAAAATTGCAAAATGAATTCGCATTTAAAAATATTAATGGATCGGATGGATTTGAAGAAGTAATTGCAAAAGCTTCTGCCAATACTACCAGGTAGCCTTCAACTTCACCAGGTAAAAATTTTTAAGTGCATTTTTACGCGTTGCAGGATTAAGAAAGGTGGTTGTTAACAGTGTAACGGACTGGTGCTTAAAGTTTTTAACGTAAGCTATTTTGAATTTATTTTCTTTTATCATATTTAATCCCGCCTCATCAGTATAAATCCACATTTGATCCTTTTCAGATAATACTTTTTCCACTTGCGAGGGATCGCTCAGATAAGGAGCATAGTAATGTAAATAAAAATCAAAGGCGAAATAGGCCTCGACTTTATACCAGTACACTTCTCTTTTATCAATGTCTGCGTCATTAATAAACTTTGCAGCCACACTACCCGACTGATACTTAAGTAATGAAGGATAGAAGTAAGAATTAGCAACGAGGTTGGCTATTGCAATACTCAATACAGAGAAATAAATTATTTTTTCTTCAAATTTTTTATAAAAAATAAAGGCTAATGCCAAAAGTAAAAGCACCGAGTAGGCGATCCACACCCATACACCGGCATTTGGAAATATCCAAAGTAGAATAACAAATGGAACAAGCAATAATATTACCGAAACGATCCACTGCATAGGCTGCAGGAATTTTTTGAAGAAAAAATTGTCAGGCTCCCGTTCATCTATATTTACCACCAGGTAGGCTGCCGTGAGTATCGCAGCAAATGGGTATGTGACAAAAATATAATGGGGTAATTTATATCTTGAAAGAGAAAGTGCAATAAACGTAATTAAGAATCCACCTAGTGTTACTACTTCATCAGCAACGACAAATTTATCCGTCACCAGTGTTTTTAACTTTTTAAATACAGCTGCTGTACAAATAAGCGCCCATGGTAAAAAAGACCATAAAAAATTATGTGTGAAAAAGAAAACACTACTGTCGTTTTGCCAGGAACTATCCCCGGTTATTCTTCCGAAACTCTGTGTCCAGAAATAAAATTTAGGACCATCAATGCCATATTGCTTGTATAAGCCATAAACCATAGGACAAAGAATAACAAGCACAAGCATTAAACCTCCAATCCATTTGAATTGAAAAATTCGCTTGAAATCTTTTTTTAATAACAGATCACTACCTACTGCAAACAAAGGCACAAGTAAACCAATTGGGCCCTTTGCAAGCATGGCCAGGGCGATACCGACAAAACCTCCGAAAAAATTTATGATCTTGTTTTCACGTATATATTTCCATAGCTGCCAAACTGCAAACACTACTGCATTAGTCAGCAAACAATCTGTACGCACATCGTGATTAAAAAGAAAATAGGCTTGTGAAGAATAGAGAACCAGCGCAGCAATGAGTCCAGTCTTCCTGTTATAAAGCAACACTCCCAATTTGTAGGTTGAGTAAACACCTAACAGCGTAAACAAAAAAGATGGTAATCGAAAAGCAATATGAGAGACGCCAAAAATTTTATAGAACAAAGCACCCAGCCAAAATAGCAATGGGGGCTTATCTAAATAATCCGCGCCACGATGAGTAATTTCAAGAAAATCCCCCTTCTCAAGTATTTCAAAACACATGGATGCGTATTGAGATGAATCAACATCCATTACATCAATTGCAACAATACCAATAATGTAAATTATCGTGCAGAGTAGAAATAACGCTGCTTCTAAAGAGAATATTTTTTTTGAGAGGATCATTCTTTAGAAAACAAAATGTCTATTTCTCCTCCTTCAACAAACGTTCGACTGAGCTCACTCCGAAGTCTCAGGACTCGAAATGACATTTTAGAAATTATTATATCGATTGTGCTCCCAGCAGGATCACAGGATTTTCCATCAATGTCCTGAATGTTTGAAGAAACGACGCACCTGTTGCACCATCCACTACACGGTGATCGCATGACATGGTAACCTTCATTACATTACCCACAACAATTTGTCCGTCTTTTACAACAGGGATCTGCTTAACACCGCCAATAGCTAAAATGCATGCATCTGGCGGATTGATAATTGCAGTGAATTCATCAATGCCATACATACCCAGATTAGAAATAGTAAATGTATTTCCTTCCCAATCGCTTGGCTGCAATTTTTTATCTTTTGCTTTTTGAGCGTATGTTTTTACCTCAGCATTTATTTGCGAAAGTGTTTTACCATCCGCAAAACGAACCACTGGAACCAATAATCCATCTTCAACTGCAACTGCCACACCAATATGTATATGATCATTGTATCTTATCCTGTCGCCTAGCCATGATGAATTAACTTTTGGATGCTCACGCAATGCACTTGCGACAGCTTTAATTACAAAATCGTTAAATGAAATTTTTGTTGAAGCAACAGCGTTTATCACTTCTCTTGCCCTTACTGTTTCATCCATGTCAATTTCCATGGTAAGATAAAAGTGCGGAGCAGAAAACTTACTCTCTGCTAATCTCTTAGCAATTGTTTTACGCATTTGCGATACAGCTTCCTCTTTAAAGCCTTCAACACCAACAAATGTATTCCCGGAACCTCCATGTAAAAACATTTCGATATCACGTTTTACCACACGCCCGCCTTCGCCACTGCCCCTAAGACGGCCTATCATTACGTTTTTATCTTTTGCCAATTTTTTTGCTAAAGGAGATGCCTTAATTCTGTTATCACCATTGCTTACTGGAGCAGCTGTTGCAACAGATGTTTGCTGCACCGCAACGGGTTCAGCTTTTCTTTCAACAGGCGCTGACTTTACTTCCGGAGCAGGTTCTGCTATTTTCTCTTCAGTTTTTGCCGGAGCTTTTTTACTTTCTTCTGCAAGGATCGCCTTTATATCTTCTCCTTCTTTTCCTAAAATCGCGAGTATAGAATCAACAGGAGCAGCTTTACCCTTATCAACACCAATATGTAACAATACTCCATCCTGGAATGATTCGAACTCCATTGTAGCTTTATCAGTTTCAATATCAGCAAGCAGATCGCCCGATTTAACTTTATCACCTACCTTTTTGTGCCATGTGGCAACAACACCTTCTGTCATGGTATCGCTTAACTTAGGCATTCTGACTATTTCGGCCATATTGTTAAATTAAAAATTAGAAATGAAGAATTAAAAATTATGACTTAAGAATTATTCTTTGATGTTTTTATAATCGCTGTTAATATATTAATTATGTCTTCTATCTCCTTTAATTGTTTTGCCGGATCATTTTTCACAATTTGACTCTTATCCAACAATCTCAACCAATACCTTGTCTCCCGCGCTTCTTTATAAGCAATTATCAATTTTGCTATAAAATCTTTTCTTGAATGCCCACCAATTGCCTCTTCGATATTTGCACCAACACTTGTTCCAGATCTCAAAACTTGTTTTGACAAAACAAATTCATTCTGTGACTGTAACGTTTTATAATATGAAACAATACTTATTGCGAAATCAAAACTTTTATTTAAAATTAAATTATCTTCTTTCAAACAATTTTTAATTCTTAACTATCAATTAATCATTCCTGAATATAAGGGTAATCGGATTGTGTATAAACATCTTTGTACAATTCTGATGGATCAGGATATGGTGAATCCTCAGCAAACTTTACTGACTCATCAACCAACGCTTTTATTTTTTCTTCCATCTTCTCGATCTCTTTGTCGGTGATCCATTTGTTCTTTTTCAATGTATCCAATACTTGCTCAATTGGATCTTGCTTTTTATATTCTTCAACTTCTTCTTTTGTACGATACGATGCAGGATCACTCATTGAATGGCCTTTATAACGATATGTTTTCATTTCGAGTAAAGTTGGTCCATTACCGGCTCGGGCTCTTTCTGCAGCAGAAGCAATAGCTTCATGTACAGCTTCACAATTCATACCATTAACCTGGAATGAAGGCATTTCATATCCCGAACCAATTTTATAAAGATCGTGTACGTTACTGGTACGCTGAACAGAAGTGCCCATCGCATAATTATTATTTTCGATAATAAAAATCACCGGCAATTTCCATAACATGGCCATGTTAAAAGCTTCATGCAATGCGCCTTGTCGAACAGCGCCATCACCCATGTAACATAGGGTCACATTGTCGTTACCACTATATTTATCAGCAAAAGCAATTCCTGCCCCCAAAGGTATTTGTCCGCCAACAATACCATGCCCTCCAAAAAAATTATACTCTTTAGAGAACATGTGCATTGAACCTCCTTTACCTTTTGAACAACCTGTTGCTTTCGCATACAACTCGGCCATTACATATTTCGGATGCATGCCTCTTCCGATAGGATGGGCATGATCACGATATGCGGTAATAACCCTATCTTCTCTACGTATTACAGATTCAGAACCTGCAACAAGTGCTTCTTGTCCAATATATAAGTGACAAAACCCTTTTATTTTTTGCTGAATATAAAGTTGTCCGGCTCTCTCTTCAAATCTTCTCATCAATAACATGGATTCATACCAATTCAAGTATGTTTCCTTTCCAATCGGTTCGTTTGAAGAGGTTTTTGAAGTGTTTTTTGATTTCGACACTACTTTTTGCATAGTAATATTATTAAGCCACAAATTTACGAAATAAATGGGATTTATTCTACTTTACTATTGGCTGTAAATAGTAAAATATATGCACATTAAGGTATTAAGCATCACCCTTATAGTGATTTTTAATATGCGTTTTTCGGCAAGGCAATTTGAAAAGAAAACAATAAGTTCAGCTTACAGCTTTATCTCTTCTCCATCCTTATCAATAAAATGGAATTCTAAAAAGTGATACGACATAGAAGATTGTAGCTTGATCTTTTTCTTGTACTTCATAGACCATCTTCTCTTCATTGAAATAAAACCTTTAGTTAGATAGGCTTCAATAAAAGGGTGTACGCACAATGTAACAGCGCTCTCGTTTTGCTGCTTTATAATGTATTGCAAATCATTTTCTATTTGGTCAATTATCAACACGCTGGCTTGGACCTCACCGCTGCCACCGCAAGTTGGACATTTCTCAACGGTAATAATATTCATTTCAGGCCTTACGCGTTGACGGGTAATTTGTATCAATCCAAATTTACTTGGAGGAAGAATGTTGTGTTTTGCACGATCATTCTTCATCTCATCTCTTAATTTCTGATAAAGCGTTTTGCGATTTTCAGCAGAATGCATGTCGATAAAATCGACAACGATAATTCCACCCATATCACGCAACCGCAACTGACGAGCCACCTCGATAGCTGCTTCCATGTTAACATCAAGGGCATTGGCCTCCTGAGTATTATCTGATTTAGCGCGATTACCGCTATTCACGTCAATAACATGTAATGCCTCCGTATGCTCTACAATTAGGTAAGCACCCGACTTCATGGTAACTGTTTTACCGAACAAACCTTTGATCTGTTTTTCCACACCAAGACTTTCGAAAATTGGCACATTGCCTTTATACAGCTTTGCTATCTTTTCTTTATCAGGAGCAATGGAACGCAAATACTCTTTTATATCCTCGTAAATTTTCTCATCATTAACATGTATACCTGTAAACGAAGCATTGAGTAAGTCACGAAGTATAGCGTTGGTTCGATTTATTTCACCCAACAATTTTTGAGGCGGAACAGCGGTCTTTAATGTCTCATAACAACTGTTCCACTTTTGTACCAGGTCCTTTAAATCTCCATCAAGATCTGCAACACTCTTTCCCTCGGCAACAGTACGTACAATAACTCCAAAATTTTTCGGCTTAATGCTTTGCATTAAAATTTTCAGCCTGTTTTTTTCTTCGTTGCTTTTTATTTTTTGAGAAACCGATATCCTGTCAGAAAAAGGAACAAGCACAAGGTATCTTCCTGCTAAGGAAATTTCGGTTGTAATACGCGGCCCTTTTGTTGAAATAGGTTCTTTCGCGATCTGCACCAGAATATGTTCACCTGAAGAAACTATGTTGTTTATTTTCCCATGCTTGGGAATATCATCTTCCAGCTTAAAATACATCAGGTTAGCCGCAGTTTGTTTACCTGTTTGTGTAAGTTTTGTGTACTTATTTAAGGAGCGTGCCTGTGGTCCGAGATCAAGATAATGAAGGAACGCATCCTTTTCATAACCTACATCAACGAATGCGGCATTAAGGCCGGTCATTACTTTTTTAACTTTTCCTAAAAACAAATCTCCTACTGAAAATTTGCTGGCACCAGTTTCCTTATTTAACTCCACCAGCCGTTTATCGCTTAGCAAAGCGATCACGGTTTCGGTATCCGTTACATTTATAATCAGATCTTTATTCATGTGATTTCTTAATTTAAACTTCATGTTTGCAATCTTCTTAAGGGCAGTCATTTTGTGACTATTGTATCCTTAATATTGCAAATACGTTCGTTTCATTTTAATTTTTTTTATAATTCGTTTCTGCGTTGCTTTTAAATGCAAGGCAATTCAATAGTTTTATTACAGGGCATAACTTGACCCTTATTTTTAAACAACATTTAGTCCGTAATAAATATTACAGATACAACAATCCATAACCTTTTGATGGGGGCGCAATTCAACATAGCCGCACAGGTTACAGGACAACTATCCAATAACCTGTACACCCTAATAGAGGATGGAAATTAAAATGCTACTTCTTTTTGTGCCTGTTTTTTCTCAAACGCTTTTTACGTTTGTGAGTAGCCATTTTGTGTCTTTTTCTTTTTTTACCGCTTGGCATAATTTTTAATTTTTAATTAACGTTTTCCCCTTAGGATTCCCTTTGGGATAATTTATTGATATAACTGTGAACTTCGGCCCTTATCGCCACATCATCTACCTTCTGTTCATATTTTTTAAGGTTTTCAATTGCCGCTTTTGTGTTGTTCATTTTCTCATATGAATCGGCAAGGTATAGATAGGCTTCAATGTATGTACTGTCTACTTCAATAATTTTACTAAATCGTTCAATAGCTTTTTCATGCTGATTAGATTTAATCGCAAACAATCCCATATTAAGCAATGCATTGATATTATCAGGATCGGTTGCCAATACTTCGCGAAGCATCGTAATTCCTTTCATTGGGTCTCTGCTGCCTTCTACATAGCAAACTGCCAACGCTGTTTTGGTGTCAAGGTTTGAAGGCTGTTGAGAGTAAGCTTTTTCATACGCACCTATTGACTTTTCATACAATGCGCTTCGCACATCAGGTTTAACAAAACCAACAGCATGGTAATAACGGCTTCCTGTCTTTATCAAACCATCAACAGAAGGTGATACTCCATTTTTTTGTTCAGTGTAATAAGCAGCGATAGCAGGCTTAATATGACCGTCATATAATGCGATAAGACTATCATACCATTCGGATTTCGCAACTCCTGAAGACTCGGATATTTTTTTTTCAATTGCTGTGGCCTTTTCCTTAACTACTTTATCAAAACCGTTCTTTTCTTCTTTGATATAAGATTCAAAATCCAAAACCGGAGCAGAAGATGCTTCATGCTGAGAAGCAGCCATCTCCTTTTTCTTTGGCTGGGGCTTAGTATCGGCAAAAAGTAAGGCAACAAATAAAAGCATTGCCCCACCGATAAGTGCTAACTGTAATTTTCTCGTGCTGTTCATTTAAATACCTAGGCCTTAACGCTTTTTTTCACTCTTTCTGAAAACTCCTTGGCAGGTTTAAATGCAGGAATGTAATGAGCGGGAATTATTATTGCAGTGTTTTTAGAAATATTCCTTCCGGTTTTTTCGGCTCTTTTTCTTACTACAAAAGTTCCAAAACCTCTTAAATAAACATTTTTACCCTCAGACATAGCGTCTCTAACCGACTTCATGAACGATTCAACAGTAGCCTGAACAACTACTTTTTCTACGCCTGTTTTTTCGGAAATATCATTAATAATATCAGCCTTTGTCATTTTAATTTTAATTTTTATAATTCACCCTAAATAATTGAAAGTGAACATTTTCGGGTGGCAAATATACGCTTTATACCTGTAATGCAAAAATTATCGGGGTTATTTGTAATAAGCAGAATATTGTGATTTATTTTATCAATAACCCCGAAATTACACGCAAAGAGTTGCAATAAACCACATTTAACTATCGCTTATTCTTTGCTAGAACCCGCATTTAGTTTCCCTGCGTCGTCGTTTTAACAATATAACCCTGAGTGACTTTACCATCAACATCTCCTTGACTACCACTACATATAATTGTATTTGTGTTCAAAATTTCCAATGCATTAAAACCAATAAAACTGGAGTGGTAATTAGCCGACCAGGAACTTCCCCCATCCGTAGTTTTTAATATTTTTCCGGAATGAAAGCCTTCACTGTTATAATACTCCCCATCTCCTAATGCCGCAAATCCAATATTAGTGTCAACAAACTGGATGTCGTTGATAGTTCCACTTGAATAGGTAGTAAAACCAAGAATTACCTTTATTAGTACTTTTAACAATGTTTTTGCCACCGGCAATTATCGTATTTGTATCTGTCATAATAATAGTGTTAAAAAAATTAGCATTATTAAAATATAAAGTATCCCAAGTGGCTCCAAAATCGAAGGTTTCGGCAATTAATCCATCTTTTGTAGCACAAACCCCATAATTAATATCTCTGAAATAGTACGAAGAAGTAGAAGGCGGTGGATTAATTTGCTGCCATGAAATTCCGCCATCTGATGTTCTTATATTTCCAACGATCATATTTAAGGGGAGTTCTAAAAATAGAATGTTAAAAACAATCTAATAAAATCGTATCTAAGCATTTAAATTATGGAATTATTTTATTTCTATT
>Ga0163149_10003452_pt1 | contig 17998 bp, 18 predicted proteins | sample OliLakLV19MP5G1_FD_148604 | JGI IMG/M metagenome (GOLD analysis project Ga0163149, IMG submission 148604) | Freshwater microbial mat bacterial communities from Lake Vanda, McMurdo Dry Valleys, Antarctica - Oligotrophic Lake LV.19.MP5.G1 | ecosystem: Environmental > Aquatic > Freshwater > Lake >...
AGGAACACTAGCCGCTGAAAAACTATTTGGAAGAAAATAAAAAAGAGGCGAAGCGGTGGAGTAGGATTAGTTAGTACCGACGAGCTTTAGTCGCCGCACCAATATAAAAGGCACTGGATGCAATCCAGCGCCAGCTTCGGTATATTAAATGCTATAAATTGCAAAAAAAATAATTGAATTTGATTTGCGCAATTGTTCCAATTTCCTATCTTTGGAATGCGCGATTTTATTCTACTATCTACCTTTCTTCTTACACTTCTATCTCATTTTCTAATTTTATTAATTCTTATACATGACCAACGTTATTGCAAAAATTAGGGACTTGATTGCGAGAGGTCAAACAGATATCGCTCTAAATCTTATTAGGAATCTTCTTAATGGAAATAGACAATTGGATGAAGTCATTATTCAATCTGCTCGACACCACCGAATAGAACAGGAGGTCAGAAGGGGTACTCTTAATTATCAAGAAGCAGAACTTACTAGAAATCAAATTAACCAAGCGCTTCTACATTTTTGTAGAGAAATAGAAGAAGAAAGTAATGTTGAGATATTGCTTAATGAAGAAATTATGTATAGTTACAATAAAATAAATGAGTATCCTATCGGACCGCTCGTACAAACAATGTTGATTAACAATCGTATCATCCAATCATTTGCAGATATTTTTCTTGCCCCCGACGACAGAAGAATGTTTTTAAATGAGGCAAATCGGCTTCGTCGAGAGGCTGATGTAAACGCAAGAATTATAGAGCCTCAGAGATTACCAGATGCAATATTTACGCCAGCTCAAAATTACTGGTTTAGCGTTTTTAATGAGGCAGGATTGCAAGGTCCGAGAATGGTTGCAGCTTTACTTTACACAGCTCTTGCACAGAAACATGACGCTTTTCCTAAGGATGTAATTGAGACAATCTATAAACTTTTGGAACAACTAAAAAATCATAGATAACTTACAAACTCTAAATCTAATGAAAACCCTTTACAATTCAGCTTCTCAAATTTTTTCAGCTTTCAGAGTTGTGTTTTTTTCTCTACTTCTATTTGCTACTTTATCTGGAAATCTTTTTTCTCAGTCCATTAGTAGTGATGATAAAAAATTTATTGAATCACTAGCCACATACACCTCTCAGTCTTCATCAAATACTACAGCCCAATTATTAGCTAAATACGGTTATGATGAGAGCAAAATTCCATCATCGATAACGCCAAGTGAATGGAGTCAATTTCCAGCTTTAAGAAAAATAGAAACCGCTTATCTGGCAGCAGAAGAAGCAGTGACAGGCAGCGGCAAATTATTCTTAAATGCTTTAGCACAAGATTTGGCTAATGACTACGATTCCGCGGAACATCTTCTTTATGAGAAAAACTCTATTTTAGCAAAGAATGATTCATATCTTAATACTATCAAAGGAAAAACAAGAAATTTTACTTTTAGTCAGTCTATTAACGTTAACCAAATCCCTCGTCTGAGTGGGGACGTGAAAAAGCTTATTCTTAGAATTAGTAGCTACACAGAACAAGGAGCTTTAGGTGGACTTCCAGGGGTTCTTACCAGATTCGGACTTAATCAAGACCAAGTGTATGATATAATTCGTAAGAGTACATCCCATTTTGAAGCTTTACAAATCGGCTTAAGTAAATCCAAGATACCACCATCCCATAAAGAAAGGTTGACATATACATACGACGAGATAAAAGTGCTATATGAATCTGCCCGTAAGCAACTATCATCAGAAAATCCCAAATTTCCGAAAGTAATAGTTAATAAACTTCCGAAAGAACTCGAAGACTTATCTAATAGTATCTCAAAATTTGCTGTAGTTGCACCCAATGGTAAGCAATCTTTTACTAATGAATTTCCCGATATTAAGAAAAATGAGAAAACGCCCAGGAATGCTACCTTAATAAAAACAGAAACCTATTATAGGGTAAGCTCACCTAATGACATGAAAAAGTTTAATTTATCTAAAACTACGTTTGTTATAGAGATGGATAAAACTCCGAAGAGAGCTTTTTTCCCATCGGCATCAGAATTTTTTACGAATATATTAAAAAGTAAGCCATTGGCATCATCAAAGAATAAATACGTAAAGATGTTAGCTCTTACTGGAGCAATAAGTGCAACGTTATACGCTTATACAACTGATGATGAACCTGAACCACAAGATACTACAATCCTAGATGACAGTCTGAGTGATAGAGATATAGATAATTTTATTAAACTGCTAGACAATCTACAGTTGTATTCTACTAAATCAAACATAAAGGATTATATGATTATAGTTTTTACTGCCAACAATAGAACGGCAGCAGAAAATTTTATGTTTAGAACCAGAGACTTAGGATACGAAAATGCAAATGTAGGTGTGTTTAATTGCAGTAAATATTATAGTGTAGTAGCCGATAGCTTTGATTCTGAAGAAGAAGCAAAAAAATTTCTGAATCAAATAAAAAATCGTAAACCTTTCAGCCTTTATGGACCCTATCTTTTAAAGAGGGAACCACAAATTTCTCCATGTGAAAATTCAAGTTTACCAGTTCGTCCATAAAACGAGAAGTTTGCCATACTCGCGCCAGACTTTCCTTCTTTTCCTCAATTATAAAATAACGCACGCTACCGTCCCGACCAAAGTCGGGATGGCTTCTATCTCTCGGTCTGTAACCATTTGCTTACGGCAATTCCTTCTATTTTTCCGGGTCTTGCTTGGTATGGAAGAGTTCAATCACCACCACATCGTCTTTGTCTTCTCGAGTGGTAAAAATGATTTTGTACGACCATCTCCTTCGGAACTTGCCCGCCATCTAAAACTGTTGTACCTTTGAAAAAAAGCAAGCCAGCATTATTTTTATGGAAGCAATAAAACAACCACTTACCAATTTGCAGTTAGAATTGCTGCGGGTATTTGCCAGAGAGATGCCAGAACAGGATTTGTTGGCAATCCGGCAATTATTGGCGCAGTATTTTGCGGAAAAAGCAATGGACTTGGCAGATGCAGCTTGGGAAGCGCAGGGCTGGACGGAAAAGGAGGAGCAGCACTTTTTGCAAGGGCACGAACGCACCCCTTATAAATCCTAAGCAGTGTGAAAGTCGTTCTTGATACCAATATTTTTTGGGTGTCTGTACCCAGACGCGCTCAGACGAACTGGGTATTCCGCGAAATGCTGAAAGGCACTTTTGACCTGTATGTGTCGAGTGATATTTTGCAAGAATACGAAGAAATTATTGGCAATCGCCTGAGTAAAGCAACTGCCGACGCGGTTATGGAAACATTGGAAAATCTTCGCAATGTTTTCTATATCAATGTCTATTATCGCTGGCAATTGATAATGGCTGACCCGGATGACGATAAATTTGTGGATTGCGCGGTCGCCGGCGGATGTGACTATATTGTAACCAACGACCGACATTTCAACGTTCTAAAAACAATTGGCTTCCCACCAGTAAAGGTTATCAATTTGGAAGAATTTGAGAGGCTATTGAGTATGTAATGCTTGTAAACTGATATAATTTGGGGAAATAGCAAAATGTATGTTACGCAGCGTAAAAGCAATTTATGACGGGCAAACCGACCTTAAAGTGCGCTATTAATGACCCGAAAAAAATTTCCTTTTTTGCGTTATATTTATACACCAAATCAAGCCATGCACGAACGAACCGATATATTGAATACGCTACGCCAATACAAGCCCTACTTGCAGGAGCAGATGGGAGTACGAAGTCTTGCGCTTTTTGGTTCGTATGCGCGCGAGACTGCCAGTGCAGGAAGCGATATTGATATTTTGGTGGAATTGGAGGCACCGCGCTATGACTGGCTGGTGCGCCTGCAATATTTTTTGGAAGAAAAACTACGCGCACCGGTAGATTTGACGCGTAGAGGTCCCCATTTGCAGCCGCAGTTTCTAGAAACCATCCAACAAGATTTGGTATATGTCTGATTCAAGCCTACAGCAGCGAATTGAATTGGTGCTACGTGTCATTGGCATCATTGAAAAACGAATGCGTAAAATTCATACGGCTGATGATTTTGTGGCGGACGATGACGGCTTAACCATGATGGATGCGGTGGCGATGCGACTGCAACAAATTAGCGAAACGGTTAAGAAAATTGACAAAGCAGCACCAGATTTATTGCCATCCGCTGGGGTAGATGTAAAATCCATCATTCGTTTTCGTGACTTTATTTCTCATCATTACGACGAAGCGGATTATGAAGTGCTATTTGATATTTGTAAAATAGCTATTCCTGAATTAAAAATGCAGCTTTTGAAAATCGTGTAATTACTACTTCCGTTTTTACTGGGCATTGAGTGCTTCTAAAGTAATATAATCGCCCTGTTCCACTTCTTCTAAAATGGCATCTAATTCATCGGCTGCTTCGCTGGCGTACACCGGCTCGCCCGTTGCTATCCGATAACCGACGACTTTATCTTGTTGCTCTAAGTAAGCATACAGCATAGAATGTACCACTTTCAGGAAGCGTTCATCCACTTGATTGAGGTAAGTATCAATATCCGACCGAAGCTGTGTTGCGCTTATTGTTTCATCATTGTTGTTCAAATAAATATAGCGACTTTAAGAAAGGAAATCAACAAAAAAATTTCGATTATAAATGCTGCCTATATTGGCTTTGGAGTGGCAGCCAAATAGCATTTGCTGCAAGGACACAAACGGAGACTTATCTTATCCGCTGGTGCTGTTCTGTGACCATTAGCCGCCGCTCGTTTACAAAGCATATCCCTCCGCCATCAAATATTTGCCGCCCGACTTTTGCGCGCTGGCGGCAAACTTTCGTACGCGGCCCTCCCAGCTTGATAATTTGCCCCCAGACGTACGACTGCTGGAGGCAAATTTTTGCGCACCGCCGCCCAATATTTGAAATTTGCCGCCCGACTTTTGGGCGCGGAGGGCAAACTTTCGCGCGCCGCCCTCTCAGCTTGATGATTTGCCTCCAAACGTGCGACTGCTGCGGGCAAATTTTTACTTGCTGCTACCGAATACTGAAAATTTGTCCCCTGATTTTTGATTTTTGATGGCAACGGTGTACGCGTTGTCTCTTTTTTTAGTATTAAAAAAAATTTATCTAAAATTTAGCTTTACGCTTGCATCATTTGATAAAATTCTTTTATTTTACATTTATTATTTCACAAAAACAATTTATACACATGCCTACCAAAGATTACATTCCTGGTACAGACACGGAGTTAGTTACCTGGCTTACCAATTTCAAACTGAAAATTCCTGAGATTACAATGAGACTTATGTTACCGATGCAGACCGCCGATAATCTGCAACAGGAAGATAAAAGCGTCCTACGGTTCGGAACTGTAGGACGCTTTTCATGCCGGAACTTGCTGGTCATTTCAATTTATTATACCTTACAAATTTTGAAATGATGAATCGTAAATTGATTTTAGCATCGAAATCGCCGCGTCGTAGTTTTTTGTTGCAACAGGCTGGTTTTGAATTTGATGTGCAGGTAATGGATGTGGAAGAAACCTATCCTGACGACCTGTCGGTGGAGGAAGTAGCGCCCTATCTCGCTCGCAAAAAGGCACGTGCCGCTCGGCATTTTATTACAACAGATGAAATTATTTTAGCAAGTGATAGCGTCGTCATTGTTGAAAATGAAATTTTTGGAAAGCCGACGGATGATAAGGATGCGGTGCGTATTCTTCAGGCGTTATCTGGGCGGATGCATCTGGTAATTACAGGCGTTTGTTTGTTATCAAATGAAAAAGAGGAGGTTTTTTCAGACGTTGCAAAGGTCTATTTTGAAGAATTGACAGCCGAAGATATTGATTATTACATTGAACATTATAAACCGTATGATAAAGCAGGTGCTTATGCTATTCAAGAATGGATTGGTTTATGTAAAATTTCAAAAATAGAAGGGACGTATTCAAATATTATGGGATTGCCGATGCATTTGGTGTATCAGAAATTAAAATCATTTTAAAAATAGGACACTGATAAGACTGATAATTAAGATGCTTTATGATAGGTTTTAAAAATCGTCCTAAAAATCAGTGTGCCATTATTACTTCGTCAATGTCCACACCCAACTGCCACTCTGGTCAAAATATCCGATTTTATCGCCTTGTTCTACTCGAAATAAACCCTCGCCCGCATAGCTAATGTATTCAAAATCAGGTGCTACGATGACTTGCCCACTCAGATTGCTCAAACCTGTGAATCCCTCAATACGTACTTTAGCGTAGCCGTTTTCAAACGTTTCTATTTTATCATATTTAGGTGGAATGATTTCAATACCCTTGCGATTGATGATGCCCCATTTACCATTTACTTGCACCACTGCTACGCCATGTTTGAATTCTGTTGCTTTTTCATAAAATCCATTATAAATATTTGCTTGTTCGGTGATGTAATAAAAACGATATTCATTATCACGCACTAAACCCCTACCCTCTCGAAATTGTAATAAACGGTCTAAACTCGGCTCAATAATTAAATTTCCTTGCGTGTCCACCAAGCCAGCACGGCGAATACCTTTGTAAACCACTGCTTTACCATCTTGAAAATCAAGGCATTTGCTAAATTGGAATGGAATCACCGCATTGCCCGTGCGACTGATGTAGCCACAAATACCCTCCTTTTGAGCTGCCGCACGACCTTCATAAAACGCAGCCGCTTTTGAATAATTGGAAGCAATTGTTAATTGTCCGGTCGTGTCAATGTAACCATAACTTTCTTTGAGTTTAACAACTGCTAAACCTTCTGAATAAGGTTGTATTTCATTATATGTTTGCGTGGTAAGAAGCGTGCCATTGCGATTAATAATGCCATATCGGGTCCAATCTTTACCATAACTTACAATCGCCAATCCATGTTTATTAAATGCTTCAATCGTTGTAAAACGAGGCTTGACGACAAATTTTCCCTCCCTGCCAATGAGTGCAAACTTCCCATCTACCACGACTCGCGCCACTTCTCCCTCAAAATCAAAGGCTTTTTCAAATTTGACCGGTATAATAAATTTTTCTTTTTTATCAATATAACCCGTACCATCCGAGGTGTTGACCCAAGCCATACCACCTTTGAAATTACCGGCTTTATTATAATTAAAATCCATTATTACATCGCCTTGCTTGTCAATGTAACCCCATTGCCTGCCGATTTTCACAGCCGCCAGTCCTTCACTAAAATTGGACACTTCTCGAAACCGACATGGAATGACTTCCAACCCTTCTGCATCCACAAATCCCCACAAACCAGCACGTTGCACCGCCAGCCTTCCTTCGCTAAACTCACCGATTTCTTCATATACGGCATCTACCGTTAACTGCCCAAGTGTATCTATCAAACCGTATTTCGGCTCCTGCACGTACACGCGCACAATGCGATTGCCTGTATTTTCTAAAAATTCTATCCCATCATATTCACAAGGTATAATGGCGTTACCCGTTCTATTTACCATTCCCCATTTTCCTTTACATTCTACAATACCCACCCCATTTACAAAATCATTTGCAAAGGTATAAGTTGGCTCTACTGTGGCGCGTCCAGCAGTGTCCACGTAGCCCCATTCGCAACCCTCGCACACCAGAACCGCTTCTTTTTGAAAAAGTTGGTCATAAGTCGTATAATCCACCATCGAATTACTGGTTTGTAAACCGCTCAAATAGGTATTCACATTGCCCAACGCATTCTGATTTTTCATACTGCCTGAGAGCTTACCTTTCATACTCATACGCGCCACGCCATCTTTAAAAGCGCCGATGTACGCAAAATCTTTACGAATCACTTTACCAATCCGATTCACCAAACCATGCCGACCATTCGCAAACACGCAGCGAGCGACCGAACTGCCCGTATAAAAATCTTCAAACCGTACATCCCAAAAATCAACATCCGTCACCAACAATCCAACATCATTTTTCACCAAACCATAAGTCATATCGAGCCGATAGGTTGTACGTTCAAATTCATAGCGATTCGCTTGGTCAATGCCTACGAGCGTAAAGCCCAAATCTTTCACCACGCGCACAAAGGAAAAAGTGGGTTCTATTTGGATACCGCCATCCGATAAGCGACGCAAACCCCAGCGGTCATTGGCGGGTGCGTAAAACCATTCAAATTTATCGAGGATATAATCCGTCTCTTCCGGTTGCGATTTTTTTGGAATGCCCGCACCAGAGCCGCCAATACGGATACGCAAATGTTTATCAAAACTGCTACGCCCTGCCAAGTCACCCTCGTCATCAAATTCTAATACGGTCAGCGATTCCTCCGTTGTGCCCGGCTTCAAAGTATAAGCTTTAATTCGATTATTTTCTGCTTCCATGCGCTGATAAAAGGGCTTGACCACTTCTTCGCCTTTGAAATTGACGACTCCAAATACCGCACCTTTTTTCACCACCGCAATATTGCCACGCAGCGGCGCCATGTAGTCATATTCAAACGGGGTCATCGCTTGGTCATTCACTTTTACAATGCCCCATTTACCTCTATAATTCACTCGAAAAGCGTCGCGCTCATAACTTTGTATCTCTGCATATTGCGGTTTTAAAACTACATCGCCGCACCAATCCAGTAATCCTAACTGACGATTCTTCTTGATAATCAAATATTTGCGAGAGAAAGCATAGTAATCATCGTAGTCGCCTTGCGTGATGACGCTGCTGCACACGAGGGAGTATACATAAGAGCGATTGTTTGAAATGAGCTTGATAAAGGTATCGGAAATTTTGCTGTAGCCTTCGTATTTGGGAGGGACGACATTGGAGCCATCATCAGAAATTGCGCCCCAATTTGCCCCAGTTTTATAGAAAATTAGGCTATCATTGAAGAAGGTAATTTCATCGGCAATGCTTGGCAGCGTCTCTTTTCCAGTAGCGGATACCAATCCTAATTTGCCGCCCTTTCGGACTAAGAATAAGTTATTTGCAGCTAAAGTTACATCATCAAAACGTGGTTCGCTAATCAATCTACCACTTTGGTCTACGATACCCCATTTGTCGTTGCGTCGGTAAGCTATATAATTGTCGTTCAAGACATTAACTCGTTCATAGCCTTTTGGCAGCACGATATCACCCCGCAAATTAATCACCCACCAAGCTCCATCGCGCATGACTGAAATCAGCGTAGAATCCAGCACTTTCAAATCGTCATATCGCGGTGCGATGATTTCTTTTCCTTGGCTGTCCAATAGTCCTACACCGCCGCTACGCTGCATCACCGCGTAGCCAAAGTGCTTGAATTCGCCAATTGCATCGTAGTTTGGTTGCAATACGATTTTGCCATCCGAGTTGATAAGTCCCCATTTTTTGTTGACTTTAATCGGAAAATAGGGCTGCGCGTAAGCAATAACGCCCCAGCCGATCAGTAATAGCGTTGTCGTCCATCTTATCCTCATAAGCCTGTCCATTCAAAAACCGGGTTGTATAGGTGATTGCCTCGCCTTGCTGTGCGTCGTTCAGGTATGTAATTTTCTTAACGTAGTTTCAGGCGCACAAAGTATTCTTGTGACGCAGTTCAGGTCGTTGGTGTGAGATTGTGATTTGAGCTGTAAAGCTAACAAGAACCCACCATTAATTTATAAAAATTTCATATCAATTTTTTTTTAATTTCTGAATCTGACAACCTTCCATTATTCCAGCCCTTGTTACTCAATGGAACACGGATTTTCGCGGGTGCAACGGATTTAGACGGATTTTTCGCTTATTGTTCCACATTCCAATTTTCCATCATTCCAGCCCTCGTTCCTCAATAGAACACGGATTTGCGTCCCGACAGTGGTGGGGACGACGGATTTAAACAGATTTTCTCTCTTAGCGGCTCGTTTCCTATCTTCCAATCCTCCAACTTTCCATCCTTCCAATTTCTTAATTTCTTAATTTCCTAACTATTTCATTATAAAATAAAGCTACCCACTGCCCATACATCTTCCCAGACGGATGCAGCCCATCAGAAGCTACTAAAGCCGGGTCTTCAAATCCTTTTCGAGAAATGGGCGTAATGTCAAAATATGTAACGCCTAACTGTTTTGTAATATCCGCATTAATCGTATTATATTCGTCTACACCCTTGCTAATGCTCGGATTTCGTTGTCCAAATGGCGTATACGCATAATCAGGAATGGATACTACAAACACGCGACTTTTATCACCACCTGCCAGCAGAATTGCTTTTTGCAATAACGCTCGAAATTCCGTTTTATATACTTCAATATGGAGGTTTTGATATTGATTATTTACACCAATGAGTAATGAAATAAGGTCATATTTAGTTCGCAACGTAGCATTTTCAATCGCCTGTTTCAACTGACCAGTCGTCCAGCCCGTTCGCGCAATGATGGTCGGGTCAGCAATTACAATACTATCTTTCCGCAATTGCGTGACTAATTGCACCGGATAACGCTCTTCCGTTTTCACACTTTCGCCAATGGTGTAAGAATCGCCCAACGCCAAGTAATAAAGCGTATCCGGCTTCGGCAGCATCGTGATATCCTTTGCAGGTATCGTGTCAGTCGGATTTTCTACCATTGGATTTTCATTATTACTATCTTCGCTACAAGCATTTAAATAAGTCAATCCCAATATAGCAACTAAAAGTGTCGTCGTTTTCATCCTTTATTTTTATTAAAAACAGTACAATAAAGAATTTGCTCAACCGATTGGAAAAGCTCGGTACGGTTCCCAACGCCCGCCCGTATGTTGCAGCAATACGATATGAGTTACGACAAAAGAGCGTTCATAGGTTTGGGCAGCAAAATATGCCCACGCTTTCGCAAATAAATCACGCTTCAAGTCTTTATGAGCAATGGTTATATGTGGATTAAGTTCAGGATGTGCGCAGTCATTTTTTAAATGTAATTTTTCATTTAAATAACTTTCTAAACGCTGCTGTAATTCTTGAAGTGCTTCGCTTTTTTCTACATCTACAAAAATTACACGCGGCGCAAACGCATTGAAATTTTTCAATAAAAGTGTAAAGCTTATTTTTTGTTTCGCAAAATATTCCAGTGTATTTACTAATTCGTCCAAGCGATTCAGTTGCCATTTAAAAGGTGGAAATAACGTAAGATGCGGCGGTGATTTTAGCGCGTGCTTTGCTTCAAAATGTTCGGCACAGTAATGTTTGAAATCCGTAACTGCTCGTTGAATTTCCTCATCTGGCATTACAGCAATAAAGAATAACAATTCGCTCATGTTTGTAAATTTGCTACATTTCTTTTGGAAATTCTATAAAATGCGAAGAAAGCAACTCACTTTTCAAGATAGTAGACCCGATTTGAATGCGTATTTAAATGATATTCAACCAAATCGGCATCCAATCAGTCTACTATTGGATGGCGTGTTGGATATGCGAAACATCGGCGCGCTCTTCCGGTTGGCAGAGGCAGCGTGGATAGAAAAAATTTATTTATACAGAATGGAAAAAGTGCAGTTAGGCATAGAATTCAAACGCGTGGCGCGTTCGGCGGAGCAATTTATACCGTATGAATGGTTACCAGATTTTGAATCGGTACAACATATATTACAAACCCATCATTTATTAGCATTAGAATGGACCAATGATAGTATAGAATATAATAAAGTAAATGTGCAAACGCCTTGTCTGTTGGCAATTGGCAATGAAGAGCGGGGTGTGTCGGATGAAATCTTACAAGCAGCAGAAACCTGCATTCACATCCCGATGTACGGTGTGAAAACCTCGATGAATGTAGCCGTAGCGACGGGTATTGCGGTGTATAAATTATTAGAAATGTTCGAAAAATGAGGTGACACCTCCTACAGAGATGTCACCTCATTTTAAAGCGTGTCCGTATGATTCTTTTTCTCCTCCTCTATCTTCTTTTCCATCAAAAAATAATAGCCAAGCAAGCCCAAACCGCCCATCAGCAGTACCATCGAGCCATACGCCGCCTCTTCCATCATACCCAGTCCATCCAGCAGATTGCCTAAAAAAAGCCCAATACCTACCATCACACCCACAATTCCATATTTCAGCGATTTTGTAGATTCTTTCTTACGTGGCTTGTACACATCCGCGTCTTTACCGTATTCGAGCAGTGCCATACGTTCCTTGTAGCGCGAGGAATAGTGCATATAAATCCAGACAATGACCGCAGTAAAAAAACCGGCTGTACCTAAGAGTGGAATTAAAATTTCAGGACCGTTCATATTGAGTGATTTAATTTTATACTTTAAGTGTTCTATATTTGAAATCTATGACGAGCGTTACAAATTACTGGTTGCAAATTGTCTAAAAAATTTATAACTTTAGTAGATGTGGCGAATTTTAAAAATATGCTACATCTTGTATTACAAAAAAATCAACTATCTATGTTACTCAAAATCAATATCGAAAATCCCGAACCCCGCAAAATCGAACAAGTAGCCGACATCTTACGCAACGGCGGCATCATTATCTACCCCACCGACACAGTCTATGGTTTGGGTTGCGACATCAACAACAATGATGCGGTAGAAAAAATTTGTCGCTTGCGCCGTTTAGAGCCAGAAAAAGCGATGCTTTCCTTTATCTGTAAAGACATCAGTCAGATTACAGATTACGCGCTTCCGATTGACAATCAGGTATTTAGAATGATGAAAAAGAACCTGCCTGGTGCTTTTACGTTCGTTTTAAATTCTAATAATAAAGTACCCAAAATGTTTAAAAATCGAAAGCGAACGATTGGCGTACGCGTCCCAAATCATAACATTCCATTGGCAATTGTGGAGGCATTGGGGCATCCAATTCTGACAACTTCTTTGAAATCAGACGATGAAGTATTAGAATATTTCACTGACCCAATTGACATTTACGACGATTTTCAAAAACTCGTGGACATCGTGATTGACGGCGGTATTTGCGGCAATATTCCTTCTACTATTATTGATTGTACTGGAAGTGAGTTGGAAATTATTCGGGAAGGTGCGGGAGAGTTGGTTTATTAGGATATTCGCTGCGCTGCTATTTTTTGATACTGGTCTGCCGCTGGCGGATTGCACATTTTGTTGGTAGCTGACAAAAGAAAAAACTGCTTTTGAATCCGTAGTTCTATATTTGCGTCTAATTTGAGCAACTTAAAAATAGTAAACGCTCAATAGTCAATGGTAAATATCTTTAAATGAAGCCAAATTTTATTTTGACCTTCTCTTTCGTAATTTATTTTATTAATATTTCCTTTGCTCAAAACGGAATTGTACGCGGCAACATCTTCGACCGCGAAACAGGCGAGCCAATCGTGTACGCAACCGTGCAAATCCAAAATCTTAATGTAGGCGCAGTCACAGATGTAAATGGCTTTTTTACAATTGCAAATGTACCCGCAGGAAGTTACCAATTATTTACAAGTTATATAGGTTATGATAGTTTGTCAACGAGTATAAATGTCCGCGCGGGGGGCATTGTGTATCAACGGATTAACTTGAGTGCAAGCGCGATTGAACTGGAAGAAGTGAATGTGTCGGGCGCACGCGAGCAGGCGCGTTCGGAGGTGCAAGTGTCCAAATTACAAATTACAGCACAACAAATTCGCTCTTTACCTTCCACAGGCGGCGAGGCAGATATTGCACAATATTTGCCGGTATTGCCGGGCATTGTCTCTTCGGGCGACCAAGGCGGACAGCTCTACATTCGAGGAGGTTCACCTATTCAAAATAAAATTTTGTTGGATGGAATGACGATTTACAATCCTTTTCACTCCATTGGTTTTTTCTCTGTTTTTGAAACCGAAGCGATTCGCAGTGTAGATGTGTTGACGGGTGGTTTTAACGCAGAATATGGGGGTCGAATTTCAGCAGTTGTGGATATTAAAACCCGCGAAGGCGATAAGAAAAAGTTTGGCGGCTTGGTCTCTGCTAGTCCATTTCAAGCAAAAGTATTACTGGAAGGTCCAATTAAAAAATTGAAAGAAGAAGGGGGCGGAAGCACCTCTTTTCTCTTGACAGCCAAGCATTCTTACTTGAACGAAAGTTCTAAAGTTTTCTACGATTACGCGACAGATACTTCATTTTATTCATTTGCGGCAGGCGACACGAGTCTGGCAAATGTGGGTGAAATCGGCTTGCCGTATCAATATACTGACATTTATGGAAAAGTCTCTTTTGTGGGTGGTAACGGTAGCAAGTTGAATTTATTTGGCTTTAATTTTATCGACGAATTTAATTTTGTGAGCCTCGCAAAAGTCAACTGGGATGCCTCTGGTGGTGGCGCAAATTTTACACTTATTCCGCAAAATTCTAATACGATTATTGATGGTGCTGTCTCGCTTACCAATTATGAAATCAGTTTGCAAGAATCCGACAACGTGCCGCGTACAAGTAGCATTAGCAGTTATAATGTAGCTTTGAATTTTTCTAACTTCGGCGGCGACAGTGAATTTAGATACGGTTTTGACTTCACTGGTTTTAATACCGATTTTCAATTTCGAAATTTTATTGGGATTACGTTTCAGCAAAAAGATTTCACCAGTGAATTAGCAGGTTATGTGAAGTACAAGCAACGCTTGGGCGATTTGATTTTAGAACCCGGATTTCGATTGCATTATTATGCTTCGCAATCCAAAATGTCGTTTGAGCCACGCATTGGTTTAAAATATAATATTACAGATTTTTTGCGTTTTAAAGCGGCGGGTGGTTTATATTCACAAAATGTGCTGAGTACGGTAAATGAAGAGGATATTGTAAATTTTTTCGTTGGTTTTCTTGCAGGTCCTGAAGAAACGTTATTTAAACCCGGCACGCGCGACGCTACGGACGACCGCCTGCAACACGCTTTTCATGCTATAGCTGGTATAGAATTGGATGTTACAAAAAATGCGACTATAAATATTGAACCGTATTATAAAGGTTTTACGCAACTCATCAGTGTCAATCGCAATAAACTCAGTGCACAAGACCCTGATTTTCAGGTAGAAACGGGCGAAGCATACGGGGTGGATTTTTCTTTCAAACGCGAAACGCGCCAAACGTACCTGTGGGCAACGTACTCCTACGCTTACGTGAACCGCGATGACGGTGCACAAGTGTACCCAACCATTTTCGACCGCCGCCACAATGTCAATCTCCTCGCCACCTACAGCTTCGGCAAAAATTTGAATTGGGAATTCGGCGTGCGATGGAATTATGGCTCTGGTTTCCCTTTCACCCAAACCCAGGGCTTCTATCAAAACATTGACCTGAGTGACATCGCTACGACGGATATTCTGACGGGCAATTATGACCTCGGCACGCTCCTCGCCGGCGAGCGCAATGGCGGCAGGCTTTCTGACTATCACCGCTTGGACGTTTCGCTCAAGCGCACGTTTCATTTTTCTAAAAATAGCAAATTGGAAATTTTGGCAAGCGTCACCAACGCGTACGACCGCGACAACATTTTCTATGTGGATAGAATCACAAATAATCGAGTGAATCAATTGCCGGTGCTGCCGAGTTTGGGGGTGACGTTTGGGTTTTAAAGGATAAAGTTTTCTTGCGAATCTTTCAAATCTAATTTATTTTTACAGGATTAAATTTTAATTATTACATCTCTCCAATCTTTCTTTCACCTCCTCAAACTTTACATATTTAAAATCATTTCCCCAAGCCTGATTAATGTAATTAATTATATTCGTTATTTCAAATTCTGTAAGTTCGGGAATGGCTGCCATGGGTTGATTGTAAGTCGTGTCGTTTACGATGACCGCGCCTTGTATGCCGTAGCGGATAATACAAGCGGTACGCAAGGGGTCAGTTTTGACGTAATCCGCGCCCTTAAGCGGCGGAATAATACCTTTCAAACCCGTACCGTCTTCCATATGGCAATTGGCGCAGTAGTAGTTGTAGAGACCTTTACTTTGTTGATAAGGATTTGATTGACAATTAGATAGAAAGATGATTAAACTGGCGAAGAAGCAAAAAAGGAGCAGATTGATTTTCATCCGTAGCATTTTCTAACAAAACAATTCTACGGAGGAAAGTTTACGCTATTGAGCAGAAAAAGAAAAGTCATCGTCCGAGCGGGAGATGACCTTTCTGCGAGTAGTTTTCTTTTCAGCAGTTTGTTTCTTTTCCTCGAGCCGCTTGCGTTTGTTGGCAGTGTAAGCCACAACTTCGGCACGGGTTTTGACGGGCTTTAATGCTTTGAAAATCAATTGGTCAAACTTTTTTATTGCCAATGTTTTATTTTGTAATTGCGACCGGCTCGCCTCGGAAGCGATTTGTAAAATGCCCTCTTGTGTGATGCGATTCGACAAACGTTCTACAATCAATGCTCTCTGCTCATCTGTCAGCGTTTGCGATTTCAACACATCAAATAATAATTCTACTTTTGTTGAAACTTTGTTGACGTGCTGCCCACCGCTGCCGCCGCTACGCGCTACCCGAAATTTGAGTTCTTTATGTAAGGATTCCATTTGTTTTTAGACGTTAGGTTTTAGATTATAGACGTTAGACTGTCATTGAAAATCAGTAAGTTAGAGCGTGTCTATGGTCTAAAGTCCATCGTGTAACGTCTCAAAAAAAAAATAAGTTCACAACCGTGTAAAATGTCTTAAAACAATAGAAATTTGCGATATTTTTTACAACTAATGCCTAACCGTGCTGTTGTATTTTCAAATTTCTCTGAAAGTTTAAAATCAAAAATGATGCAAAAGAAACGCGGAATTGTGTGGTTTCGGCAAGACCTTCGTCTGCACGACAACGAGGCGTTGACGGAGGCTCTGAAGACAGTGGATGAAGTGATACCGGTATTTGTATTTGATGAGCGCATGTTTTTGGGCAAGACGAGTTATAATTTTCCGAAGACAGGCAAGTTTCGGGCGCATTTTGTTATTGAAAGTATTCATGATTTACGTGATTCGTTACAAAAATTGGGTAGTAATTTAATCGTCCGCATCGGAAAGCCGGAAGAAGTGATTTTCGACATTGCCAAACAAGTAAAAAGTAGCTGGGTTTTCTGCAATCGCGAGCGAATGCAGGAAGAGGCTCAAGTGCAGGATGCTTTGGAAAAAAACTTGTGGACGATTGGTCAAGAGATTCGTTATTCACGCGGCAAGATGCTCTATTACACAGCAGATTTACCTTTTCCAATTCAGCACACACCCGATGTTTTTACCAATTTTCGTAAAGAAGTGGAGCGTTACGTGTCGGTACGCGAGCCACTGCCTGCGCCTACAAAGCCGTTTAATCCGCTTACGGTTCAAGTAGAATCTGGAACTATTCCAGTTGTTGAAGATTTTGGACACGAACCGATTGAATATGACCCACGCACTGCTATCATTCATAAAGGCGGCGAAACGGAAGGTCTGAAACGGTTGCATTATTACTTGTGGGAGTCCAATTTGATACAAAAATATAAAGATACGCGCAATGAAATGATAGGAAGTGATTATTCGTCTAAATTCTCTGCATGGCTGGCGCAAGGCTGTTTATCGCCGAAGCAAATTTATTATGAAATAAAAAAATATGAAGCTGAACGCGGCGATAACGAATCCACCTATTGGCTGTTTTTTGAATTGTTGTGGCGCGATTTTTTTCGCTTCGTGGCGAAAAAATATGGCAATAAAATATTTTTGAAAGGCGGTACACGCGATGAAATTGACACGCGCTTGCGGGATGATTTTCGTTTGTTCGACCAATGGGCGGAAGGTAGAACGGGCGTTCCATTTATAGATGCAAATATGCGCGAGATGAATGCGACGGGTTTTATGTCGAATCGTGGTAGACAAAATGTGGCGAGTTTCTTGGTGAAAGACTTGCGCGTGAATTGGCAAATGGGCGCAGAATTGTTTGAATCTCAACTCATTGACTATGATGTGACAAGTAACTGGTGCAACTGGAATTATATAGCTGGTGTGGGAAGCGACCCACGCGAGAATCGTTATTTCAACATTCTTTCGCAAGCGCGGCATTACGACCCAAATGGCGATTATGTAAAATTATGGCTGCCGGAATTGGCGGACGTACCTGCCGAAAAAGTGCATCAACCCGATATTTTGTCATTTGCAGATCAGGAAAAATTGCACGTAAAAATAGGTGCAGATTATCC
>Ga0163149_10003453_pt1 | contig 17992 bp, 15 predicted proteins | sample OliLakLV19MP5G1_FD_148604 | JGI IMG/M metagenome (GOLD analysis project Ga0163149, IMG submission 148604) | Freshwater microbial mat bacterial communities from Lake Vanda, McMurdo Dry Valleys, Antarctica - Oligotrophic Lake LV.19.MP5.G1 | ecosystem: Environmental > Aquatic > Freshwater > Lake >...
GCCGCCAGGCGTAGAGGGTCCAGGGGCTGACGCCGACCGAGGGAGCGAACGCCCGAAGCGGAGAGTCCGCTGCGGTCCCAGCGGTCGAGGATGCGGCGGCGGTCGAGGGAGAGAGTCACGCAGTCAGTGTGAGGCAACGCCGGTCGGCGGACTGGCGAGCGACGTTCCCCGGTGAGATCGAGAAGCTTGTCGACGCTCCCAGCTTGCCCAACCCGAACCCGATGGACAAGGTCTACGACGACGCCTATCACCGGCTTCTCGCAGCTCGGGGCGTCGGTCCGCGCTCGGATCGCGGCAAGGGCGTGGTGCGATCGGAGATCATCGCCAAGGGCAACGATGTCGAGTACCAGTCCTCCGCGGGGGCCAAGTTCACCGTCAAGAACCGCAAGCTCTTCGACGCCGGCGCGGCCATCATCCGCAACAAGGACGCGGTGAATCTCTCCCTCACCCGCGCCGCCACCCCGAAGCTCTGGTGGTCGGGAAACACCGACGGCGCATTCCACTCGGTCACGCTGGTGGGCTTCGACAAGGCCGCGAAGAAGCTCTGGTTCGCCGATCCGGACACCAATCCCGATCCGGGTGGGGCGACTGGCAACACCAACGCCAACGGCGGCTGGACCGGGCCGCCCATCATGGATCCGACCAAGCATCCGACCAAGAAGCGGCGCTTCGCTGAAGGCGCCCAGCCCCTCCCGATCCCCGACACGACGATGGCGGCCGACATCGAGCTCCGCCTCTTCGCAGCGCCGCTCAAGGCCGATCTCCTGACCTTCGATCTCAGTGCTGCGGCCGTCGCCGCGTACGACCGCTACGACGACGTCAAGCTCAAGAAGCTCGTCGGGCTTCACGTGATCCCCGCGAAGGGCAAGACCGTCGCCGGCGGGGCCACGACCTATTTCAGCTTCGAGCTGGGCCCGAACAGTCCCGACGCCCTGCCCATCGACGAGTTCTGGTTCTTCCCAGGCGACCGGGCGATCGACTTCACGCAACCCTTCGCCTTCGACCTTCCGGGCTGGACCATCGGCGAGATGGTGATGCCCGGCGGGCTCGACGAGTGGGACAACGTGCGACCGTTCGGCGGCTTCCGCGCCAGCGGACCGGAGCTGGTCGGAGTCGAGTACCTCACCTTCAACTGTCACACTCAGGACCAGATGGAGATCAGCTACTGGGATCTGATTCTCGACTGGTCATCCGATCCCGACGACACCTCGATGCGGATCTACGCGATGGGCGGAGCGCTCGAACAGATCTTCGAGCAGGTCACTCCGCCGTGCGGACTGGACTTCAACCTCGATGGTCAGATCGACGGCGCCGATCTGGGGTTGCTCCTCTCCGCGTGGGGCAGCGACGAGGTGATCTACGACATCAACGCCGACGGCGTGGTCGATGGCGGCGATCTGGGCGTGCTGCTTGCGGGCTGGGGTCCGTGTGAGACGCCCGAGGACGAGAAGGACCCGCAGGACACGTGACGCCTGGCGTTGACGGCATGTCGCGAGGTCCACGACTCCGTGCAGGGACCGAGTCGTGGACCTCCGCAGCGGGCAGGATCCCGGCGCGCTTCGCTTCGCTCCCCCAAAGGCCCACACTCAATCGTGCAATCCCTTGCGATCTTTGCTGCCCCCTGCTCCCTGCCCCCTGCTGCCTGCGGCGGCGCTACCCGTTTCTCACCAGCCCGGTCCTGTCCACTCCGAGCGACTCGATGGCGGTCTCCATCTCGCCAAGCCAGCGCTGTCCATCCTGGAAGTAGCCGGCGGTCGGCTTGATCTCGGGGACGTGGCCGGCGAACCAGCGGTTGAAGCGCAGCATGAGCAGTTCGCGAATGTACTTCGCGGTCATCGAGGCCAGCGCCGTCGGCAGGTGCGCCGCTTCGGACTCGGTCTCGAAGGAGAGCGTGATGGTCGATCCGCCGCGCTCGAGGCGGTAGCGACTGAGGCGCTCGGTCTCGCCGAGGATGGTGATCTCGGCTTCGGGAAAGCACATCGACAGCGGCTCGCGGTACATGGTTCGTCCGCCCTGACGATCGATCACCACTCGCGGATGGACGGTCGGCCAGGTGTTCCAGATCGAGTTCACCAGTCGCACGACCGAATCGAAACTCACCGAGGCCTTGCTCCGAGAGAGCGCCAGGTGGCGATTGAACTCGGCCACATCGACCACCTCGCAGAGCAGCGCCGCACACCGCACCCGCTCGCAGCGGCGAAGCGACGCGGCGGCGATCTCGAGCTGGCCGACGTCGTGGGCCAGCGGCAGAGGCGACGGACCGGAGTACCACGGGGCGATCTCGGCCGATGGCAGGCAGGCACCGAGTCGCGCGAGCAGTTGATCGTCGTCCAGCGGAACGTCCGCGCCGGACCACGGCTTCACCTCCGTCCCGTGGCGGGCGAGGGCGCCCATGAAGGCCAGCACTCCGCGCTCGAGATGTCGAAGCGGATGGCTCCTGGCATCGCGGGCGCCTTTGAGCTTCTTGGAATCCTCGACGGCAATCCGCCGCTTCGCGTCGGCCGGGCTGCGGCAGACCGCATGGCCCAGTTCATTCCACAGATCGGGGAAGCGCTGCGGTCGCGGATCGGTCGCGGCGCCGGCCGCGGAGGACCGCGCTCCGGTGGCTGCGCCGGCGCCAGCCCCGGAGCTGGTGTCGTCATCGACGACGAAGATCGAGGCCGCCACACAGAGCGGTCCGAGCAGCGGTCCGTAGCCCGCTTCGTCGATTCCGGCGTAGATCAGCATGATCGCGGCGAGTGTAACCGGACCGCGTTCCGGGCCCCGTACCCTCACCTCCGCAATGTCCACACGTGGCACAGTGCTTCTGGCGATGTCAGGCGGCGTCGACTCCTCGGTGGCGGCAGCGCTTCTGCGCCGCGAGGGCTACGAAGTCGTCGGCTGCTTCATGCGCCTGGGCTCGCCGGGCGAGGCGCTTGAGATGTGCCCGATCGAGACGGCCCCCGCCGCACCGGCCAACGCGCTTCGCATCGGCCATCAGGGGTGCTGTTCGATCAACGACGCGGCGGATGCCCGGCTCGTCGCGGCGAAGCTTGGGATCCCGCTCTACGTCTGCAACTTCAAGAAGGACTTCGGACGGATCGTCGACTACTTCGTCGACGAGTACAACGCCGGGCGCACGCCCAATCCGTGCGTGCGCTGCAACGACTGGCTCAAGTTCGGCAAGCTGCACGACTACGCGGCGCAGATCGACGCCGACTTCGTCGCCACCGGTCACTACGCCCGAATCGACCGCGGCGCTGGTGATGCTGCCGGCGATTCGCCCTCGCCGCGACTGCTGCGCGGTCTCGATCACGGCAAGGATCAGAGCTACGTGCTCTTTGGGATGAAGCGCACTCGACTGGCGCGGACTCTTCTCCCACTCGGCGCGATGGAGAAGCCGGCGGTGCGGGCGATTGCTCGAGAGCTCGGCCTCCCGGTCTTCGACAAGCCCGACTCGCAGGAGATCTGCTTCGTCCCCGACAACAACTACGCCGGGCTGGTGACGCGGCGCAGCGGCGATCAGGTGAGCCCGGGGCCGATTGTCGATGGCAACGGGCGGGTCCTCGGCGAACATCCGGGGCATCAGCACTTCACAATCGGCCAGCGGCGCGGCGTGGGCGTGGCATTCGGGCTGCCGATCTACGTGGTCGGCAAGGATGCCGCCACCAACACCATCACCGTCGGTGCACGCGAAGCGCTTCTGGTCTCGTCATGTGCCGCCGCCGAAGTGAACTGGCTGGTCGATCCGCCCCCGTTCGAGACACCCTTCGGCTGCCACGCCCAGGTGCGTGCACACGGTCAACCCGCCCCGGCCACCGCTCGCCGCACGGGCGGCGAAGGCGACGCGGAACGACTCGCAATCGAGTTCGACGCCCCGCAATGGGCCGTCGCCTCTGGACAGGCGGTCGTCCTCTACGACGGCGAGGTGGTCATGGGTGGCGGCTGGCTGACGTAGTTCGAGCGTGCGGTCCGCGTTGGGTGGCACGCCTTCGTTGGGTGTCACGCTCTCGCCGGGTGCCGTGGCACCCAACGCTCACGCAAATCGCAACTCGGCCGCAGCCGCAAGCAGCGAGCGCAAGCTGTCGTGACGGACCAGTTCGACCGCCTCGACCATCGGCACCCAGCGGCGCTCGCGCACGAAGGCCTCGGGCCAGAGCGGGAGCGAGACCGTGACGTCGAGCGGGAAGACCGAGACTTCGTACAGATCGCCGCGCTTGCGATAGGTGTAGCTGCCGATGAGTCCACCCACGCTGCCCAGCAAGCCCGCCTCCTCGAAGGCCTCGCGCGCCGCGGCGCGACCCGGGGTCAGGTGCGCGGGCACATTTCCCTTGGGAACCGTCCAATGCCGTCCGCCGCGACTCGTCACCAGAACCACCTCAAGGGCGCCGCGCCGATCCCGACGCCACGGCAGGACGCCGGCTTGAGAAATGGGATTGGCGGAGCGCTTGGACACGGGAGAAGGGAGAGAGTGGAGCGTGTGTGTGATTGATCGGCAGGATCAGCGCTTGGATTGCAGAAGAATTGGATTCGGGGGACAGACTTCGTCGGCGGGTTTCGCGTTTGGCCGCGGCTTCGGGGACACTGCGAGGCACGTCGCCCGAGGCAGGTTGCCGAGACGAAGTGTCCGGTCTTCTGGGCGACGCCCGACCGTTCGGTTCGAAAGTTCTGAGTCCCTCTGGAACACCGCGATGTCACTCTTTGACTGGAATTTCCCCTATCCCTCGCAGCGCATGCCGGTTCTGGCACGGCAGGCCGTGGCCACGTCGCAACCGCTTGCCGCACAGGCCGGGCTCCAGATGCTGCTGCGGGGCGGCACCGCAGCCGACGCAGCCATCGCCACCGCCGCTGCGCTCACCGTGCTTGAACCAACTTCGAACGGAATCGGGTCGGATGCCTTCGCGCTCGTCTGGTGGAACGGCAAAGTTCACGGACTCAACGCCAGCGGTCGCGCTCCCAAGGCCCTGACTCTCGAGGCGGTCGCCGGCCGCTGGCCTGGTGGCATCGAAGATCCGACGCGCCCGCCTCTCGGGTGGGACTTCGTCACTGTCCCCGGATGCGTCTCCGGGTGGCGAGCGCTCTCGCAGAAGTTCGGACGGCTGCCCTTCGCCGACCTCTTCGAGCCCGCCATCGCCTTCGCCCGCGACGGCTTCCTGGTGGCACCACAGACCGCCGGCGGATGGTCGCGGGCCGGCACCCGCTTCGCCGCCTTCGACGAGTTCAAACGGGTCTTTCTCCCCAATGGTCGCGGCCCGCGACCAGGCGAGAAGGTCACGCTTCCCGATCATGCCCGCACGCTTGAAGAGATCGCCCGCACCGGCGGCGATTCGTTCTATCGCGGGGCGCTCGCGGCCCGCATCCTCGCTGCGGCCAAGGCCGACGGCGCGATGCTGCGGGAAGAGGATCTGGCCACGCACCGCGCCGACTGGGTGGATCCCATCTCAATCGACTATCGCGGCCTCACGCTGCATGAGATCCCGCCGAATGGCCAGGGAATCGCAGCCCTGAGCGCCCTTGGCATGCTCAGCCACTCCGACTTCGCCGCCATGCAGGCCGACTGCCCCGACTGCATCCATACCCAGATCGAGGCGATGAAGCTGGCCTTCGCCGACGCCCATGCCTTCGTCGCCGATTCGGAGACCATGACGACGACCAGTGAAGCCCTGCTCGATCCGGCGTATCTCCAGGAGCGGGCGGCGACCATCGATCCGCAGGTCGCGGCCGATCCCGGTCACGGCCAGCCCAGGCGCGGTGGGACGGTGCTGCTCACCGCCGCCGACCGCGACGGCATGATGATCAGCTTCATCCAGAGCAACTACATGGGCTTCGGCTCCGGCGTGGTGGTGCCCGAAACCGGCATCTCGCTCCACAACCGCGGGGCCTGCTTCTCTTTCACGCCGGGTCATCCCAACGCATTCGGCGGCGGGAAGCGCCCCTACCACACCATCATTCCAGCCTTCGTCACTCGCGCCGGCGCGCCTCTCATGGCCTACGGCGTCATGGGCGGATTCATGCAGCCGCAAGGCCACCTTCAGGTCCTGACGCGGCTGGCCGACTTCAAGCAGAACCCGCAGGCCGCCATCGATGCGCCGCGCTGGCAGGTGATGTCGGGGAAGAAGGTGTCGATCGAGCCGGGCTTCGATCCGGAGCTCATCGAAGAGCTTCGCCGCCGCGGCCACGATCTGACGCTGGCCGAAACGCGAAATGTCTCTTTCGGCGGCGCCCAGGCCATCCTCGCCCTCGAAGACGGCTACTTCGCCGCCAGCGATCCGCGCCGCGATGGCATGGCAGTTGGGTGGTGATGGGGCGACGCGACGGCGTCGGGACTCATCCGAGCGGACTGCGCTCGTGCATGGAACTTCCGACGGCAACCCGCACGCGCTGTCCCGAGACGGTGAAGAAGGCCGTCTCGCCCCCCGCCTCGACGAGGGTCATCTCGGAGAGCGACTGGCCCGGCACGAGCGTGCGACGCTCGCCGCTGCGGCGGTTCTGAAGCCAGACCTCGGGACCGGTCGGGCCCCGAGCCACGCCCGTCAGTTGCCACTCCTCGTATGGGAATGGCGGCGGCGCCACCGGGGCAGTCGACGGCGCGGCCTGCACCGCAACCACGGGCGGCGCCGGCACCGGCAGGGCGAAGAGAGTTCGTTCCAGAAGCGGCGCGAGTCGATCCGCCTCCGCCTTGGTCCAACTCGAGGCGAGTTCGGCCGTTGCCGTCCGCCCCGGCAGGAAGAGCGTCGTCAGCCGAATGCTCGCCCGCAGACGCGGCGCGTCGGCCGCCTTCTCGATGCCCACAGCCTCCAGCTTGATCGAGTCGATGCGGTGAAGCCACGGCTCAGCGTCGATCCGCTGCACCAGGCGCAGGATCTGCGCGGGCGTGCCGTCGCCGTTGACCCAGCCCTGGAGCTCGACGAAGTCGATCTCGTCGCGGAGCCCCCGCTGTTCAGCGGAGCGACCGTACTTGCCGCGGGCGGGCGAGTCGTGGGCGGCATTCGCGCCGGTGCCGACGGCGAGATTGCGCAGCTTCTCCGACTCTCCCAGTCGATTGAGCCGAGTGCGGAGCGAGCTGTCGACAACCGCCAGCGAATTGCCAAGCGAGCTATTGGCGACATCATCGAGCGTGACAACCACCGTGGCTCGACGTTCGCGGAGCGCCCGCACTTCCAGGAGGACGCCGCGGGCCGCGTCGGCCTGCCCGGCAAGCGCGGGGTCGACCCCAAGCAGTCGTCCGGCGCCGTAGCGATACGAACCCCAGAACGCACCCGCGAGCGTCAGCACCGCACCCGCTGCCACAAGGAGCCGCATTCGCCCAGGGGTCATGGAGCGCTCCTCGGCGACGAACTTACGGAGTCGGTCGCAACTGAAGGAGGCGAAGGCGGCGAAGGCGTGACGGCGGTCTCGTCTTCCTCATTGGCGGCGTCGGGGTCGGCGTCTTCATCCTTGTCCTGCGGCGCCCCTTCGGACAGCGCCGCCGGAGGTGCCTTGGCCGCGCTGGCGCCTGTCCCCGACGTCGGCCCCTTGGTCGGCGGTGCCGCCGAGCCGTTGGCGGGCGCGGTGCTCTTCGACGCATCGGTCGGCTTCACCCCGCGATCCGAGGTCATCAGCAGGCCGAAGGGATAGGGAAGGCGATTGCCACCGCGCGAGTCGGAGCCGCTGGTGGCGACCACGAAACTGCCGTCCTTCACCAGTCGCTCACGCATCGCATCGGCAATGGGACGGGTCTTGGCCTCGCCCTCCAGCACGATGCGCACGCCGGCCCCGGATGACCAGCCCTTCTCCTTGGTCCACTTGACGCCCTTCCAGTCGAGCGTGCCGGTGATCGAATCGACCACGACGTCGCCTGGTTCAGGCAGAAGCGCCTTCAGATGAAGCAGATCCGCAATCCAGTCCTGTCGTGCGGACATCCACTGCTCGAGGTGGGCCACCTTGTCCTCGTCGCGGCGCATGCGGCGCCCTTCGGATGCGGCCGCGCGGGCCTTGTCGACGAGTTCTTCGCGGCGATCCTGTTCGCGCTCCGCCTCGCGGCGCCCGAGCGAGTAGCCGGCCAGCACCATGACGGCGAGGAGCCCGGCACCGGCGAGGATCAACTGTCGACGCCGCCCGGCCAGATCCGGAGCCCGTCTCGGCGAGGCCAGATCGATCATCGGAGAACCCGAGGCGGTCTCGACCAGAAGCGCCGCCAGGGGCCAGGCGCCGACGTCGTCATGCTCGGTGGCCACGCCATCGTGGCTGGAAAGTGACTGGGGCAGCGCAATCACCTCATGCTCGGTGATCTCGCGGGCGACTTCGGCGAGTCGTTTCGCCATCGCTGGCGGAGCCATGAGGAGCGAGCGGGAGACGGCCTCGCCCCCCACCACCTGATGCCCCATCCATGTCCTTCGAAGTTCGGTGACCACCGGCTCGATCGATTCGCCGCCGCCGCCCCGCAGTTCGCTCCCGCGCGAGAAGCCGAGCTTGCCATCGGTCACCACCGAGAGTTCGAGTCGGCTTGCGGTGGCGTCGATCACGAGAATCGAGCCCTCCGTCGTCCGATCCACTCCGTAGACCGCGCCGAGGCAGCGCGGCGCCACCCGCGCGATGGTCAGGCCGGCGGCCTCCATCGTCCGCCGCGCGGAATTCATCATCCGCTCGGGTGCGGCCACTGCACACACGTCGGTCGTGCCGCCGTCCCGGCCCAGGGCGACGAAGTCGATCGAAGCGGCCCCGGTATCGAGCGGAAGCTCGCGCTGCATCGCCAGGCGGACCATGTCGGGGAGTTCGTTCGCGTCGGCCGCCGGGAGCGACAGCCGCTTGATCGCCACCGCTTCTCGAGGCAGGGCCACGACCGCCCGCCGCCCGCTGATTCCCGCAGCGTCGAGGGCGCTGCGAAGGGCACGTCCCAGTCGAACAGCGTCATCCTGGGCGGGGGAACCCGCGGACTCCTCGCCAACTCCTGCGGGCGCTGCGCCGGCGTCGGAGTCCATGGTCGAGTCGGGAATCGACGCCGTCACCACCCGCGCGGTGCGAAGGGCGGCATGGATGGCCTCGGGCGTGGACGATCCCTCAGCGCCGGGAGTCCGATCCAGAACAACCGCAACAGCGCGATGTCGCGCCAACCCGACGCAGAGAAGTGGCGCAGCAGCTCGCGGAAGAATCGGCACGCGGCGATCGTACGGGAAGGGGGAAGGAGAGAGCAGGAGAGAAGAGAGCAGGGCACCCGGAGAACAGGACCGTCTCGAACTCCGGGTCCGCGAGCCCTCGCGAGGGCTTCGCAGCTCACCCCGTCCATGCCGCCAGCAGCAGCCCGAGGTCCGCTCCGTCGATCTGTCCGTCCACATTCAGGTCGCCCACGCAGCACGCCACCGCGCACTCGCCCCACCCCGTCAGGAGCAGCCCGAGGTCGGCGCCGTCCACGTCGCCGTCGCCGTTCAGGTCGGCGATGGACGACTCGCGGCCGATTGTGATGTCGTCGAGACTGAAGCCCTGCACGGTCTGCGTCGACACATACTCGAATCTGGCCCGGGCGATTCCCGACTGCGCAATTCCCAGGAACACGCCCTGATTGCCTTCGACGGACTCAAGCAACCGATTGCCCGAGTCGAAGACGCTCAGGCGGATGCGCGACCCCGTCGGATCGTTCCAGGCCCCGACCCGACTGGCCGGCCTGGGTCCATCCTGCTCGTCGACGAACTCGATCTCGATGAAGGTCAGATAGTTGATCACGATGTTCGGTCCGCTCAGCGACGTCCCGCCGAGGATGTTCGGCAGCGTCTGCGCATCGCCCGCCTGCGAGGAGCCCAGCACCTTGATCACCGCCGCCGGCCCTCCCGCGCTCGAGAAGACCGCCCCCGCGCACTCGGCGTAGTCATCGCTGAGCTGGGAATCCCGCGGCACGATGGTGCCGGGGTTGAACAGCGCCGCCCCCGGAATCGTGTCGAAGCCGAGGATGCGTGCGCCCGACTGCCACGTTGCGGCAGCGCTTCGGTCCAAGGTGACGATCGAGCTCGCGGCCGCGTCGACTGACCCGAGAGCGAACGCCAGGGCGACGGGGAGCGCGAGCAGACTCGCGCGACTCCCGGCGGCCCCGAGTTGCACGCCCACCAACGGACCCGCGGCCCAACGGCGTGCCGCGGTGAGAAGTGTTTCCTGGATCATCGTGTGCTCTCCTGCACATTGGCTCCGCCGGACCCGCTGACCCACTGGACCCGCTGACCCACTGGACTCGCTGACCCACTGGACCCGCTGACCCACTGGACGCGCTGACCCACTGGCCACTCACAGACTACCGGTCGCACCACGCCGACGCACGCAAACTTCCTCGCGCGAGGGTGACTGCTCCAGAGTCGATGGCCCGGGCCAGGGGTATGCCCGACACCCACGGACGAGCGGTCGCCCCCCCGCTCTCTCTGCAACCGCCGAGCCCCAGTTCGACGTACGGCGGCGCGAGCCGCCGTGAAGTTCCGCAGAGCGACGGGACCGCGCAGCAACCACTGCCCGATCCATGTGCAGTGGCCCACGAAGTGCGGCGCCGGGTCGCTTCGGTGCTGCCCACGTGACGCTCTGGCCGAGCTGGTGCTCGGCGGTCCAAGGGGGCGATGGGACGCGCGGAGCGCAACCACCCCGCGCACGCAGCCAGTCATGCAACCCACTGTTGATTCCTGATTCCTTCTCCGGGACCCCTTCTCCGTGACCTCCGTGACCTCCGTGATCTCCGTGTCACACACCTTCTGCGCACGGCGTGACTGGATGGGCCTGCGCTTCGGTGCTGCCCACGGGAAGGTCTGGCCGAGCTGGTGCTCGGCGGTCCAAGGGGGCGGTCCAAGGGGGCGATGGGACGTCGCACAGCGCAACCACCCCGCGCACGCAGCCAGTCATGCAACCCACTGTTGATTCCTGATTCCTTCTCCGGATCCACTTCTCCGTGACCTCCGTGATCTCCGTGTCACACACCTTCTGCGCACGGCGTGACTGGATGGGCCTGCGCTTCGGTGCTGCCCACGGGAAGGTCTGGCCGAGCTGGTGCTCGGCGGTCCAAGGGGGCGGTCCAAGGGGGCGATGGGACGTCGCACAGCGCAACCACCCCGCGCACGCAGCCAGTCGTGCAACCCGCGGTTGATTCCTGATTCCTTCTCCGGATCCACTTCTCCGTGACCTCCGTGAACTCCGTGTCACACACCTCCTGCGCACGGCGTGACCGGATGGGCCTGCGCTTCGGTGCTGCCCACGGGAAGCTCTGGCCGAGCTGGTGCTCGGCGGTCCAAGGGGGCGGTCCAAGGGGGCGATGGGACGTCGCACAGCGCAACCACCCCGCGCACGCAGCCAGTCGTGCAGCCCGCGGTTGATTCCTGATTCCTTCTCCGGATCCACTTCTCCGTGTCCTCCGTGAACTCCGTGATCTCCGTGTCACACACCTTCTGCGCACGGCGTGACTGGATGGGCCTGCGCTTCGGTGCTGCCCACGGGAAGGTCTGGCCGAGCTGGTGCTCGGCGGTCCAAGGGGGCGGTCCAAGGTGCGGTCCAAGGTGCGGTCCAAGGTGCGGTGCAAGGTGCGGTCCTCTGAGGCTGGCCTCCGCTCCGGCAGTCCCGGCGCTGTGTACGCACACGTCGAAGACTCCCGCCCGAATGAGCGCCCCGTAGAACAGTGCACTCCCCAGCGTGAGCACACCGACGACCAGCGACGCGACCCCTGGAAGCTGGATGACGAGTCCGAACTTCACAGGATGTTCAGTCGTCGCCGATCGCCGGCCCCGTTTCTCTGGTGTGGTTGCTTCGAAGAGAACGTTCCCAAGAACGGCTCACGTCCTCCACCGACCCACCGGTCGCACGGTGGGTCTGGCGGGTGCAGGGCGCGGCGTGCCCGTCGACGGCGGGCCCTGCGGCGATTGCTCGCTGGCGCTTCCGCGCCCACTTCCGCCCCCGCTTCCGCTGGCAGAACCGTTGTCGCCTCGACCGGTGAGTCCGCCGCGGACCGCCACGGCGCGGCTCTGGAGCCCACCGCGCAGACCGAGCTCGCGGCCTTGCAGTTCCCGACTTCGCAGCTCGCGGCTCTGCAGACCTCCGCGTGGGGCGCCGGCTGCGCTCCCGTCGCCGGACTCGTCGGACGCTTCGTCATCCTCGCTCATGACGCCGGCTTCGGTCGAGTCGTCGTCACTCGGGGCGACGTCCATCTCGCGATCCGAAGCCTCGGCCGAGCCATCGACCTCGTCGTCGGACGTGTCGCTCATCGCGCTCGCCGCCAGCGCCGCCGCCGTGGGCAGCAGGGTGATGTCGCGCATGTAGGCGATGCGCCACCTCGGCGTCGAGAGATCGAAGACCACCTCCCAGATGATCGGGTGGGCGAGTTCCTCTTCGGGCGTTTCGGCTGCGACCTCGCCCGCAACGAGACGCACCCGCCAGAGCCAGGATCGCACCGTGAGCCGGTGGACGAAGTTGCCGAATTCCTCAGGCTCGACGATGCCGCGGAGGAGGGGCCAGACCGGCGTGGAGCGCTCCTCGGCGGAGAGGCTCTCGCGCTGTCGGACGATCTCCGCCGCCTGCGGCGCAGTCATTCCGGCCACCGCGAGAAGCACTTCGTACGGCGCCCGATTGATGTCAATGCGCCCGCCGTGGTACTCGCCCGGCTCGGTGGTGAGGACGTCGAGAGGGTCGACCCAATCGCGCGGCGCAAGCCGCAGCCCGGCGAGGGCCTTGCCAAGGAGCGACTCCTCGAGATCGGGGCGCTCCATCAGGCCGCGCACGCCGTCCGCTGCGCCTTCGCCGAAGCGCTCGGTCACCGCCTTCGCAATCGCATCCGTCCACGGAGGCACGAGCTGAATTCGCGATGCTCCACTGCGCTGGAGCATCGGCTCGTAGCCATGCACGGTCACGACATCCATCAGCCCTCGGGCCGAGGCCGTGACCCCGCGCGAGCGGGCCATCTCGTCGATCTCGATCGTCTCGCCACCACCAGCGCCACCGCCGCCGCGCACGCCCGAGCCGGCATTCGTCCCCGTCCCGCGCCGCCCCTCCGAGAGACCCTCGCTGCCAAGCCCTGCTCCCCCGCCACCCGACAGAAGCTCGCCAAACAGGAGCTTGGTCGAGATGCCCGGAACCGACAGCAGCTCGAGCTCCGACTGGAATCTGCCCCCGAGACTGCCGCGGTGGGCGATGATCCGGCCGGCCATCTCGCTATCGACGAGACCCGTGGCAGTGAGCGCGGTGGCATCGGCGCTGTTGAGATCGACCCGGGCGTTCTGCGGGGCCAGCAGCGAGTTGTCGCCTTCGACGGGAAGCAGTCGGATCACGCCGAGTCGACTGCCTGATTCGTAGATGATCAGCTCGCCATCGATGGTCGGGGCCTCGCCGGCAAGGATCGCCGCGCGCTGATCGTCGAGCGCGGTCCCGATGGCCTGCACGCCCGACCAGGCGAGAGCGCGCGACTGGGCGCTGCGCTCGAGAGTCGCGGCGCCCGCGGTCTCGCCGCGCACCAGCATGAGGATCCCTGCGGTCACCAGCAGGGCCACACCAGCCACGATGATCACCGCAATCAGCACGAAGGCCCGGGGGCACGGTCGCCCGAGGCGAGGAATGCCGCCCGCGGCGATGGCGCGAGATCGGCTCATGGAGCGTCGTCCTGTTCCAGTGCCGAGGATTCAGCACCCTCCGGCGCAGCAGACGTCTCCGACGAGGGAGCGCGCGCGTCGGGAACTGCAATCACCAGGCGACGATCCGGGGGAGGTCCTTCGCTGCTCGACGATCCGACATCGAAGTCCACACGACGGCGGGTGCGCTCCCCTTCCGCGGGGTCCGACTCCTGCGCCCCGAGCGCGAACGAATCGTCGAGGTTCTCGCCGGTCAGTTCGTCACTCTCTGCGGCTGGCGGCAGCGGATACCAGAGCGAGACCTCGATGGCCACGGGAAGCCCGCCCTGCGCCAGACTGTCGAAGGAGTCCGACCATGTCGAGCCGTCGTAGTAGCGGTAGCGGAGCCTTGCCACGTCGCCCTCGAAGGTGTGGGTGATCGCGGCTCCGCCTCGTGCGCCCGCGCGAGTCGCGTCGATGCGCCGCGTGGCCGCGTTGAAGCGGTACTCGTGGCGCACCAGATCGGCGAGCGTGGCTCGCGAGTCGCCGAGACGCAGAAGCACACCGCGGGTGAGGATGCGGATCGACGTCGCATCACCAGTGACTCCGCCACCGAGCGCGGCGTCGCCGGCGACCGCCATAACCAGATCGCTCTCGAGGCGGTCGAGAAGCGCCGTCGCGGAGGCGTGGCGACGGGCGTTCTCACGGGCCCGCTCGCGACTGTCGAGGAGATTCGCGAGAAAGAAGAAGGCGGCGCCGAGCAGCGCCACCGCCAGGCCGAGCGAGATGATCGCCTCGAACAGCGTCATTCCACGGCGCCGGCGGCGCGGGTGGACGTGTTCGTTGTTGACGATGCCGCGCGCCTCACTCCGCATCGCGGGCCTCCTCGAAGGCGTCGCGAAGCGGATCGCTCGGTGTCGACTCCTCCGAAGCTTCACGAAGTCGCACGAGCTGCCGAAGGGTGCAGAGGGGCGCCGAGTCGGGGTCGGCGTCGATCCGCCGCACTCGAAGCTCGATCAGCGAAAGCCCCGACCAGTCGGCGCGGCGGGTCGAGACGTCGACGGCAAGACCCGCGCGAACGGCGTCGTCGTTGCGATCGCCACGATCGGTGCCGACATCTGCCTCGGCACCCGAGTCCGCGTCCGGGCTCTCGTCGAGCCGCGAGGTCACTCGCCCTGCCCGCAGGTCGGTGATGGTGAGGAGCCCCGCCTCGAGCCGGGCCAGCGCGGATCGGGCCACATCGACCGCAGCGGCGCGCTCCTGCGAGCGCGAGAGCGCCGCCAGGGCATCGGAGATCATGCCGAGCACCACGCCCGCGGTGGCCGCGAAGATGGCGATGGCCACCAGCACTTCGAGCAGGATGCCACCGCGTCGGCGCAGTCCCTCCCGGCGACTGCGGTTCGCGCTCACGCGATTCACGGATCGCTCCCGAAGCGGCCGGTCGAGCGGCGCGGTCTCGCGGGTGCCGGAGTCGGAACCCGCGCTGGGGCCGGCAGCGGTTCAGCGCTGGGCTCGGGCACCACGACCGGTGTCGGAGCCATCTCGGGCTCGGGCTTCACGTCGTCGGCGAGATCGAGTTCGTCTTCGGTCACCGAGGACTCGCGGCGCGGCGTCTCGAGGGCCGCCAATCCGGTCCACGGGTTGATGGTGACGAAGGCTTCACGTCCCGCGGCGTCCCGCAGTCGCAATCGTTCCGCCAGCGGTGCCGATCCGTCCGGGACGAAGAGGGCCACGCGCTCGAACCGCTGTGAGGCCAGTTGCCGGTCGAACCCGGCACCGCCCACCGCATCTCCTTCGCCGTTGGACTGCTCCTCGAAGGGCTGAGTCGCGCCCGACTCGGTCGAGAGCCGGGCGATTGACAACGCGTAACTCCGCTCCGCCCACGAGAGCGCAATTGGGGTCAGTTCGTCCGATTCGGGCGACTCGCTCGCCTCGAGCGAGAGGTCCACGGTGCGGATCAGGATGGTCGAGCGACCGCCGCCCGAGGGGGCGTTGGATGCGGAGTCGAGTTGGGAGTCGAACTGGGAGTCGAGCCGAGTGCTCGCTGCGGAATCACCCGCGACGTCGGCACCCTCTCGTCGACACAGCACCTCGACGGGGAGACCGGTCTCGCGGGCATGGGCGCGTGCCAGAAGGAGTTGCCCGACCAGTTCGTCGCCGGCGGATTCGAACGCTCGCCGCTCCAGAGTCTCGAGCGTGATGGGCAGCGCGAACGCCCCGATTGCCAGCAGCAGACCGAGCGCCAGCAAGAGCTCGATGAGGGTCACACCTCGTCGACGCGGCGCGGCCATCGCGACTCAGGAACCGCTCGTGGAGGAACCATCGCCGAAGTCATCGAACTCGTCCGACGCGCCGTCCTCGCTGGTGCGACCAGTCTGGTTGCTGATGTCGTCCTCGGTCCCCTCCTGCTTGTCGGGGCCGGCCGAGATGATGTCGTAGGCGGCGCCTTGCCGAAGCTGGCTCGGGGCGCGGAAGATCCAATCGCTGCCCCAGGCGTCCTTGGCCTTGGGCTCCTTGAGGTAGGGACCGCCCCACTTCGTGGCGTCCTCCTCGTCCTCGATCCGAGCCTTGCTCCACAGCGCCGCAAGACCTTCGTCCTCGGTCGGCCAGCGCTTCATGTCGAGCTTGAAGGCTTCGAGAGCGCGGTCGAAACCCTGGATCTGGGCCTGCGCCAACTTCACGTCGGCCTTCTCGCTGGCGCCAAGCACGTTGTAGAGAACCAGTCCGCCGATGGCGAGCAGGATGCCGATCACGATCAGGAGTTCAAGGATCGTGAAGCCGCGACGACGCCGAGCAGACGATGAACGGTTGCGCATGGGCGGATGGTAGCGGCGGAGGGACGGATTGCGCCATGTGCGCGAGGGATGCCGGGGGACGGAAGAGGAATGAGGACCCGCTCGACGGACTGTGCGGGGTGCGTGAATGGCGCCGGGGGACGGAGGGGAATAAGGAATGAGGAATGAGGAATTTGGACCCGGCTGACGGAATGCGCTTGCGTTGCCTGCCGGCGCCAGCGCAGGCAGGCACATGACGCTCAATCCGTCGAGCGGATCCTCATTCCTCATTCCTCATTCCTCATTCCCCTTCCGTCGCTTTGCGCAACCCGCGCGCGACGCGCCGTCCGTCCCCTCCCCTACAGGGCCGAACTCATACTCATCATCGGCACCACGAGGGCGATGAAGATGAACATGACGACGCAGGCGAGAGCGAGGAGGAGGAGGGGCTCCATGAGCCGCAGGGCGATGCCGAGGAGGCGGTCGACGCGGCGTTCGATGGTCTCGGCGACGGAGACGAGGACGGAGTCGAGGTTGTTGGCGCTTTCCCCGACCGAGATCATCTCGACCACGTCTTCATCGAAGAGACCGCTGGCGCCGAGGGGCTTGGCGAGTGGCTCGCCGGAGCGCACCGATTCGGTGGCGGCGTCGATGGCCTCTTCCATGAGCGGATGTCCCGCGGCGTCGCGGCTGATGCGCATCGCCTGCAGCATGGGAATGCCGTTGGTGAGCAGCGTTCCCAGCACGCGGCAGAACCGGGCGACCGAAAGACTCCTGACCAGCGGACCGAACATCGGCACCCGCAACTGCCAGATCGCCATCTGTCGGCGCACGCCGGGCTTGCGCCAGAGATGGACTGCGCCCGCGATGATCACCGCGACCGCAATCAGCACCAGGAGCCCGTGCTGCGTCAGGACTTCTGACGTCGTCATCAGGATCCGCGTCGGGAGCGGCAGCGTCATCTCCTTGTAAAAATCCTTGAAGCGCGGCACGAAGAAGATCAGCGCCGCGACCACGACTCCGAGCCCGACCACCAGCAGCACGATCGGATAGATGAGGTTGCCGATGACCTTGGCGCGGAGTTCGGCCTGCTGGACCAGAAATGACGCGAGCCGCGCCAGCACCTGATCGAGGAAGCCACCGCGCTCGCCGGCCCGGACCATCGCAATCTGGATCGGCGGGAAGACCGAGGGATGTCGGGCCATGGCGTCGGCGAGGCGCTGACCATCGGCAACGTCATCGGCAATTGCCGTCATGGTGAGTGCAATTCGCGGATTCGCCTTGCTGCGGCCCAGGAGTCGCAGGGCCCGCAGCAGCGGAACACCCGCATGCAGCAGATCCGCGAGCTGCTGGTACGCGGCGGCCAGGCGCCGCACCGGCACTCCGCCGCGACGTCGCGGCGCCGAGCTGCTCTCGACCACCCGCAGCGGCGACAACCCCCGCGACGCGAGCTCGGAGAGCACCGCCTGCTCGTTGGCCGTCTCCAATACACCCGTCACCCGCTCTCCCGAGCTGCTGCGGGCGACGTAGGAGAAGCTTGGCACAAGAAGAGGATAGAGGGCGGGGGGCAGACCGGCCGCTGGGCGGCCATGTAGGGCGCAGCAGTGGGTTGCATGATTGGAGGCGTGCGCGGAGCCGCGAAGTGATTCGCCGTGGAACCCCGCGCACGCGTCCAATCGTGCAACCCCCTGCGATCTCTCCCTG
>Ga0163149_10003456_pt1 | contig 17987 bp, 14 predicted proteins | sample OliLakLV19MP5G1_FD_148604 | JGI IMG/M metagenome (GOLD analysis project Ga0163149, IMG submission 148604) | Freshwater microbial mat bacterial communities from Lake Vanda, McMurdo Dry Valleys, Antarctica - Oligotrophic Lake LV.19.MP5.G1 | ecosystem: Environmental > Aquatic > Freshwater > Lake >...
GTGTAGCTGCTGCCGCTGCCGGCCACGCTGGAGATGGATGCGCCGCTGACCCCGGTGGTCGTCAACGCAAAGTCGCTGCTGTCGACGCCGGTGACGCTGAAGGCCACGGTAAACGTCACCGAACTGCCCGGTGTGGTCGGATTGGGGCTACCGCGCACGATCGACAGCACGCTCGGCGGCACCACCGGCTCGGTCTGAAGCTCAAACGCGCCGATATCGGCGCCATCGGCAACATTGTTTGGCGACAGATGCACAGTGCGCGCGAAGGCGCTACCGCGCTGGTCAAAAAAGGAACCTGTGTTTGACCAACGCGGCCGATTATTGCACCCAAGTGCGATGACAATCACACTTTTGCGATGCGCTGAACTGCGCCGTGCGCGCTGGCGTAGCGCGGCTTCGGCGTGCGGGAAAATCGTGCTGGCGACAAGGCCGATCGCGCCGGCAGGCGTGCGCACGGTCCGAAGTGCGCCGGGCGCCTCGCGTAGCGAGAGTAGGGTGGAACCCGCGCGACTTGCTCGGCTGGAAAACCGAAAACTTGGGTGGCGCGGGTTCCGAGCCAAAAGAGCAGACTACAAGTCGGCGATCCAGGTCGATTGCCGCAGGCTGGGTGTTCGCGACGATCTTCTGGATCGCCGTAGCCGGGCGCTCGCGCGGTCTTTCTGGATCGCCGAGTTGCACTCGGCGCTTTGGACTGAAGATTTCTAGACTGCAGTGAAGGGCGCGCGGACGCTGCCGGGTTTTGTGCCATTTGCCGGTAGGCCGGTGGTCTAACGGAATGTCACAGCGCAAATAGACGATCGCAAAAAGAAACACAAATCGGCGCGATCTGGCGGGTGGAGGCTCGCAAACAGGAGTGTTTCAGCGCATAGGCGAGGTTTGCGCTTCGCTGGTCCGGCCTGCGACGGCTTGTGGGTCAATGCGCTCGCGAACGGTCCAGCCGGCTTGTGAGAATGCGTCTAGCGCCAAAGGCGATAACAAACCGGTTACCAACAGGACGTTTTTGCGGCCGATCAAGTCATCGCGCCACGCGAATTGGGCGATTTCCGCGGTCCAGTGCACGTAGTCGACGGGTAGGGCGACCACATAACTGCCGTCTGCTCTGCGTAAGGCCGGCGAGTTGCCGACCACGGTTGCGCGTGCGCCGGCTGCTTGGGTTTTTTCTGCAGCGATCAGCATGCGCATTGCATCAATCAAAAAACGCGCGTGAATTTCGCGATCTGCTGCCAGTGCAAGGTCAAACAAGGACTTTCGGGCTGGCTCGAACAACGGTAATCGTAATAATTCGACAAACTCGGTTTGCTGCGTCAACGTGAAACGTTTGCCACGGCGAATCAAATCGCGGGCGCGTTTGCCGCCAATGCCGATTTCCTCCAGCACCAACAGGTTGCGACGTTTTAAATCTTCGGGCGGCAGTTCCCAAACCAGTTCATAGGCGTCGCGTGTATAGCCGAGCGCCTGGCCGGCGACACCGCCAATCAAACCGATGCTCAGCCCGACCAATTTAGCGCCTGACCAAGATGCCCAGGCAAGTCGATCCAAGCGTTCGAGCAACAACGGGTTTGTGCTGTATGGATCGACGCCTACCTGCCGAGCAATATCGCGGCGCGCCTTGTTGTAGCCAATGTAGCGCAGGGCTGCGGCTTTGGTGATCTTGGCAGCCTTGTCGGTATTGGTGCTTTGATTCTCCTCGCCGTCGTCGTCATCTTCGGCAATGGCGTCGCGCGCGGCATCGTTCAGATCTAGCGCCAGATCGCGCAGATTGAGGGCCACCCGATGCAGATAACGACCAATACCATTGGGCAAACCGCTGGCTGTGGCGCCGGGTTCGGCGGCAACTTGGCGCACTGCGCCTACAGGTTGTTCCACTCCACGAACCACCGCGCTATTGAATACCTGCGTTGGCGTTACGCGATCCAGCGCTTTGATCGCGTCAATCTCGCGCACCCGCAGACGCAGCACTTGCGCGCCATCCGCCGTCAATAGGCCGACTGAACTGCGCAGCGGGAATTGACCAAAATAACCGACCACTTGGGCACGTTTGGCCACCTGATAATCAGGCCCTACCAAGGGCAAGCCGGGTAACAAGTCTGCACTGCGCATGCGCGGCGATGGTTCAAACGGACCGTGCAGATCGGCACGGCTGCTGGGCGCCGGTTCAAAATGCATGGATTCTTGCGCCGCGCGGCGCACGTCGACATCTACACCCGGTGTACAGGCGGTCAAAGCCAGCGTCATCGCGAAAACTCGGAGCAGCTTGTCAATCATCAGCTATTGGCGACACCATGCGGAACGTGGCCAGTTGGAACATAGCGGCTCGCGCTCTCGGCATTTTTGCGTTGGTCGTCAAAAAAGATATCTGCGCCGAACGCCGCCAGAAACGGTCCTTTGTCGCGCCCACCCAAAAACAGGGCTTCGTCGATGCGCACGCCCCATTCGCGCAGCGTCAAGATCACCCGTTTGTGCGCGGGGGCCGATCTGGCGGTGACTAGCGCGGTGCGGATCGGCGATTGTTCGGCCGGATAGGCCGCCTGAATGCGATGCAACGCGTACAGCACGGTGCGAAATGGTCCACCCGACAGCGCCTGATGGGCGAGCGCTTTTTCGGTTTCGTGGAAGCGGTCTAGTCCCTCATGTTGGCTGATGCGCTCGGCTTCGTCGGAAAACAGCACGGCGTCGCCGTCAAAGGCGATGCGCAGTTCCGGATGACGATTGGCGCTGGCTTGCGAAGGCAAAATGCTCGCCGCCGCGTAACCCGCTTCTAGCGCCTGGCGCACATCAGCGGCGTTGGCGGACAGAAAAAGATTTGCACCGAAAGGTTCGATGTATTGATGCGGCGGCGCGCCGTTAGTGAATGCCGCACGCACGATATCCAAACCATAGTGTTCGATGGAATTGAAGATGCGCAGCCCAGAATTGCCACTGTTGCGGCTCAATAACAGCACTTCGACCTGCGGCGTTTGCGGATTCAAGCTATTCAAGCGCAGCAGTTTTTGTACCAACGGAAAGGCGATTCCCGGCGCCAGAATATGATCTTCATTGGCCGTCTGGAACGCCTGATAGGCATCTAAGCCTTGCTGTTCGAATATTTGGTGCTCGGCTGAAAGATCAAATAACGCGCGTGAAGAGATTGCGACCACTAAGCGATCGTCAGCGCCCAGGATGGGCGATTTATTTTGATCGGGCGTGTCGATCAGCGCTTCGGACATGATCCTACTCACATCGCAAACTGTTCTGCCAGGATGCGCTCTTCCAGGCTGTGCTCTGGATCAAACATGACGGTCATCCCCTCGCTGGGCGATTCGCCCACTTCCACTTCCACGACGTCACGCACCTCGGTGGCGTCGGCAGTGGCGCTGACCGGTCGTTTGTAGTGGTCTAACACTTCAAATTTGACGACTGAACTCCGTTTGACAATCGCGCCGCGCCAGCGCCGCGGTCGAAACGGGCTGATCGGCGTCAGCGCCAATACGTCCGAACCCAAGGGCAATATCGGGCCATAGGCAGATAGATTGTATGCAGTGCTGCCGGCCGCCGTCGCCAGCAACGCGCCGTCGCAAATCAGTTCTTCAACACGCACGATATCGTCGACCCAAATGCGTAGCTTTGCCGCCTGTTTGGTTTGCCGGAGCAGCGACACTTCGTTGATCGCCAGCGAACTGTGCATGCCGCCAGACTCGCCAATCACGCGCATCCGCAATGGGTTCAAAACCACATGTTGGGCCAGCGTCAAACGAGAAATCAGGGCGTCTTCGCGATACAAATTCATCAAAAACCCGACCGTGCCGAGCTTCATGCCAAACACCGGCAGTTTGCGCGGCGCGGCGTACCGATGCAGGGTTTGCAGCATGAATCCATCACCACCCAGTGACACAATGACGTCGGCTTCGCTCATGGGCACTTGCGGGTAGCGGCGTGTCAGCGCGGCCAAAGCCGCCTGCGCGGGCTCTGCGCGGCTAGCAACAAAAGCGATGCGGGGTGGTGCGCTGGGCGGAGTGTCGATCATCGCGTGTGCTCAGCTAAGTGATGGGAATCTGGACGGTAAGGCTAACCGGGATTAACACTTTCCATGAGCAAAACTTACCGATCTTCATTGGTAATCGGGTTGCTACGCTGGCGTTCAATAGCGCAGCACTTGATTTGGTTTCCACGGCAGCAAACCGCGCCAGTATTGAATCATCACAAAGCCGGTCGCCAATCCGCCCAGATGGGCGAAGTGCGCGACGCCACCGCCGCGGGTAAACACACCGAGATAAATCTCGATGGCCGCGAACAGGATCACCAAGTTGCGCGCCTTCATTGGAATCGGCGGAAATAGCGGCATGACAATTCGATTGGGAAACATCATTCCAAAGCCCAGCAGAATGCCGTACACGCCGCCGGAAATACCGACGGTAGGGTAGGGCTCACCAGTGAAGTAGGCAACGAGTAACTGCGCAACACCCGCGCCGACTATCGAGGCAAGCACAAACCGCAAAAACGGCGCCGCGCCCCAGAAGCGCTCCAAGTCGGCGCCAAACATCCACAACGCCAAGCAGTTAAACAGCAGGTGTTGCGTGCTGCCATGCAAAAAGCCGTAGGTAACCAGCTGCCAGATGCGAAACTCCGGCCAACCACCGACGCTTAACGGCAAAGTGTCCGGCCCATTGCCTAGTGGCCATAGCGCAAAGTGCAGCATGATCGCGCCATCCGCGTTCAGCAATTGCAGTCCATAAATCAACGCGCAGGCGATCAACAAACTGCGGGTTACCAGTGGCACAGACATGAACACTCCACAAATTCTGTCAATGAAAAGCGCGGCTGACTAAACATATGGTGCGAAAAAACCACCCCACAGTTGACTATCCAGGCTGTCTATGGGTGCGACCGCAACGACGACTCGGCCACTCCTGCTCACGCTACAGCCTTCGGCGATCAATTTGCTTCTTTGTCGCTGAAAATCTGCGCTTTCTGGCGGGAAGGCAATCTGCCCGTTGGCACGCACCACTCGATGCCAGGGCACCGTGTTGTCATTGGGCAGATTCGCCAACACGCGGGCGACTAGGCGCGCGCGCCTGGGCAGCCCCGCGTTCGCGGCAACCGCGCCGTAGCTGCTGACCTGTCCGACCGGAATGGCGCACACAGCGCGCAGGATCATTGCTTCGGACTGCTCGGCGTTCACTGGGGATTTCTTGGGTTCGTTACAATTGAATCGTGTCGCGAGATTCTAAAGCGTCTCATGGGTAGACAAACTCCGGCACCTGCGACAAGGCTGCTAACATCTACGCTATCACTATCGTCACCACGAGATGCAAACCGTGCAGAACTTTGAGGATATTCGCTCGCATTTGGCCAGTTGCCACCCATTGAGCCAGAACCAGCCATTCGTGATTAGTTTGGATCTGAAATTGCCCGGTGGTCGTGCGCAAAGTTTGTTTCTTGCCGATATCGAAACGGAAGATGGTCGGCGCGTGCTGCGCATGTCCACCCCAGTGGCTGCGTTAGCGCACCTACCCGCTGAAAAATGCCTGCGCTTCAATTGGGCGCAACGCGTAGGATTTCTGGCCGTTGATGACTTGGATGGCGTGGCCTTCGTGCATCTGTGCGAAAACCGTGGTTACGCCACCTTGAGCAGGGGTGAGGTAGACCGCGTACTGCGCGAACTGGGCGAGTTGGCCGATCGCTTAGAGGAGCTGGTGTCAAAAGGCGAAGATCGCACCTGAGTACTTTCACAGCGGCGCTTTCACCGGCAGGCGCGTCGCTGTGCTCTAATCGTTCATCCAATCTAGACGCCCCCAAGCACTTTAGCGCTATGTCTTTGGAACTTTTGTTGCTGTTGGGCTTGGTTCTGCTCAACGGGTTTTTCGCGCTGAGTGAGATGGCCATCGTCACCTCACGCAAAGGGCGCCTCAAACAACGCGCTGAAAAAAGCCCTGGCGCGCGCGCGGCATTGCACTTGTCAGAGCATCCGGAAAACTTTCTTTCCGCGGTGCAAATCGGCATTACGCTGGTCGGGATTTTAACCGGGGTGTTCAGTGGTGCTGCGATTGGCGGCCACGTTTCGCGCTGGCTGGATGATTTTGCACCGCTTGCCAAGTACGCCGAGCCCTTGGGTTTGGGCATTGCGGTGGTGGGCATCACCATCTTCAGCATTATTTTGGGCGAATTGATGCCCAAACGCTTGGCTTTGCTGGCGCCAGAGCGCATTGCGACCATCGTTGCATTGCCAATGTTAATTTTCAGTCGGGTGACGCACCCGTTTGTTGTGATGCTTGCGGTGACCACGCGCACCTGTTTGAAGTTGCTCGGTGCGCGCGATAACAACGAATCAAAAGTCACGGAAGAAGAGATTCGCTTGCTGGTTAACGAGAGCGCAGAACAAGGCGAGATCGAGGATATCGAGCGCAGCATGATCAATCGCGCGCTGCGGCTATCTGACCGCAGCGCCGAAAGCTTGATGACGCCGCGCAACCGCATCGCCTGGTTGAACGCAGATGCGGCCTTACCCGAAAATCTGGCCGTGATGCGCACCACGCCTTACTCCAGTTACCCAGTGATGCGTGGCACTGATAAAGAAGTGCTCGGTGTTCTGGAAGTGAAGACCTTGATCGATCGGATCGGCGGCGGTGGCCAGTTCGATCTATTCAAACGCCTAGAAAAGCCCATCTATGTCCCCGAATCCACTCGGGCATTGAGCCTGTTGGACGCTTTTCGCGATAGTGAGGCACGCCTAGCGCTAGTCGTTGACGAATATGGCGATCTGCAAGGGCTGCTGACGCAGAACGACGTACTCAGCGCCATCCTCGGCGCAGCCGTGCGCGAAAGCGGCGAAGACAGTGACGACGATGCCAAGATCATCCGCCGCGCCAATGGCAGTTACCTGCTCGATGGCGCCCTAAAGATCGAAGACCTGCGTGATCTGCTCGAACTGGGTGAATTGCCGCGCGAAGATGATTTTGGCTATCAAACATTGGCTGGCATGCTGATCGCCGTTTTAGGCCATATCCCCAAAGTGGCGGAAAGCTACGAATTTGACGGATATCGATTCGAGGTCGTCGATTTGGATGGCGCCCGAGTAGACAAAGTGCTGGTTGAGTTGATCGATAAGGCGTTGAAAGTGGATTGATGCTGACAGCTGGGGTTTGAGGCTACGTCAGCGGGAAACCCCAAGTGCCGCTTTGGACAGCGCCGACTACAAGTCGGCGATGCAGATAGCCCCTGGAGCGCCGAGCTGTGCGCATGCTGTTGCATTGGAAGAGTGCAAAGCCACACTGCCGCTTTGCCACAGTGCCGCTTGGGCGACAATTTTGGATTTGGCGTCATCGGCAAGGCCGAAGAGTTCGGACCGGCGGTCTGATCCGCGCCGCTTCAGCTCCAACGGCGCACCGCTATCTAGCCTGGGGCGCGGCCGCAGGACCATAGGCGGAGCTGACGTCCAGCTAGTCAGCGCAGCCAACTGGCGTTCAAGCCGACACGCGGCATGCCGGGCAAACGCCAGCTTTCACCCCGAACACTGGAAATATAGGATGTCGGTGGGGTCTTTTTCTACGGCTTGACCTAGGCTGATCATGCCGCTTTTGCGCAGTTGCAGTTCATCGCGGTGCAAGCGTAGTTCGTCGTCGTCGCCCAGTTTGACGTAGGTGCCGTTGGTGCTGCGATCGGTTACGACGAAAAAACCGCGGCGGTATTCGATAGTGGCGTGGTTGCGCGACACCCATTCGTTGTCAATAACCAGCGAGCTATTTGGATCTCGGCCCAGACCGAAGGGCGGTGCCATATTGGAAATTTCGATCAACTGGCCGCGATAACGCAGGCTAAGTTTGGCGCCGGGGGCATCTTCCAAGCGGATCGCGCGTGCCACCATGGTCACGTTGGAAGTGTCTTCTTGCCAAATGACGTCAACAATCTCAACCGGGTTGAGCTTGCCGGCCACGCGCACGTCACCGAGGTGACGAGTCCGGATGATTGAGCTATTGGTCAAGCCTCGCACGGTGGTCAGCGTGGTGACGATTTGCTCGCGTTTGGCCATTTGCGTCATGCGCGCAGCGGTATTGACCGCGTCGCCGTACACATCGCCGTCTTCAAGCAGCGCGTCGCCGTGATGCAAGCCGATCCGCACCGCCAGAAAATCGCGCTGCCAAACTAGATCGCCTTGCACGCGGCGTTGCATGTCAATCGCCGACATCAGGCCCGACATCTGGCCGGGAAAGGTGCACATCAATTCATCGCCGATGGTCTTGATCACCCTGCCGCCGTGGCGTTGGGTGATTTCGGTCAGCACGCCGAGCACGCTGGAGGTGATTGCGCGCGCACCCAGATCGCCCAACTTTTCGAACAATTTGGTGCTGCCCGCGATATCGGCAAATAAGATCGTAATTGGCTGAAGGCTGCTCATGGGTTCCAATGTTAGGCGATCGCCAGCGGCGGGCAAAGTGGTGTCACAGCATCGAACACCTTCGGACTATCTAGCAGATTATCAAAGCATGCGCCTACGCGTATCCAGTAGAATTTACGCGTCAAGCGTAACTAACATTTTTTCGACATTTCTGCTGCTCACTTGTCAACCTATCGCTTGCGCGATCGTTGAGACACCAAGGATAGATGAATCGGGCCCGCTTGCTCATCCTTTCGCACCCATTGGAGTTGATATGAACGTGTTGAGGCTTAGCTTTGTTTGGTTTATGACACTTTGCTTCGGATCTACGGCAGTGGCGGCCGACGCTAGCCCCGCGCCAAGCGCCGCCAAAGCGGTGTATTCCATCGGATCGGACGTCAGTGGCACATTCTTTGATCCGGCGCAAAGCGGCCAGGGCTTTGTGTTAGAGCACATCATCAGCAACGGCGAGCCGGTGCTGCTCGCCACTTGGTTCACCTACCTGGATGGTGAGGCGCGCTGGCTTATCGGGGTGGGCAGCACCAACGGACGAGAGGCCCGCATTCCACTTTCAATCACCAGCGGTGCCGACTTTCCGCCACGCTTTATCGCCAATTCCGCGCTAGTCCAGCCGTGGGGCGAACTGGTCTTGCGTTTTGACAACAAAGATCAAGGCCAGGCAAGTTGGACCACGACTTTTCCAGGCTTTAACAACGGGTCGATGCCATTGGCGCGTCTGACAACGCCCGCCAGTGCGTTTGAATCGACCCTTGGTCGCATCGCAGCTTGCCACAGCGGTTCGTGGTATGACCCCACCCAAAACGGGCATGGCTTGTTCATCGAAATACTCGGTACGCCAGAAAACCGACAAATGTTGGCGATTTGGTATGCCTATTTGAACGGCCAGCAGCGTTGGATGACTGCACTGGGACCGATCATAGGCAACACCGCAACGCTGGCCGCGAACATCACCTCAGGGGCGGATTTCTCGCCGGCGTTCAACTCAGCCGATGTGGTCAGCCAGCCCTGGGGCACAATGACGTTTACGGCTATCGATGCCAATCGCGCCAGTTGGGCATGGAATAGCACTCAGCCGGGATTTGGCAGCGGCAGTCTCAATCTAACCCGCTTAAGTTCGCTGACCGGCCGCGATTGCGGTCCCTCTAGCGATAAAGAGGCGGCGCGGTTCCTAACCCAAGCCAGCTTTGGTCCGAACAGCGCCGACGTGAGTAGCGTGCGCACGCTGGGCTACGAAGCTTGGATCAACGCACAACTCCTGCTTCCTGCAACATTGCAGCGGCCCACCATAGAAGACCAAATTGCCGCCCAAGTTCTCATTGACCCGCGCAACGCGCAGTTCTACCGCGGCTATCGTCAGGAGCGCTGGTTCAATACCGCCCTGTACGCGCCAGACCAATTGCGACAGCGTGTTGCTTTTGCACTTTCGCAAATTTTTGCACTATCCGAAGTGGGTACATTGGACAACAACACCATCGGTGTTGCTGAGTACAACGATATTCTGCTGCGTAATGCCTTCGGCAACTACCGCGCTTTGTTACGGGACGTCACTTTAAGCCCGGTCATGGGCTTGTTTCTAACCAGTCTGCGCAATCAGAAAACGGACTGGACGGTCAATACAGCAGGTAATTTGGCGCCCGGTTTGATCCAGCCGGACGAAAACTATGCACGCGAGGTGATGCAGTTATTCTCTATTGGCTTAATCGAGCGCAATCGAGATTTCTCACCGATCACGATGAATGGCCAGCCCGTGGCCAGTTATACGCAGGATCTGGTCACCAATACCGCCAAAGTGCTTACCGGCTTAAGTTACGGTTGCACCGGGCCCGCCACTGTGGGCACCATCACACTCAACCGCAATTGCGGAACCTGCGTTGGTGTCGCTTGCAATTTCTCAACCACCTTGTTCTTTTCTAATCCCCCACGTTATGCAGCAAATGGGCAGGTAACGGCATTAGCCCATCCGGACTCCTACCGGCCGATGGTCTGTTATCCGCGCTATGCCGACACTGGACGCTCAGCGACCAACAGCAACGGCTACGCGATTCTGCCACCGCCAAACGATCGCAAAACGCTACTGGCCGGCATACAGATCGAACCCAGTCCAGTCGCGTGTCACACAGCCACTCCCGGCGTGGATCAACAAGCGTGCGTTAATTACTGCAATAACCAGATTGAGACTCTGGTCAATAGTCTTTATCTTCATCCGAACGTGGCGCCATTCCTTTCACGCCAACTCATTCAGCGATTGACGACAAGTAATCCTTCACGCGGCTATATTGATCGGGTCGCGGCTACATTTGAGGATGACGGGCAGGGCGTGCGTGGCAATCTGGGAGCGGTCGTTAAATCGATACTGCTAGACCCGGAAGCGCGCGCAGCGATTCCTGCGACCCAATTTGGCAAACTGCGGGAACCGATTTTGCGTTTAACCGCTGTGCTACGTGCATTTGGCGTGCAAAACGGTAACACGGGTACCAACGGCCTCACTGCCACTGAACGAACCTTATTCCAAGCGCCGCTGCGCGCGGCATCGGTCTTCAATTTCTATGGACCGGATTATCAACAACCTGGTGAAATAGCAGATGCAGGCTTATATTCACCAGAGTTCCAAATTATGAATGAATCGACATTTATCACCACATCGGATGAATTTTGGCGCCGAATATTCTCCGGTTACAACACCAATAGTGCGACCGCAACCAGCTTCACCGTACCCAATACTACCGCTTACTTACCCAGTGCGATGATCGACGCTATCCCCACTGAACATGCTGCCCTGGTGGAAGCGCTGAACCAAAAACTGCTGTATGGCACGATGAGCGAAACGATGCGCGGCAAATTGGTCGCGTTACTCAATGGCGGCATGGCCTCAGCCGACCATCGCCGCAAAGTCCTGAGCCTAATCCACCTGATCGCGATCTCAGCTGAGTTCTCGGTGCAACAATAAGGAGCGAATGATCATGGGACGTATCGAGAATACCAGCCGTCGCGAATTCATTAAGCGTTTGAGCTGTAGCTTTGCGGTTGGATCAGTCGCCAGCTTGCTGCCTCAATTAGCGCTGATGCCGCGCGCAGCGGCTCAAAACGCGGGCGGCTACCGAGCCTTAGTGTGCATTTATCTTGCCGGTGCCAACGATTCATACAACTGGCTGGTCCCGCGCGACAGTGAAAGCCCTGGAAGCCGTTACGATACCTATCGCGCCACGCGCGGTGGCGTATTTAGTCCAAGTAACAGCAATGGGCTAGCACTGGCATATAACGATTTACTGCCAATTGCGCCCACCAATCAGGCTATCGGTTACGGCTTACACCCGGCTAATGCCGATTACACCGCCACCAACGGCGGCGCTAGTCAAGCGCACAGCGGAATCCAGACGCTATTCAATCAAAGCAAGGCCGCGTTTGTTTGCAATGCCGGCACGCTAGTGCAACCCATTAGCAAATCTGAGTACGACGCCGGAGCCCCCCGTCCTGCGCAACTCTTTTCGCATAATGATCAGGAACTGCAGTGGCAAATCGGCATGTCGGCCGGCAGTAATCCTATGGCACGTTACGGCTGGGGCGGCCGAGTCGCCAAACTTACGTCTGCCGGCGCGTTGTCAAACGGATTATCGTCCACCATTTCTGTAGCAGGAGCCTCACGCTTTCTGATTGGCGATGGCATTATTCCCTATCAAATTGCCAGTGGTGGCGTCGACTTGATTGATAATTACAGCGCCAGCAGCGCTACCAACTACGCCAGCGCGCGTCGCGGGGTACTCAACGACTTACTCGACGACAGTTACGCCCATCCATTCGCACGTGGATATTCCAGCATTGTTCGGCGTTCGTTAGCGGTCGGCGAAAACTTGGCAACGATGCTGGACGCGCCTGACGGCAGTGGCAATGTGACCAGTGTGTTTCCCGCTGGAAATAGTTTGGCTGATCAGTTAAAAATGGTTGCACGGATGATCAAGGTCAGTCGTACCTTGGGCGCACAACGCCAAGTCTATTACGTGCGCATGGGCAGTTTTGACCTGCACTCAGGCATGTTCGAAGCCGGTGGTGCGGTAGCTACCACGGGACATGGCACTTTGTTGACTACGCTAAACCAAGCCTTGGGTGCATTTTGGAGTGCGTTGGGAGAAATGAACGCACGCAGCGAAGTTACCACGTTCACGATGAGTGACTTCGGGCGCACGTTAACGGGAAATGGCAGCGGTTCTGATCACGCTTGGGGCGGCAATATGCTCGTTGTTGGGGACGGCGTGCGCGGTAATCAGCTGTACGGCACTTATCCGAAAATGCTGGTTAACGCCAACGACAACCTCGCACGCGATTGGAGTTTCTCACGTGGTCAGTACATTCCAACCACGTCGGTCGACCAAGTCGCAGCGACGCTTGCGCGCTGGATGGGTGTCGTCGATAACTCGGCCTTGGGTTCCATCTTTCCGCTGCTGGGTAACTTCTCCAGCCGCGATTTGGGATTCATGAGCTAATTTCGCTGGGAAGCTCTAAGCCAGTTAGAGATTCCCAGCGGATAGATGAGCACTATGCGGCAGCCGATTCGGAGTCCAAATCGGCCAATCGATAACCGGCGCTATGGATGGTATGCAGCAGGGTCGATTGGAACGGTTTGTCGATCACTTTGCGCAGGTTGTAGAGGTGTGAACGCAAGGTGTCGCTATCGGGCAGCATATCGCCCCACACTTCGCGCTCGATATCGCGACGCGACACAACGCGAGGCGATTCGCGCATCAGAATAGACAGCAACTTGAGGCCAATCGGCGACACCTGCAAGTCCTTTCCGGCGCGCGTGAGGCGCAAAGTTGCGGTATCCAGCACCAAGTCACCGACGCGCAATACTTCTTGGCTGACCTGTCGGCGATCGCGACGGATCAACGCGCGGACGCGCGCCTCCAATTCCTTCACTTCAAAGGGCTTGACTAAATAGTCGTCGGCGCCAGCATCTAGGCCGGTGACCTTGTCTTCCAAGGTGTCGCGCGCTGTCAACATCAGCACCGGTGTCGATTTCTTGGCGTCTTGGCGCAGCTTGCGGCAGACGTCCAATCCGTCCATGCCGGGCAGCATTAGGTCCAGCACGACGACGTCGTAACTATTAGTGACGGCAAGATGTAAGCCCGTCACGCCATCGGCGGCATAGTCGACTGAATATCCGCGCCGCTCCAAAAATTCTCCCACCATTTCCGAGATGCCGCGATTGTCTTCAACCAACAGCACCAAACCAGATTGCTCATCACGCTTGTTCATTACTCTCTCCGGGGTTAGCGTCTTCACAAAAGTGAAGATAGCCGACCCAACATCGTGAAGATGTGAAGATGTGGAAGCGATAGTCGCAGGAGCTCAGATCGAAACCTGCATGAACTGCGCCAACGAAGCGCTTGCATTCCTAAAGTGCGTCACCACTCTGTGGCATACTAGGCGGCTAAGCCGCGACACAAGTTCGCCCCCGCTACTCATACGAGCACTTCTATGGACTTTTTCATTTCTTCAGCCTACGCCCAAACCGGGCAGCCGCCCAGCATGTGGCCCAGTCTGATCATGTTGGTGGTGTTTTTTGCAATCTTCTATTTCTTACTGATCCGACCGCAGCAAAAACGCATGTCGGATCATAAAAAGATGGTTGAAGCGCTGTCGCGCGGTGACGAGATTGTCACGTCGGGCGGGTTACTCGGCCGCATTGAAGACGTTGGCGATAGTTTTGTGACCCTGGAGATCGCCCAGGGCGTCCGCATCAAAGTGCAAAAGCACGCGCTTGGCGCCGTGTTGCCGAAGGGCACCTACAAGTCCGCTTAAGTTTTTGCGGTCAGGTTCCTCCCATCCGTTCGTTTCAGTAACCTCGGTTGAGGTGATTGATGTTTGATTTCCCTAAGTGGAAGCTCGGCCTGGTGGTCGCGCTGGTGTTCTTGGCCGCAATCTATGCGCTGCCCAATGCTTTCCCACAGCAGCCGGCAATCCAGATTTCTGCCAACCGTGGCGCAACGATTGACGACATCCTGCAAGGTCGGGTTGAAGCCGCCTTGAAAGCGAAAGAAGTCCCGTATTTTGGCGTAGTCAGGACCGAAGACCGCCTGATGGTGCGTTTCCCCGACGCCGATCATCAGTTAAAGGGCGCGGACATTGTGCGTGAGGAGCTAATCAAGACGCATACCGTCGCCTTGAACCTGGCGTCAACCGTGCCTGCCTGGTTGCAGGCCATTGGCGCACGCCCGATGACACTCGGGCTTGATCTTCAAGGTGGCGTGCACTTTTTAATGCAAGTCGACGAGAAGGCCGCGCGCGACAAGCTGGAAAATCGCTATATCACTGAGTTGTATCAAATACTGCGATCCAAAGACATCGCCTACCGGTCGGTTACGCGCTCGCCCGATGGCCTGACTATTCAACTGGTCTCTGCGGAAGATCGCACTCGAGCGCTGACTGAGATTGGACTGCAGTCACCCGACCTGGTGCTAGATGCGGTACGGGGTGAAGGATTTGTTCTGCTTGCCAAGATCAAGCCAGCAAAAATCGCGGAAGCCCAAACGCATACGATCGAACAAAACATCACCACATTGCGCAATCGCGTCAGTGAATTGGGTGTGGCGGAACCCATCATCACCCAACAGGGCCAAACGCGAATCGTCGTGCAGTTGCCGGGTGTGCAAGATACGGCGATCGCCAAGAAAATTCTCGGTGCAACCGCCACGCTTGAGTATCGCGCGGTCAACGACACCGCGAATGCCGCTGAGGCCGCCTCATCTGGCCGCGTCCCCCCTGATTCGCGACTCTATTACGACCAAGGTGGGCAACCGATCCTGCTGAAAAAGGACGTTATCGCGACGGGCGATCAGCTGGTTGGCGCGATCAGCGGTTATGACCAGACCTCAGCCACGCCGATGGTATCGGTGACCTTGGATTCGGCTGGCGGGCGCCGCATGCTGGACTTCACCAGCGAAAACGTGGGTCGCCCGATGGCAGTGGTTTATATCGAGCGCATCCCTGAGTTCCGCACTGTAGATGGCCAGGAAGTGCGTACCTCAAAGGAGACGCAAACCGTCATCAGCGTTGCATCGATCCGTGGCGTTTTCAGCAATCAGTTCCAAACCACCGGGCTGGAAAGCTCCAACTACGCACGCGAACTGGCGCTGATGCTGCGCGCTGGGTCATTGGCGGTGCCGGTTGACATTATCGAGGAGCGCATCATTGGTCCGAGTTTGGGTAAGGACAATATTGAGCGCGGACTTGAGGCAACCTTGATTGGGTTCATTTTAATCGTCATCTTCGTCATTTTTTACTACCGCGTCGTTGGCGTGGTTGCAGTGGTGGGTTTGGTGGTCAACCTGTTGTTATTGACAGCCGTTTTGAGTGGTCTGGGTGCGACGCTGACGATGCCGGGCATCGCCGGTATCGTTTTGACACTGGGCATGGCGGTCGACGCGAACGTGCTCATCGCGGAACGCATTCGAGAGGAAGTGCGCGCCGGTAATTCACCTCTGGCCGCATTGCGCGCCGGTTATGAGAAAGCGTGGGGAACGATTTTGGACGCCAACTTGACCACCTTGTTTGCAGCAGTTGCGATGTTTGCTTTCGGCTCGGGCCCGGTCCGCGGCTTCGCCGTAACCTTACTGACCGGTATTTTGACGTCGATGTTTAGCGCCGTCACGGTGACCCAATTGATCATGGCCATGGTTTACGGCCGCCAACGTAAAGTCCAATCGATATCGGTCTGATACTGAACGAGACAAGGAGCAAATCATGGAGTTTTTCAGTCCGAACGCCAACATACCGTTTATGAGCTGGCGTAAAATCTCGGTTGGCATTTCGCTGTTCCTGATTGTCGCGTCGCTGCTACTACTGGCTACACGCGGACTCAATCTGGCCCTTGATTTCACCGGTGGCACCTTGGTGGAAGCCGAATTTGAACAACCGGTTGAAATTGAGGAAGTCCGAGCAGCCCTCGATAAAGCTGGCTTCGCCAATTACACTGTGCAGAGTATTGGTGGTGCCCGCGAAGCCGCAATGCGCCTGCCGCCGCAAGACGGTGGGGAGCAAACCGTTGAAAGTCAACGCGCGGTCGCCGAAGCGGTGGCCAAGGCACTAAACGCCGCAAACCTCAAAGCGAAAATCAATCGCAGTGAGTTCGTGGGGCCGCAGGTGGGCAAAGAAATGGCGGAAGACGGTGTAATTGCCGTGGTTTTCGTCATTATGACCATCATGTTGTATGTTGCGGTTCGTTTCGAATGGCGATTTGGCGTTGCTGCGATTGCCGGTGAAGCGCACGACGTGATTATTGCGCTCGGTTTTGTGTCTTTGCTTGGGCTCAACTTTGACTTGACGGTGCTCGCCGGCTTGTTGACCGTTGCCGGCTATTCGATCAACGATAAGGTCGTGGTCTTTGACCGAGTTCGGGAAATTTTCCGCAGTGCACGTAAATTGGGGCCCGAGGAAACCATTAATAAAGCAATCAACAACACGCTTTCCCGCACGATCATTACCGGCATCACCACGTTTTTTGCCTTATTCTCGCTGTACTTCATCGGCGGGCCGGTGGTAGAGAATTTTGCCATAACCGTAATTTTCGGCGTAACCATCGGAACCTTGTCGTCGATCTTCTTTTGCAACCCGATTCTGTTGTGGTTAGGTGTTTCGAAGTCGGATCTGCAGGTTGTCAAAAAAGAAGATCCAGAGCTGGCTTCACGTCCGTAGACGATTGTTCGGGTGCGCGTCAACGGCGCGCACCCGAACTACCCTTGAGGATGGGGCATCGCAACGACGAGAAACGACGCGTTCAGGTCAAGGCGGGCATTACACAAGGCCCAAACCTGCATGCTTCCGCACTCTTGCCCCCCAGGTGCGCAGGTCCATGGCCACATCAGGCAAACGTGCAGCGAGTTCATCGGTTGCCGTGTCGAAATTAGCGAGAGAACGCGGCGACTGTTGCAATTGCACTCGACACTGATCCAACCAAATGCGTTGTTCGCTCGGGTTCAGTGTATCCGGGTAGTGCCTAGCCCGAAAGCGAAAGGCGAGGGCACGCAAACGCACATCACCGAATTTGGCAGCGATCTGGGCGAGTTCCTCAGGGCTGGCGACCGAAAACCGTTTTGCCAGCGCGCGATCAGAGTCCGGCACAAAGCCCTCGTACAGGGCCGCATCCGGATCAGCCGGATCCCGCACACTAGAATCCAACAGCCGAAAAATCTGCTGCACTTTTTTATCTAGGCCCACTGCATTGCGCAGCTGTTCCGTGTGGATATCGGATTGTGCGCGATCAAGTTGAATGCGTCCTAGGTCCACACCTGCAAGCACCGAAATGGGTGCCAAAAATGGCGCGCGGTTGGCGTGCACGAGTTTCAAGCCAAGCGCAACACGTTCACCGGAATCGGCCGGCGCAACCAGCATTTCTGCTAAGCGTTCGATCGGCCAGGTCAGCAGCGGCATCGGGCTTGGAAATGTGTCGACTACAATCACTTTGCCGGACTGGCTGGGATGCAGGGCCAGTGGCACCACGATTGCGGTGCATCCACGTTCGGCGGGGAATCGTTGAGATACGTGCAGCAGGGGCGTGCGCTGCTGCCAATCCAACATTTCTATTACCCTTGATTTGCGGCGCAGTTCAAGCGCGAAATCAACC
>Ga0163149_10003461_pt1 | contig 17960 bp, 10 predicted proteins | sample OliLakLV19MP5G1_FD_148604 | JGI IMG/M metagenome (GOLD analysis project Ga0163149, IMG submission 148604) | Freshwater microbial mat bacterial communities from Lake Vanda, McMurdo Dry Valleys, Antarctica - Oligotrophic Lake LV.19.MP5.G1 | ecosystem: Environmental > Aquatic > Freshwater > Lake >...
GTCATGGGCGCCGGGACGCCGATGCAGCACTCCGGACTCGGCGTGTGGAATCGCGACAACCACTGCGTCGGTTGGGGTCACGGCGAGGACGCGCTGCCCATCGTGTGGGTCGACGACGTCGCCGATGCGCTGGCGCGCGCGGCGCGTCACCGCGGCACGGAGATCGACGGCCGGGCGATGAACTTGTGTGCGCGCGCTCCGCTCACGGCGCGCCAGATCGTCGAGGAACTGCGCCGAGCGACCGGCCGCGATCTGCACTTCCACCCGCGCGGACTCTCGCTCTCGCAGACCCTCGAGATCGGGAAGTGGGTCGTGAAGAAAGCCGGCCGCCGCGCGGGCGTCGAGTTCCCGAGTTGGCGCGACCTGAAAGCGCGATCGCTCGCGGTCACGTTCGCGTGCGACGTGGCGCGATCCATCGGCTGGAAACCGGTCGAGGATCGCGAAGGCCTGCTCGAGCGCTGCGTGCGTGTCTATCGACCGCGCGCCTGACTGACGCTTCCTTCGCGCCAGTTCGTCCGGCACTCTCCGCTTCGAGAGGCGCTGCATGGACGTCAAGACGCTGAACAAGTTGCGGTTCCACCTGGAACGGATCGTGCTCGGGACGTCCACCGCTCCCGAGGAGGACTGGCAGAAGCTCGACCTGCTCGTGCCCGCGGCTTTGCGCGCACCACCGACGGCCGAGAGCGTCGCGCTGCGTCACATGCTCGAAGAGTTGGCGCGGCGCATCGCCGATCGACGCCTCGTCGACAACGTCTACGCGCTGAACCACGAGCTCGAGCGCGTCGCGCAGGCCGGCGGACACAAGCCGCCGCCGTCGAAGGGGCCGCGCACTCCGACGCAGGAAGTCGCGGACCTCCTACGCGGCCGCACGGTGCTCTTGATCGGCGGCGACACGCGCCAGGAACATGCGGACCGTCTGCGCGAAGCCTTCGAACTCGCCGAACTCTTGTGGCCCGGCACGAGCGAGTCGAACCCGAGCGTCACGGTCTTCGAACCGCTCGTCGCGCGCCCCGAGGTCGTGCTCGTCCTCATGCTGATCAAGCTGAATCGCCACGGCATCACGGAGGAATTGCCGGCCGTTTGCGAACGCTACGGGAAGCCGATCGTGCGCCTCGTCGGTGGCTATCACCCCGACCAAGTCTCGCTGCAGATCCTGAAGCAGGCGGGCAAGAGACTGCGCGGCGGCTGAAGGCGGATCGGCTGCCCGGCGAAGTCCCCCGCGCAGCGCACCGCGATCCCGTGTAGCCTCGGACGTCCCATCGCAGCACGCGTCGGTCAGAGGCCCCCCCATGCGCTCACCCTCACTCCATCGATCCGTTCTGGTCTCGCTGTTTCTCGCGGCCTTCGCCACCACGGCTAGCGCGCGTGAGCTCCTCGCCGACTTCGTCAAGGATGTCGCAGCGCCGCCGTCGGACATCGTCGATCGGCGCGTCGTCCTGCCGGCGCCGGAGGAACTCGCGGTCGCGTCGCGCACGCAGGCTCGCGCGCTCGAGACGCGGTGGAGCGAGCTGAACGGTTGGATCGTCGAATCCGACATCGCCGTCGACGCGGATGGACCGCTCGCGTTGGCGATCCTCACGCCCGGGCCCGTCGAATGGATCTGGACGCTGACGGACCCGAGTGGGACCGCCGTCGATCTCGCGTCGGGCGTGTCACGCGAACGACGCGACGGACTCGTGGAAGTCGGAGGCGCGAGCGGAGATCGCGTGGAGTTGATCGCAGCGCGCGCGGGACGTTGGACGATCCGCGCCGTCGCCAGCGAACGCGCCCGATCGAATCCGCCGGGCGAAACGTGGCTTCTCGCGCGCTCCGCCGGTGCCGCGCGGCTCGTCGCGCACGCTTCCACCGTCGAGACGAGGACGGACGTCGAACTCGCGCTCGTCGCCCGCTTCGAGGACGCGGGTCGTGTCCAAGGCGTGCACGGAACCGCCGTGATCCAACGCGCGAGCGGCGCGCTCGTCCTCGAACTCCAGGACGACGGCGCGCATCAGGACGGACTCGCAGGCGACGGCACGTTCGGTGCGACTCTGCCGCGCGGAACGAGCGGCGACGTGCGCGCACGCATCGAGCTCAACGGCACGAGTGCAGATGGAGCACCCATCGCGCGCACCGTGCAGATCGCTTTCCCCGTGATCGAGCGGCAGCTACTCCTCACCGGCGTGGCGGACGCGACGCTCGTGGGCGACGGTCGCGTGCGGATTCGCATCGAGGCCGTTCCTCTCGGCTCGGACACGAAGATCCTCGCCGCCGCGGAGGTCTGGGGCACGAACGCGGACGGTCGGCTCGTGCCCGTGTGTTGGCTGGCACGGATGCAGGAACCGCGCGGTTCTGCGGGGCTGATCGACTGCGACCTCGCGCTGGACGTGCGTTGGATCGAGATGGCGAATGCCCGTGCACCGTTCGTCCTGCGACGCGTACGCGTGCAGGACCCCGACACACAAGTCCCCCACGACTTGGCGAGCGAGATCGCGTTCGCGATGCCCTCGATCCCCGCGAGTGTCGAGCCCGTGCCGCTCTTGCCGACGACCTCCATGCTGCAGGGCACGACGAGCGCGATTCCCGCCGGATCGCAGACGCTCGGAACACGGACTCTCCTCACACCGACGCTCGCCCTCGTGCACGGCTACTGCTCGGGCGGATCGATCTGGCCGGCGGCGCACTTCAGCCAGCCGAAGATCGAGTTCTTGGACCCCAACGCGAATCGCACGCACGATCAGTTCGCGTTGCTGCTACGTCAGGCGATGTCGGCTCGCTCGTCCTTCGGCGTCGTCGCTCACAGCCAGGGCGGTCAAGCCGCGCTCCACCTCTACACGTTCTACGCGAGCGGTCTCGATACAGCGCTCGGGCCGCGACTCATCCAAAGTGTCGGCACGCCCTACCAAGGCACCCCGCTCGCTTCGCTCGGCGGATTCTCGTGTGGCGTGAACAACGACATGACGACGACCGGCGGCCCCGTGTGGCTCTCGACGATCCCGACCTGGGCGCGCGAGAAAGTCTTCTACTGGACGACGCAGAACTCCGGGAGCGCTTGCAACTTCCTCGCGAGCCTCGTCCTCGGTGATCCGGAAGACGGGACGACGGAGATGGTGCTCGGGCAGCTGCCCGGCGCGAATTCGATGGGTCACGTGAACGGTTGGTGTCACACGACCGGCATGAGCAACCCGGCGCAGTACACGGATGCGACGCGCAATGCCGAACGCAACGCACAAGCGGCGCGCTGAGAGCGCGTCAAGAAATCGAGCCTACGCGCTCTCAGTAGCTCGTGGCACCGCTTCGCGTCGCGAAAGGCCGTGATTTGTAGGGCTCCGGGAAGTCGTGTGAGCCGTCATCGGCGGCGCGGGTACTCGCGACCGAAGTTCGACCCCTGCGGGTTGGCGTTCGCGCAGAGTCGAGCTCACGTCGCCTGCAGCGCCCACGAGCTCCGGAGTCAGTCCGGCCTCGTTGTATGCATTGCGAACCGACGCTGGAGTCGAGGCCCGGGATGGACGGAGGAGGGACCGGCAGGGGGCGCCTACCGCCAGAAGCGCTCGAGGCGCCTCCGAAGTTTGGGTGAGCAGCTCGAAGTTTCCGTGAACGGGGATCCGGATGTTCCGCACACCCGCCCCGCCCGCCTTCGGCCGCGAGGCGACACGTGGAGCGGATGTGCGCGGAATCATCGGCGCGCCTGAACTGGTCGGCGCGCACCGGAACTCTCGAGCTCGGTTGCGGCGACTTCTGTCGCTTGCTCGAGACGAGCTGGTGTCGACATGTTTCCATCGGTCCGACGGCCGAGGTTGAGTGCAGATGTTGAGTGCAGAGCGCGCGTACCGCGTGCCGCGTGCCGCGTGCCGAGCGCCGAGTGCCGAGTGCCGAGTGCCGAGTGCGAGGCCGAGTGCGAGGCCGAGTGCGAGGCCGAGTGCGAGGCCGAGGCCGAGTGCGAGTGCGAGTGCGAGTGCGAGTGCGAGTGCGAGTGCAAGGCGGAGTGCCCTGCACCAGACCCAGCTCGTCCTCGCGAAAGTTCTCGATCCACGTCCGGTCGACGCGGGCATCGATTGAACCGATGCCGAACTCGCCGGACACTCTCGCCGAATCTCCGCGGAATCGAATCGCGCTCTCTCGCGGGTGCTCGAGCCGAGTGATCCGAGCCCAACTCCTTGGACTCGAGCGCGTCGGTCGAACCGCGACGCGTGGCGCATGGCGCTTCGAATGTTCGCGGAATCAGACCGCGCGCGGAGGACGTTCTTCGATCAATGCTTGTTTTCTCGTGATTTTAGACGACCCGAGCGTTCGCCGCGCGTTCTATCGGAAAGAGGTGGTCGATTGAGCACTCGCACACGCTCATGCAGTCTCAGTCGCCGTCACGCATGCAGTCGCCGTCACGCATGCAGTCGCAGTGACACATGGAGTCGCAGTCCCAATCCGTTCGCCAGATCTACCTGTTCCGTCGCGGCGGCAAGCGAGCCGGCGCAGGTCGCAAGCCGAAGGGCGACCGCGCTCTCGTCCCGCACGAGACGCGCGCCCGTGTGACGCGGCGCACGCCGGTTCTCGTCACGACGAGGCTCCTCGCGGGACTGCCCAACTTGCGGCGCGAAAGCACGCTCGTCCTCCTGCGCAAGACGTTCGCCGCGGGCGCGGACCGATTCGACTTCCGGCTCATCGAGTATTCGATTCAGTCGAACCACCTGCACTTCGTCGCGGAGGCGCCGGACGAGACCGCGCTGGCGCGCGGCATGAAAGGGTTGCTCGTCCGCGTCGCGAAGGGGCTGAATCGCGCGTGGGAACGCACGGGCCGCGTCGTCAGCGACCGTTACCACGCGCGCGTGCTCGAGACGCCGCGCGAGGTGCGCAACGCGCTCGTCTACGTGCTGCAGAACGCGCGCAAGCACGGCGCGCGCATCCTCGGCATCGACCCGCATTCGTCGGGCCCGTGGTTCGGCGGATGGAGGGATCGGACGCCGAGGAGAGATCGTGCGTTACCCGAAGCGATTTCGTGGCTGCTCCTGTTCGGATGGCTGAAGGGCGGACGCATCGCGACGAGTGAGGCACCGCGGCCGGCTCCAGGTGCGGGGGGCCGAGCGGGATGCAGGGTGTGATCCGCTGGCGGCGCTCGCCGACGCGTACGGTGTGAGCTCGTGCGACGCGGAGGCTGCCGATCAGAACAGCGCGCGCGGACGCTCTCGACCAACGAGGTTCACCGGCGCTCGAGTCGTGGTCCCGGAGCGCGGGGCCGGCGGGCCAGCACGGGGGCGCTGACCCACCGAAGCCGATGCCCAGTTTCTTCACGGTTTCTGAGACAGATCGCGTCCCCTCCCGCTCCAGTTACGGGGTCCAGACGACGATCACGCCGTTCGTGAGGTTGAACGTCGAGCTCGTGCAGAACGCCGCAGCGTTGCGGTACCAGACCTGATACGTGCGCGTGCCGCCGGTCGGCGGCAGAGCCCCGCGCACGGACACCGTGAGGTCGCCGAACACCGGATACTGGGAAGCACCTGTGCTGTTCAGCTTGGTCCCGAGGCGCAGGATCGTCCCGGACGCGCAGCGCAAGCCGTCGCCGAACGCCACGCCGGCTCCGGCGGATTGTTGAGCTGTCCCTTGGAAATAGAGCGCGCTGCTCGAGGGCATCGCGCTCCCCGCGAGGACCAACGTGTCGGCGGACACGCTCGGCGTCCCCGTCGCGGCGAGCACACCACCGGTCAGAAGCGAGTTCTGGCAGCCCGCGATCGGAATCGCGGGGCTCGAGTTGCCGCACGGACACGCGCTGCCGCTGCCGTCCCCCGGACAGAAAGCGAGGATCAGTCCCGTGCAGTCATCGGGCACACCGTTCGAGTCGAGATCGCTGCTCGATCCGCCGGCGATTTCGCAGGGATCCCCGACTCCGTCGAGGTCACAGTCCGATTGAGTCGGGTTCGCGATCGAGTCGCAATTGTCCGTGCAGTCGAACGCGCCGTCGCCGTCCGTGTCGACATCGGGAACTCCGCACCCGCACGCTCCCGGTGTGGTTTTCAACGGATCGATCGGGCACGAATCGAGACAGTCGGGGAGACCATCCCCGTCGCTGTCCGTATCGGCCACTCCACATCCGCAGAATCCGGGTGAAGTCTTCAGTGGATCGAACGGGCACTGGTCGTTGTCGCAGTCGTAGGCTCCATCGCCGTCGGTGTCCGTGTCAGGCACTCCGCAACCGCAGATCCCCGGTGTGATCTTCAGCGGGTCGTTCGGACAGGCGTCGTTGCAGTTCGCCGTGCCGTCACCGTCACTGTCCGTGTCGGGAATTCCGCAACCGCAGATTCCCGGCACCGTCTTCAGAGGATCACTCGGGCAACCGTCGTTGCAATTCGGAGTTCCATCGCCGTCCGAGTCGGTGTTCGGCACTCCGCAGCCACACACTCCGGGTGTGATCTTCAGAGGATCGAGCGGGCAACCGTCGTTGCAGTTCGGTGTACCGTCACCATCACTGTCCGTGTCCGGAATCCCACACCCGCAGACTCCGGGCGCGATCTTCGACGGGTCACTCGGACAGCCGTCGATGCAGTTCGCCGCGCCGTCACCGTCAGAATCCGCTTCCGAGACTCCGCAACCGCACGCACCCGGCGTGCTCTTCAGTGGGTCGTTCGGGCATCCGTCCAGCGGGCAAGTGTTCGCTGCGAAGCCCGGATTCCCGAAGCCGTCGGCGTCCGTGTCCGTGCACGAGTCGCAAGCGTCGCCGGTCGCATCGCCGTCCGCGTTGCCTTGCGTCGGGTTCGCGACGTTCGGGCAGTTGTCGCTGCCGTTCGGCACGCCGTCGCCATCGTTGTCGGAGCCGCTCACGACGAGAGTGAACGGATCTTGGTCGTAGCGACGCACGTTGTCCGTCACGCGCAAGCGCGGCGTGTACGTGCCCGAAGCAGTCGGGGTGCCCGACAAGATTCCGGCCGACGTGAGCGTCATCCCGGGAGGGATCTGCGAGCCCTGCAAGGTGAAAAGAAGGGCACCCGCGTTCGTCAGCGTGACCTGCCCGCTGTGCGATGCCGGGATGTGGAACCCGCCCGCTTCACCGCGCGAAATGCCCACGATCGGCGTCAGGTTCGTGTTCCCCGAGCCGTACTCGAAGCGAATACGTCCGTCCGCGAAGAGCACGACGGCAAAGTTGCATGCTGTCGCGCTGGCGAAGTGCTCAGCTGCCCAGCGTATGCGCACCTGACCGGTGACGCTCGTGTCGACGAAGATGTCGCGGCCGCTCGTGTCCGTGCGCAAGTCGTCCCACAGCGGCGCGATGCGCAGTGCGAAGCGCAACCAATCCGCGCGGCTGTACGGCTCCGCGCCGGTCGCAGCGAGGTCGATGAATCCGTTCGAGCTGACGCGGATGCTCGTGTACTGCGTGTCCCAGTACGGGAATGCGAAGGGCAAGGAGAGGCTCCACACTTGCTCGTCCGACCGCCAGTTCTGCGCCGTCCCGCCGAGCGAAAACGACTGCGGTCCGAGGCTAGCGACGGCGTACGTCGGATTCGCGCGGTACTCGCTCCATGTCTTCGGGTTCGTGCCGCCGGTCGAAGCGAGGGTCGCGCTGTAGACCGAACCCGTCGTGGCAGCAGCGAGACTCGCAGTCGTGATCGTGGGCGCCGAGCTGTTCGTGTAGTTGAACGTCATCGTCGGCGCCGAGGCGCTGATCGACGTCAGTCGGTTGTTGTTGTCGAAGCTCGAACCAGCCTGGTACGCGTCCGTGTTCGGCGTGCTCGAATTCGTGATCTGGTTCGTTCCACCCGATCGATACACGTCGCCCGCGTCACCTCGGCCCGAGTTGTTCTCGAGGTCGAAGTTGCCATCGGCCTGCAACAGTGCAACGCGGTAGTGCTTCGCGTTCCCCGGCCAACCGATCTGTCCCGGATAGCCTTCCTCCGAGTTCGGATTGTTCTGACCGAGCTCGCCCTTGCCCTCGTCGCAGTGCCAGACCGCCAGTCCCCCTTGCGGCAATTGCAGGTCGAAACCGACCTTCTGTCGATTTTCGACGAGCAGGTATTCGCCCGGCGGATACCCACTGTCGATCTTCGCGATGACGGCGTTCGACTCGACCTGCGCCAGCGATTGAGTGCCGGGAAGGATGGTCGTCGGGACGACCCAACCGAGCTTGACCTTGGCCCACGCGGCCATGTGCGACGGGAATTGCTGCGACGAGTCGAAGCCCCATGATCCCGCAGCCATCAAGCACCAATTGCCGATTCCGCTGCTCGGATCGCCGATGCCGCCGGTGTCGTACAGATCGGGCAGGCCGAAAAAGTGTCCGAGCTCGTGGCAGACGACGCCGATGCGTCCCGGGCCTGAGCCGGACGTGCTCCACAGACCGGGCGAGATGTTGTAGTCGGCGACCTTCACGCCCTCGGCGCTGGTCCAGGTGGGAATCTCCCACTTGTGCGACCACATGCGATCGACGCTCGCGGTTCCGTACTGATCCGTGCCGCCCCATTCCGCTCCATAGCCCGAATGCAGGAACGTGATCGCGTCGATGCGGCCATCCTGATCCTGGTCGAACTGTCCGAAGTCGACGAGCGGATCCGCGGCCGCGAGGCCGGCTTGAATCAGTTCCCACGTGCGCGTCGTGAGCCCCGAGTTCGCGTTCGCGTAGTACGCCTCCGTGTTCGGCACGTCGATCCAACCGACGACGGTCGAGTCGATCGTGAACTGTCCGTAGGAAGTCTCGAGGTAGTGATCGCGCACGCTGCCCGTCGGCGCGAGCGTCGGATCGCCGCCGACGGCATTCATGATGGTCGTGAAGTTCGCTTGAGTCGGCAGCGTGCGGTTCTGCCCCGTGGGACCGTGATTCGAGAAGCGCAGCAGGAGGACGAGGTTCTTCACCGAGCCCGCGCCGAGTGCGAACGCACCACCGCCGCCTTGTCCGGCTGGCGCGAACGAGTGTCCGGCCTTGGCGCGCGGATTTCCCGGGCGCAAGAGCCCGGTCGCTCTCGTAGGCACGACGCGACTCGGGATGCCGAACACGCTCGGGTTCGCCTCACCGACGCGCGCATCCGTCGCGACGAGCGCGCCGTCGTTCCCGAGTCGCGCATAGACGAAGCCCGCCGCGCTCTCGACGATCGGATGCCCCGCGCCGTCCTCGAGCCAGTGCGCGAAGGCATCGCCGCGCTGGAACACGACGATCTTCGAGCCGTCGGGTTGAGTTCGTTCGAGTGGCCCCGGATGCAGGGGAAAGACACACTCCTGCGCGCTCGAAGGCGCGGCGACGAGCGAGACGAACGCTGCCGCGAACGCGGCGAGGAGCTTCTGCATGGATCGGAGGGTCAGGACGGTGGGCTTGCGAGCTCCTCGTCCAACGTACCCCGCATCCGCGAGTTCCGGTCGCACCGACCGGCCAACGTTGCCGCTGGCTCGAGTCCGGGGCGCTCGAAGTGCTTGCGGGCCCTTTCACCGCCGTCGACCGATCTATCGAACTGAGGGCGAGCAGGCTCGGCCGACACTCGGACTCGAGGTGAATGTGTCCCGTCGTTCCCGGCACCCGACGCGCGGCTAGACTGCCCGAGTGATCCACAAGACGCTGCCCGTCCTTCACCTCCTCCTCGCGACATCCCCCGTCGCCGCACAGACCAGCGGCTACCTCGTGCCGCCGCCTGAACTCGTCGAGGTGCTCGACGCGGCTCCCACGCCGAGCGTGGACGTCTCCCCGGACGGACGCTGGATGCTCCTCGTCGAACGCCCGGCCATGCCGTCGATCGAGGAAGTCGCGCGGCCGTGGATCGCACTCGCGGGATCCCGCATCGATCCCCTGCTTGCGATGCCGCAGCAGTCGTCCTTCGCGTACGGGCTCGTGCTGAAGTCGGTCGAAGCGGGAACCGAGCGACGTGTTCCGCTTCCCGAGGGCGCGCGCATCGGCAACGCGTGGTGGTCGCCGCGCAGCTCACGCTTCGTGTTCACGCTCGCGACCGCGAGCGGCACGGAACTTTGGACGCAGGATCTGCGCGATCTCACGCCCAAGCGCGTCGCCGGAGAACTCAATGGGGTACTCGGCGCCGCGCTCGCATGGTTCCCGGACGGCGACCGCGTGCTCGCGAAGTTCAATGCGCCCGAGCGCGGTGAAAGACCCACGCGCCCCGCTGCTCCACGCGGACCCGCCGTGCAGGAATCCGAGGGGCGCACGACGGCGTTGCGCACGTACCAGGACCTGATGAAGGACGCCGAGGACGAGCGTCAGTTCGAATGGAACGCGATGACTCGCATCGGCCTCGTCGACTTGGCCGAGGGCAAGACGGAGTGGCTCGGGAAGCCCGCGATCTACTCGGGTTTCGAGCCGTCACCGGACGGAGCGCACATCCTCGTCACGCGGATCGAGCGTCCATTCTCCTACGTCCTCCCGTGGTCGCTCTTCCCCGACACCACCGAGGTGTGGGACGCCGAAGGTCGCATGCTCGCCACGATCGCCTCCTCGCCGCTCGGTGACGCGATCCCGATGGAAGGTGTGCAACTCGGGCCTCGCAACGTGCAATGGGCCGCGAGCGAACCGGCCACGCTCGTGTGGGTCGAAGCGCTCGACGGCGGCGATCCGGAGGCGAAGGTCGAGGCGCGCGATCGCTGGTTCCGACTCGAAACGCCGTTCACGGGCGCGAAGAGCGCGTTCCTCACATCGGAATGGCGCGCGCGGTCGATCCGGTTCCTCGCGGACCCGAACCTCATGCTCGTCGGCGAGTTCGAGCGCGATCGACGTTGGACGCGGACGAAGCTCTTCGACCGCTCGAAGCCCGGCGAGACGATCGTCGTCGACGATCGCAGCCTGAACGACCGCTACAAGGATCCGGGCGCGTTCGCGAGCACGGTCGGCCCGTTCGGGACGTCGATCGTGCGCCAGGACGGCGAATTCCTCTACCGCGTGGGCCAAGGCGCCGCGAAAGGCGGCTCGCGACCGTTCGTCGATCGCTGGAACATCGCCACGCGTGCGACCGAGCGCCTGTGGCAATGCAGCGAAGGCACGTACGAGACCGTCGCGACGATCGCGTCGAGTTCCGCCGTGAGAAAGCCAACGATCATCACATCCTTCGAGACGCCCACTGAAGTCCCGAACTTTCGTCTGCGCGACTTGGAGACGGGTGCCACGAAGGCGTTGACGAACTTTCCGGATCCGCAGCCGCTTCTCCGCGCCGTGAAGGAAGAGTTCGTGACGTTCCCGCGCCAGGACGGCGTGCAACTCTCGGGACGCTTGTATTTGCCGCCGGATCGCAAGGAAGGCGAGCGCTTGCCGCTCTTCGTGTGGGCGTATCCGAACGAGTTCAACGACGCGGACACCGCCGGGCAGATCAGCGGCTCACCGCACCGCTTCGTGCGCGTGCGCGGGCCGTCTCCGATCCTCATGGCTCTCCACGGCTGGGCCGTGCTCGACGAAGCTTCGATGCCGGTCGTCGGCCCCCCGGAGACCGTGAACGACTCCTTCCTCGCTCAGATCGAATGGAACGCGCGCGCGGCGATCGAGTACCTCAGCGGTCGCGGCCTCGTCGATCCGGAACGCTGCGCGGTCGGCGGTCACAGCTACGGCGCCTTCATGACGGCCAATTTGCTGGCGCACACCGACCTCTTCCGTGCCGGTGTCGCTCGGAGCGGCGCGTACAACCGCACGCTCACGCCGTTCGGATTCCAGACGGAGCGACGCACGTTGTGGAAGGCTCCGAAGAGCTATCTCGAGCTCTCGCCGTTCCTCGTGGCGCACCAGGTCAACGAGCCCATCCTGTTGATCCACGGAGCGAAGGACGACAACACGGGCACCTTCCCGATGCAGTCCGAGCGGCTTTTCTCGGCCATTCAGGGCAACGGCGGCAAAGCGCGTCTCGTGATGCTGCCCGAGGAAGCGCACGGCTATCGGGCGCGCGAGTCGGTGTTGCACACGGTCGCAGAGACGATGAATTGGCTCGACGAGCACGTGCGCGACGCGGCTCCGCGAACGGATCGAGCGCCGGGCGCTGCTCCCGTCGAAGCCGGCGCGGCCGGCGGCCGTTGAGAAACCCCGCGGAGATCACCGACTCGGACGAGCTCCGACGCGATCAGGGCCCTCAAACCCGTTCGGCGTCGAACCCGGTCCAGCGGCGGACCGCAGCAGGTCCGAGCCTCACGGCCGCCGCTCGGAGGAAGATCTCGCGATCATCGGCCTCCGGATGGAGGTCGCGTAGGTCGCTCTCCTGAGGGAGCGTCATGCGCGCGGTCAAGCGGCGGACCGAGTGTGCCTTCTCGCTCTCCGTGCGCGAAGCCCAGTCGTCGAACTGACGGCGTTCGGCGGCGTGAGAAGAGTCGTCGGACTGCAGCTCGTACTGGCCGGGACCCGTGGGAGGAACGCTCATCGAGGTCGAGTCCAACCGCATCGGGTGCTGGATCGAATCCTCCATCCTGGTAGGACATTCACCGTGGTCCGCGAACAGCCGCATCTCCTCCACGTCTTCTCGACGTTCGTCCCGGCCGGGCCCGAGACGCGCGCCGTGCGACTCATCGAGGGCGCGGGGCACGAGTTCCGTCACACGATCCTCGCGATGGACGGACGCACGGATGCGAGCACTCTCTTCTCCGGGAAGTACGACGTGAAGCTCGCCGAAGCGCCGCCGCGTGCGGGTTCCTTCGCCACGCTGCGCCGCATGCGCGCGTTGATCGTCGAGCTGCGACCGTCCGCGCTGCTCACGTACAACTGGGGAGCTTTCGATGGGGTGCTCGCCGCACGATCGCTGCGCTACGACCGCGTCATCCACCACGAAGACGGTTTCAACGCCGACGAAGCGAGCGAGTTCAAGGCTCGGCGCGTGTGGGCACGACGACTCGTGCTGCCGCGCGTGCATCGCGTGATCGTGCCTTCGCGGAAGCTGGAGCGGATCGCGGCCTCGAACTGGAAGCTCGAGCCGGCGCAAGTGCTGTGCGTCCCGAACGGCATCGACCTCGCGCGCTTCCAACCCGCGGATGGGCGGCCTTCGTTGCGTCACGAGCTCGGCATCCCGTCGCGCGCGCCTCTCGTCGGTTGGGTCGGACACATGCGACTCGAGAAGAACCCGCTGCGCTTCCTCAAGGCCGCCGCGCGCATCGACCCCGAACTGGGCGCGCACTTCCTCGTGCTGGGCGACGGGCCCGAGCGCAAACCGTGCGAGGATCTGGCCGCGAAAACGCCGACTCTCTATGGCCGCACGCACTTCGTCGGACACCAGTCCGATCCGCGCGAGCACTACCGCGCCATGGATGCGTTCTGCATCTCGTCGGACACGGAGCAAATGCCGATCGCGCTCGTAGAGGCCATGACGTCCTCGTTGCCGGTCGTCACGACGGACGTCGGCGACGTGCGGTCGATGCTGGCACCCGAACAAGACGACTGGGTCGTTCCGCTCGACGAACGCGCAAGCGCCTGGCCGCTCGCGGAAAAGCTCACCGAACTCGTGCGCGACGCGACCTTGCGCGTGCGACTCGGCGCCGCGAACCGATCGAAAGCGCTGCGCGAGTACGGATTCGAGACGATGCTCACCGCGCACCGCAACGTCTGGAGATCCGCGACGCGCGGCGAAGTCTTGCGCTAGTCGTCGCGATCTTCGCGCCCCATGGGTCGGTATCGAGTCGATCGACTCGTGCGGCGGCCGGTCCGGTCGCGGGATCAGGACCGTCCGAACGCCGGCCGCGCGGGCGCGCCTTCGAGCGCGTGTCGTGAGGCGGAGAGTCGTCCCGCGCAACCCGCGCCGCGGGGAGCCGGGCTCCGAGCTTCCACGCCGAACAGGCGCGGACGCCCAGACGATCAGGGCAGCCACGACGTCCCTGCGTTATCTTGGCGGGATGATCGTGGGGCCGCGACGAGCCCCGACCACACCGCCTCGACCGAATCGCCCATGACCCTCGACACGATCGCCCCGCCGCCCGTGGCCGTCCTCCAGCGCATCGCCGACCGCGCCTTCGCACAGACGATGGCGGTCATCCATCACGCGAACCATCGGCCTGACAAGCGTCGCGGAGACCCGAAGGTCGGTGGACATCCCGCGTCGTGCGCGAGCTCGATCCACTTGCTGGGCGCGCTCCACCTCGCGGTCCGCGAGCCGCAGGACTTCATCTCCTGCAAGCCGCACGCGTCGCCGGTGGACCACACGTACAACCACCTCATGCAGATCTTCCGCGACCACGCCGCGAACGCGTGGTTCGGCGCCGACGAGGCGAAGAAGATCATGACGCGGCTGCGCAAGTTCCCCAAGGCGGGCGAAGAGATCGTCTTCCAGAGCTACCACGCGCGCACGGATCCGGACTCGTTCCACTTCCTCCCCACGGGATCGGTCGGCATCCCGCAAGTCGCGTCGATCTACTTGGCGCTCGCGTACCGCTACGCCAAGGACCACGGTTGGAAAGTGCCGGAGAATGCGCACTTCTGGTCGATGATGGGCGACAGCGAGTTCCGCGAAGGCTCGGTGCTCGAAGCACTGCCGGACGTGGCCGAGCGCGCACTCACGAACTGCACTTGGATCGTCGACTACAACCGACAGAACCTGGACGGCACGCGCATCCCGAACGAACGCGGTCTGCAAGGGACCGACTGCGATCGCATGGAGAAGACGGCGCTCGCGCACGGATGGAAGGTCATCCAAGTACGACACGGTCGGTTCCGGGACGAACTGTTCGCGCGACCCGGCGGCGCATCCTTGAAGAAGCTCCTCGAAGGCGGACTCTCCGATTACGAGTTCCAGATGCTGCTCTTCAAGGGCGACGCGGCCGAGATCCGTCGCCACGTCGGCGAGCGACACGGGGACGTCGCGAAGCTCCTGAAGAGCCTGACGGATCCGGAGATCCTGCGCGCGTTCGCGGACCTCGGCGGTCACTGCATGGAGAAGCTCGTCGCGACCTTCCAGAAGTGTCGCCAGGACGACAGTGCTCCGTACTTGGTCATCGTGCACACGATCAAGGGCTACGGACTCGAGTGCGCGGCCGATCCGTCGAATCACTCGGCCTTGCCCAGCGAAGTCGAGCTCAAGAAGCTGCTCCAGGACCGCGGCCTCGCGTTCGACGACGAGTTCGCGCTGTTCCCGGAGACGAGCGCCGAGGGCAAGTACCTCGCTCTGCGACGCGACGTGTTCCGCGCGGGCTTCGATGCGCACGAGAAGCTGCGTCGCGAGAATCGCGCTGACGTCCGCCGACGCATCGAGAAGGAAGGCGGTCTGCCCGAGATGCTCGGCATCGACATGTCGCTCTTCCCGCTGGCGCACACGCAGTGGATGTGGGGACAGATCGCGGCGAAGCTCGTGCGCATCGGCACGAACGACGAAGGCGGGCCGCAGACCGCGGTCAGCGCCAAAGCGTTGTCGAGCGACGAATCGCGCTGGAAAACGGCCGCCGACATGGTGCTCACGCTGTCACCGGACGTCGGAACCAGCACGAACATCTCGCCGGGGATGGACAAGCGCATCTACGGGCCCGATTACCACGGCGCGCTCGAGGGCGAGCTGCACGTCTCGTACAAGCACCCCGAGCTCACGCCGCAGGACGATCCGTGGACGCGGCACATCCGCTTCGAGATCGCCGAAGCGAACTGCATGAGCGCCGCGGGCGCGCTCGGGAAGATGGGCCACTACGTCGGCATCCCGCTCATGCCGATGATGACCGTCTACGACTTCTTCATCAAACGCGCGCTCGACCAGCTCTACTACAACCTCTACTGGGGTTCCGAGTTCGTGATCCTCGGCACGCCGAGCGGCACGACGCTGTCGAGCGAAGGCGCTCAGCACAGTTGGAAGAGCGACATCCAGATCCCGAACCTCATCACGTGGGAGCCGACGTTCGGGATCGAGATGGACTGGATCCTCTCCGACGCATTGCGCCGCCAGATGATGGACGAGAACGACGGTCGTCGCGGGGTGCTCGTTCGTGCGGTGACGCGCGGCGTCCAGCAGTCGCTACTACTCCAGCACCTGCGGATGCAGACGCGCTCCAAAGCGGACGGAATCGTCGCCGTGGCGCTGAAACCGAAGGACGGCGGACCCGAGTGGGGTGACGCGACGGACGAATCGACGTTGCCCGCGCGTTCCGATGCCGAGCTCCTCGAGCGCGTGCGTCACGACTGCCTCGCGGGCGGCTACCGATTGATCGATTGGAGCGGTTACGCGGGCTACGAGCCCGGCGACAACGCCGTCGAGATCGTCGCCATGGGTGCGCTCGCTCCCGAAGCCTGTGATGCGGCCTGGAAACTGCTCGAGCGCGGCATCTACGCCAACGTGACGCTGGTCAGCTCGCCCGAGCTCCTGCTCGGAAACCTCGGGGAATTCGACGGATATCGCCATTTGCGCGAAACACTCGGATTCACCGGCGATCTCCACGCCACCGACGGCGCGGGAACGAGTGAAGCCGGCCTCGTCTCCATCGCCGGACGACGCGTCCCGCTGGTCGCGGTATGCGACGGTGAAGCAGGCCTGCTCGACAACGTCGGTTCGATCATCGGCGTGAAGCAGAAGACGCTCGCCGTGCGCAAGTTCAGCAAGTGCGGTCGACCCGACGAGGTGTACGCCTATCAACACCTCGACGCCGACAGCATCGTCGCCGCGTGCGGTGAAGTGCTGGCCGAGACGTCGCTCGAGGACTTGCGCGTGTCCCCCGCGTTGCTCGAGCGGCTCGCGGGTCGCGCAAATCACGAGCGGCGCGATTGGCGCGCGCTATGGCCGGACGCCGACGCGCACGGATCTTGACGCCGGACGATCCCGAACCGTTCGCACCGTTCGAGCGCATCCGCTCGGACCGGATCTACGAATCGCCCTGGGTCGGTCTCCGCCGCGACATCGTGCGACGCGACGGCGGGCCGGAGCGTGAGTACCACGTCGTCGAGATCACCGACGCCGTCGCGATCGTGCCCGTTCGCGCGGATGGATCGATCGTGCTCGTCGGTCAGTACCGCTATCCGCATGGTCGCACGCACTGGGAGATCCCGGCGGGTCGGCTGCACGCGGGTGAGAGCGCGCTCGACGGCGCCATGCGCGAGCTCCGCGAGGAGACCGGTCACGTCGCGGCGACTTACGAGTCGCTCCACGGCTTCTATCCCGTGAACGGCATCAGCGCGCACTGGGCGCACCTCTTCGTCGCGCGTGGGTGCGAGCGCGTCGGAGAACTCGCTCTCGACGACCTCGAGCAACTCGTCGTGCGTTCCTTCTCGCTCACGGAGGTCGAAGAGCTGCTCGACGCCGGACGATTCGCGGACGGGTTCACGGCGCTCGCAATCCTGCAGTATCTGCGCCGCACTGCACGTTCGTGAGTGTCTAGTCCGAGATCGAATCGACACTGCGAGCGAGATCTCAGCGGCTTCGTCGTGGGCTCACCGCGGATGTCGGCCCTCGCTCGACTCTCCATCCGAGATCAGCACGCGCGACCTCGACGGGCTCTCCGTGGCGGTGAACACTTCGCGGGCGCGAGGCGGCCGTCGGGCAGCGCACCGTGGATCTAGAGGCCGTGCGCACCTGCGCTTCACGGATACTCCGTGCGCGGTACGGACGAAAAAAAACTCGGCGCTCGTCGCCTCGAGCCCCTTCCTGGGCCTCCGGAGGGCCCTCGCGCCTGGGGTCAGCGCGGCCCTTGCAGAAATCTTCACTTTTCCCTGGTCACCCCGGACCCCCCTCAACATCCTCTCGCCTTCGTGCTCGCCGAACCCGTTTGGATTGGACCACGTGGCGGTTGAGCAGTCTTGTGAACGAGGTTCGAATTCGAATGGGTACGCGTCTCTACGTCGGCAATCTCAACTTCCAAACGACCGAAGCATCGCTCCGCGCGGCGCTTGAAAACGGCGGGCGCCAAGTGCGCGAAGTCGCCATGATCACGGATCGTGAAACCGGCCGTCCGAAGGGCTTCGCCTTCGTGACCATGGCCAATGAAGCGGACGCCAAGGCGGCGATCGCTGAACTCGACGGCCAGCAACTCGACGGCCGTCCCCTGCGCGTCAACGAAGCCGAAGAGCGTCCGGCTCGCGGCGGCGGCGGCGGTGGCGGTGGTGGCGGTCGCAGCTTCGGCGGCGGCGGCAGCGGTGGTGGCTA
>Ga0163149_10003462_pt1 | contig 17960 bp, 14 predicted proteins | sample OliLakLV19MP5G1_FD_148604 | JGI IMG/M metagenome (GOLD analysis project Ga0163149, IMG submission 148604) | Freshwater microbial mat bacterial communities from Lake Vanda, McMurdo Dry Valleys, Antarctica - Oligotrophic Lake LV.19.MP5.G1 | ecosystem: Environmental > Aquatic > Freshwater > Lake >...
GTGTTGACTGACATCCGGTTTAGCTAGGTGGTTTTGTATCCTTTGTATTTATTTTGTTGGGCAAGAATCTGTTTCCATAAATATTTTTTTGCCATCCATTGTTCATCTTTTTCTGTTTTGCAAATGGCTTCCCTTTGTTCGATAAGACACTGCGGTAGTATCTGAGTAACTGTGGTTCGGTTTCTAAACCAACTCTCCCGGTTCATCCCCTTCGTAAACCAAGGCTACAACATCAACAGCATCGTTGCCCCGATGGTAGCCAGAGTAAGGATCAATCGGAGCAGGAACTGCTCGTTAAATCTGCGGTAAGCTCTTAGGGTGTTCATAGCTTTTTAAGTTTAGTCTTTAGCCTGAAATCGAAATTTGTGCCATCTAAAGAATATTGGAAATTAGCTTTCCTGACGGATTTATCGCCTCAACTTCAGCCCAAACTGGGCTTTTCGCTCCCGAATTGTCGAAATCAGAAGTCGAATAGAATTATCCCTTTTGTCCTAATCCTCAAAATCCTGATATTTCCACTCATCCTTGTCCATATTGTTACTCATCATTCCCTTTTATAAATCGACATGATTAATACCCGCTTATGAAAAAGAGTTTACTCCTGCTATCCTGCTGCTTACTACTTCATTTCTCTACTCAGTCACAGAAAAAGCAAGCCAAACCGGCTGTTGTAAAAGATGAAAAGAAGGATGAGGTTCCCTTGCCAGGAATTACGTTTCGCAATATCGGACCAGCCGTTACTTCCGGTCGCATCGCAGATGTTGCTGTAAATCCAAACAACATCTCTGAATACTATGTGGCCTCCGCCTCAGGGGGTGTCTGGAAAACAACCAATGCGGGCACCACCTACGAGCCCCTCTTTGATGGCCAGGGTTCTTATTCTATCGGCTGCGTAACCATCGATCCCAACAACACGAACATCGTGTGGGTGGGCAGCGGGGAAAACAACAACCAGCGCAGTGTTTCCTATGGTGATGGCGTTTATAAATCGGAAGATGGTGGCGCCAGCTGGAAAAACATGGGATTGAAAACATCCGAACACATTGGCAAAATTCTGATCGATCCACGAAATTCAGAGGTGGTGTATGTGGCGGCCATCGGACCGCTGTGGAAAGAAGGTGGTGAGCGCGGTGTTTATAAAACTACGGATGGAGGCAAAACCTGGAGCCAGGTATTAAAGCTGGACGAACATACGGGCGTCAATGACCTCCTCATGGACCCGCGCCATCCGGACGTGTTGTATGCATCTGCCTTTCAGCGAAGAAGACATGACTATGCGTATGTGAGCGGAGGCCCCGGATCAGGGATGTATAAAACCACCGATGGCGGAAAAACCTGGGATAAAATAAACAAAGGATTGCCCGAAGATAAAGGACGCATCGGTTTGGCCATGTCGCCTGCCGACCCTGAATATATTTATGCGATGGTAGAAGCTGCGAAAGAGGCCGGATTCTATCGCACCACCAGCCGTGGCGCCAGTTGGCAGAAGATGAGCAGCCACCAAACCGGTGGCAATTATTACAATGAAGTAATTGCCGATCCAAAAAATCCTGACCGGGTGTACACCATGGGTTATGCGATCAGCGTCAGTGATGATGGAGGAAAAAACTTCCGCCCCATCGGTGAAAAATCAAAGCATGTCGACAACCACTCGCTGTGGGTGAACCCCACCAATACCAACCACATGATCAATGGCTGTGATGGTGGCGTGTATGAAACGTGGGATGGCGCGAAAACCTGGGCGTTCAAAGCCAACCTGCCCATTACGCAGTTTTACAAAGTAGAAGTAGATAACAGCGAACCGTTTTACTTTGTGTATGGAGGCACGCAAGATAATTTCAGTTTAGGTGGGCCTTCGCGCACGCGCAATGAAAGTGGTATTTTAAATTCCGATTGGTTTGTCACCAATGGTGGAGATGGATTTGAAAGTGCCATCGATCCGTTTAATCCAAACATCGTGTATGCGCAATCGCAGTATGGCGGTCTGGTGCGTTTTGATAAAGTAACGGGAGAGAGTACGGGCCTTCAGCCCAAACCGGGCAAAGGCGAAAACTCCTATCGCTGGAATTGGGATGCTCCCCTATTCACCAGTCATCATAAAAAAGGCCGCATCTATTTCGCAGCCAACAAAGTTTTCAAAAGTGACGACTATGGAAATACCTGGCAAGTAATCAGTGGTGATGTCACACGCCAGCTGGACAGAAACAAACTTCCGGTAATGGGTAAAGTATGGAGCATAGATGCCACCGGCAAAAATGACGGCACGGCACAATATGGAACGGTGAGCGCGCTATCAGAATCACCAAAAAATGAAAACCTGGTTGCCGTAGGCACCGATGATGGACTCATCCAGGTAACGACTGATGGCGGCAAGACATGGAAGAAATCGGAAACCTTTGCCGGAGTTCCATCCATGACGTATGTCTACCACTTACAGTTTTCACAACATGACGAAAATGTAGTGTACGCCACCTTCAACAACCATAAGCGTGGTGATTTCAAACCGTATATTTTCAAGAGCAGTGACAAGGGCACTACCTGGACTTCGATTTCATCGAACCTTCCAGAAAATAGTTCCGCCTATTGCCTGGCCGAAGATTTCATCGATGCCAATTTATTATTTGCCGGCACAGAGTATGGAGTGCATTTCTCCAATGATGGAGGAAAAAGCTGGCGCGTATTAAAAAGTGGTTTACCTACCATTGCCATTCGCGACATCGCAATTCAAAAACGGGAGCATGATTTGGTGCTGGCTTCTTTCGGAAGAGGATTTTTTGTGTTGGATGATTATTCACCGCTTCGTCATCTCAAGCAGACAGAAGGCAAAGAAGGATTTGTATTTCCCATCAAAGACAGTTGGCTGTTTGTTGAAAATAGTCCGCTGGGCATTCGTGGGAAAGGGTTCTTAGGCGAGTCGCTCTACCAGTCTGAGAATCCTAAAGTAGGTGCCGTGTTTACTTACTTTTTGAAAGAAGATGTAAAAACACGTAAAGAGAAACGACAAGAAGAAGAGGGCAAACTCGCTAAGGAGGGCAAAGATGTGAACTACCCCAGCTTTGATCAGCTGGCAACAGAAGAGAAAGAAGAAAGCGCCTATTTGCTATTCACAGTACGCAACGAGAAAGGCGAAATCATTCGCAAGCTGAAGAGCCCTGCCAAAAAAGGGGTGAACAGGATCGTGTGGGATTTCCGTTATCCCAGCGCCAACCCGATCAACATCAACCCTGCTCACAACGACAATGTGTTCCAACCAAATGATATTGGTCAGTTGGCAGCACCGGGCAACTACACGGTAACGCTCTCCAAATATATAGACGGTGTAATCACCGACTTATCGGGCCCCGAAAAGTTTCTTGTGAAAGCATTACCGGGAACTAACATGCCTGCAGCTAATCGGCCGGCATTGGTGGAGTGGCAACGCAAAGCAGCTGAACTGCAACGAAGTGTGCAAAGTGCATCGGCTATGCTTAATGATGCCACTACCAAGACCCGCTATATGAAGGAGGCTGTACAAAGTATCGCCAAGCCCAACCAGGATTTTGTGAAAGATGTGCTAGCCATCGAAGACAAACTGAGAAGCATCCAAAAGAAGATGAATGGCGACCGGGTTGCTGACCGGTTGGATATCGATACACCGCCCGGCCTATCATCGCGCTTGTTCAGTGCGATCTATGATGGCTATGGCACCACCAGCGATCCCACTTCTACTATGAAAGAGCAACTTCAAATTGCCAGTGAAGAGTTTGAAGGTGTATTGAGCGAGTTAAAAACCGTGATTAACACGGATATAAAAACACTGGAGCAGAAACTGGAGGCCGCGGGTGCGCCCTATACCCCAGGGCGATTGCCTGAGTATAAGAAAAACTAATTCCATCGGCTCCATGAGGGATTGAATAAGGAGTTGCTCTGTTCCAATATGGAGGGAGTAATTACAGGTGTGTAAGGTATGTCTGCCTTCTGCACATTTATTTCTTTTATTAGATTAAATTTACCGGACCAGTAAATTCCCATTACCTTCATGAACACGTACCTCTCTATCCTGAACGGCCGCACCGCATTTGCCATCGGCATCTCCCTGATTGTATCGTACATTACTATGACCCAGGAGTTTCAGTATAACTACGACCTGGCCCTGATTAGTATTGCCATCATTTTTCCCCTTGTGTTTACCATTCGAAGTGCCTTTCGAAGAAGAGAGAAAGCGTTGGAGTACCTATCCCAATTCAAGGCTGGCCTGATTACCGTGGACCATTGCTTTCAGGATAACAAGAAGATTGAGGCTGATAAAAAACTGGAGATTCATGGCATCATCAGAACCATTCCGGTAAGTATGATAGATTACCTGGGGCCTAAAACATGCTCACAGGAAAAACTGAATGAAGAGATTCAAAAAGTATTTCTATTCATCCGACAAAACACCGAACAAATCGGAAATGGTACGGCCATCAAAATTTTTCGCTTTATGAAAGACGTGCATGAGAGCGTGGAAAACATTGTGGCTGTTAACAATCACCGCACGCCCATTGCGATCAGGGCCTATTGTTTGATTTTTATTTACATATACCCGATCATCTACACACCTGCCCTATACAACAAACTGCATGATGGAATTTCATTAAACGAATCCTGGATTGTCTACTTGCTGTCCGCCATCTCTACATTTATTCTGATCTCGCTCTACAACGTGCAGGATCAAATGGAAAATCCTTTTGATCAGCATGGACTTGATGATATCCGGTTAAATGATTTTAAGCTATCCTAACAGGACGCAGTTAATGTAGGGAAACAATAAGGGTCTGGTACAGATTTGATTTTAAACAGAAAAAAATAGGTACTTTTAATTTCATGGAAGAAAAAGAAGAAAAAGAGCATAAAAATAAAAAGGCAGAGCGAGGCCGGGAAACCCTTTTCAGAGCTACCTATCAAAACCAAAGCAGTCTCATTCAGATGGCTGATAATAAGGCGAACATTATTATCAGCATCAATACGATGATCATTTCTTCCATCATAGCGATCACGGGTTACGGGGCGGTTGCCGGCAAGATCGACACCTATGATTCTCAGGTGTTGATACCGATTGTTCTGATTGTACTCTCCTGTCTTATCTCGGTCATTTTTGCCATTCAGGCGGCACGGCCGAAATTGATCAAAGCCAAAAATGTAGGAGGAACCATGCAGAAATCCAGTTTACTTTTTTTCGGGGTGATCGCCAACTATACCCAGCAAGCATACCTGGATGAAATCAAAAAATTGCTTGAATCAGGGAACGATCTCTACGAACACATGACCATTGATTTATATAACCAGGGTCTTATCCTCAAGCGCAAATACAACCTGCTGGTATATGCCTACCAGGTTTTCATGTTTGGTTTTATTTTCAGCGTTCTTGTCTTTTTAGGATTCCTTGCCTGGGGATAGTGACTATTTCGTCCGGCATTTATCGGTGATTAGATATTTCCTGACTTCTGACATTTAGAGAGTAGGAAATTATCTTTGATTTGTGATTTTTGAATTGTGATTTTTGATTCATGATTTGGCTGACCACTTAAGTATGAACAGCAAAGAACTAGAAAACAGATTGATCGATTTCTCAGTCCAGGTAGTTAACCTTATCAAATCACTGCCAGAAGACAGAATAACCAATCATCTTAGTGGGCAATTGCTCCGATCAGCTACCTCTCCTGCATTGAACTACGGAGAAGCTCAAGGGGCTGAATCAAAAAAAGATTTTGTTCATAAGTTAGGTGTTGTTTTAAAGGAGCTTCGCGAATCGCTGAACTGCCTTAAAATTTTGGCTGGCATAAATTATATCAAAATGGAAATCCCTGTCATGAAAGAATGCAATGAATTGGTTTCTATTTTTGTAAAATCAGTTGAAACCAACAAAAAGAAAATGGAGGAAGAAAAGAAACAAAAATCCTGATGCTTGCGGTCAAGGTTGCCGACAGTATCGTCAGCATCAAACAGAAAATCACAAATCAAAGATCACAACTCACCACTCTAAAATCTCAGGTGGCAAATGGTCTGGATTGATTCTTCTTTTTAGGATTCCTTGCCTGGGGATAGTGACTATTTCGTCCGGCATTTATCGGTGATATTATATTTGAACTTTGAATCACTTTTAAAGGTGGTGAAGAATTCATCCATGTATTTTACAATCGAGGCATACTCCTTAGGATCAAAGCTGCTTTCATAGCGCTTTACAACATCCATTATCTCTTTCTCTTTGCTGATGTATTCCGAGCGAATGGCCTGCATTACTTCTGGCCTGCAAAAACCCCTGTACAATCGCTCACGCACGCTGGCAATCCCAAGTGTTTCATTGGGGGTAGCGTAGGGAGCATTTACAAATCCTGCCATGTCAAAATCATAGGTTAACGGAATGTACTTCTTGGACTCATCCAACTGAATCACCTTGGCATTGTGCAAGAACGTGGTGGACCAATCGGTATTGGCTACCATGAATTGAAACATATCATGCCGCACTGAATTACTGTCCTGAAGGGTTTTAGGGTGCAAATTCAGGCCCTCAACCACCTTTCCTTTATGTCGCTTCGCCACGATGTCATCATCTTCAATAAAAAAACCCATGATGGGAACGTCTTTTACTTTCTTATTATTCTGATCGGTAAATTGTATGTTGACTAACCGCGTGTTAAATGTATACTTCGTAATAGGCTCATACATCTGGTAACAGATGTACTCCTTCATTATCAATGAATTTTCCTTTACCTGTTTGCAGGGCAATACCAGTTTCAAACTCTTGTTTCCTTCAAACGGAGTACCCTTGGCATCACCTTTTTTTATTTTTACTCTCAAAGGAGGATAATAACATTCCTTTCTCCGGTAGTTTCCGCGAGCGCGCACTTCAATCTTTATAGAATCCCAACCATTGCCGTTTTTATAATGCATCGTGTAAGGGGTATACACGCTATCGCTGGTAATGGCCTTAATGTCTTTAATAGCAATGCTGAGTTTAATTTCCAGTGGAGTCTCATCCAGGAACAGTTCCGTAACATCCACCTTCTGGCTAAAAAGAACACCTGGAATAAAAATAAGCAGGAGGAACAATCTGTAAAACTTCATAGGCTGGGTAATTTTATATAGACCATTATAAATATATCAATTATTACTATCCGGTTAAAATATAATCGGAAGAAAAAGAAACTTCCCTTTTCAGACCGCGAAAAATAAGTTTGCATTCCATGGATACATGGCGGGCGCACATTCAAGGCATTAAGGGCAGCGAACGCGTGCATTGTCAATTGTTCATTGTCAATTGTCAACTGCTTACCGCCTTCTTATTCAGCAGATCATACTTAGTCCTACTTTGTTATGTTTCATCCCTACGGGATTCAAAATTTATATTCTACCCTAATTCTACCAACATATAGTCCCTCCGGAACTGCATAGATGCCGTTTGGCGTCCGATATCGGTAGAAATCCGGCCAAAGGTTTCTAGTCAAAGTGCCATCGGCACGAAATATTTTAAACATGACAAAGTAGGATTAGTTAACCCTATTTTCTGTCGGACACTACTGTAATATTAATTATATCCATTCCACATCCAAAAGCCACGAAAAATTATAACTTTGATAACGTCCCTTAAAAATCAACAAAAACCCATTTCGTGCATTCATTTATGAAATCGATTATAGCGATCCCTTTCATACTGCTGAGCATCCTGGCAGACGCAATCTCTCCGTTAGCCAGACCACGTGAAAATACAAGTTTCCCTGAAATAAAAATTTACCTCTCAAAAAGTCAGTATAGCAACCTGCAGTCGAACAACAGTGATAAGCTCGTATTCACAAACCTGGTGATGATGATCAATCGCGACACTGCCTCGGTAAAGGAAGTTCATGTGCGTGGAAATAACTCTCTTAAATTCAAACGCAAATCACTATCCGTTGAATTAGAAAAATCAATTACCCTCGATATTGATCAGAAGAAAACCCACCTGAAAAAATTCAATCTCCTCAACCTGTCGATGGACAAACACCTTTGGCATAACCGTTGGTCGGATCTTAACCTGGAGACTATTGGATTATTTCCCTTGTTCAATTCCTATTGCAAGGTTTGGATCAACGATCAACCGCAGGGAATTTTTTTATTGGTTGAGAAACCGCAACAGGCAAAAGCTAAACGGAAGAGTCCTTATATGCTGCGAAGAGGCCCCAATCATACCATCAGTGATGAATATTTTGAGGAAGAAGAAAAGGAATCAGCAAAGAAGTATAGAAAGCAGTTTCAATCCATTTATTCAGACATCAGCAGCCTGAAAGATGACGCCCTGGCGAAACAACTATCGCAACACATTAACCTCGACAATTACTTTCAGTTTCTCGCATTCAATTACCTGGTGATGAATGGTGATTATGCAGACGAAGTCTTTTTTTACATCGAACCCGGCCACCAATGGTTTGAAGTAATCCCCTGGGACTATGATGACATCTTAAGGCCGGTGCCCCACGAAGGGCGAACGCTACGAAATAAGGAATTCACCGACAAGAAATTATTTTCACTGGAAGAATCCCTTGACCGTGCCATTGCCGGTAGTCAACTACTATACCCTCGTTACGAACAATCATTAAAAAATATATTGCTCACGCTAGACTCCGCTGCATTGACTAAAACCGCCTATCAGGTGATCAGAGAGTTAGAACAAATTAGTGCCGATCAGTCCATGGCCAACGCTACCCTCTTCCTGGATTTAAATCCTTTCAATATGGTGCTGGCAAGGGAAGACATTTTGCTTTCGCTGGACTTACTACTGAAAAGAAGAAAATGGATTCTTGAAGAATTAAAATAACTTTAGCCAAAACTAAAGAACACTTTGCAAACCAATTCTTCCCGAATTACTTCATGGCTTAGCCGGACTAACGGACTTAATTTCACGCTCTATACTTCCATCTCTGCATTCTGTTTATATACCTGCATTTTTGCCTTGCGCAAAACCTTTGGCGTGGCCACCTATGAGGGCCTCACCTTGTGGGGAGTCGATTACAAAGTATGGATGGTCATCAGCCAGGTAGTTGGCTACATGCTTTCCAAGTTCATTGGTATCAAAGTGGTTTCTGAGTTAGGTTCCAATTCAAGAGCCAAAGGAATCCTTCTCATGGTAACCATTGCCGCCTTGTCGTGGTTGTTTTTTGCGATCACCCCACAACCCTACAACCTGATCTTCTTGTTTTTTAATGGCTTGCCTCTGGGCATGGTATGGGGTTTAGTGTTTAGCTACCTGGAGGGAAGGAAATTTACTGAAGTGCTGGGGGCCAGTCTTTCCGTGAGTTTTATCTTTTCTGCAGGCTTTGCCAAAACGGTAGGTGGTTTCATCATGGTCGATTGGGGCACCTCTGAATTTTGGATGCCCTTTGTTTCGGCATGCCTGTTCTTTCCACCACTCCTGCTCTTCTTATGGCTGCTGGATAAAATACCACCTCCAACCCCTGAAGACGAGGCGCTCAGAACCAAACGCCAACCTATGACAGGGAAAGAAAGAGTAAACTTCACGCTCACTTTCCTGCCCGGATTAGTTCTGCTCGTGCTCACGTACATGTTGCTCACCGCCTTTCGTGATTTCAGGGATAACTTCTCCGCAGAAATCTGGAAATCGCTTGGCTATGGAGATAAGCCTGCCATCTTCACGCAAACCGAATTGCCCGTTACCATTGTTGTGCTGATCGTGATTGGCAGCCTGATGGTGATCAAAAATAATTACAGGGCGATGGTCATCAACCATTTCATTGTTCTCATTGGGATGATCACTGTTGGAATAAGTACTCTGGCTTTTGAAAGGGATTTGATTAGCGCCCCCGTTTGGATGGTGCTGGTGGGCATGGGGCTTTACTTTGGATACATTCAGTTCAACAGCATCTTCTTTGACCGTCTGATTGCCACGTTCAAATATGTGAGCACGGTTGGCTTTTTAATTTATCTGGCCGACTCCTTCGGCTATCTTTGCAGTGTGGGTGTATTACTCTACAAGGAGTTTGGCAATTCAAACCTAAGCTGGCTTAATTTCTTTATTCAAACGGGTTATATTTTATCCATTGCAGGAAGTGTCCTGATCGTACTTTCCCTGTTTTATTTCAACGCCAAGCACAAGAAGTGGGAAGCTTCTCTACAGAAATGAGCTGGGGTGTTTTTCTTTTACCACTCTTGCGGCTCGAGCGATTCCGTTAACGATTGCAATCGCTCAATGGTAAGGGGCTTATAAAAGAAGTTGATTACATTGGGAAATTCCTTTGCCCTAAGGCGGTCGGCCGGACTATTTGAACTGGAAAGAATAACAACTTTGATCCTATTGGAAACACCACTTGAAAGGGCATTTATCTCTTCCAGAAACTCAAAACCATTCAATAAGGGCATGTTGAGATCTAAAAATATCAGGGTTGGGGCATCATTGTAGGGTGCTGACTGCAGTGCCTCTAACGCTTTGATAGGAGAGCTGAAAGTGACCACTTTTTCGGCAAAAGCGCAAAGTTCTATAAACTTCCTTTGTATAAAGAGATCTACTTCACTATCGTCAACTAAAAAAGCTGTATGTACCGTATACTTTGTAATCATGTCCATATCTTAACTAATATCTAACAAAATTGTTTCTCTGAGTTAATTTTTGCGTTATTTCCTAAAAATAAAATTTAAACGGTTTCAATGAAATCGAAAAATGTGCTAAAATTGAATGTTAAACTATTAAACCATGAAATTTACTCGTCTAAGTATCTATTTGTTCGCCTTTTTAGCTGTTCTTGGCCTTTGGTCATGCGGTGGTTCTAAAGAAGATCAGAGCCAAAATTCAAAAGAATTCAACCAAGCTGAGGAATCCTTGAAGGAACAGATTAAGGATTTGGTATATAATATACCCTCTCCGTCAGAAATACCCTACCTTTTACAGGCTACGGGAGCAGAATTCAATCAATCACTGCTGAACGACAGGAAAAAAGCTGACTCATACGGAAGTCGCGGTGACAAGGCTGCCCTTAACCTGGGGGTTTACACCACCGACATCGGATATTTAAGCTCTTACGACAAAACCCAGGAGGCTATTGACTACCTGAATTCCGCAAAGAAACTGGCCGACAACCTTGGCGTGATCGGAACATTTGACACCGAAGTGTTGAAAAGTTTCGAAAGCAATATCTCCAACAAAGATTCCCTCTCTAATATTCTGGACAGAGCCGTAAAATCAACCGATAAGTATCTAAAAGACGACAGCAAAAACAGGCTGGCGGCACTTCTTTTAACTGGTAGTTTTATTGAAGGTCTTTACATTTCTACCGGCCTCATTAAATCATACCCAAAAGATATTCTTCCTGATGATGCAAGAAACCTTATTCTTACACCACTGATTACGGTAATCCTAAATCAGGAAAAATCAGTTGACGAAATGGCAAAAATGCTTGCCTCTATCGATCAGGCTGAACCGATCGGCTCATTGAATACGGATATCATTGCATTGCAAGCCAGCTACCGTGCTTTAAACATCGAAGAGCAAATCAAAAACAATCGTTCTGATTTAGTCTTAACTGACAAACACCTTGTTGAAATCACAAGCATTGTGGAAAAAATGAGGAAATCAATCGTTGAATAAACGAACGAACAAAATTGAAAGGGGGTTGATGCAAGTCACTCCCCTTTTTTTATGCATTCTATTTGACATCTTTCTTATATTTAAGGAACACAACCTATCCCGTTACCTATGAGTGAACCTGTTTTAAATGCGATCATGAGATTATTTGCCCTTGTGGCGAAAGAAGACCTCATCACAAAACAAGAACGGGAGCATGTGCAGGTGTTTCTTGCTGATCACCTCAGCAAGAAAGCGATGGAAAACCAGCTGAGGCTTTTTGATGAATTTGCCATCGAGGTTTCTGAGAAAATCGGAGTAGGCAAAGAGAGTGATCTGATCTCCCAAATCTGTAGCTCGATAAATCAGGAGGTGGCCCAGAAACAAAAAGTGGTTATCGTCATTGAACTCATGAGCGTAATTCTGGCTGACGGAACAATCACAGAAAGAGAACGCAAACTCGCCCAGATCATCTGCAAAGAATTTAACATTAATGAATCTGATCTCTCGCTGATAGAAAAGTATGTATTAGGCCAAACCCTGGAGCAGTCAGATGATGAAAATATCCTGATCATAAGCTCTGAGAATAAAAACCTGTTGTTCAGTAAGCAGATCCACCGCGAGCACCTCAATGGATTTATTTCGATACTCTATTTGAAAGGCACTGATACTTTTTTCTTTAAATATTTGGGACACACCGATGTGTACCTCAATGGGGTGCCACAAAAATCAGGGAACATCAATGTGCTGGCTACCGGAAGTACCCTGCGATGGGATGCATCAGATCCTGTATACTACGGAGAAATACTAAGTCATTTCAAAAAAGTAAATCAGGGAACCCGAACAAGCTTTGAAGCAAAGGCAATATCCTACAAGTTTAAAAATGGAAAACTGGGATTACGCGAAGTTACTATCCTTGAAGAATCAGGAAATCTGGTGGCCCTGATGGGAGCCTCGGGCGCAGGTAAGTCTACCCTGCTGCACGTACTTAACGGAACAGAAAAACCTTCCAACGGCCAGGTGCTCATCAATGGCATTGACATTTATGCAGATCCAAAAAAAGTAGAGGGTGTTATTGGTTTTGTTCCACAGGATGATCTGCTTATTGAAGATCTGACCGTCTATCAAAATCTGTACTTCGCAGCCAAACTTTGCTTTAGCCATCTATCCGAAAAAGAAATCGATGAGCTGGTTAATAAAACACTCAGTGATTTAGGATTAAACGAAACCCGGGACCTAACGGTAGGGTCACCCTTGCGGAAAACGATCAGCGGAGGTCAACGCAAGCGTCTAAACATCGGGCTTGAGTTACTGCGCGAGCCCGCGGTACTTTTTGTTGACGAGCCCACTTCAGGGTTATCCTCGCGTGATTCAGAAAATATCATTGACCTACTGAAGGAACTTTCCTTAAAGGGAAAATTAGTCTTTGCCGTTATCCATCAGCCCTCGTCCGACATTTTCAAAATGTTTGATAAACTGGTAATCCTGGATACAGGCGGCTATCAGATTTACTATGGCAATCCGGTTGATGCCATCACCTATTTCAAAAGGAACATCAATCTCATCAACAGCGACCAGGGAGAATGCCACTCTTGTGGAAACGTAAATCCCGAACAGATTTTTAATATCATCGAAACCAAGGTGATCAATGAATTTGGAAACTTCACCGATGAGCGAAAGTTTACACCCGAGCAATGGAATCAGTTCTACAAAGAAAGAATAAAACCCAGCCCGGTAGATACTTCAAAAGAAGAACCCCACTCTACCCTGCGCATACCCAAGAGGCTAAAGCAGTTTGTGATATTTTCAAAACGCGATCTTCTTTCTAAATTAAGTAATACCCAATACATGCTGATCAATATGCTGGAGGCACCCCTGCTGGCATTCATCCTCGCATTTATTGTTCGCTACTACAACATTGACGACCAGCTTGAAACCGGATATGTATTCAGCAAGAACCCCAATTTACCCTCCTATCTCTTCATGAGCGTAATCGTAGCGCTGTTTATGGGCCTTACGGTGAGTGCGGAAGAAATCATTCGGGATCGCAAAATTCTAAAACGCGAAAAATTCCTTCACCTGAACCGAAGCAGCTACATCGTTTCTAAAATTGGAATCCTGTTTATGATTTCCGCTATTCAAACAGCTCTGTTCGTCTTGGTTGGTAATTCCATTTTAGAAATCAAAGGAATGTTCCTGATCTACTGGGGTATCTTATTTACCACATCGTGTTTTGCAAACCTGCTGGGATTAAATATCTCTTCGGCTTTTAATTCTGCGGTAACGATCTACATCCTTATTCCGGTGTTGTTGATTCCTCAACTGATATTAAGTGGTGTGGTGGTGCGATTTGATAAACTTAATCCTGTGATAGGCAACACGGCCGCGGTACCGTTTGTGGGAGACATTATGGCTTCCCGGTGGGCCTTTGAAGCCAGCATGGTATCTCAATACAAAGACAATAAGTTTGAAAAAGAATTTTATCAGGATGACAAGATAAAAGCCCATTCGGATTATAAAAGAATCTACTTCATCCCCACCCTTGAAACGAAATTGGATTTCGTCAATCTCAACTATAAAAATACCACCGAAGAAATTCGTGAAAAAGTGCGGGAGGATTTACAACTATTGCAGAATGAATTGCGGGAAGAACTCCAATACGTTGGAAAAGCCGATTACATTAACATTGATGACTTTCTGATCGATCGGTTTAGTGATGATCTCTATCAGAAAACAAAACTATTTTTCGGGGCCCTCAAGAAATTCTATATAAACCGGTATAACAAAGCGGATGAAGAGAAAGAAAAGAAAGTCAACCGCTTAACCAGCACCGCTGAAAAAGAACTGGCATTTGAACAATTCCGAAACGATTATCAAAATGAAGCCATTGGTGATCTGGTAAAAAACACTAGCGAGATGCATCGTATTATCGAAAAAGATGGCAAGCTCGTTCAAAAAATATTTCCGATTTACAAAGATCCCGACCCCGACCACATGGTGGACTTTAATGCTCAGTTCTATATGCCGTCCAAACATTTTTTAAACCAACATGTAGATACCCTCTATTTCAATCTGGGTGTCATTTGGTCGATGACTATTTTTCTTTCGTTTGCCTTGTATTTTGAAATCTTGCGCAAAATAATTGATGGCCTGGGTAACATCTCTAATCCGATCCCCAAACGAATGTAACCCATCGATATGTTTTTTATCCTTTCAAAAACCTTCGGATACCTGGCCAGGCCACTCGTAGTAATTGTATTACTATTCCTGTCTTCGTTGGTGATTCGTAGCAAAGTTTGGAAGCGAAGGCTATTTTTTACTGCGTTGGCAAGTCTGCTGTTTTGTTCCAATGAATTTATCAGCAACGAAGTGATGCGACTGTGGGAACTACCCCCCACTCCTTTTTCAGAAATCAGGAAAACCTATGAAGTAGGCATTCTGCTTACGGGTGTTACCAAGTCAAACTTCAGTCCGAATGATCGTGTGTACTTTCAACGGAGTTCAGACCGGGTAACTCATACCCTACAACTCTATACCTTGGGGCATATTAAAAAAATATTGATTTCGGGCGGAAGCGGAACCATTCTGGAACGCAACAAGGAAGCTGACGACCTTTCTCTTGTATTGCAAATGATGGGAGTGCCAAAAGAAGATTTACTTATTGAAAACCAATCGGATAATACCTATCAATCCGCTGTAGCCGTAAAAAAAATGATTGAAAATATGTATTCACCCACCGAATGCCTCTTGATCACCTCGGGCTATCACATGCGAAGATCGAGAGCCTGCTTCAAAAAGGCAGGATATGATGTAGACACCTTTACCGTTGACTTTCTATCCAGCACGAGAAGCTTCACTCCGGATGCCTTGCTGATACCTAAAATTGAATCACTCTTCGTCTGGCAGGCACTCACAAAAGAATGGGCAGGAATGCTTGCCTATAAAATGGCGGGCTACATTTAATAAGAGAAAATGCCGCAGTCAATCAGACAGAAAAATAAACTTTTGCAGGTTCTGTGGTTAGCAACCATCATTGTGGCCGGGCTCTTTTTACTTTCCTTCCTTCCTGAAGTTACGATCGGATCATTTCATCTTAAGAAAATTGACATTCTTAGCGACTTACATCCCGATCCTGCAGCATTAAAAAATGTAACAACTATTGATACCACGTTCATCAGAGAAATCATTCAAGAGGTTGCTGTTCCCGTTGATTCATCCCTTATTCAAATAGAAGATTTTAGTACTGATAAAAAAAATTTAAAGCACTTTTATTATGCCTTACAAAACGCTGACAAGAGGCAGGTTCGCATTGCCTTTTTTGGCGATTCATTCACCGAGGGTGATATCATTAGCTCTTTTATCAGAGATACCCTTCAACAAGTCTTTGGAGGCAACGGAGTGGGACTGGTTCCAATGGCTTCGGAAATAGCCAGCTTCCGTAAATCCATAAAACATACCTACTCCAACTGGGATACCTATTCATTACTTACTTCACAGGATGATACCATTCCGATGGGAATTTCAGGATACACCTATCTTCCAAAAGAGAGTAACATCGTAATGTATAAGCCCGGCAAGGTTCCACACCAGAAGAATTTCAACGTGGTAAAAGTGTTATACCAAAATGCAGGATCCGCAACGATCCACTACGCCATCAATGGAGGGCCAGAGGTAAGTCATTCGTTTGAGAAATCAGATAGTGTAAAGCAATTTATCGTTACTCACCCGGGTATGCAATCCATACAACTTCGTGCAGCGCCTGATAGTCTTCTTTTTTTTGGAATTAGTTTTGAAAATACGCGGGGCGTGTATGTAGATAATTTTTCGATGCGAAGGAATTCCGGTATCTCACTTTCGAAATTATCTCCAGGCCTACTCAAACAATTCAATGATATTCTCGATTACAAACTTATTATCCTTCAATATGGACTCAATGTGGCGTCAGAAAATGATTCTACAAATTATGGGTGGTATACCGGAAAGATGGTAAAGATTATTAAAGATTTAAAAGAAGTTTTTCCCAAAACAAGTTTCCTGTTATTGAGCGTAAGTGATCGAGGTACAAATAAAGAAGGTAATGTTGTGACGATGGAGTCCATTCCGAAAATGAGAACTATGCAAAGAGAGATTGCCATGAAAAGTGGTATTGCCTTTTGGGATATGTTCGAAGCCATGGGAGGAAGAAACAGCATTGCGAATTATACCGAGGCCAAGCCTCCGCTGGCCGCCAAAGATTACACCCACCTCACTCATTTAGGTGGAGATAAAATAGGACGAAAGCTGGCCGATGCGTTACTTCATGAATTCAACAAGCATGAAAAGAAAAATAATAATCCTTAGCGGATTGCTCATCGCTTGTGTTTTGAACGTGCAGGCACAAGACACGGTCGTGTATAATCCGCCTGCCACCTATTCATTCATTCGTAGTGAAGCCAATGTAATTCATAACAGAGAATCGCTAGACCCCCTCTATGCCAAGATGATTGAATTGAAAGAAACTCCTCAAAGCAAGGTGACAATTCTTCAACTGGGAGATTCCCATATACAGGCCGATTACTTTACCGGAACCACCCGCACTCTGCTGCAACAGGAATTTGGAAATGCAGGACTAGGACTTATTTTTCCGGGGCGTGTTGCACACACCAATGAATCACACTCTATCTACTCATCTTCCACCGGCCAATGGAATAGCAATCGAATCACAAACTCCCAAAATACTCAACCTATCGGTGTTGCAGGCAATTCTTTAAAAACAGAGCTTGCCGGGAATACAATAAAAATAAGAACTATCAACGCTACGCACGACTATTCATTCAATCGCATGACCTTATTTTTTCAAAAGGACATTAGCAGTTATACGATTATTGCCAGGGATTCCACCGGCACATCTCTCGCCTTTGCGGGATACTTTACAGATGAAGTATACCCCAATGCTTCAAAACTGGTACTACCCTATTCAATAAATCAGGTTCAACTTGAAACGGCTCAGACATTACCATCACAAAATCAGTTTACACTTTTTGGTGTCAGCCTCGAAAATTCGAATCCTGGTATTCTTTATCATATCATTGGCGTTAACGGAGCAAAAAGTAAGCACTTTATTAAATCCAAAGAAGTATTGAATCAAACTACAGCGCTCAGTCCTGATCTTATCATCATCTCGCTGGGTACCAATGAAGCAGTCGATCATCCCAACCTGGATACAAATTTTGATAAACAATTAAATACGCTCATCTCCGTATTAAAAGCTGGCAATCCGAATGCACACATTCTGCTGACAACGCCCGCTGATTTCTATAAAAAAAGAACGCGCAGAAATACCGGCATACAAATCATAAAAAACAAAATCATTGAAGTAGCCAATAACAATAAACTGCCCTACTGGGATTTA